>Ga0111538_10002004_pt1 | contig 28626 bp, 26 predicted proteins | sample SoiMethybrSBSTD1_FD_79669 | JGI IMG/M metagenome (GOLD analysis project Ga0111538, IMG submission 79669) | Bulk soil microbial communities from a Populus tree surrounding site in Tennessee, USA - Soil MetaG P. TD hybrid SBSTD1 (version 2)... | ecosystem: Environmental > Terrestrial > Soil >... | reverse complement strand
TTTGTCTGTTTTCTGTGTCTGATACGGACTGACCATGGCAACTCTTACTGAACGTTCAGGAATGACGCCCTCCGCCGCGACGCTTGACGTCGCGCGGATTCGTGCAGACTTCCCGATCCTGCGCATCCGTCCGCGCGGCCGTCCGCTCCATTACCTCGACAGCGCCGCCACCAGCCAGAAGCCGCAGTCGGTGATCGACGCGCTCACGCGCTACTACGAGGAAGAGAACGGCAACATCCACCGTGGCGTTCACTACCTGAGCGAGCTGGCCACGCAGCGGTACGACGAGACCCGCGAAGCGACGCGGCGGTTCATCAACGCGACGTCGCATAACGAGGTCGTCTTCACGCGCAACACGACCGAGGGAATCAACCTCGTCGCGTCATCGTTCGGGCAGGCATTCGTGCGCCCCGGCGACGAAATCGTCGTCTCGCAGATGGAGCACCACTCCAACATCGTGCCGTGGCAGCTCATGGCCGAACGCACCGGCGCCGTGTTGCGGGCCGTTCCGGTGACGGACGTCGGTGAGCTCGATCTCGACGCGTACGAACAACTCCTCGGCCCGAAGACGAAGCTCGTCGCGCTGACGTGGGTGTCGAATTCACTCGGCACCGTAAACCCGGTGGAGCGCATAACGGCCATCGCGCACGCGCGCGGGATTCCCGTCCTTCTCGACGGCGCGCAGGCCGCGCCCCACATCCCGATCGACGTCAAGGCGATAAAGGCCGACTTCGTCGCGTTCTCGGGGCACAAGATGCTCGGCCCCACCGGCGTGGGCGTGCTGTACGCGCGCGACGACTGGTTCGACCGGTTACCGCCATACCAGGGCGGCGGCGACATGATCGAGACCGTCACCATCGAGAAGACGACGTACGCGAAAGCGCCGTCGAAGTTCGAGGCCGGCACGCCGGATATCGGCTCGGTGGCGGCGTTCAGGGCCGCGATCGAGTACCTCGAGCGCGTCGGACTCGACGCGATTCATGCGCACGAGCAGCTACTGCTGGCGGAAGCAACGGCGCGCGTGTCGGCGCTGCCGGGGGTGCGCCTCATCGGCACCGCGCCTGAAAAAGCAGGCGTTCTCAGTTTCACGATGGACGGCGTACACCCACACGACATCGCGACCATCCTCGACCAGAACGGCGTTGCGATCCGCGCCGGCCACCACTGCACGCAGCCGCTCATGGCGCGCTTCGGTTGTGGGGCGACCGCTCGCGCGTCGTTCTACCTGTACAACACGATGGATGACATTGCCGCGCTCATGACCGGACTCGAGAAAGTGCGCGAGGTGTTCGGCTGATGGACCTGGGTGCGCTGTACGAGGAGGTCATTCTCGACCACAATCGATCGCCGCGGAACTGGGGGGAAATCCCCGGCGCCAGGCACGTCGCCGGCACCAACCCGCTGTGCGGCGACAAGATCTCGCTCAGCGTGCAGGTCGATGGCGACACGATCACCGACATCAAGTTCACGGGCGAAGGCTGCGCGATCTCGAAAGCCTCGGCGTCGATGATGACGCAGGCGATCAAGGGGAAGACGAAGGGCGAAGCCGAGAAACTCTACGAAGAGTTTCATGGTCTCGTGACCGGCAAGGCTTCTGCGCCGCCGGACAAGTCGTTAGGCTCGTTGCGCGCGTTCGCCGGGGTGGCGCGATTCCCGACGCGGGTGAAGTGCGCCACGATGGCGTGGCATGCCCTTCGTGAGGCAACAGGCAACAGGCAACAGGCACCAGATGCGGGGACCAGCGACTAGATCCTGTCCGTGCCGTTGCCCTGCACTCCGCCGCTGATGCCCGGTGCCTGATGCCTGATGCCTTTTCGTTGCGCGATATCCCGGACGACGGCACGCTGAGCGTGACCCTCGCGTCGGGCGAGCAGGTCTGCCTCATTCGCCGAGGCAACGAGGTTTCGGCCCTGCACGACCAGTGCACGCACCAGGGCATGTCATTGTCCGCGGGTGAGGTATTGCCTGATGGAACGATCGAATGCGCCTGGCACGGCGCCCGGTTCGATTGCGTGACCGGCGCGGTCCGGCGAGGACCAGCGGAAGAGGACGTGAAGGCGTATGCTGTTCGCGTTGAGGGGGACACAGTGCTGGTGGCCGCGCGGGACGACCGCTAGTCTCGCGGGAGCATCAGTCTTCACCAAACCGCTCATTAAAGTGTCACAACTCGCATCAAGGGCTCGCGCCGTCGCCGGTGCGGTCATTCTCGCCATTACCATCAGCACCGTCTCCAGTGGGCAGGACGGCAACGGGTCGAGTCACTCGACTGCCGCGCGACGAGTGGTGACGGCACTCCAGGTCTCGGATGCCATCCGTGTCGACGGAGTCCTCGACGATGAGGCCTGGAAGCGCGCGACGCCGGCGACGGGTTTCACGCAGAGTGAGCCGCGGGACGGCCAGCCGGCGTCCGAGTCGACTGACGTCATGATCGCCTTCGACGATCAGTTCCTGTACATCGCGGCGCGGATGAAGGACAGCAATCCTCGCGGTGAGATCGTGAACGACATCAGGAAAGATTTCCGCGAAGACGACCAGGATGATTTCGAGGTGATCATCGACACGTTTCGCGACCGCCGGAACGGCTACCTGTTCATCGTGAACCCCGCGGGCGGGCGCGTCGATCGGCAGATCGCGAACGAGGGGCGCGACATCAACGCGAGCTGGGACGCGGTCTGGGACGTGAAGACCCAGCGAGGACCAGAAGGCTGGACGGCCGAGTTCCGGATTCCGTTCCGGACGCTGCGTTTCGATCCCGGCAAGGACCAGTCGTGGGGGATCAACTTCTCGAGACGCATCCGGCGCAACAATGAAATCACTTTCTGGGCGCCGGTCCCGCGCGCGTTCAACGTCATGCGGCTGTCGATGGCGGGCGACGTCACTGGGCTCCATCCCGGCCAGGCCGGCCGCGACATCCGCGTGAAACCGTACGTGCTGTCGACGACGCTGCGAGAACTCGGCGGCACCAGCTTCGGGAACGAGATGAACGCCGGCGTGGACGCGAAGATCGCGTTGACCCGGGGCCTCACGCTGGACCTCACGGCGCGGCCGGACTTCGCGCAGGTGGAGGCCGACGAGCAGCAGGTGAACCTCACCCAATTCGCGCAATTCTTCCCCGAGAAGCGCGAGGCGTTCCTCGAGAACGCCGGCCTGTTCTACGTCGGCGACGCGGCGCGGCAGAACCGTGTTTTCGTCCCGCCGACGCCTGACGAGGACAACCTGCTCTTCTTCAGCCGGCGGATCGGCATTCGCGACGACCGGAAGCCGCTCGCGATCAACGCCGGCGCGCGCCTGACGGGCGTAGCGGGCGGGTTCGGCATCGGGTTGATCAACATGCAGGTGCAGGGCGACGAGATCACGGACGCGAACAACTACACCGCGCTCCGGCTCAGGCGTAACGTCGGCCACGGCTCGGATCTGGGGATCCTCTTCATGCAGCGCCAGTCAACCGACGATGCGTCCGACTACAACCGCGTGGCGGGCGTGGACGCCAACATCCGCTTCTTCAACCGGCTCGACTGGAACTCCTACCTGGTGGCCACCCGCACTCCCGGGAGGTCCGGCGGCCAGTATGCGGCGCGGACGTCGGTCAACTTCGAGTCGAACTTCTTCCACGGCAAGGCCGGGGTGATGTCGTTAGGCGACAACTTCGAGAACGACCTCGGCTTCTACCGGCGGATCGGCGTGAAGAAGTGGCTGACCGATATGGGCATCCGCCCGCGCCCGGAAGTGCTCCGCCGCAACGGCATCCGCGAGCTGCACCCGCACATCACCTGGGACCTCTACACCGACCAGGCGAATCACATGGTGCAGAAGCGCCTGCACAACGGGCAGTCCTTCTTCTTCGAGAACGGCGCCGTCCTCGAGTTCTCCTACAACCCGTCGTTCAACCTGCTGGAGGCGCCGCTGCGACTCTCGCCGGAGGCGGATCCTCTTCCAGCCGGACCTTACGGCTGGTCCGAGTACATGATCCTCTACAACAGCGACCTCAGTAAGCCGCTGTCGCTGCAATCACGATGGGTCTGGGGTGGCCTGTACAATGGGTCACAGAAGACGGTGTCGGCCACGCTGCTGTGGAGGCCGACCTTCCGGTTGCGCGTGAGCGGCGGCATTCAGCGTACGGACGGCGATCTCGAGCTACCTGATGGAGAGTTCGTGAACGCGGTCTACACGCTGCGCGCGAACTACTCGTTCACGCCAGCGATGTTCGTGGATGCGCTGTCGCAATACGATCCGACGACGGAGCAGTTGAACGCCAACGTGCGGTTCAACCTGATCCACCACCCGCTGAGCGACCTGTTCATCGTCTACAACGACCAGAGGTTCCTGACGGCGGATTCGCCGGTGGCTGGGCGGTCGATCGCGCTGAAGTTCACGCAGATGTTCTCGTTCTAGACTTCAGACTACAGACTTCAGACTTCAGAGCAGTTTTCAGTTGTCAGCGCTCAGGTCTCAGGCTTCAACCTGCCCTGTAGTCTGAAGTCTGAAGTCCGTCGTCTAGCACAAGTGCACCCCCATCGCCTTGAACGTGGCGTACACCTTCGAGCCCTCTCGCAACCCCATCTCCTGCACCGAACGAGTGGTGACCGCGGCGACCAGGGGAGTGCCGTCGACATCGATCGTGACTCGCGCGAAGGCGCCTAACGTGCCGAGCTCCACGACGCGCCCGCGGAACAGGTTGCGCGCTGACGTCGACTGCGGCGCGAGCGACAGCACGACCTCCTCCGAACGCACCACCGCGTAACACGGGCCGTCGCCCGCGTTGCCGACCGTGTACAGCGTCAGCGGCCCGCTCGTGAACTCGATCGCGTGATACCCGTGCGCCAGCGCAGCCGGGTCGCTCTCGAGCCAGTCGGGCGCCGCCTCGGCCAGCACGCGGGCCGTGCCCGCGAAAACGTTCTCGGCCCCGAGGAACTCGGCGATGTATGGCGACGCCGGCCGGCGGAACACCTGCTCCGGCGGCCCATGCTGCAGGACGCGACCGCCGTCGAGGAGGATGGCGACGTCGCCTAACAAGCCCGCCTCGGTGAAGTCATGCGTCACCTGGAGCGCCGTGAAGCCCCACTCGCGGTGAAGCGCGCGCACCTCGCGCCTCGTCCTGGCGCGCCGTCGCGGGTCGAGGGCGCTGAATGGCTCGTCGAGCAGCAGCACCGCCGGCCGGTGCGCCAGCGCGCGGGCCAGGGCAACCAGCTGCCGCTCACCGCCGCTCAGGGACCGCACGTCGCGCTGGCGCAACGGCTCGATCTCCAGGCGGCTCACAAGCTCCTCTACCGTCGACTCGTCGCGGGCGCCATAGCGGAGGTTCTCGAGGACGGAAAGGTGCGGGAACAGGTACGCGTGCTGGTACACGAGGCCCGCTCCGCGCTCGTCAGGCGGAGTGGTGGTGACGCGACGGCCGGCGAGCTGCACTTCGCCACTGCGCGCCGGCACGACGCCGGCGATCGCTTCCAGCAGCGTCGTCTTGCCGGAGCCCGCAGGACCGATGACCACGCCGTATCCGGACTCTGGCACGGTGAACGTGACGTCGCGAAGCTCGAATTCACCCAGTCGCGCGGACAACCCGTGAACTTCGATCACGATGAGACCGTCATCGAACGGTCGTGCCGGAGCGCGCGCAGCAGCGTGAGCGGGATGAGCGCGATGATAGCCATCACGGCCGCCACCGGGAGGGCTTCGGGCAGGCCGAACGTCGCGAAACGATCCCAGCTGAGGACACTGACGACCTTCGGGTTGTAGGTGAGTATCACGATCGCGCCAAACTCGCTGACCGCGCGCGCCCACATGACCACCGAAGCCGCAACCATGCCGCGACGCGCGAGCGGCAACGTCACCCGGCGGAACGAGCGCCATGCGTCGTCGCCCAGTGTGCGCGCGACGGCTTCGTAGCGGGGATCCACGCGCGCGAATGCCTCACGAGCGCCGCTGATGTAGAGCGGCGCCGACACGAAGAGCATGGCGCAGATGATTCCCACCGGTGAACCCACGACACGCAGCCCCGCGGCGAGCAGCGCCGACCCCACCGCCGAATCACGTCCGAGCACGAGCAGCAGCGCGATCCCCGCGACCGGATGCGGAATGAGCAAAGGCAAGTCGAGCACCGCCGACAGGATCGCGCGCCCGCGAAACTCGGAGCGCGAGAGCAGGTAGGCCACCGGCGTCCCGCAGACGACGCCGAGCACGGTCGCGGTGGTCGCAGTCATGCCGGTAAGAAGAAGCGCCTGACGCAACTCCGCGTCCCGGCCAAGTCGCGCCAGACCGCCGGCACCGCCGGTGATGATCAGCTCGGCCACCGGTGCGCCAAGGAAGAGGAGCAGGAGCGAGCCGGCGAGCGCGGCGAGCACCGTCAGCGTTCCGTGGCGGAGTCGCCATGATCGGGGCTCGGGATGCGGGACTCGGGAATCGGGCACTATGGAGACTGGTGACTGGTGACTCGTGACTGGTGACTCGGCACGGCGGATTGCAGGGATCGTCCCGCACCCCGCGCCCCCCGCCCCTATATTGTCCCCTCCGCCTGATATCGTCAGCCCAGATGAGCGAACCAGTCGTCGACATCCAGAACGTCGTGAAGCGGTTCGCCGGCCATACGGCGGTACGCAACGTCACCTGGCGCGTGCCCCGTGGCGTGGTTTATGGCCTGCTCGGCCCCAATGGCGCGGGCAAGACCACGACGATCCGGATGATGCTGAACATCATCGCGCCTGACGAGGGGCGCATCATGGTATTCGGCAATCCGAATACGAGGCCGGGAATCCAGGACGGCATCGGATACCTGCCCGAGGAGCGTGGTCTTTACCGCAAGATGCAGGTGCGGCGGCTGCTCCGGTTCCTGGCGGAGCTCAAGGGCATCTCACGGAAGACGGCTGACCTGCGCATCGACCACTGGATGGAGCGACTGGGCCTGCGTACCGCCGAGAAGGACTGGGGAACGGCCAAGGTCGACGACCTGTCGCGCGGCATGCAGCAGAAGGTGCAGTTCATCGGCACGCTGCTCCACGATCCCGAGCTGGTCGTGCTCGACGAACCGTTCAGCGGCCTTGACCCGATCAACGCGCAGGCGCTCAAGGACACGGTGGTTGAGCTCAGGCGCAGTGGCAAGACGGTCATCTTCAGCACGCACCTGATGGACAATGCCGAGCGGCTCTGCGACGCCGTCTGCATCATCGCGCGCGGCGAAGTCGTGCTGGACGGAGCGTTAAGCGAGGTGAAGGCGCGTCATGGGGGCCGTCATGTCGCGCTCGCGATCGAGTCCAACAACGGCAGCATGTCGCAGATCTTCGCCGACACGAGACTCGTCAGGCGGGTGAACGACTCGAACCGGTACCTCGAGGTGGAGCTGGCCGAGGGCGCCGACCCCCAAGAACTGCTGCGGCGCGTGGTGAGCGCCGGGGCATTCGTGCACCGGTTCGAGCTCATCCAGCCGTCACTGCACCAGATCTTCCTCGATCGGGTTGGCGCCTCGGGTGTCGAGGAAGGAATGTCAGGGCACGGATGAACCGAGACGACAGACTACAGACTTCAGACTACGGACTTCAGGGCAGGCTGCAGACTTCAGCCTGAAGTCTTTCCACTGCCCTGAAGTCTGAAGTCTGAAGTCTGCAGTCTGCAGTCTATTTGCATACCTCGTCGAACGCCGCGACGAGTTCGTCGGCGATATCCTCCGCCGGACGTCCCTCGATCTGCCAGCGCTCCATCATCCACACGAGCTGGCCGTCCTTCAGGATGGCAATCGAGGGCGATGATGGCCGGTATCCGGTGAAGTAGCCGCGCGCCTGTGCCGTGGCTTCGACATCCTGTCCGGCGAAGACCGTATACAATCGCTCCGGCCGTGGCTCGTGGCTCACGGCTATGCGTGCCGCGGGGCGCGCCATCCGCGCCGAGCATCCGCAGACGGAGTTCACCAGGACCATAGCCGTTCCAGGCTTGTTGAGCAGCGCCTCGTTCACTTCGTCGGGCGTGCGCAGCTCCTCGAATCCGACTTCGGTCAAGTCGCGCCGCATCGGCGCCACGAGCCGTTCATCGTACATCGCGCGAGGTTGCCCCTGCTCGCCGGAGTACGTAATGCCGAGTGGACGTCGATCAGTACTCATCTTTCTCCTCGTCTCCTTCGCTGTCACCACGCATGAGCGCGAGAATCGCGCCCTGCGGGATCACCAGGTACGTCTCGCCGTCGAACGTGATTTCGACGGCGGCTTTCCGGAAAAACAACGCATAGTCGCCGATCTTCGCCTGCATCGGAACGAACCGATGTTCGCGGGGACCCGTGCGCCACGGCTCGTCGCTCATTTCTGATGGATCAGGCATCGGAAGCCCGGGCCCGGTGGCGACGATCTTGCCGCCCTGGACGGCCTGGCTGTCGAGCGCCGTTGGCGGCAGGTACAAGCCGACCTTCGAGCGCTCCTCGCCTTCCTCGGGTTTCACGAGGACGCGGTCGCCGACAACGATCAGCTTCTTCTTGGCCATGCTGAAAGATAGTTGAGAGTTGTGAGTTGTGAGTTGAGAGCCACCTCTGAACTCCCGACTCTCAGCTCTCAACTACATCACAAGATGCCACGCCAGCTGCCGGCGGATCGCCCAGCGCAGCTTCCCGTCCTTGTCGATGATGAAGTCTTCCTCCTGCGCCACTTGCACCCGCTGGTTGTTCCACTCAGGCACCGGCGTAGTCACCTGCAACTCGGCGGAATACCACATGCTTGGGATCACTTTTGCATCGCCGCGCCCAGGCACGCCCTCCTGGTAATCCCAGAGGCCGATCAACGGACCGGCGCCGTGACCGTGCATCCCGATCGGGTGCGAATACATCGTCCCATCCAGCCGTTCGGATTTCATCTTCGCCAACACCGAAGAAAGGATCTCATTCCCAGTCCGGTCGGGACGTGTTTCCTCGAACAGAATGTCCTGTAGACGGTTCGCGTTCTTCAACGCGGCCTTGAGTCCCGGAGGCGCGTCCGTCTCTCCGTCGAGCGGCACGTACGCCATATGCTGCGTGTCCGTGTTCAGCCTGAGCGCCGTGATGCCGACGTCGCAGTGCAGGACGTCACCCTTCTGTATGATGGGATCGTCGCCTAACTGCTCGGCGCTCACGCCCTTCCGCTGCACGTCAATCGACGGCTGGAACCATGTCCCCAACCCCATGTCGTTCACCTGCTGGCGCCACCACCAGACGAGGTCACTGGTCTTCGTGACACCCGGCTTGATGACCTCTGTCGAATACATCCTGCCGATGAGGTTCCACACGACCGATTGCAATCGTCGGTAGAACTGTTCCTCTTCGGGCAGGCGCGCGGCGATGAACTCAACCGGCAGTTCCTCGGCGGGCTTGACCCGGCCGATCCACGGCTGCCCCACGAATCGCGCGAAGCCTTCCAGTTCGCCTGACGAGAGTCCGTCGGCAAACGCGAAGACGCGCGAAGTGTTCATCGCGATGACCTTCGGATTTCGCGCCGCGATGACGCCCTTGAGCACCTCCCATTGCGCGTCGCCCCAGAGCTCTGCCTGGCGGCCGTTCACTCCAGACGCGACCGCCGTCGTCGACCGCACGGCTTCATAAAGTCCGCCCTGCGAGGTTCCGCCGAGCGCTATACGCTCGACGCATGATCCGTCTCCGGGATCGGTCTTGCCGTCGGCGGCACACTTGTCGAAGAACACGTAGATCGTGCGGCGCCGGGCCGCGAACGTCGTCGGTGAAACGAGCGACGAGAACGTCGGGTCTTCGTTGTACTCGCGCATGGGGATGACCCACATGTCGATCCCGTGCTTGCGCATCAGGCCGGGCAGGATCGTCTTGAGGCGCTTCTCGAGCCACGATTGCTGCAGCGTCGCCTGATCCTTGAGCGTGCCGAACGGCCGGCGCTCCTGCGCGACGGCCGTGCTCGAAACGCCGAGTAAGAGTGCCAGCGCGAGCGTTCTTGTCCTCGTCATGTTCGCATTCCTCTGGGGATCCGTCCGTGTCACCTCTTCTACAGCGCCTGAGGCCGTCACGCCAGTGCTACGTCCTGTGCGGCAATCTCCGATGAATCTGGCGACGGAATCGGGGTATTTCTGAATGGGCTCTCCGAGTAAACACATCCATCCAATGCCATGAACAGGTCCAGTAGTCGAGGTCGCAAAGTCCTTCTCGGGTTCGTCGTCGTCGCGCTGGCCGCCAATGCCGTCCTTCTCGTGCGCTACTTCAACTACGAGCAGGAGACGGCGCGCCTGCGCGAAGGGATGACCAAGGCGCAGCGGGAACGTGCCGACGCCGTGGTGGCCGCTGAACGCCACCGGATCCGCGTCGAGCTGGAGCTCATCCGTCGTCAGGCACGCGGTGACAAGCAACTGCACCTGGCGGTAAACGTCGACAGCAACCGGATGGTACTCGAGCGCGACGGCGTGGTGTTGCGCGAAATGAACGTCCGCATTGGGCCCGAGCGTGTGCCCGGTGCGAGGGGCGACACCACGGTGATCACGGTGAGCGCGCTCGGGCGTCGCACCGTCGAACAGCGGCTCTCTGCGAACGAGGACTGGGAGGTTCCGTCTTCCACGTATCAGGATCGCGGCATCCCGCTGCCTGACGATCGCGTCGTGCGCGGCGCGCTCGGTCCGAATGCACTGATCCTGAATGACGGAATCGTCGTGTATGCCGTTCCGTCCAGGGGTCCGCTGGCGGACTCGACGTACGTGCTGCCCGGCTCGGTGCAGGTTTCCGAGGCGGACCTCAAGGCGCTGGCCGCGAGTATCCGGCCAGGCATGCCAGTCTACTTCTACCGGAGCGAGTAGTGCAGGATCAGAGACGGAATCGAAACGGACGGGCGTTAGGCGCCCTCCTCGTGGTCCTGGCGGCCATGTTCGCCACGGCATTGATGGGCGCGAAGGCCGTCGACGCCAGGTTCGCGCGCGACGTGTCGCGCATCGTGTACAACGACAACCTCGAACTCCTCGATGACCTGCGGAGTCACGCCGGTTCGGCGGACGACTCCCTGCTTGCCTTGCTCGAGACGGGGCCCGACACCCAGCCACGCGGTGCGATTGTCATCAGCATCACCGACAACAAGCTCTGGTATCGCGTGGACGACAGTGTGGTCTTCGAGACGCGCGTGGCCACGGGCAGCGGCAAGGTCCTGGAGAAGGGACCGGGTGGTTCGACCTGGAAATTCGAGACGCCACGCGGGCGCCTGAAGGTGCTGGCGAAGGAAGAGGACCCAGCCTGGGTTCCCCCGGACTGGCACTTCGTCGAACAGGCGGAGAAGCGCGGGCTTCGCCTGACGAAGCTGATGCGCGGGCAATCCATCCCCGGCGGCGACGGCTCCGAAATCACCGTCGTGGGGAGCGACGTCGTGCGACGCACGCGTGACGGAAAGGTGGAACCGCTCCAGGCGGAAGACGGGAAGGAAATCGTCGTGGACGGGCAACTCATCGTGCCGCCCTACGGGACCAACCAGCGACGATACAAAGGCGTCCTCGGCACTCATCGCCTCATCATGGGTAACGGCTACGCGATCCACGGGACCAACGTGCCGTCCTCGATCGGGCAGTCCGTGAGTCACGGGTGCGTGCGTCTGCTCAACGAAGACATCGCCTACCTGTACGAGATTGTGCCTGTTGGAACGCCGGTATACATCTACTAGTGCATTAGTAGCAGGGACGCCCTCAGGCTTTTCCCAATGCAGTTCTGGAGCAGTTTCGGGTATTTTATTCGAGTTGTTCTGGCCCACGCGTGAAGGGATCCCGCGTAGCGGCCCCGTCCGGAGGCAGCGCCGGGTGATCGGCGAGATGCCCAACGCCGTTCTCACCTTTCGCCTAACGCGCGCCGATGACCCACCTGAAAAGTCGATTCGTCCGGCAGCTGCCGCTGATCGCGGCGACGTTCGTCGTGGCCGTAGCGACGACCACGACGTCCGCGTGGTCGGCCAGCAAGGGGCCAGGGCCGGTCTCCGTCATCACCGATTCGGTTCCTCGCCCGCCGAAGCTCTACGATCGTGACACGCTCGGCGGGCTCAGCGGGAAGCTCTGGATGAAGGTGTTGCCGTTCCAGCCCGGGGACAGCACGGCACTCCTGGCGCGCCTCTTCGGCGACAGCGCCGCGAGGACGCCCGGCACGTACCTCGCTCCCCAGGAGCCTCGTTATGCAAGCCCGTTCACGTTCGTGAGCCTCGTCCCCTTCACGGAAAAGAAGAAGGGCATGGTGGGCGACTACCGCATGGGCGCGTGGCCCGCCGAGCGCCGCAGCGTGACCGGCGACCGCTACGGCAATCCAGAGGGGTTCATCCGGGTTACGCCCGAGAATCGCGACTGGCGGGTGTCCGAGCACTTCCGCCTCGGTGACTTCCTGACGAAGGACCAGTTCGAGACCTGGCCCAAGTACCTCGTCCTCCAGGAGCGGCTCGTCGACAAGCTCGAGCTGGTCATCGGCGCGCTCAACAAGCGCGGCGTCAAGGTCACCAAGATGTCGGTTATGTCGGGATTCCGGACGCCGCAATACAACGAGAAGGGCGTGGGCGCCGGCGGTCGCTCAGAGGTGAGCAGGCACCAGTACGGTGATGCCGCCGACGTGTACGTGGACAACGACTACAGCGGCTCGATGGACGATATCAACGGGGATGGTCGCGTCACGATCGCGGATGCGCACTTCCTCGCGCAGGTCGTGGACCAGGTCGAGCAGGCTCACCCTGAACTCACCGGTGGCGTCGGCATCTACTCGGCGACGGGCGCGCACGGGCCGTTCGTTCATGTGGACGTGCGGGGCGTAAAAGCTCGCTGGTAGTTCAGCGGTCAGGCCGGCGTCGTCCCAGCTCCCCGACGCGAGTCCTGCGTTTCCTCGCCTAACGTCACCCGTGTCATCTGGACGACGGCCGCGAGGACGAGCGCAAAGACGATGATCGCAGAAACCCGCCAGCTGAAGATGCTCCCGACGATTCCCGGCCAGTCGGCGTACGTGGCGCGGGCGGAACCAAGCGGCTCGCGATGGATCGCGATCAGGGCAAGGCTCGTGAGCGATTCGGCCGCAGCTTCGATGAGGCCAAACAGCGGCGCGCGCCACACCCAGCGGCGAACCGTGAAGTTGCCCAGGTGCAGCGTGACCATGCCGAAAAGGACCACGAAGCCGAGTGCAAAGCCCAGGCTCAACAGGAAAACGTTCGAGCCGGCTACCGAGAGAGCAAGCGCCCTGTAGACGCGCAGCACGACGGCCGTGACGACGGCCATCTCCACGACTGAGAACGAGAGCCGCCGAAAGGCGCGGGTCTCGTCCAGTCTGAAGCTTGCGGTCTTTACGGGAAAGAAACCGGACATGGGGCCTTGCTCGTTGAGGGGGCTGCTTGCTGCCACTGCCTCACTGCTATTGAGACTTACCCCGCACAGCGGGGGCAACGGTGTGATTTACGGCACGGCCAAACGGGCAGCCAGCCATGCCGCGCTTTCTGGCGCATGAAGCCGCCAATAATCCCAGCTATGTGAGCCAGCGTGCTCAACATAGGTGATCGAGATGGAGCTGCCTCGAAGGGCATCCCTGAACGCCCGGTTCTGCGCCAGGAGGAAGTCCTCCGTTCCACAGTCGACGTACAGCGCGGGCATGAGCCGGGGATTCCGGTGGTGCAGACGCGTCGCGAGGTTGGCGGGATCGCGGGCCGCCCAGCCTATGCTGTCCTTTCCAAATGCTGCTTCCTCCATTGGCCATAGCCAGCGTGGATACGCCGCGCGCAGCGAGTCGACGTCGAAGCGGGTCCTGAGGACGGTGAGCTTTCCATCGCCGAGTGCCGGGGTGACGACTCCCGAGTGACTCGCCGCCGCCGAGAAAACGTCCGGGTATGCAAGCGCGAGCGCCATTGCACCATAGCCACCCATCGACAAGCCGGCGATGCCGCGATGCCGCCGGTCGGCCAGCGTGCGATAGCGGCGATCGACGAAGGCGACGAGGTCGCGGGCGATGTAGTCGTCGTAATGCGGCCAGGGAACGCAATACGCATCGGCCGGTTCCGCGTTAGGCGGCCGGTTGCGCCGGCAGCCGGCCCAGTCGCCGAGGAAGTTCCAGGTCGTATAGAAACCGTCGTCGCCGTCGGGCATGACGACGATCATCTCGGGCATTCCGGCCGCGACCAGTGAATCGAGCACGGGCGCGAGCCTGCCGTGCACCAGCCAGTTGGTTTCGTCGCCCTGCGCGCCGTGGAGGTAGTAGGCGACCGGATAACGCCTCGCCGGCTGTGACGCGTACGACGGCGGGAGCCAGAGCATCACCCGCTTGCGGATGCCTAACGCCTGGGACCAGAAGGTGTCAGCAACAACTAGGCTGGTTGCTGGTTGCTGCACGCTGGTTGCAGCACTCACTGCTGGCGCTGGTGCTGGTGCTGGTGCTGGTGCTCCAGCCCAGGCAGCCAGTACTAGCGTGCGGCAACCAGCAACCAGCCTCACTTCGCCTTAGCCAGGCATTCAATTTCGACCTTCGCATTGAGCGCGAGTCCAGTGGCACCGAACGCGCTCCGTGCCGGCTTGTGGTTCGGGAAGAACGTCGTGTACACCTCGTTCATCGCGTCCCACTCCTTCATGTCCGCCATGAACACGGTGCACTTGAAGACGTGGTCCATGTCGGAGCCCGACTTCTCCAGCACGTCCTTGATGTTCAGCATCGTCTGGCGTGTCTCGGCCTGGATGCCCCCGGTCACGACTCCACCCTGCGCGCTGGCGCCCGTGCCGATCTGCCCGGCGAGGTACAGGATGTCACCCACTTGCACCGCGGGCGTGAACGGTCGTGTCGGGCGGCCGTACGGCATGTGGTACGTGATGCCGTTGACCGTCTCCTTGAGCGGACCGCCCTGCTGAACCAGAGAGGCGTTCGACGCGGCGGATCGCGTCATCCAGAAGAGGAGCGCGATCGCGGCGAGTAACGCAGCGAGGACTTTGCGGATGGACATGGGAACCTTCGAGCCAGGGGGGGACAGCTACGTTGGCTCCGCTGCGGTCGAAGGGCAAGCCGACCGTCGACTACCGGATGCGGTGGAAGATCCTTCCCCAGCGGATGTCCGTAATGAACGGCAACGGGCGATCGGAATCATCCTGATTCCAGGAGTAGTACACGAACATCGGACGGCCCCGGAAGTTTTCCCGCGGCACGATGCCCCAGTACCGGCTGTCCTTCGACTGGTACCGATTGTCGCCCATCATGAAGTAGTACGCCGGCGGGATGACAAGCGGGCCCCAGTTGTCGTGCGTGGGTTGCTCGGGCGCCGGCCCAAATCGCGATGACGTGAGCGCGTACTTCTTCTGCCAGTCGAAGAGGAACGAGACCTCGTTCGGGTCGCCCACCGGGCTTTCGTCACCGTAGCCCTGCTTCTGCTCCTCGCCGTTCACGAAGAGCCGCGCATTGCGCATGTACAACGTGTCGCCCGGAAGTCCAATGACCCGCTTCACGAGTGTAGGCGTGGGATCTTCCTGCTGGTCGATCTGGTTCGGCGATACGAACACCGCGATCTCGTACCGCCTGGGATCCGAGTAGCCCGGGAGGTTGATCCTCGTGAACGGGATGTGCGGACCGTAAACGAGCTTGTTCACGAACAGCCAGTCACCAACGAGCAGGGCCGGCACCATGCTTGGTGACGGGATGCGATAGGCCTCGACCAGGAACGTGCGCAGAAAGAGGAACAACACGACCGCGCCAACGATCCCCTTGATGTTCTCCCACAGGTTGCCCGAACGCTTCGACCCCGCCTTCCCCTGGCGGACGGCGGCGACCGTGCTCACTGGCTTCGTCGTTTCTTTTGCCTTCTTCTTTTTCGTTGAAGCCATCGACAGACGGGCGGACGGACAACGGGAAAACGGGCTGTGAATGTAACTACGCCTGCGGATCACCCTTGTTGCAGGGGGACGAAAGGCACCCGGACGCGACAAGGCGCGCCCATAGTGGACGCGCCTTGGGAAACAGCCTGCGAGACGACTAGCTCAGGTGCTTGCTCACCAGCTTGGTCATCTCGAACATCGAGACCTGACCGCGGCCGCCGAAGACTGCCTTGAGGTTCGCGTCGGCGTTGATCATGCGGCGATTCTTCTGGTCCTGGAGCTTGTTCTTCTTGATGTAGTCCCAGATGGACTTGGCGACCTGCGAACGCGGGCGCGCCTTGGGGCCGATCACCGCAGCCAGCTGAGCGCTCGGCGTCATCGGCTTCATGAACGCTGGATTCGGCTTCCGCTTTGCCTTCTTTTTCGCCGGAGCCTTTCTTGCCTTCGCCTTCGGCTTTGCGGCCTTCTTCTTGGCCTTTTTCTTCGCCGCCATCTTGGTTCTCCTGGGCTTTGGGAGTTCGCGCCTGAGTGTGTGCAGCGTGTGTATCGACGCGCAAAAGCTAAAGTCACTCGTGCGACGCGCAATAGGGAAAGTCGATTTTCCCTAGGGAAAATGCATTTTTCCCCAGCAAAAATGCATTTTCCCCTAGCAAAACGACGGTTTACGCTGGTGGCTGATTGCTGGATGCTAGTGCTGGTACTGGCTGCTGGTGCTGGTGCCAGCACCGGCAGCCAGCGCGCAGCAATCAGCAACCAGCCGTCTCAGACGTCCGATGCGCGCCGAGCGAGTGACGGCGATGCTGCCACGCATGCCACACCGACTTCATCTCTCCCGTCCACCCTGGGAGAAGGAGCGAGATGGCGATGTACTCGACCGCCACGGCCAGCTCTATGAACGCCGCCAGGCGGAACGGGAAGCGCGCCAGACCGGTGAACAACAGCACCGCTGACACCAGGAGGAACGGGCCGGATGCCTTGGCGGACACCGTGTGATAGCCCAGCAGCCGCCGGAATCTCAGCAGGCCCCAGACGTTAGGTATCACCAGTGCGGCCAGCACCAGCGCGAAATACAGCGCCTCCTCGCGCATCGTATCCGGCCAGAGCAACGTCGCCCCGGCAAAGGAAACGAGGGCGATCAACAGGTCCGCCGAACTGTCGAGCAAGCGGCCCGTCTCGGATGACGCGCCAAGCCGGCGCGCCAGCGCGCCATCCAGCACGTCGCTCAGCATCGCGGCAATCGCCAGCCAGAGGAAGAAACGCTCCTTCCCCATGGCGGCGAGCACGAGCAGCACCGGCGCCGAGCAGATGCGAAAGATCGTGAGCGCCAGCGGGATCGACCGCATGGAGCTCGAGAAGAGTGACTGGTTCACTGGATGCGTACGATCGCCATGCCGATCTGCGAGGGAGCCGCGCCTCCATCAATGGAGCGAATGGCCAGCGCCTGAGGTCCGTTCTGGGTGCCGGACAGTTCCCACGCGGCGAACCCGCCGCCACGCAGGAGGGAAACTTCAGCCTGCGCCACGTTGAAATTCCCGAACGAGACCGGTCGCACCGCCAATGGCCACGGGAGAGGAAACGCGAGTTGTCCACCGCTCCTGAGGTTTGCGCTCATGTTCGAGAACAGGTCGCGGCTGTTCCAGCTTGGCAATCGCAGCTTCGGATCCGTGACGGTCGCGCCAGGATAGTTGTCCGCCGTCGAAGCGAGCGACCACATCCCCATCAACTCCGAGAACGGCTTGCCGCTCTTCGACGCCACGTTCGCGACGCCGTGATCGTTCTGGACCTGCACGAGCGAGGCGAGGAACGCCGGTTCGCTCTGGCCGTAGACGTCAGTCACGAAGCGTATGAATGACCACGAGCTCCCGTAGATCACCGGATCGGGAGGGGCCGCCGGATCGTCGAGTATCGACTTGGCCTCGAGTGACGCGTAGTGGTCGTAGAGGAAGCCGAAGTGGTGAAGGATCCCTTCGGCGGGGTCAGGACACCCACCACCCACGGGCGCGTAATCGCACAGCGGCCCGTCGGCCCACGTGAGGTCCTGCTTCACGCCACGATGATACATGTTGCGCGCCCAGATCTCGCTGGCCTGCTGCGCGGTCGCTTCCTCCAGCCAGGTCTCCTCCAGCTCCGAGGCGTTGTAGAAGTAGCGCCACGCGTACGAGTCGATGTGCTTCGCCTCGTGGATGAGCGTGCCGCGCATGTAACTGCGCCAGAGCGGAATGGACCAGCCAGCAGTTGGATCGGGCACCAGCGCGTAGAACGCCTCCGCCTCATTGCTCGACGGACATTCGCCGCTTTGGGAGCCGTCAGGGTAGGTGAAGTTCACGCGAGGGAAAAAGTCACACAACGTGACGAAGCCGAGGATCACGTTGGTCTGACCATTGATCGTGTAGTTGTTCACCTTCGGCGAGAACATCGCGAACATGTGGCCGTTGTTGTCCAGCGCCGAGTCGACCACCAGCGGATCACCAAATACGAGCAGCTGGTCGTACATCGTCTGGTCGAACTCCTGCCCAAGCTTCACGTATTCGGCGTCCATAGATCCGGCGAGCGGCGAGGCCATATCCTCGAGAATGATCATCTTGGTGCCGGAGTACACGACCTTGAACGTGACATTGTCATAGGTCCCGGCATTGCTGATCGTCTTCCGCATCCGGTAGGTCACCGTGGTGCCGACGGCCGGAGGTGGGTTGATCGCGGCCGCGACATTCGTGGCGACCCCACCAGACTGCGCGCGCCGACGCATGCGCTCACGGATCCGCGGATTCCCCAGCTGCCGCGAGAGCTGTTGTTCGTACTGCCTGAAGGTGGCGTGCGCGCGGAGGTGCCGCGTGCCACGATCTTCGAACAACGAGGAGCGCGGAACGAGCTCCGCCGGAGCCTGCTGGGTTACCCTGGCGCTCATGGCACTCACTGGACCCTGGCCCGATCCGGTGAGGCGGAACGAAGTGCGAATGCCGGCGTTCGGCGCGTAGTTGAACGCGGTGATGAGGTACTTGCCGCCCTGCCCCGCGAACTCGTTGCAGACCAGATCCGCGTCCGCCGTGAGCAGGAGTGATTGACCAATCGTGAGCGAACGATCGCTCGCGACTCGCAGCTGCATCGTCGTCCCCGCGGTGTCGCCGTTCGCGACGAGAGCGATCTGCGCGGGCCCCGTGGCCGTGCACGGGAGGGCGGCCTTGGCCGGCACGGTAAACGTCACCGACGTCGCCGAACCAGCCGTCACGACGGCGTTCACGCCATTCACGAGCACCTGGTTGTCCGCGATCGTCGCGCCGAAGTTCGTGCCGTTGATCGTGCCGCTGGCGCCGGGCACAAGCGTCGCCGACGATGTGCCACTGATCGTCGGCGTGATCAGGCTTCGCACTCGCAGGTTCACCGAGTCGGTTTTCCCATCAGCCGCCGCGCGAATGTAAACCGTGCCCGGCGTAACGCCCGTTACGACTCCACCCTGCGTTACGGTGGCGCGAGCCGGATTGGCAGACGACCAGGCCACAGTTCTTCCAGTCAACGGCTGCCCGATCGCGTTCTGCGGCTGGGCAGTGAGTGTCACGTTCTCACCCACGCGCACGCTTGGACTAGTGGGCGTGATGAAGACGAAGAACACCGGAACGTCCCTGACGGTGATCGACAGGTTTCCCTGCACGCCATCGACGGTCGCGGTGATCGTGACTGGTCCCGCGGCAGCCGCGGTGACCAGCCCACTGTTACTCACCGTCGCAACGGTCGAGTTACTGGTCGAATAGGAAACGGTCCTGCCGCTCAACTGCGCGCTGGTAGCGTCGAAATACTTGACGGTCACCTGCATGTTCTGGCCGACTTCCAGCGTCGGACTGGGCGCCGTTATGTCGACGCGGGCCACCGTGCCTGGGGGTGACGTAGTACCACCGTCATCTCCACCACCACCGCACGAAGCGGCCACGACGACGAAGGCAGCGAGAGAAAGGCCGCTGAGGAGAGACGGGGCGATGCGCAATCGGGCCATCATTTACACCAGGTAGCGGGGACGACGGGGGTGACACGCAAACTAAGGCCACACCCTCAAGAATCAGATGGGAAGAGAGAGATGCGAGACGGGAGATGCTCTGCTGTTTCGCGCTTCATCACAGGGTATCTTTCGTCCTACGCAATTGGCGACGGAACGCACTTCCGGCGCCTGCTGAAATCGACCGATTCAATCGAGGGTCCCCAATGAGCGCCCCCGCCCCCGCCCGCGTAGCTGAACCGAATGCCCGCCCGGGCACCGACGCCACGTCGTCTACGTCGCCGGCCGTTGCGCACGGCCTGGTCTCGTTCAACGGCATTCGGCGTGTTCCGCCGCCCGTCAACGAACCCGTACGCTCATACGCACCTGGAAGTCCGGAGCGGGCGTCGCTGAAGGCTCGGCTCGCGTCCATGGCGTCCGAGCGCATCGAGATCCCGATCATCATCGGCGGTGAGGAATTCCGGACGGGCGAGATCGCGCAGGCTGTCATGCCGCACAATCACAGCCACGTTCTCGCCGACTGGCACAAGGCGACACCGAAACACGTGGAGATGGCGATCGCCGCGTCGAAGAAGGCGCAGGCCGAATGGGCGAACTGGCCATGGGAAGATCGGGCGGCGGTGTTCCTCAAGGCCGCGGAGCTGCTGGCGACGACGTGGCGCGACACGCTCAACGCGGCCACGATGCTGGGCCAGTCGAAGACGGCGTTCCAATCGGAGATCGACGCCGCCTGCGAGTTGATCGACTTCTACCGCTTCAACGTTCAGTACGCGCAGGAGATCTACGCGGAGCAGCCGATCTCGAGCCCCGGTGTCTGGAACATGTCGGACTATCGCGCGCTCGAGGGATTCGTCTACGCGATCACGCCGTTCAACTTCACGGCGATCGGCGGCAACCTGCCGACGTCACCGGCGCTGATGGGGAACGTCGCCGTGTGGAAGCCCGCGTCGAGCGCGATGCTGTCGGCGTATTACGTGATGAAGCTGCTGGAGGAAGCGGGACTCCCGCCGGGCGTCGTGAACTTCGTGCCTGGTGACGCGGTGATGGTCAGCGACGCGCTGCTCAACAGCCGCGACCTGGCCGGCGTGCATTTCACGGGAAGCACGGGCGTCTTCAACAGCATGTGGAAGACGATCGGCGCGAACATGGGCCGGTATCGCACGTATCCGCGCATCGTTGGTGAGACGGGCGGCAAGGACTTCATCATCGCGCATCCGTCGGCGGACCCGCAGCAGGTTGCGGTCGCGATCGCCCGCGGCGGGTTCGAGTACCAGGGGCAGAAATGCTCGGCGGCGAGCCGAGTCTACATCGCAAAGTCGATGTGGAATGAGGTCCGCGATCGCACGGTCGGGATCATGAAGGAACTGCAAATGGGTGACGTGCGCGATTTCCGGAACTTCATGGGCGCGGTGATCGATCGAAAGTCGTTCGACAAGATCAGCGATTATCTCGCCGACGCGAAGAAGAACGCGCGCGTGATCGCCGGTGGAAACGCGAAGGGCGACGCGGGCTTCTTCATCGAGCCGACGCTCATCGAGGCGCCCTCGCCGGATTACCGGCTCCTCTGCGAGGAAATCTTCGGGCCGGTGGTGACGGTGTGGGTCTACGACGACGCCAAGTGGAGCGAGACGTTGAACGTCGTGGACCAGACGTCGCCGTACGCGCTGACGGGCGCGGTGTTCTCGCGGGATCGCAACGCGACTCGAGAGGCGATGGGGACGCTGCGCAACGCGGCCGGCAATTTCTACATCAACGACAAGCCGACGGGTGCAGTGGTTGGCCAGCAGCCATTTGGCGGCGCCCGCGCGTCAGGCACGAACGACAAGGCGGGCTCGAAGTGGAACCTGATGCGGTGGACGAGTCCGCGATCCGTGAAGGAGACGCTGGTACCGCCTAGCGATTATCGGTACCCGTTCCTGGGGGCAGAATAACGGCGAAGCAAGCAGCAACCTGCGACCGGTGTCGGTAGGCGCCTGACGGCGCCGATGACTGCATGAAATCTTGAGGGCCCGAGCAACGCTCGGGCCCTCAGTCCCACCCGCTGGCAGTTCCCTCTCGATGCGGTATGCATCGCCGAGGGCAGCTTGCACGGCCACCAGCGCTTCCGTCACGGTGAAGTTCCCCGTGTCAGGTGCCGAGCTAACTTACGAGAGCACGGGTAGGGTGACAACGAATCGTCCACCATCACCGCCTTTCGATGCCGTCTTATCGCTTTCTGACCGCCGACGTCTTCACCGCTACGCGGTTCGGTGGAAACCAGCTCGCCGTCCTGCCTGACGCGCGTGGTCTGAGCACCGAGCAAATGCAGGCGATCACGCGCGAGTTCAATTACTCCGAGTCGACGTTCGTCCTGCCGCCGGAGAATCCCGCCAACACGCGTCGCGTTCGCATCTTCACGCCGGGTTCAGAGCTTCCGTTCGCGGGACACCCCACCGTCGGCACGGCGTTCATCCTGGCGACGATCGGCGAAGTGCCGATGACGGGCGATGAGACACGCATCGTACTCGAGGAAGGTGTCGGGCCGATTCCGATTGTCATCCGCACGCGAAATGGAAAGGCATCGTTCTGCCAGTTCTCGGTGGCAAAGCTGCCACAGGTGGGTCGCCCGCTCCCGCCTAGGGCCGCTCTTGCCGCGGTGCTTTCGCTCGCGGAGGACGACCTGCTCGATGGCGATTGGCGGGCCGAGGTCGTGTCGTGCGGTCTCCCATTCTCCTTCGTGCCCGTGCGCGACCGCGCGGCGGTGGCGAGATCGCGGATCAGGATGGACCAGTGGGAGAAGCACCTCGCGGGCACGGATGGTGAAAACGTGATGGTCTTCGCGATGGATCCCGAAGAGCCGGGACACGACGTTCGCGCGCGGATGTACGGTCCAGGGCCGGCCGTCAACGTCCCGGAAGACCCGGCCACGGGCTCGGCCTGCGCCGCGTTAGGCGGATACCTCGCGTCCCGGGCGCGGCAGGGCGGAACGTTGCGCTGGGTGGTGGAACAGGGCTACGAGATGGGCCGCCCGAGCCTCATCGAGGTGGAGGCCGACAAATCCGGCGACGCGATCACGGCGGTGCGCGTCGGCGGCGACAGCGTGCTGGTGAGCGAGGGAACGATCACGGTCTGACAACGATTGCCGATTGCAGATGGGATGAGCTAACAACTGGTGCTCACTCTGCACGTTGTCATTTCAGTTCTTCACACGTCGCCAGTACCAGTACGCCGGCGCTCCAAGTAACACCATCACAAGTCCGATCGACGCCACCCTCGGCTGGGCCGCGATCGTGTTGATCACCAGGGCCGCAGCGGCCGCGATGAACAGCACCGGCGTCACCGGGTAGCCCGGCACGCGATACGGCCGCGCCGCGTGGGGACGTTTCCGCCGCAACGAGATCACCGCCGCGGCGCCTAACGCGTAGAAGATCCAACCGACGAAGACCTCGTAGGCCAGCAGCGTCTCGAACTTCCCACTCACGGCCAGCAACGCCGACCAGGCGCAGAGGCCCCAGATCGCCACGGCCGGCGTTCCGTATCTCGGGTGCACGCGCGCGAACGATCGGAAGAACAAACCGTCGACGGCCATGCTGTAATACCCGCGCGGCATGGTGATCACGAGACTCAGCGATGCGCTGCACATGGCGGTGATGATGGCGGCCGCGATGAGCTTCCCCGCCCACGGTCCGAGGACCGCGCTCATCGCGTCAGCCGCGACCCGCTCCGAAGCCGCCACCCGCGCCGATCCCAGCGCTGCCAGGTAGCCGAAGTTCGCGAGCAGGTACATCGCCACGATGATGCCGGTTCCGGCTACGATGGCGATCGGCAGCGAGCGCTTCGGGTTCACCGCTTCGCCGGCGCTGAAGGTCACGTACTGCCAGCCCTCGTACGCCCACAGCACCGAGATCATCGCCGTGCCGAAAGCCGAAACGAGGTTGAGCGAGCCGGTCGGGCGCGCCGCGACCATCGGCGCGCCGCCGTCGCCCATCGCCAGCAGGATCGCACTCATCACGATCACGGCCAGCGACTTGATGATTGCGCCCCAGTTCTGGACGTTGGCGCTGTTTCGGATGCCGCTCACCGCGATCACGCCAATCGTCGCAATGATCGTTACGGCCACCGCCCTGGTCGTCCATACGCCAAGCGCCACGAACTGGCCGACGTAGTTGGTGGCAGCGACGGTCAATGCCGCGATCGAGCCGCCACCGATGCCGAAGAACATCGTCCAGCCGAAGAGGAAGGCGGTGAAATCGCCGAAGCCGTCGCGGATGTACGCGTACAGACCGCCTGCGCTCTGGTCCATCGCGCCGAGCTCCGCGTACGCGAGTGCGCCGAACAGCGAAAGCACTCCGCCGATCAACCAGACACCCAACGCGACGCCGACCGATCCCGATTGCCGGAGCACGACCGCGGGAACGACGAAGATGCCGGACCCGATGACGTTGCCTAACACGAGCAACGTGAGGTCCCAGGTGCCGAGCGTGCGGCGGAGGGAGTTCATGCGCGATTGGCGACTGGTGACTGGTGACTGGAAGACCAGGAACCAGTCACCAGTCACTAGTCACTAGTCACTAGTCACGTAGTCGCCGGCTTCGGCTTGACGAATGCCTTCGCGAAGTAGAAGCACACCAGGCCGATAACGAGGAAGTTGATCACGTTCCCGATGATGTTACCGATCAGCAGCTTTGGTCCCTCGGCGCCCGCGGAAGTCAGCGGGACATACCAGTCCTTCCAGTTCCCGCCCGTCGCCGATGTGGCAAGGTTGACGACCGGCATGATGAAGTCATCAACGATCGACGTGACCAGCTTGTTCAACGCCAGGCCGAGGATGACGGCGATGGCCAGGCCGATGATGTTGTCCTTGACCAGGAATGCCCGGAACTCCTTCCACATGTGCGCGCCTCTGCGTGTGAGGGACGCGCAAACATACTCCGAAATGCGCAACTGCCTAAGATCGCGACTGCCGAAAGGCGCGAACTGCGTGTGGCCTGTGGCCTCGAAGTTTCTAGAACCTCGCTTCCAGATACAGATCGAAACGCAGCCGCTTCGTCGGATAGATCCCCCACGCCAGGTCTGATCGAATCAACCCGTCCATGAACGACGCGCCGACGCCGGCGCCGGCCATCGGCCGTCCCGGGTGCGACCATTCGCTGCGAGGTCCGGCCCAACCAAGGTCGCCAAACCCCACGAGACGCGCCGCGGCCAAACCGCGGCCGATCTCGAGTCGCGTGAGCCAATAGGCGTCGCCGCTCTGCGTACCCGGACGCTGGCCGCGCACGGTCTCCGTGCCGCCCAGCGGGAAGAGGCGTTGCACTGGCGGAGACTGCGCGACGCCGGCGCCCGTCGTGAGCGACGCGGCCCACTTCCGCCCGAATCCACGCGAGATCGTGAGGTCCAGCGCGGCCCTTCCGTAGAGATCCGCATCGAGACTGTCGACCTCCGGAGCGAACCAGCCACCCTCGAGGCGAAGGTCGGTGAGCGCGCGCCATCCCTGGGGATCGAGACCGAAACTGTGCAGGTCACGCATCGCGACACCAGCGACGTTTCCGCGCGTGGCAAGAATGTTCTCCCCGAATTCCGCCGCGGACCCCAGCGCGTTCGCGATGCTGAACGACGTGCCCACGCTCGCTTCCCACTGGTGTTCGGCGAAGAACCGCGTGGTCAGCGTGCCGCCCGTCGTGGTGCGCGTCAGGTCCAGGCCCGCGCTGCGGTAGTAGTAGCCGTCGTCCCGGCCGAAGATCAACGCGCCCAGGCTCGAGCCAAACGACAGCGGCGCGCCCCAGTCGCTCACGACCGAGAGGCGCTTGTATCCGCCGAGCCGCCAGGTCGTTCGCCCGTTGCTGCGCGCCATGCCAAGCTCCGCGTTAGGCGACCAGTCTCCCGTGCCGATCCGTAACGACCCGTCGACCGAATAGCCGCGCCCCAGGTTCGTCGATCCGGCGATCCCCGTCGAGAAAGCCTCGACGCGATTGTAGCGCGTCTGCCCGAGCCCGTAGTCCCATGTAATCGGCATCCGTGCCCAGCCCGACTGCAGTCCGAACCCCAGGGAATTGAGCAATTCCTCGCGCTCGGACACTCCCAACAGCTCCTCGCCAGGGTCATACGCGGACTTGGGCAGGTCCGGTGACTTGACGAGCAACGTGGTGTCGCACGGCATTCGTACCGCTGTCCGCAGCGTTCCTTCGTATCGATCCTGGCTGCGCGTGTAGTAGCCGGTGGACTCGCACTCCGTCTCGCGCGCTCGCGTCCGCTGGTCTGCGCGTTCTGCCGCGGCCCGCGCGATCGCGCGATTTCGCTCCCGCCGCTCTTCGACCGGGAGGTGCCGCCACGAGCCCGTATCATTCGGGAACAGCGAATCGCGCAGCGACCTCGGTGGCGGAGCAACGACGGGTACCTGCTCCGGTCCGTTCACGCTCGCGTATGAAAACGACTCCTCGATCTTCACCGGGATCCGCATGAAGCCCGCCTGCGCGTTCGCCATCGCGTACTGCGTGCGCGGCAGCCAGAAACGCCCGCCAAAGAGGCCGTACTCGATCGTGACGCCTTCGAGGTTCGCTTTGAGCGGCGACATCATCGCCTTCACCCATCCGGGCACATCATCGTCGTCCTCGAGGTCGCGAAGGTCGGTCATGCCGCCATCGCGCGATGGGTCTTCCTTGTGACGTTTCGACTCTTCCTGGGCGACGGCCCAGATGTCCATCGGAGCCGAGAATCGATAGGCGGCGCGAACGAGTTGACCGGTGGCGACGTCGAACCAGAACGACCCGACCGACAGCTTCCACTCGGGGCGCCGCGGTTCCACGCGCAATTCGCGCAGGGTGATCTTTGCGCCATCGGGGAGCGTGAAGATCAGGGAGTCGCCGCTCGAGTACTTGTAGTAGGCCTCTGAGCCGAGCGCGATGGGATGCACGAGCTCCCGGTCATCCACTTCCGCGCGCGAGAGTCCATCGTCTCCAATCCACAGCGCCTCGCGTCCCGGGTAATACGGAATGGGAGACATCCACTGCAGCTCGGCGTCGACGGAGCCGCCGTCCATTGACGGCGCCACGGCGCGCTCGCCGGTGATGTCGACCACGGCCCCGCCCGCTCGCGACCAGCGCACGCGCGACGCGACCTCGGTGCGGAACATGAGTCGGTTTCGACCGATGGCTCGAAAGCCGAGCCCGACGGATATCCGCTGGTAGGACTTCGCATCGTACGACTGCAGGCTCGAATCCTGGCGCGTGCGGGCTTCGCGAGCGCGATACAACAGGTCCCGGGCCCCCGGATCGAGGAACGCGGAGCGATCGAGTTCCGGCGTCACCGAATCGCGGCGTCCCGGCCGGCGATCCCGGTCTGAAGTCCGGATCGCTTCCTCGATGATCACGCTGAGCGAATCGCGGCGGCGCTGCCGGAGGCTATCCTCGCGGCTGGTTGGAGGTTTCGTCGTAACCTGAAACGCGAGGGATAACGCGACGACTGCCAGCATGCGCTCGAGTCCTGTGGATCGGTTACGACTCTACGCGAAGCAGCGCTGCCGGGTTTCCCTCAGGGCCGTCTGGGACGAGGCGATCCCGTGTCCCGGACGACCGGATCCGGGCCTGGGCGGAGCGGAGCTGCCCGCAGGGACCCGCTGTGCAGCCGCATGATGTACAGCCGCTGCTGGAACTCCCGCTGGGCCCGTTCATCGGCCGCCTCGGACCCGCGCAGTATGGTGATGCCTAACGCCATGGCCGCCACGAGCCATGGCAGCACGGGCGATCCCGGCAGCCCGCCCTGGCCGGAGCGCTTCGCGCCGAGCCGCGTGGCGAGCGCCGGAAAGCGTCGCTGGAACCACACCGTTGCAAACAGCATCGCGCCGCCAAGTGCCGCGAGCGCGATCGGGAAATAGGCCGTCGACTTGAACACCTCGCCCGCGAGGTACATCAGGTACATGAAGATCAGGACGACGCCGAACACGAGGTGCGTCTTTCGGCGGATCATCAGGGAAACAACGACCGCGCCGATACCGAGGACGGGAACGCCATGGCGCCAGAGGCGCGCCGTCGGCCAGAAGGAGATCAAGGCAAAGCCGAGGGTCGTCAGCCCGACCAGCCAGAGTGGAAACGCCATGTCGCCGCGACCGGCGCCTGCCTGACGAGGGACGCGTCGGTCGACGGTATCTGCGATCGCGCACACGACCAGGGCGCTCGTCAGCATGATCCAGCGCTCGAGCACCGGCGTGAGGTCGATGTCGAGCGCGCGCGGCAGGTGCATAACGAGGCCGAACAGCGCCACGGCGACCGGCAAGACCACGGCCGACCAGGCGCGCCGTCGCAGGACCAGCAGCGCGCCGAGTATCGTGGCCAGCTCCGCGACGAGCCAGCGCGATGCCTCGGCGGCCGGATACGCCGGGTAGTAGGGCTGGCCCCACGTCTCGACCGGCCACCATCCGGTGATCGATTCCACTGCCCACACCGCGACTGGCGTGAGCGAGACGGATACCATCGCCACGATGCCCGCGGCCTCCGGGAAGTCGCGCTTCTCGAGCCAGGCCGATGCCGCCGCCGTGATGAAGCTGTAGAGGAGGACAACGGCCAGCACGCCCGCGGGCCCGAGCTTGAGCCATCGCTCGGCCAGGAACCATCCGCCGGCGAAAACCACCAGGAGGGCGCCCAGCGCATACGCGACGGTGACCCAGTTGAACCCGCGCGGCATTTCGCGCGCGGCGGCGCCGTTTTCGGCGGCGAGGGCCAGGATCGACGCGTGCTGTTCCGGCGTGATCACGCCGCGCGAGAGGGCGCGCTGGAGCAGGGCCTCGGTCGAGACGGGCACAACGAAAGGCTGCCCGCGATCACGCGGGGAGACAAGGGGGAGAGGGTTGTCGTGATGTTCTTGCGCTGCCAGACCGGCGGTCCGAGACTTGAATCCTCAAAAGCTGCATCCAACGTGCATCATCGCTC
>Ga0111538_10002001_pt1 | contig 28649 bp, 26 predicted proteins | sample SoiMethybrSBSTD1_FD_79669 | JGI IMG/M metagenome (GOLD analysis project Ga0111538, IMG submission 79669) | Bulk soil microbial communities from a Populus tree surrounding site in Tennessee, USA - Soil MetaG P. TD hybrid SBSTD1 (version 2)... | ecosystem: Environmental > Terrestrial > Soil >... | reverse complement strand
GATGTCGACGCTCGACGTCGCCTCGTCGAGCACGAGGATGCGCGGGTCGGCGAGGAGCGCACGCGCGAAGGCGACGAGCTGGCGCTGGCCCAGCGAGAGCCGGGCGCCGCGCTCGGCGACCTCAGTGTCGTAGCCGTTCTCCAGTGCGGCGATGAAGTCGTGTGCGCCGACCGCGCGCGCCGCGGCCTCGATCTCCTCCTGCATGGCGTCCGGCCGGCCGAAGGCGATGTTCTCGCGCACGCTCCCCGCGAACAGGAACCCTTCCTGGGGGACGATGCCGAGCTGGCTGCGGAGGCTCTCCTGCTTGACCGTCCGGAGGTCGTGGCCGTCGATCGTGATCCGGCCTTCGCGCGGGTCGTAGAAGCGCGCGAGGAGCTTGGCGATGGTGGACTTCCCGGCGCCGGTGTGGCCGACGAGGGCGACGGTCGTCCCGGCCGGCACGTCGAGATCGATCCCGTGCAGGACCTCGACGCCCTTGCCGTAGCCGAAGCGGACGTCCTCGAAGCGGACGTGCCCCTCAATGGTCGGCAGGTCGCGCGCATCGGGCGCGTCGAGGATGTCAGGCTCCTCGTCGAGCACCTCTGTGATCTTGTCCAGCGCGGCGACGGCGGCGAGGAAGGTGTTGTAGAGCTGTGAGAGCTGCTGCACCGGGTCGAAGAAGTTCGAGAGGTAGAGCATGAAGGCGAGCAGCGTGCCGATCGTGAGGTCGTTGCCGAAGTAGCGGTAGCCGCCGTAGCCGAGGACGATGGCCGTCGCGGCGGTCGAGAGGAAGTCGACGAAGGGGAAGTAGAGGCCGTTGGTCACGACGGTGACGTGGTTGGCCTCCCGGTAGTGCTCGTTGACCTCCTGGAAGTGGCGCTCGTTGGCCGATTGGCGGTTGAAGGCCTGGACGATCCGCATGCCGGCGATGTCCTCGGCGAGCGTTGCGGTCACCAGGCCGAGCCGTTCCCGCACCGCCCGGTAGGCGCGGGAGGAGACGACGCGGAAGATGGCGGTCGCGATCGCCATGAAGGGCAGGACGGCCAGCGTGGCGAGGGCGAGCTTCCAGTCGAGCGCGAAGAGGATGGCGGCCGAGCCGACGAGGATGAGGGTGTTCTGAAAGAGGCTCGTGACGCCGTCCGTGACGAGCTGGTCGAGCGCCTCGACGTCGTTCGTCAGGCGACTGATGAGCACGCCCGCCCGGTTGCGCTCGTAGAACCCGAGCGAGAGCCGCTGCAGGTGGCGGAAGAGCTTGTCGCGGAGGTCGGCGAGGATCCGCTCGCCCGTCCAGCCGGTGAAGTAGGTCTGCGCGCTGCTCGCGAGCCAGTTGAGCACGCCCGCCGCGATGAAGACGATGACGACCTCGACGAGCCGCCGGTAGTCCTCCGCGCGGATGCCGTCGTCGAGCGCGAGCTTCGCGAGGTACGGCGGGGCGAGTGACGTGAGCGTCGCCGCGAGGAGCGTGGCGACCGCGAGCGTCGTCCGCGTCTTGTAGCGGGCCGCGAGGCGGGCGAGCGTCGCGATGCGGTGCGCGGTACGCCGCCACGACCAGTCCTCGACCTCGGCCCCGCGCTGCATCGACAGGTGGGAGCCGGGCTGCCAGACCCTCATGCCGTCGCCTCCAGGCGCGCGGCCAGCTCGCGGTCGACGAGGCCGTGCTCGTAGATCTCGCGGTAGACCGGGCTCGACTCCGTGAGCTCCGCCTGCGTCCCGCGGGCGACGACGCGGCCGTGGTCGAGGACGACGACCTCGTCGGCCAGCGAGATCGTCGAGAGCCGGTGCGCGATGATCAGCGTCGTCCGTCCCTTCATCGCCTCGCGGAGGCCGAGGCGGATTCGCGCCTCCGTGGTCGCGTCGACCGCCGCGGTCGCGTCGTCGAGGATGAGGATGCGGGGATTCATGGCGATCGCCCGCGCTATCGCGATGCGCTGGCGCTGGCCGCCGGAAAGCGTGATCCCGCGTTCGCCGATGACGGTGTCGTAGCCCTCGGGCAGCTCGACGATGAACTCGTGCGCCTGGGCGAGCCGCGCGGCGGACTCGATCTCCTCGTCGCTCGCCCCCGGCGCGCCGAAGGCGACGTTCTCGCGCACGGTCGTCGAGAACAGGAAGGGATCCTGGGAGATGACGGCGATCTGCGAGCGGAGCGAGGCAAGGGAGACATCGCGCACGTCGACGCCGTCGATGAGCACGCGGCCCTCCGTGACGTCGTAGAAGCGCGGCACGAGGGCGGTCAACGTCGTCTTGCCGGACCCGGTGTGGCCGATCACGGCGACGTTCTGGTCGGGCTCGATGGCGAGGTCGACCCCGTGGAGCACGAAGCGCTCGGCGTCGTAGCCGAAGGAGATGTTCTCGAACTGGATCCGCCCGGGGCCGGGAGGCAGGGGCTCTGCGTCGGGCTTGTCGGCGATCTCCTCCGGCTCGTCCAGCACCTGGAAGATCCGCTCGCCGGACGCGGTCGCGCGCTGGGATTGCCCGATCCACATGCCGAGCATCCGCAGCGGCATGATCAGCATGGTCACGTAGAGATTGAAGGCGAAGAACTGGCCGATGGTGAGGCTGCCGTGCGTGACCATCCAGCCGCCGACCAGGAGGATCCCCGCCTGGGCGAGGAGCGGCACGAAGGAAAGAAGCGGGACGTAGATCGAGCGCTGCCGGTTCGCGAGCACGGTCTGCTCGAAGACCGCATTGGAGCGCCGTTGGAACTTCTCCTGCTCCTGCTCCTCCTGCGCGAACGACTTGACCACGTGCACGCCGACGATGTTCTCCTCGGCGACGGTCGCGACGTCGGCCATCTTCTGCTGGACGTCGCGGAGCACCGGGTGCGAGACCTTGGAGTACCGGTATGCGAGCAGGACGACGAACGGCGTGATCGCGAGCGCGACGAGCGCGAGCCTCCAGTCCGTCCAGAGCATGATCGCCGTGACGCCGACGACGGTGAGCGCGTGCTGGAAGAAGAAGATGAGCCCGTAGCCGAGGAAGAAGCGCACGGCCTGGAGGTCGACGGTCGCCCTCGACATGAGCTGGCCCGTCTGGTTGCGGTCGTAGAACCCGAACGAGAGACGCAGAAGGTGCGCGTACATCGTGTTGCGCATGTCGAACTCGACCCCGAGCGCCTGCCGTCCGGAGATGAAGCGCCGGCCGACCATGAGGATCGCCTTGACGAAGCCGATCACCGCGATGAGCCCGATGAGCTCCCAGAGCATCTGTTCGTCGCGCGGCCGGATCGCGAGATCGATCACGCTCTGGCTGATGCGGACGAGCGCGATCGCGGCGGCCTGCGACAGGACGGCGAGCACGATCGAGATGAAGAGCGACCAGCGGTAGGGGCGCAGGAACCCGAGCAAACGGGCGAACGTATGCAGGTTCGGGTGTTTCTCTCCGTCCACAGGTGACCCAACGCCGAGTGTATCGACGGCCTTCCCGGCGGCTTTTATCCTGCACCCGTGGCTTTCCCGCTCGAATCCGTGCCGAACTTCTCCGAGGGGCGAGACCCGGACGCCCTCGCCGCCCTCGAGCGCTCGATGTCGCGTCCGGCGCGGCTGCTCGACATCCACACCGACTGGGACCACCACCGCTCGGTGTTCACCCTGGTGGGCTCGGGGGAGGAGCTCGTCGAGACGCTCCTCGCCGGAATCGGGGCCGCTCGTGAGCGAATCGACTTACGGAGGCACGAGGGAGCCCACCCGCGGATCGGTGCGGCCGATGTCGTCCCGCTCGTGCCGCTTCGGCCCGAGGACGAGCCCGCCGCGCGCGCGGCGGCGCTCGCTCTCGCCGACCGTGTCGGCGCCGAGCTCGAGTTGCCGGTCTTCTTCTACGCGCGGCTGGCGGAGGACGGCCGCGAGCCGGCCTTCTTCCGCCGCGGCGGCCCGGAGGAGCTCCAGCGTCGCGTCGACTCCGGCGAGCTCGCTCCCGACCGCGGCCCTGCGACGCTGCACCCGACCGCGGGCGGCGTCCTCATCGGAGTCCGCCGGCCGCTCATCGCCTTCAACGTCAACCTTCGCGGCGCGACTGTGGAGACCGCGCGCGAGATCGCTTCACTCGTCCGCGAACGCGACGGCGGCTTCCCGGGCGTCCGCGCGCTGGGCCTCGACCTGCCGAAAGCCGGGCTCGTGCAGGTGAGCATGAACGTGACCGACTGGGAGGCGGCCGCTCTGCACACGATCGTCGAGAAGATCGTCTCGGAGGCCGAGGCTCGCGGCGCCGAGGTCGCCGGGAGCGAGCTCGTCGGGCTCATGCCTGCCGGTGCGGCCGTGGAGGCGGCGGGCAGCCTGCTCAGGATCGAAGGCTTCGACTCGCGCCACGTACTCGAGCTGCGCCTGCTCGACGACTGAGCACGAGCGCAACCACGGCTCCTCCGATCCCGACGATCGGCGCGGCGAGCGCGGCGGCGACGAAGATGGGACGCGGCGAGAAGAACGCGAAGAGCGGGGAGACGAAGATCAGCCCGGTGGCGTGAGCGCCGCGGTGGACGAGGTTGATGAGCCCCATCACGCGCCCGAGCACGCGGTTGGGTACATCCTCCTGAGCCGCCGAGTGGAGGAGGACGATGGACGAGCCCTGTCCGATTCCCGCGCACACGGCTCCCGCTACGGCGACTGCGAGCGCTCCGGCGAGCCCCATCAGGAGGTAGGCGGGGACGTAGAGCGACCAGGCGAGGAGGCTTGCATACGCCTTCCGGCGAACGGGGCGCCGTGCGAGGTAGACGCCCGCGCCGATCGAGCCGAGCGCGTATCCGGCCATGACGAGCGAAAAGCCCCCCGCCCCGTGTCCGAGCTCGCTGCGGACGAGCTCCGGGACACCCACCATCCAGGTGCCCGACTCGATCGTGATCGCGACTCCCATCGCGGCGACCGCGACGGCGAGGACGGGGAGAAGCGTGAGGGCGGTGAGTCCCTCGCGCACCTGCGACCACGCCGTCCCTTCGGCGACGGACGGTGCTGGACGGGGATGGATGCGCGCGAGCAACGCAGCGGAGACGAAGAAGGTGGTGGCGTTGACGGCGAAGAGGACCGAGAGGGGCGTGAAGACGAGCAGGCCCGCCGCGACCGCCCAGCCGCCGACACCGATCGCATCCGCACTGGCCCGGACGAGCGCGTTCGCCTGCTGGATGTTCTGGCGCTCCACCAGTGCGGGAAGGAGCGCGCCGTACGCCGGGTCGAAATAGCTCGTGGCCGCAGTCAGGACGAACGCCGCGAGCACGAGCCCCCAGAGCGGGAGGTGCCCGGCAAGCCCGCGACCGCGACGGGAACGAGCACGGCGCCCCGCACGAGGTCGGCGGCAATCATCGTCCGCCGCCGCTCGAGTCTGTCGGCGAGGAGTCCTCCGTGAAAGCCGAAGAGAAGCGCGGGGATGCTGTCCGCGAGTCGGACGACCAGCACCCCGACCGGGCCGCCCGCCTCGAGGGCGAACCACATGAGCGCGATGTACTGGAAGGCGTCGCCGAGCTCGCTCGTCGCGATCGCCGCGTAGGTGAGGCGGAAGTCGTGCCTGCGGAGGAGATGCAGCGCGCCGGTGGCCGGGCGCTGCTCGAGGTGAGGGAACGCCTCCTCGCGCTCTCTCGTCAGGGCATCGGCCAGAACTGCCTCCATGCGGTCCACCAGTCGTCCGCACGCGAGACGATCCCGCGTCCGTTCACGATCTCGACGCCGTGACGGGTGCGGTAGGGCTCGACGAGGTGCGACCCCATCAGGTCGACCTCGATCTCGCAGGGGTGTCCTGGGTCGTACGGTGCCACCGCCGTCAGGTCGTCAAGTGCCCGCTTCGCCCCTTCTTCGATCATCTCCCGGGCGCGCTGGGGTGCGATGTTGCGCGCGCTCTCGCGCCCGAGCCCCTGCTTGACCGCCACCGTGGTCAGGCCGTCGCCGAGGAGCTCGCGGCTCTCGCGGCAGACCGCCTCGTCGCCGGTCACGAGCACGACCGGGCAGCCGAACGTGCCGCAGAGCGCCGCGTTGATCCCCGTCTCGCCGACCGGCGTGCCGTTGAAGCGGAGCTCGTAGATGTCGGAGCCCGAGATCGTGTGGTTGAGGACGCCGTCGGCCACGCCCGCCCGCGCGTGCATGCCGACGAAGAGCGCCGCGTCGCAGCCCTCCTCGAGGAAGCCGGTGTACTCGGTCCACTCGTTCTGGACGACCCACTCGCAACGGGGGTCGAGCGCTTCGGGAAGGACGGAGTTGAACGTCCAGCCCTTCCCGGCCCCGTGGCAGTCCATGACGACCACCTCGGTCGCTCCGCCGGCGAACGCGCCGCGGACGGCGGCGTTGATCTCCTCGGTGTAGAGGCGCCGTGCCTCCTCGAAGAGCGACTCGCCGCCGTCGCCCTGCTCGGACTTGACGACGCCCGAGACTCCTTCGATGTCGCTGATGACGTGAACTCGCATTCGCGCTCCTTCCTGTGGCCGGAACCCGAGCCCGGCGCGTTCTAGACTTGCTCGCGATGGCTGTCGCCACCGGAGTCCTCTTGAACGGAGACGATCTCACGATCGACGATGTCTGGTCGGTCGCGGTCGAGCGAACCCCCGCGACGCTTTCCGACGACGGCAGATCGCGGATGGCCGCGGCGCGCGAGCTTGTCGACCGCGCCGCCTCGGAGTCCTCCGGCGAGCACACGTACGGCATCAACACGGGCTTCGGCCGCTTCGTCTCCAAGGCGATCCCGCCCGAGCTCTCGGAGGAGCTCCAGCTCCGCCTGCTTCGAAGCCACGCATGCGGGGTGGGGGAGCCGTATCCCGACGAGGTCGTGCGCGCGGCGATGGTGCTCCGGGCGAACGCGCTCGCCAAGGGCTTCTCGGGCGCGCGCGTCGAGACCGTCGAGCTCCTTCTCGAATGTCTGAACAAAGGCGTCTTGCCCCTCGTGCCGAGCCGCGGCTCCGTTGGAGCATCCGGCGATCTGGCTCCGCTTGCCCACCTCGCGCTCCCGCTCGTCGGCGAGGGCTCCGCGAGCTACGACGGCGAGCTCCTCCCGGGGGCGGATGCGCTCGCGCGCGCCGGCCTCGAGCCGGTGCGGCTGCAGGCGAAGGAAGGGCTCTCGCTCGTCAACGGGACGCAGTTCATGGGCGCCGTCGGCGCACTCGGGCTCGTGCGCGCGCGACGGATCGCAAGAACCGCCGACATCGCCTGCGCGCTGTCGGTCGAGGCCCTGCAGGGCTCGCGCGTCAGCTTCATGCCGGAGATCCAGGCGCTGCGCCCGCTCGCGGGCCAGGCCGCGGCGGCTGCGAACGTCACGCGCCTCCTCGACGGCTCGGCGATCATCGAGGCCCACCGCTGGTGCGACAAGGTGCAGGACGCCTACTCGCTTCGCTGCGCGCCGCAGGTGCACGGCGCCAGCCGCGACCTCCTCGCGTACGTCGAGCAGACGGTCGCCGTCGAGGTCAACGCGGCGACGGACAACCCGCTCGTCCTCGTCGACAAGGGCGAGCTCGTCTCGAACGGCAACTTCCACGGCCAACCGGTGGCCCTCGCGCTCGACTCGATGGCGCTCGCCGTCGCCGAGCTCGCCTCGATCTCGGAGCGGCGTGTGGAGCGGCTCGTCAACCCGTCCCTTTCGGACGGCCTGCCCGCCTTCCTCACGCACGACGGCGGGCTCAACTCCGGGTTCATGATCCCGCAGTACGTGGCTGCCGCGCTCGTCAGCGAGAACAAGGTGCTCTGCCATCCGGCCTCTGTCGACTCGATTCCGACGAGCGCCGGCCAGGAGGATCACGTCTCGATGGGGAACGCCGCCGGCCTGAAGTGCTGGGCCGTGCTCGGGAACGTCGAGCGCGCCCTTGCGATCGAGCTCCTCGCCGCCGCGCAGGGGGTCGAGTTCCTCGCACCGCTCGAGCCGGGCGCCGGCGCGCGGGCGGCACACGATGTCGTCCGCTCGCTCTCGCCGACGGTCATGGAGGACAGGACGCTCGCGCCGGACATCGAGCTCGTGGCCTCCGCAATCCGTTCGGGGGAGATCGTGGCGGCGGTCGAGGCCGAGGTCGGTGAGCTCGCGTGAGCGTCCGCGAGGTCGACGCGGTCGTCGAGGAGCTCTGTGGCGATCTCGGCACGATCCGCGCGCCGCGCGGGTTGACCCTGAACGCGCGTTCGTGGCAGACCGAGGCGCCGCTCCGGATGCTCCTCAACAACCTCGACCGCGAAGTGGCCGAGAAGCCGCAGGAGCTCATCGTCTACGGCGGTTCGGGCAAGGCGGCGCGAAACCACGACGCGCTCAAGGCTCTCGTCCGCTCTCTGCTCGCGCTCGGGGAGGACGAGACGCTCCTCGTGCAGAGCGGGAAGCCCGTCGGAGTCTTCCGTACGCATCCCGGCGCTCCGCGGGTCCTGATCGCGAATTCGCTGCTCGTTCCGCGCTGGGCGACCTGGGACGAGTTCAGGCGCCTCGAGGCGCTCGGGCTGACGATGTTCGGCCAGATGACCGCCGGCAGCTGGATCTACATCGGCACGCAGGGGATCCTCCAGGGCACGTACCAGACCTTCGCCGCCGCAGGCGAGAAGCACTTCGGCTCGCCGGATCTGACCGGGAGGACGATTCTCACCGCAGGCCTCGGGGGGATGGGCGGCGCCCAGCCGCTCGCCGCCACGATGACGGGGGCGGCGATCCTCTGCATCGAGGTCGATCCTCACCGGATCGAGCGGCGCCTCGAGACGCGCTATCTCGACGAGGCGGCCGACTCGCTCGAGGACGCGCTCGAGCGCGTGCGCAGGGCCGCCAAAGCGGGCCGCCCTTTGTCGGTGGGCCTGCTCGGAAATGCGGCCGACCTCGTTCCCGACCTGGCGGCTCGCGGCGTGCACTTCGATCTCGTCACCGACCAGACCGCCGCGCACGACCCCCTCAACGGTTACGTCCCTTCAGGGCTTTCTCTCGAAGAGGCCGATCGCATGCGCGTGGAGGACTCGGACGAATACATGCGACGGGCTTCCGACTCGATCGCCCGTCACGTGGAGGGCATGCTCGAGTACGTCCGAGCCGGGAGCCACGTGTTCGACTACGGCAACAACCTGCGCGGGGAAGCACAGCTCGCGGGCGTCGCACAGGCGTTCTCGTACCCGGGCTTTGTCCCGGCCTATGTCCGGCCGCTCTTCTGCCGCGGCATCGGGCCCTTCCGCTGGGCCGTGCTGTCGGGCGATCCGGAGGACATCGCAGCGATCGACGGGGCGCTGCGGCGCCTCTTCCCGGACGACCGGCTCCTCCAGCGGTGGCTCGACCTCGCGCCCGAGCGCGTCGCGTTCCAGGGCTTGCCCGCGAGGATCTGCTGGCTCGGCTACGGCGACCGCGCCAAGGCCGGTCTCGCGATCAACGACCTCATCCGCTCCGGCCAAGTCTCGGCCCCGGTCGTCATCGGCCGCGACCATCTCGACTCGGGCTCCGTTGCTTCTCCCTACCGTGAGACCGAGGCGATGGCCGACGGCTCCGATGCCATCGCGGACTGGCCGATCCTCAACGCGCTCGTGAACACCGCTGCCGGCGCGACCTGGGTCAGCGTCCATCACGGCGGAGGCGTGGGAATCGGCAACGCGATCCACGCGGGGATGGTCGTGGTCGCCGACGGGACCGACGAGGCGGCGGAGCGGCTCGAGCGCGTGCTGACCACGGATCCCGGCACCGGTGTCCTCCGGCACGTCGACGCCGGCTACGACGAGGCGAAGGAGGCCGCGCGCGAGCACGGCCTCGAAGTGCCCGGCGCCTAGCCGTCGCGTGGCGACGCTGCTGATCCGCGACCTCGCGCAGGCCGTCTCGCCGGCAGGGACCGGCGCGCCGCTCCGGGGGCGCGATGCGATGCGGTCGGTGGACGTCGTCGAGGACGCGTTCGTTCTCTGCGAGAAGGGGCGGATCTCGGCGGTCGGCCGCATGCGGGATCTCGAGCCGCTCGACGCCGACGTCGAGGAGCTGGACGGAAGCGGCTGCGCCGCGATTCCCGGGCTTGTCGACTGCCACACGCACGCGGTCTTCGCCGGGTCCCGAACGCAGGAGTTCGAGCTCCGGTCCGGCGGCGCGTCCTACGAAGAGCTGCACGCTGCGGGAGGCGGGATCCTCTCGACCGTCGAGGCCACCCGCGCAGCGGGCGAAGACGGCCTGCGCAGTGCTCTCGCGCTGCATCGCGGCTGGATGCTCGCCTCTGGGACGACGACCTTCGAGGCGAAGTCCGGCTACGGGCTCGACCACGACACGGAGCTCGCCATGCTGCGCGTCGTTCGCGAGGCGGGTGGCATTCCGACCTGGCTCGGCGCGCACGCAGTCCCTCCGGAGTTCCCGGATGCCGACGCCTACCTCGGCTTCGCGCTCGCGGAGGTCTTGCCAGAGGCGGCGGCGCTCGCCGAGGCGGCGGATGTCTTCCTCGAGCGGGGCGCCTTCGACGCCGAGCAGGCGAGGCGCTACCTCGAGGCATGCCGGGACGCCGGCCTGCGCCTCCGCCTGCACGCGGACCAGTTCACGGAAGCGGGAGGCGTGCCGCTCGCCGTCGAGCTCGGCGCGGTGAGCGTCGACCACCTCGAGGCGACGGGCGACAAGGGGGCGCGTCAGCTCGCGGCGAGCGACGTCGCGGCCGTCCTGCTCCCCGTGGCCGCGCTCGTCCTCGGGCGCCCGATGCCGCCGGCGCGTGCGCTGATCGACGACGGAGCGATCGTCGCGCTCGCGACTGACTTCAACCCGGGGAGCGCGTTCTGCGAGAGCCTCCCGCTCGTGTGTGCGCTCGCCTGCACGCAGATGCAGATGAGCCCGGCCGAGGCTCTCGCCGCCTGCACCGTGAACGCGGCGCACGTTCTCGGGCGCGCCGACCGGGTGGGGCGGCTCGCGTCCGGCTATGACGCCGACATCGTCTTGCTCGACGCTTCCGACTGGCGCCACCTCGCCTACCACGTCGGGGGCAGCCACGTCGCCCAGGTCATCCAGGGCGGCGTGCCCACGGCATAATCGGTCCATGCCCAGCCGCAAGCAGCGCCGCCGCCGCGAGAAGCTCCAACGTCACGAATACGAGTACGTCATCGAGACGGAAGAGGGCGAGGAGATCCCGGTCGAGAAGCCCGTCGCGCCGACGAAGGCCGCGGCCAAGAGCTCGGCGCGCCCTGCGGCTCGACGCGGGGGGCGGGAGATCCCCAAGCCTTCGATGGGGCGTGTCTTCAAGCGCACGGCGATCTTCGCGCCGCTGATCCTGGTCGTCGTCTTCTGGACCGGCGGGGATTCCTCGACCGTCTCGAAGATCTTCACGGGCGTGACGCTGATCGCGTTCTTCATCCCCTTCAGCTACTTGGTCGACTCGATCATGTACCGCGTCTCCACGCGGCGGCAGCAGGGCGGCGCGGGCTCCGGCTAGTTGGACCGAGACGACTTCACGGCGATCGCCCACGAGGGCCTCGCGTTCATGAACCCGCTCGCCGAGGAGGACGTCGACGAGATGATCGAGGCGCTCGACCTCGAGCCGGGCGCGCACATGCTCGACCTCGGCTGCGGGAAGGCGGAGATCCTGCTCAGGATCGTCGAGCGCTATCCGGACGTCCGCGCCACGGGACTCGACAGCTCGCCTGCGATCCTCGCCGAGGCTCGCCGGCAGGCGGAGGAGCGTGTTTCCGAGTCGAAGGTCACGCTGCTCGAAGAGGACGTGCGCGAGTACGCGCCCGAGCCGGGCTCGTACGACCTCGTCGTCAGCACGGGAGGAATCTCGTTCCGCGGGGGAGTGGGTGGGACGCTCGCCGTCCTGTCCGGATACGTCGCTCCGGGAGGGAAGCTTCTCTTCGGAGAGGGCTACTGGCGCGAAGAGCCCTCTGCGGAGTACCTCGTCGCGCTCGGCGCGGCGCGCGAGGAGCTCCGGAACTACGAGGGGACGATCGAGGCGGCGGTGGAAGCGGGCCTCGACCTCAAACGCGCCGTCACGAGCAGCGTCGAGGACTGGGACGCGTACGAGGACGCGTGGGCTCGAAACGGCGAACGCTACGCCGAGAAGCACGAGGGCGAGGAGGGAATCGCCGAGCTGCGCGAGTGGATCGCGAACGGCCGCGCGCGCTACCGCGAACTCGGCGGCCGCGAGGCGCTCGGCTTCGGCCTGTTCCTCTTCGAGCGCTAGCTGGCGCTGCCGCGGAAATGCCCCGGGCCCGGCCACGGGGCCAGAAGCAGCAGGATCTTCGCGCCGCCGTCGCTCGCGACCGCGTGGCGCTCGTCGGGCTCGAAATGCGCGAGCGTTCCCGCCGGAGCCTCGACGTCTCCGTCCGCGCTCGCGATCACGACGGCGCCGTCGACCACGAAGAGCCAGGCATGCTCCTTCACCTGATGAGCCCCGAGCTCCTGGCCGGGGTCGAGGCCGATCAGGACCGCGCGCGCCTCGTCCTCGCTCTTCAAGACGACCGGCGATCGGGTGCCCGTCGGAGTCTCGATCTCGGGGAGTCGCCAGCACTCCATCGCGGGCCAGTGTAACCGGGACGCCCCGTTAGACTCAGCGGCCGATGACCCTCGACGTCACACGGCTCGAGCTGAGCCCGTTCGGCATGAATTGCTACGTCGCCCGGCGTCCGGAGGCGGACGAGGCGGTCGTCGTCGATCCGGGCTGGCCGGGCGAGACCGCGCGGATCGAGGAGGGGCTTGCCGGGGCGCGCTGCGCCGCGATCCTCATCACGCATGCCGACATCGACCACATCGGCGGCGTCGCCGAGCTGCACCGGGAAACCGCCGCGCCCGTCTATATGGCGCAGGTCGACAGCGAGCGCGCTCAGCGGATCAACGAGCTCTACCCCGAGGCGGGCGTGACCTTCGAGGAGTTCACGCCCGACGTGCTGCTCCAGGGCGACGAGCGCCTCGACCTGGCCGGCATCGAGTTCGAGACGCTGCGCGTCCCCGGCCACCTCTCGGGCCACCTGGCCTTCTACTCGGACGGCTCGCTCTTCTCGGGCGACGTCCTCTTTGCCGGTTCCGTCGGCCGCACGGACCGCCCCGACGGGGACTGGAACACGCTTCTCGACTCGATCCGGCTGCTGCTCGAGCGGTTTCCGCCGGAGACAGTCGTCTATTCCGGACACGGCCCGCCGACGACCCTCGGAGACGAGCTGGCGCGCAACCCCTTCCTCGCAGAGCTCCGCGCGTGAAGTACGAAGCTCCGCGCGGCACCCATGACATCCTTCCCTCCGAGCAGCCGCGCTGGCGCCACGTGCTCGCGGAGTTCGAACGGCTCTGCGAGCTCTACGGCTACCGCCGCATCGACACGCCTGTCTTCGAGGACACCGAGCTCTTCGCGCGCACGTCGGGGGAGGGCTCCGACGTCGTCACGAAGGAGATGTACACGTTCGACGACCGTGGCGGGCGCTCGCTCACGCTGCGGGCGGAGGCGACCGCTCCCATCGTGCGCGCCTACCTCGAGCACGGTCTCCACCGCGAGCCGCAACCGCAGAAGCTCTACACGTACGAGACCATCTACCGCTACGGGCGCCCGCAGAAGGGCCGCTATCGCGAGCACTGGCAGCTCGACGTCGAGGCGATCGGCTCGGAGGATCCCGCGCTCGACGCGGAGGTGATCCAGCTCTACGACACGCTCCTGCAGCGCCTCGGCGTGACGCAGTACCGGCTCGAGCTGAACTCGATCGGCGACGCCGCATGCCGTCCCGCCTACCTCGACCGCCTGCGCCCTTGGCTCGAGGAGCACGCGGACGAGCTCGACGAGGGGACGAGGGAGCAGGCGGCCCGCAACCCTCTCCGCGCGCTCGACAACATCGCCGCGAAGCCGCCGGCCGTGCAGGAGATCCTGCGCCAGGCGCCGACGATCGGAGATTCCCTCTGCGACGCCTGCCGCGAGCACTTCGTCGAGGTGCGCCGCTACCTCGACGCCTCCGGCGTCAGCTACGAGCTCGTGCCCACGCTCGTCCGCGGGCTCGACTACTACACGCGGACGACCTGGGAGTTCGTCGGGCCCGAGGGCGGATCGCAGAGCACCCTCTCCGGCGGCGGCCGCTACGACGGGCTCGCCGAGGCGCTGGGCGGACCACCCACGCCGGGTGTCGGATTCGGTGCGGGCATCGAGCGCCTCCTGCTCGCGCTCGAAGAGGCGGGTGTGGATCCGCAGGCGGAGGAGGGAGTGGACGTCTTCTTCATCTGCGAGGAGGGTGCAGACCGGGCCGCGGTTCTCGCCAAGGTCGCCGAACTGCGCGCGGCCGGCGTCCGTGCGCAGACCGACTACGCGGGCCGCTCCGTCAAGGGCCAGCGGACGCAGGCGGGCCGCCTCGGTGCCGAGCGGGTGGTCGTTGTCGGCCCGGACACGGATCTCTCCGAGGTGACCGCGTGAACTGGCGCGACCTCATGTGCGGCGAGGTGCGTCCCGAGCACGTGGGCCGGAGGATCACGCTCGCGGGGTGGGCGGATTCGCGGCGCGACCACGGCGGCCTCGTCTTCGTCGACCTCCGCGACCGCACTGGTATCTGCCAGCTCGTACTCAACCCCGAGCGCGCCCCGGAGGCGGCCGCGAAGGCGCACGCCATCCGCAACGAGTTCGTCCTCCGGGCGGAGGGCGAGGTCGTCCGGCGCGCCCCGGAGGCGGTCAACCCGAACATCCCGACCGGCGAGGTCGAGCTCCAGGTCGACACGCTCGAGGTCGTCTCCACGTCGACGCCGCTTCCCTTCCAGCTCGACGAGGAGGGAGTCGACGAGACCCTGCGCCTGCGCTACCGCTGGCTCGACCTGCGCCGGCCGAAGATGCAGCGGTTGATCGGCCTGCGCGGCACGATGGTCTCGGCGATCAGGCGCACGATGGAGGAGGGAGGCTTCCTCGAGATCGAGACGCCGATCCTCTTCAAGCCGACGCCCGAGGGCGCGCGCGACTTCATCGTCCCGAGCCGCCTGCAGCCCGGCCGCTTCTTCGCGCTGCCGCAGTCGCCGCAGATCCTCAAGCAGCTCCTGGTGATCGCCGGGTTCGACCGCTACTTTCAGATCGCCCGCTGCTTCCGCGACGAGGACCTGCGTGCCGACCGGGTGCAGGAGATCACGCAGCTGGACGTCGAGATGGCCTTCCCGGACCAGGAGTTCCTCTTCGCACTGATGGAGACGATGATCCAGGCCGTCTGGCGCGACTGCCTCGGCGTCGAGCTCGGGGCGCCGTTCCCGCGCCTGACCTGGGCGGAGGCGGACGCGCGCTACGGCTCGGACAAGCCCGACCTGCGCTTCGGCCTCGAGCTCGAAGACGCCACGGAGATCACACGCACCTCGCAGTTCGGCGTCTTCGCGGGTGCGCCGTGCGTCCGCTTCATCCGCGTGCCGCAGGCGTTCTCACGCGCGGAGCTCGACCGGCTCGAGGAGGTCGCGAAGGAGTGGGGCGCGAAGGGGCTCGCGTATCTCGTGTGGGACCAGGAGGGCGAGGTGCGCTCGCCGATCGCGAAGTTCCTCTCCGAGGAGGAGATCGCCCACTTCCGGTGCGAGCCCGGCTACAGCGTCCTCTTCGCCGCCGACGAGCCCAAGATGGTCTCGCGCGTCCTCGGCGCCCTGCGGCTCCATCTCGGCCGCGAGCTCGGGCTGATCGACGAGGGGGCCTGGAAGTGGGCGTGGATCACCGACTTCCCGATGTTCGAGTGGTCCGAGGAGGACGAGCGCTGGGCCGCCGTGCATCACCCCTTCACGCGTCCTGCGCCGGGCTTCGAGGAGACGTTCGACAAGGACCCGGCGGCCGCGCTCGCGCACGCCTACGACCTCGTCGGCAACGGGCAGGAGCTGGGCGGCGGCTCCTTCAGGATCCACGAGGCCTCGATCCAGGCGCGCGTCTTCTCGCTTCTCGAGCTCTCGCCGGAGGAGCAGCGGGCGAAGTTCGGCTTCCTGCTCGACGCCCTGGCGATGGGGGCGCCGCCGCACGGGGGGATCGCCTTCGGGGTCGACCGGATGATGATGGTGCTCGCCAAGGAGCCGAATCTGCGCGACGTGATCGCCTTCCCGAAGAACCAGGCGGGGGTCGATCCGATGAGCGGCGCACCCTCGGACGTCGAGGAGGAGCAGCTCCGGGAGCTCGGAATTCAGCTCCGGCCAGAAGCCCGTCAAGAAAGCGGGCCCACCGGCCGATGAGCTAGTCATACTTTCTGGCGAGACCCGTGGTGCACGGGGGAGTGGAGGCGAGAGCAGATGTCGAGTCAAGATCCAGGTCGCGCGGGAGGCCCTGCCCTCACGCCGCTGCCGCGGCTGGATGATTTGCCGCGCGCGGCCGAGGGCTACGACCGCGACAAGGTCGGGGAGGCCTTCGATTCGTTCCGCAGGCACGTCACCGCGCTGCAGGCGCAGCTGCGGGTCCTGCAGGCCGCTCCGCGCAGCGCGATCACCGAGCCCTCCGGCCATGCCGTCCGCATGGACGCGCTCCACCTCATCCGCTCGGCCGCCGAGTTCGCCGACACGATCGAGCGCGACGCGCAGGAGGCGGCCGCCAAGCAGGTCGGCAAGGCTGAGGTGGAGATCCGCGAGTCGCAGATGGAGCTGCAACAGCGCGAGGCCGAGATCGCGCGCATCCGCCAGGAGACCGAGCGCCAGCGCGGCGAGATCCTGAACGCGGCGCGAAACGAAGCGCGCGAGATCCTGACGAAGGCGAACCGGGATTCGAGCTCCGAGCTCCACGACGCCGAGACGCGCGGCAACCGACTCCTCGAGCAGTCCCGCCACCAGGCGACCGAGCTGACGAACGCCGCCCGCGCCGAGGTCGAGCAGACGCTCGAGTGGGCCCGCGCGCAGGCCGACGTCATCGTCCAGCGCGCTCGCATGGGCGCCGAGCAACTGCTCTCCGCGGCGGGCCACGGCGAGGCGGCCATCCAGGAAGCGGTGAACGCGATCGTGCGCGCCGCCGAGTCCTCCGTGCCGAAGCCGAGCGGGGTCACGGCGGCTGCGCCCGTCGAGGTGCCGGAGCCCAGCGAGGCCGAGCCCGCGGAGGCTGCGGAGGAGGACACCGAAGCACCGTTGTCTCCGGGGAGCCCCTCCGCTGCGGCCGAAGCCGCGGACGAAGAGCGGCCGGACGACAGCCAGCCGAGCACGTAGGCTTTTCGGCACCGAAGCGTGCCGCCGATCGTCTCGTCTCTGCGCCTCGTCGCGCTCATGATCTTCATCGCGCTCGTCGCGGTGGCGGTCTGGCTTGCGGACCTTCGACTGGCGATCGCGCTCCCTCTCGTGGCTCTGGCCTGGGTGATCGCGGCCACGATCGAGTACCTCGCCTGGCGCTCAGCCCACGGCCCGGTCGCCGTGGTCGAGACGGGGGCCGCCGCGCCGGTGCCGCCCCCCGTCGCTCCTCCGCAGGCCGAGCCCGAGCCGGCCGCGGAGGCCCCGCCGGTGGAACAGACCGTCGTGCAGCCGGCTCCGCCGGAGCCCGAGCCGGAGCCCACGGCCCAACCCGAGACGCCCACCCCTGAGCCCGAATCCGTGGCCGGGCCCGAGGCCAAACCCGAGCCGGAAGCGGAGCCCGAGGCCGAACCCGAGACGCAGCCGCCGCCCGAGTCGGAGCCAGAGCGGGAATCTGTGCCCGAGCCGCCGCCCGTCGTCGCCGCGGTTCCTCCACAGGCGCCCGAGACCGAGCCGCCCGCCGGGGCCGCCCCCGAGCAGCAGCCGTCGCGCTGGGCGCGACGGAAGCGACTGCGCGCCGTTCCCGCGCCCGCGCCCGAGCCGACGCCGGCCGCGGCGCCCGCGCAGCGGGCGGACGCGCAGGTCGTCTCCCTGCCGCAGCGAAGCTACGTGCCGCGCCAGTGGAACATCTGGGATCTCGAGCGGCTCGCGCGCGCGGAGGCCCAGGAGCATCCCGAGCGCCGCGACGAGTGGGCGTTTCTCTTCGTGCACCTCCGCCAGTTCGCGAACGCGGACGGCGTGCTTCCGACCGAGTTCGACTCGCTGGTGCGGGAGTCGTTCGGCGGCTTGCTCGAGCACCAGCCGAGCCGATGAGCGCCGCCGCCCTCCAGCGCCAGGCCGCGCTGGCGGGGGCGGCGCTCCTGGCCATCCTTCTCGTCGTCGTGCTCGACCGGCCGGGGGACGAGCCGTCCTCGGCCGCAGCGCGGCCCGCGGCCCAGCCCGAGTGGGAGAGCGCGGTCGTCTGGGTAACTCCTCCGGAAAGCGGAGCCTGCCCACAGGTCGGCCAGGACGCGCCGGGTGTCGTTCACCCTGTGCTTCCCTGCGGCGTCAAGCTCGTCGTGGCCGCACACGGAGGAGAGGTTCGGACGGAAGTGGTCGCCACGGGGCCCGTCGCCACCGGGAGAACCTTCGCGCTGACGCCTCCCCTCGCCGACCAGCTCGGAGTCGAGGACGGCGATCGAATCCGCTGGCGTTTCGCGGGCTAGCCGCTACGGGCTGCCGAGCCGATCGGGCGGCCAGTAGGTGAGGAAGACAGGGCCGATGAGATCCTCGCGCGGAACGGTGCCCCAGTCGCGCGAGTCGCACGAGCTCTCGCGATTGTCGCCCATCATGAAGTAGCTGTTCCGCGGGACGCGCGGCCAGGTCTGCGTCCGCTGGTCCCGACGTGCAGCGGTGACATACGGCTCGGCCAGCGGTCGGCCGTCGATGTAGACGACGCCGTCTTTCTCCGAGACGACCTCGCCCGGCAGGCCGACGATGCGCTTGACGAACGTTCCGGTCTCGCCGCAGGCGGCCAGCGTCTCGGCAGGCGCGTCGAAGACGACGATCTCGCCGCGCTCGGGATCGCGAAAGCGATAGATGAACCGGTTGGCGACCACACGATCGGAGTGGCCCGCCATGCAGCCGTCCGCGGGGCGCGCGCAGTGGAGCGTCGGCTCCATCGAGGCGCTCGGGACCCGGTAGGGGTTGGCGACCTCGACTTTGACCGCGAGAACGACCAGGACGGCGACCACGAGGGAGAGGGTCCAGTCGAGAACGCTGCGCCAGGGCTCGGGCACGCTGCTCGTGATGCGGTCGAGGGGATTGCGCACGGTGGACAGACAGTACCGGCCGGCAGCGAGTTCTCTCGGCCGTGCTTTCGTGGCTGGGCGAGCCGCTACAGTGGAGGTGCGTGCTCGACCCCGTACGTGGCTCCGTGCGCCATGTAGAACCAACACCACGTGAGAGGGAGCCCGCGTCCGGACACGCGCGTTGCGCAGGGCCGGCAGGGCACCCACCTGGTTCCCCAGGTTCCTCACGCACGGAGCATCATCGGCGGGGTCGAGCACCGTCTCTCTCATGCCCGCCCACCGTGACCTCGTAGGCAACGCCGCCCGGGACGGAGATCTCGCCTGGGTGCGGCTCACCGTGTCCGGGCAGCGGATCGAGTCGGCGCGCGGGGAAGGGCCCGGCGTCTGCGACCTCCTCCGAGAGATCGAGGGGCGAACCCTTCTGGACGCCGCTTCGGTTCCCGGCGAGCGCCTCGCGGCGGACGCCCTGCACGATGCACTCGGGCCGGCCGTTGCCGCGCCGCCGCGCAAGGAGCGCGTCGCTGTCGCGATGAGCGGCGGCGTCGACAGCGCCGTCGCGCTGCTGCACGCGCGCGACGCCGGCCACGAGCCGGTCGGCGTGACGCTGCGGCTGTGGACCGATCCCGCCGGGAAGGACTCCGAGCGCGCGTGCTGCTCGCCGGCCTCGGTGGTCGCAGCGCGCGAGGCCTGCCAGGCGCTCGGCTTCCCGCACGTCACGCTCGATCTCCGCGAGCCATTTCGCAAGGCCGTCGTCGACCCCTTCGTCCGAGGCTACGCGCGCGGCGAGACGCCGAACCCCTGTGTGCGCTGCAACGGAGGCTTCCGCTTCGGCGCACTCCTCGCGTTCGCGAAGCGAATCGGCGCGCCGCGCCTCGCGACCGGCCACTACGCCCGCATCGCCGAGCACCGCGGCCGCCTGCTCCTCGCGCGCGGGGCGGACCCCGCGAAGGACCAGTCCTACATGCTCGCCCGCGTGGACCCCCGCTTCCTGCCGCGGCTTTGGTTCCCGCTCGGCGAGCAGTCGAAGGACGAGACCCGTGAAGAGGCGAGCGCGGCCGGCCTGGCCGCGGCCACGCGCCCGGAGAGCCAGGAGGCTTGCTTCCTCGCCGGGGACGACTACCGCGACTTCCTCGCCCGCCACGGCCTCGAGAGCCGGGAGGGGCCGGTGCTCGACGCCAACGGCACTGAGCTCGGGCGCCACGACGGCTTCTGGCGCTTCACGCCCGGGCAGCGGCGCGGGCTCGGCATCGCCACCGGCGAGCCCGTCTACGCGCTGCGCACGGATCCGGAGACGAACGCGGTCTTCGTCGGCTCGCGCGAGTCGCTCGCCCGGCGCGAGGTCAGCTCCGGGACGGGGAAGCTCTTCGTGCCCGCCGAGCGCGTCGAGGCGAAGCTCCGCTACCGGTCTCCAGCCGCCGCGGCGACAGTGGCGGCGCTCGCGCGTGGCTTCCGCCTCATGCTCGACGAGCCCGCGTACGGCGTCGCGGTCGGGCAGGCGGCCGTGCTCTACGAGGGCGATGCGATCGTCGGCGCAGGCCTCATCTCCGCTGCACGTTAACTAGGATCGTCTTCTTGCCTCTCGCCGACCTGAGCACCCTCGACATCGTCTGGATCGCGCTGAGCGTCTTCCTCGTCGTCGTGGGCCTCGGGCTCGCGCTCGTCCTGTTCAACCTGAGCGGAACCGTTCGGCGCCTTACTTCGTTCATCCAAGGGCTGGAAAAAGAAGTCCTCCCTGTTATCTCCAAAGCCGGAGGAACCGTCGACCGCGTGAATGCTCAGCTGGACAAGGTTGATCGCGTCACCGACAGCGCCGTCGATGCTGCCGACAGCGTCGACACGGCCGTGCGGGCGGTTTCGCTCGCGATCACACGGCCGGTGCAGAAGCTTTCTGGCCTTTTCGAGGGCGTCTCGAAAGGCTTCGCCGCCTTCAGGGTCTCCCGTGACCCGCGGCAGGCCCGCGACGTCGCCAAGACGGCCGCTGCACGGCGCGAACAGGAGATCGCGGACGAGCTCGAGCACGGCGCTGAGGGACCGTGACGCGCGCGATCGAGCTCCGCATCCCCACCGAACGGCCGTTCCACGGGGTCGCTCGCCTCGTGGTCGGAGGCCTGGCCGCGCGCCACGATCTCTCCTATGAGGCTCTCGAGGACCTGCAACTCGCGCTGGTCACCGTCCTCGAAGGCGAGAGCTACCCCGCGAAGGACGAGGTGGGCGTCCAGCTTCGGGTCTCGGACGACTCCATCGAGATGCTCATCGGGCCGCTGAACGGCGACCGCGTCCGCGCAGATCTCGACTCTTCCGGTGAGGAGCTCGGGCTCGGGAGGCTTCTCGCTACGCTCGTCGAGGACGCGAAGGTCGAGGCGCGCGAGGACGGCGACTGGCTTCGACTCGTCAAGCGCGTCCGCGGAATCAAGCCGGCCGGGGCCAATGTCTGAGGGAAAGAACGACAAGGAGCTCTTGCGCGCCTATCACGAGCGCGGCGACACCGATGCTCGTGAGCGGCTGATCGAGCAGTACCTCCCGCTGGTTCGCTCGCTGGCCCGGCGCTACTCCTATCGCGGCGAGCAACTCGAGGACCTCGTGCAGGTCGGCTGCATCGGGCTCATCAAGGCGATCGATCGCTTCGACATCGACCGTGGCGTGGAGCTGACGACATACGCGACGCCGAACATCATCGGCGAGATCAAGCGGCACTTCCGCGACAAGGGCTGGGCGATCCGCGTGCCGCGCGGCCTCCAGGAGCTGAACGTGCGCCTGTCGCACCTCCTCGAGGAACTGACCGTCCAGCTCGAGCGTTCTCCGACGATCCCGGAGCTGGCGAAGGCCGCCGGCGTCGACGAGGAAGACGTCCTCGAGGCCCTGGAAAGCGGGCAGGCCTACGCCACGCTCTCGCTCTCCGCGCCGAGCGGGGGCGACGACGACTCGGACCTCGACCCGCTCGAGTCACTGGGCACGATCGAGCACGAGTACGAGGTGAGCGAAGACCGCGCCGTGCTCGCGCCCGGCCTCGCCGCCCTCGACGAGCGCGAGCGACGGATTCTCCACCTACGGTTCTTCGAAGGCCTCACGCAGTCGCAGATCGCCCAGCAAGTGGGGATCTCCCAGATGCACGTCTCGCGCCTCATCCGGCGCTCCCTCGAGAAGATGCGCGACGAGATAGTCACCGAGGAAGAGCCCCGGCGGGCCTCCGAGAGCCGCCGCTAGCCGCGCGTAGAATCGGTCGCATGCGCACCTCCGCGGAGCTTCGGGAGGGCTTCCTCTCCTACTTCGAATCCAAGGGGCACAAGCGGCTGCCCTCGTGGCCGCTCGTGCCGCGCCCCGAGGACACCTCGACGCTGCTCACCTCCGCTGGCATGCAGCCGCAGATGCCCTACTTCCTCGGGCGCGAGGAACCGCCGGCGCGGCTCACGACCACCGCCCAGAAGTGCTTCCGTACGCCGGACATCGACGAGGTCGGCCTCGACGGCCACCACCTCACGTTCTTCGAGATGCTGGGCAACTTCTCGTTCGGCCAGTACTTCAAGCAAGGTGCGATCGAGTACGCGACCGATTTCATCCAGGAGCACCTCGGGCTCGAGTGGGAGAGGATCTGGGCGACCGTCCACGCCGGCGACCCCGGGCTCGGGCTGGGCGAGGACGAGGTTGCGGTTGGGCACTGGCTCGAGGTCGGGATTCCGCGCGAACGGATCGTCGCCCTCCCGAGCAGCGAGAACTTCTGGTCGGTCGGCGGCCCGGGCCCGTGCGGCCCCGATTCCGAGATCTACTTCGACTGGGGCGAGGAGTACGGCTGCGGCGATCCCGGCTGCGCGCCTGCGTGCCCGCGCTGCGACCGCTTCCTCGAATTCTGGAACCTCGTCTTCATGGAGTACGAGCTGAAGCCGGACGGAACGCTGACCCCACTGCCACAGCAGAACGTCGACACCGGGATGGGCCTCGAGCGCCTCTCCGCCATCATGCAGCGCGTCCCGTCTCGCTCCGTCTACGAGACCGACGGCTACCAGGCGATCATGGCCTGGATCGGTGAAGAGAGCGGTGTCTCCTGGGATGCGAACGAGACGGCGACGAAGGCGCACCGCGTGCTCGCCGACCACGGGCGCGGCATGACCTGCCTCGTCGGCGACGGGGTCGTCCCGTCCAACGAGGGCCGCGGCTACGTCCTTCGCCGCATCATCCGCCGCGCTGTCCAGCAGGCGCGCAAGATCGGGCTCGACGACCTCTGGCGCCTGTCCGACGTCGTCGTCGAGCAGATGGGCGAGTGGTACCCGGAGCTCGTCGCGAACCGGCAGAACATCCGGGAGGTTCTGCGCGCCGAGGAAGAGCGATTCTCCGAGACGCTGGCTCGCGGCATGAAGCTCTTCGAGGAGGTCGCGGCGCGCGGCGACATCTCCGGTGACGATGCTTTCACGCTCACGGCCACGTACGGCTTCCCGATCGAGCTGACCGTCGAGCTTGCGCGCGAGCGCGGTCTCGCCGTGGACGAGGACGGGTTCAAGGGCCTGATGGAGGAGCACCGGGAGATCTCCCGCGCGGGCGGCGAGAAGAGCAAGCTGCAGCGCGCGGGGGACTTCGCCCGCGAGGCGGGCTTCGAGACGGAGTTCGTCGGCTGGGAGAAGACGGAGGTGCTCACGCAGATCGGCGCGCTCGAGGAGCTCGGCGACGGCACATTTCTCGCCAAGCTGCGCGAGTCGCCCTTCTACCCGGACGGAGGCGGCCAGGTCTCGGACCAGGGCTGGATCGAGGCGGACGGGAAGCGCGCAGAGCTCACGGGCGCGTTCCGCTTCGGCGAGGACCAGGCGCTCCTCTTCCGCGGCGAGGGGTTTTGCGCCGGCGACCGCGTGAAAGCGTCCGTTCCCTGGAAGGTGCGCTTCCCGACGATGGCCAACCACACGGCGACGCACCTCCTGCACAAGGCGCTGCAGGAGGTCCTCGGCGACCACGTGCGCCAGGCCGGCTCGGCGGTGCGGCCCGACAAGCTGCGCTTCGACTTCACCCATCCCCAGGCGCTCAGCCAGGAGGAGCGCGAGCGCGTGGAGGAGATCGTGAACGAGCGGGTCTTCGAGAACCTGCCGGTGCACACGTTCCTGACGCCGATCGAGGAGGCGAGGAAGCTCGGCGCGATGATGCTCTTCGGCGAGAAGTACGGGGACGTCGTGCGGGTCGTCGAGGTTCCCGGCTTCTCCCGAGAGCTCTGCGGCGGCACGCACGTGCGCTCCACGGCCGAGATCGGGCCGTTCGCGATCCTCTCCGAGGGCTCCGTCGGCTCGGGCGTGCGGCGGATCGAGGCCGTCACCTCCGGCGAGGCCTTCGCCTACCTCCGCGCGCAGGCGGAGGACGCGGGCGAGCTTCGCTCGAAGCTCGAGCAGGCGCGCAAGGACGCGAAGAAGAAGCCGGAGGCGAGCGCGGGTCCCGAGGTCGTCGCCGAGCGGCGGAACCAGGCGGGTGGGGTGGAAGTCATCGTCATGGAGCTCGGGGAGTCGAATCCGGACGCCATGCTCGAGCTCTCCGACCGGCTGAAGCAGCAGCATGCGCCTGCCGCGGTCGTGCTCGGCGCGCGCGAAGACGGGCGCGTCCACCTCGTCGTCAACCTCGACCGGTCACTAGAGGAGCGTGGGCTCGACGCCGTCGCGCTCGTCCGCGAGGCCGCGGCGCTGATGGGCGGCGGCGGCGGCGGCCGCCCGACGATGGCCCGTGCCGGCGGCCGCGATCCCGAGAAGCTCCCCGACGCGCTGGCGCAGGCGGAGCAGGCGCTCATCGCCGCACTCTCCAACTGAGTGCCGCATCCAGCAATACACGCCTGCTTCTCGCCCGCGATCAGTCGGCGCCCTGCGTCGTTCTCAGTCCACGCGGTAATGGCCATTACCGGGTCTCCCTGCGTCCTAGCAGGGCTTGCTGCTCGCGACCGAGAAGCGGGGCAGCATCGCTGGAAGCGGCACTAGACTGGCCCGCCTGTGAAAGTCCTCGCTCTCGACTACGGCTCGGCGCGGACCGGCGTCGCCGTATCGGATCCGACCGCAACCCTGGCGAGGCCGCTCGATGTCGTCGAGAACGTTTCGACCCCCGCAGGTCTCGAGCAGCTCGTGGAAGTGATCGAGCGCGAAGAGGTCGACCGGATCGTCGTCGGGCTCCCCGTGACGCTCCGCGGCGAGCGGGGGGCACAGGCGGAGGAGACGGAGGGGTTCGTCTCCGCCTTGCGAGGCATCACCGACGTGCCGATAGAGACCTTCGACGAGCGCTTCACGACGAAGCTGGCCGAAGCGGAGCCGTCCGATGCGCCGCCCGACGCGGTCGCCGCCGCGCACTTGCTCTCGACGTACCTGGAATGGAAGAGCGCCCTCCCGAGCTAAGACGACAGCCGCAGTCGTCGTCCGCGACGCGCGCCCTTGCTGCACTCGGCGGCGTGATCCTCGGAGTCGGGGTGCTCGCGGCGATCGCCTTCGCAGTCGTCGGACGGGACAGCGGCGCGAGCTCCGACCCGGCGACGCAGTCGGCGACGACCGGTCCGCCGCCGAAGCCCGTTCTGCGCATCGTCTTCCCCGAGGGCTTCACGCGCGTCGAGATGGCCAACCGCATCACGGCGGTGAACAAGATCGCCGAGGACAAACGGCACATCACGCCCAAGCTCTCCGAGAAGGAGTACCTACGCCTCACGAAGACGACCGACCCGCCGAAGGGGTTTCCCAAGGACGTACCGAACCTCGAGGGCTTCCTGTTCCCTGCCACGTACGACTTCACCGAGGACACGACGACGAAAGAGCTCATGAACGACCAGCTCGAGGCGTTCGACCGCAACTGGGGCGAGATCGACATGAAGTACGCGGAGTCGAAGAACCTCGACCCCTACGACGTGCTCATCATCGCCTCGATGATCGAGAAGGAGGTGCAGGTGCCGAAGGAGCGGCCGCTCGTCGCCGCGGTCATTTACAACCGGCTGCGCCTTGGCATGCCGCTCGGGATCGACGCCACGATCCGCTATGGGCTGAACATCCCCCCGACGCAGGCGATTCTCCAGAGCCAGCTCGACACGCCGTCGCCCTACAACACGCGCTGTTCGACGTGCACCGGTCTTCCGCCGACCCCGATCGGTAACCCGGGGCTCGCCTCGATGCAGGCAGCGGCGCATCCGGCGAAAACGGACTACCTCTACTTCGTGCGCAAGGCCGACTGCAAGAGCCACTTCTTCACGGCCAACCTGGACGAGTTCAACAACTACCCGCGCGGCGGATTGAACTGCGGTTGACGATCGGAGGCGCGACCCGGCTCGTTGGCCTCATCGGCGATCCGGTCGAACACTCGCTGTCGCCGGTCATGCAGAACGCCGCGTTTGCCGCGGTCGCGCTGGACTGGGCATACGTCCCGCTGCACGTGAAGCGCGAGGCGCTCGAGGAGGCCGTCGTCGGGCTCGCGGCGCTCGGGTTCGCCGGGGCGAACGTCACGATTCCCCACAAGACGGCCGTCGTCGGCTACTGCGACGAGCTGGACGAGGTCGCGGCCCGCGCCGGCTCGGTGAACACGCTCGTCGTTCGCGACGGCACGGTCTTTGGCTCGAGCACGGACGGCCCGGCGGTGGTCGGGCTCGTCGCCGCGAGCGGGGCGCGCGTGCTCGTGCTGGGCGCGGGTGGGGGAGCCCAGGCAGTGGCGACGTCGCTTCTGGACGCCGGCGCAGCCGAGCTCGTGATTGGGGCGCGCGACGCGGAGCGGGGGCACGCTCTGTGCGTCCGCCTGCGAACGATCTTTCCGGACCGCGAGATCCGAACGGACGAATGGCCGCCGACCTACGTCGGAGCGAACCTGCTGGTCAACGCGACGCCGGAGGTGGGGCGCACGCTCGTGCCCCTGACGAAGAGCCAGCAGGTTGTGGATCTCGCGTACAAACGAGACGGTTCTCTCACGGCTCACGTCGCGGCCGCGAAGGAGGCCGGCTGCGAGCGGATCGTGGACGGACTCGAGGTCCTGCTCGCACAGGGTGCCGCGTCCTTCGAGCGCTGGACGGGCCTCGAGGCGCCCGTGGGGATCATGCGAGCGGCGCTTTCCCGTTGAGGGCACTTGACCCTGAGCCATAGGCTTGCCGCGTGACCCTCACGCTGACGACCGCCGGCGAATCGCACGGTCCCGCGCTCGTGGGCATCGTGACGGGCCTGCCGGCCGGGCTGACGCTCGACCGTGAGGCGATCGAGGGCGACCTCCGCCGCCGGCAACAGGGCTACGGCCGCAGCCCCAGGCAGCAGATCGAGACGGACACGATCGACGTGCTCGCCGGGCTCAGGCACGGCCGCACGCTCGGAACCCCGCTCGCCTTCGTCGTCGCGAACCGCGACCACAAGAACTGGGAGTGGGGGATGAGCCCGTGGCCGCCCGCGAGCGACCCGGCCGGGAAAGGGAAGGAGGCCGTCACGCTCCCGCGCCCCGGTCATGCCGACCTCGCGGGCGTCATGAAGTACGAACTGTCGGATGCGCGCGACGCGCTCGAACGCGCGAGCGCGCGGCACACGGCGGCGATCGTCGCCGGGGGCGCGATCGCGAAGGCGCTGCTCGCCGGGATTCGGATCGAGGTCTCGGGCTCTGTCCTCGGCGACGATCTCGAAGAGCGGATCGACGCGGCGCGGGCGGACCGGGACACCGTTGGCGGAATCGTCGAGGTGCGGGCGAAAGGCGTCCCTCCGGGCCTGGGCTCCTACGCGACCAAGGAGGAGCGGCTCGACGCGCGGCTCGCGTGGACGCTCATGGGCACCCAGGCGGTCAAGGGCGTCGAGATCGGCGACGGCTTTGCCCTGGCCGGGCTGCGCGGCTCCGAGGCCCACGACGAGATCCTTCGCGACAAGGGCGGCTACAGGCGGGAGACGAACCGCGCGGGCGGGCTCGAGGCCGGCGTCTCGAACGGCGAGGAGATCGTCGTGCGCGCGGCGATGAAGCCCCTGCCGACCCTGATGAAGCCGCTCCGCTCGGCCGACCTCGAGACCGGCGAGCCGGCCGAGGCGCTCGTCGAGCGCTCCGATGTGGCGGCGGTCGAGGCGCTCGCGGTCGTCGCCGAGGCGTGCGTGGCCTTCGAGCTCGCACGCGCCGCGCGTGAGAAGTTCGGCGGTGACTCGGTGGGGGATTTCGTCGCCGCGTGGCGGGCCTACGTGGAGCGGATCCCCTGGTCGGGCGGGTAGGGGCAATCGAGAAGCACCTCGCCCTCATCGGCTTCATGGGGGCGGGGAAGTCGACGATCGGCCGCGAGGTGGCCGAGCGGACGGCACGGCCCTTCGTCGACACTGACGCGGAGATCGAGGGGCTGCACGGGCCGATCCCCGAGCTGTTCGAGCGCGGCGAGCCGGAGTTCCGGCGGCTGGAGGAGCAGGTGGTCGCCGAGGCGCTCGCGGGCCCGCCTGCGGTCATCGCGCTCGGCGGCGGCGCGGTGCTCTCCGAGAAGACGCGCGAACGCCTGCGCGTTCATGCGGACACGGTCCTCATCGAGGTCGACGTCGACGACGCGTGGGAGCGGGTCAAGGACTCGAACCGGCCCCTGGCTCAAGATCCCGAGGCTTTCAGGCGGCTCTACGACGAGCGGCAAGCGAGCTACCGAGCATCGCTGAGGTGGGCGGCTGACGATTCGGACGGCGTTCTGCTCGGCGCGCTGCGCATCGCGGTTTCAGAAGGACTACCCGACGTCGGCCAGGTAATCGTCGCCGCGGACGAGCGGGTGCTTCAGCTCCACGCAGCGCCGACCGAGGGGATCACCCTCACCCTGCCGGCCGGCGAGGCGGCCAAGAAGCTTGATGTCGTTGAGCGGCTCTGGACCGAGATCGAAGCCGGACGGCAAGGCACGGTGCTGGCCTTCGGCGGAGGCTCGACGACCGATGTCGTTGG
>Ga0111538_10002000_pt1 | contig 28649 bp, 29 predicted proteins | sample SoiMethybrSBSTD1_FD_79669 | JGI IMG/M metagenome (GOLD analysis project Ga0111538, IMG submission 79669) | Bulk soil microbial communities from a Populus tree surrounding site in Tennessee, USA - Soil MetaG P. TD hybrid SBSTD1 (version 2)... | ecosystem: Environmental > Terrestrial > Soil >... | reverse complement strand
TGCGGGCGGAGCTCGAGGTTGTCGTCGGACTGCGGATGGTTGTACCGCAGCCAGATCAGGCGCGCGACGACCTCGTTGCCGAGGCGCCGAGGGGGCTGGAGGCGTGCTTCTTTCACCTTCCGCCGAAACGTCTTCGCGGCCGGGCGGAGGCCGAGCGCTCTGACGACCGCGGCATCCAGCGCGGCGATGGAGACCTCGGCGTCGGGATCGACGACGACCTGCGACTTGCCGGTGAAGGCTGCGATGGCCGTGTAGAGCTCCTCCCGCGTGATGTTTTGCTTCGCGCGGAAGTTGCTCACGCTCGGGCCCATGAGGCCGTTCGCGACGACCACCTTGATCTGCGGCTGTGCCCAGCTCGCTGCGAGCGCTGGCTTCGCCGTGAAGGACGCGGCGAGCACGATGACGGCTGCGACGAGACCCCGGCGCATGGTGCTCGTATCGTCGGAGCGCGAGGCGCCCTTTAATCTCATCCGGATGACTCGCGAGATCCGACCGGAGCCCTCGCCGGAAGAGCTCGAGGCGATCGAGGAGGCGCTCGCCCGCCTGAACTCGCGCCCGGTCGACCCGCGCTCGGCCTGGTGGCGGGCCGGGGTCGCCGACGATCTCAGCGAAGAAGAAGAGCCCGCCTGACCGCGACCCGCCACTCCGAGAGGAGCCGCTCGGCGTCCTCCTGCGGAAGCGCGGGCTCGTAGCGGGCAGCGGGGTGCCAGAGGCCCGCGAGCTCGTCGGTGCCGCTCCAGTGGCCGCTCGCGAGGCCCGCCAGGGCCGCCGCCCCGAGAGCGGTCGTCTCGCGCTCCTCCGGAACGTCGACCGAAAGCCGCGTGAGATCGGCGAGGAACTGCACCAGAAATGCGTTTCCGGCCGCCCCGCCGTCGGCGCGCAGGCTCTCGAGCTCGAACGGGAGCTCATCGACGACGTCTCGTGTCTGGAAGGCCGCCGCCTCGAGAGCCGCCCGCACCAGGTGCTCGCGGCGTGTGCCGCCGGAGATGCCGCTGATCAGCCCGCGCGCCTCGGGAACCCAGTGTGGGGAGCCGAGCCCGGCCAGGGCCGGCACGAAGTAGACGCCGCCGTTGTCCTCGACCGCGCGGGCGAGCGCCTCGCTCTCCTCCGAGTCGGCGAGAAGGCCGAGCGCGTCCCGGAGCCACTGCACCGCGGCCCCGGTGACGAAGACGGAGCCCTCGACCGCGTAGACGGGCTCCTCAGAGCCCAGCCGCCAGGCGACGGTCTCGACGACGCCTTCGGCGGGGCGAGTGCGCTCCGGGCCGCCGTTGGCGAGGAGGAATGCGCCTGTTCCGAACGTGGCCTTCGCCTGGCCGCGCTGGAAGCAAGCCTGGCCGAAGAGCGCTGCCTGCTGGTCACCGGCCGCCCCGCCGATCGGCACGCGCGCCCCGAAGAGCTCGGCCTCGCCGATGACGCCGCTCGAGCTGACGATCTGCGGCAGCACCGAGCGCGGGACGCCGAAGAGCTCGAGCAGCTCGTCGTCCCAGTCCAGCGTCTCGAGATCGACGAGGAGCGTACGCGACGCGTTCGAGACGTCGGTTGCGTGCACCGCGCCTCCGGTCAGCTTCCAGATGAGCCACGAGTCGACGGTCCCGAAGGCGAGCTCGCCCGAAGACTCGCGCAGGATCCACTCGAGCTTCGTGGCCGAGAAGTACGGGTCGGGCACGAGCCCCGTCCGGTCGCGGATCAGGTCGGAGGGGAGCTCCTTGCAGCGCTCTGCCGTCCGCCGGTCCTGCCAGACGATCGCGTTGTGCGCGGGCTGCCCTGTTCGCCGGTCCCAGACGATCGTCGTCTCGCGCTGGTTCGTGATGCCGAGCGCACCGAGGTCGTCCGCGCCGATGCCCGCCGCCTCGAGGGCGTCGTTCGCCGCCCCGAGGACGGATTCCCAGAGCTCGTTCGGGTCCTGCTCGACCCACCCCGGCCGCGGATAGCGCTGCGCCACCTCCCGGTAGCCGCGCCCGCGCGTTCGCAGGCTTTCGTCGAGCACGAGGCACGTCGTCCCCGTCGTCCCCTGGTCGATTCCCAGGAGCACGGGCTAGAGAGGGAGCTCGAAGGCCTGAAGAACGAGCAGCGGAGCGAACCCCTGGCGCCGGTAGAGCCGGAGCGCCGGCAGGTTGTCGGCCTGCACGGACAGCCCGAGCGTCTCACCAGGATGGCTCGACCAGTAGGCCGCGAGCGCCTCCGACAGGACGTGGGCGCCGATGCCGCGGTCGCGCTCGCTCTCGGTCACGCCGAGGTGGTAGATCCACCGGTCGTGCTCGTCGATGTTCACGATCGCCCGGGGCTCTCCGTCCGCGTCTCCGATGTAGACGGCACCCTGCTCGAGACCGGCGAGCCACGCGCTTTCCGGAAACGAGCCGTCCGGGAAGCATTCCCGGTAGAGGCACATCGTCGTCTCGAGATCCTTCGGTCTCCCGGCGCGCACCGTGAGCTCTGGTAACCCCGACTCGACCCGCCGGTGGTCGGCTTCGTTCAGCCGGAAGACCGCCGTCGCGCTTCCCTGCGGAGTAAATCCGGCGCGCTCGAGGAGGATCCGGCCTGTGGCGTTTCGCGCGCCCACGGCGCCGACGACCCGGCGCGCGCTCCGATCCTCCGCCCGCTCGATCGCCGCCTCGAGGAGCATCGTTCCGAGCTCGTGCCCTCGATGGCTGGGCGCGACGAGCGGGCCGAACAGGTCGGCGTGGTCGAAGCCGGGCGAGATCTCGACGCCGGCGAAGCCGACGACCTCACCGTCGACCTCGTCGACCAAGAGCGTTTCCTCGGGAGGGACCTCCCAGTCGGAGAGCTCGCTCTCGAGCTCCTCCACCGTCGTCCAGATCGGATTCCCCACCTGCTCCTGGGGACGCTGGAGCGCGCGGCGGGAGAGCTCCAGGACGGCTGCCCGGTCTTGCGGGCCGAATCTACGCAGGCTGCTGCCCACGGAGAACTCTCGGGGCGCTCAGGAAGTAGTCCAGGCCGGAGATCCAGGTCAGGGCGAGCGCGACGAGCCCGGCCCACCAGGCGATGTCGGTGCTGAACGCGCCGCCCGCTGCGAGGCCTGCGATCGCCGCGGCTGCAGCCTGAGCACCCGTCTTCAGCTTGCCGAGGTCGCGCGCGGCCATCACGACTCCGCGCTCGAGCGCCGCGAGCCGCAGCCCGGACATGAGGAACTCGCGCGCCACGATCGCCGCCACCATCCAGGCCGGAAGCGCAACGCCGACGAGCATGATCAGCGCAGCCATGACGAGCAGCTTGTCCGCGACCGGGTCGAGAAGCCTGCCGAGGTTGGAGGAGCGGTTCGTGCGCCGCGCCCACCAGCCGTCGGCGTAGTCCGTCGTCATCGCGAGGGCGAACACAGCGGTGCCCCAGTAGTAGTGATTCGGGAAATCCCAGGCGAAGAGGACGACGACCAGCGGCACCGAGAACGCGCGCGCAAGCGTCAGCTGGTCTGCAAAGTGCATCGAAACGACAGAATACGCGCGCCCATGCCTCCTTTCGGAAAGGTTCTGGTCGCCAACCGCGGCGAGATCGCGGTCCGGGTCTTCCGCACGCTTCGCGAGCTCGGCATCGCGACTGTGGCGGTCTACTCGGAAGCCGACCGCACGTCGCTCCATGCCTCAGTCGCGGACGAGGCCTACCTGGTCGGGCCCGGCGCCCCGTCCGAGAGCTACTTGAACCAGGATCGGATCATCGACGCGGCTCGGAAGGCCGGTGCCGAGGCAATCCATCCCGGCTACGGCTTCCTCGCCGAGAACGCCTCATTCGCCCGGGCCTGCGCCGACGCGGGTTTCGTCTGGATCGGCCCTCCGCCCGAGGCGATCGACGTGATGGGCTCGAAGGTGGCGGCACGGGAGCTCATGCGAAGCGCCGGAGTTCCCATCATCCCCGGGACGACGGAGCCGGTCACGTCGGCGGCCGAGGTCAGCCGGCTGGGCGACGAGTTCGGGTGGCCACTCGCCATCAAGGCCTCGGCCGGCGGAGGAGGGAAGGGCCTCAAAATCGTCGAGTCGGCGGGCGAGGCGGAGCGGGCTTTCGCGGCCGCGCAGCGGGAAGGCGAGTCGTACTTCGCCGACTCCACCGTCTACGTGGAGAAGTTCATCGCCGACCCGCGCCACGTCGAAGTGCAGGTCCTCGCCGACGATCACGGCAACGTGCTTCATCTCGGCGAGCGCGACTGCACGATCCAGAGGCGCCACCAGAAGCTCGTCGAGGAGACGCCCTCGCCGGCGGTCGGCCCGGAGCTGCGCGAGCGCATCGGGCGAATCGCGGTCGACGCCGCGCGCGCGGTCGGCTACCGGAGTGCGGGCACCATCGAGGGTCTCCTCGATCGCGAGGGCAACTACTGGTTCCTCGAGATGAACACGCGGATCCAGGTCGAGCACACGGTCACCGAGCTCGTCACCGGGGTCGACCTCGTCCGCGAGCAGGTCCTCGTCGCCGCCGGAGAGCCGACGAGCCTGCGACAGGAAGAGCTCAGCTTTCGCGGGCATGCGATCGAGTGCCGCATCAATGCCGAGGACGCGTCGAGCGGTTTTTTGCCCACCCCGGGGGTTCTCACGCGCTATCGCGAGCCGGCCGGTCCCGGTGTGCGGGTCGATTCCGGCGTCGTCGAGGGGAGCGAGATCTCGGGGCTCTACGACCCGATGATCGCGAAGCTCTGCGTGTGGGACACGGACCGCGAGCGGGCCCGCGCGCGCATGCTGCGTGCCCTCGACGAGTTCGAGATCGAGGGTGTCAAGACGCTCGTGGGCTTCCACAAGGCGCTCCTCCAGCGCCCCTGCTTCGCCGCAGGGGAGACCTGCCACGGCGTGGTCGAGTCGGAGGAGCTTGCGCAGGAAGCCGAGCAGTTGTCTCATGGGACAACGAGCGTAGCGCGCGCGCCGGACGGAAGGGTGCGCGAGCACGCGATCGAGGTCGAGGTCGACGACCGGCGCTTCGAGGTGAAGCTGCTGCGTCCGGAACCGCCCTTCGCCGAGCTGGCCCGCCGCCGCCGCGAGCGCTCGGGAGTAGCCGCGCGTCACGGCGCCGCGCGAGATGCCGTCGTCAGCCCGATGCAGGGAACCGTGCTGGCCGTCGAGGTGGCCGAGGGCGACGAGGTGCGCGCCGGCCAGGTGATCTGCATCGTCGAGGCGATGAAGATGGAGAACGAGATCACCTCACACCGCGAGGGGTTGGTCACCGGACTCACCGTCGCCGCGGGCAAGTCCGTGAAGTCGGGCCAGGTGGTCTGCGTCATCGCGCAGGACGGCGCGTCGGAGGACGATCCCGGGGTGCCGTAGCGCGTTTAGCGCCGTCGAGGTCTAGGTGCGGCGAGCCCCGGTGCGGACCGCCCGCTCCGGCTCGGCGCGGGCGTCCTCGGCCAGTTCGGCGAAGTTGATCCCGCCCAAAATCGAGATCGTCGCGTCTCTCACCTGCTCCCACGCCGGTCGCAGCGACTTCTCCACGATCGCGGGGCAGGGCTCGGGCTCGTGGCGAGTCGCATAGCCGATCGGTGCGAGCTGGCCTTCGAAAACGCGCACGACGCGCTCGAGCGTCAGCTCTGCCGGAGGATGGTTGAGCCGGTAGCCGCCGCCGGGGCCACGGACTGAGCGCACGATCCCCGCTGCGCGGAGGGCGGGCATCACCTGCTCCAGAACGGACCGAGGGGCTTCCGTCGCCTTGGCGAGTTCGTCCAGGTTGAGCGCGGCGTCGGCCATCGCCAGTGCGAGGACGGCGCGGGTTGCGTAGTCGGTTCGGCGAGTGACCCACATGTCGACGCCTTTGCGCTTCAAGTTTGACAGAACGGAAAGTCAGGTTTATTTTGCCCGATCAGTTTAATTTATATTCTTGACATTTTTTGTTGAGATTAGGAGGTGCGGTGAAGCGAAATTCGGGAATCGCGGTGAGCCTTGCGGCGCTCGTGCTGGTACTCGTTTCGTCCGGCTGCGGCGGCACGAGCAGCGCGGCGAACGAGAGTGGCAGTAGCGGCGGCACGCTGACACTCGTCACCTACTCGACGCCCCAGGAGGCCTACGAGGAGATCATCCCGGCGTTCCAGAAGACCGCCGAGGGCAAGGGCGTCGAGTTCGAGCAGTCCTACGGCGCCTCCGGCGAGCAGAGCCGGGCCGTCGAGGCCGGCCTGCCCGCCGACGTCGTCGAGTTCTCCCTCGACAGCGACATAACGCGTCTCGTGGACGCCGGTCTCGTCGACTCGAGCTGGAACCAGAACTCCTACAAAGGGATGGTCACCGACTCGGTCGTCGTCTTCGTCGTACGCAAGGGCAACCCGGACAACATCCAGACCTGGGACGACCTCCTCGAGGAGGGCGTCGAGGTCATCACCCCGAACCCGTTCACCTCCGGGGGCGCCCGCTGGAACATCATGGCCGCCTACGGCGCGCAGATCAGCCAGGGGAAATCGAAGGACGAGGCGATCGCCTACCTGAACGAGCTCTTCCACCACGTCGCCGTCCAGGACGCGAGCGCCCGCGACGCCCTTCAGACCTTCACGGGCGGGAAGGGCGACGTCCTCCTCTCGTACGAGAACGAGGCGATCACGGCCCAACAGAAGGGCGAGGACGTCGACTACGTCGTCCCAGACCAGACGATCCTGATCGAGAACCCCGTCGCGGTGACGAGCGATGCGCCGCAGTCGGCCGCCGACTTCGTCAAGTTCCTCTACTCGGACGAGGCGCAGAAGATCTTCGGCGAGAAGGGCTACCGGCCGGTCGTGAAGTCCGTGGCCGACACCTTCGACTACCCGACGCCTTCGTCGCTCTCGACGATCGCCGATTTCGGCGGCTGGGGCACCGTCAAGGACGAGTTCTTCGACCCGGAGAACGGCATCGTCGCCAAGATCGAAGTGGAGTTGGGGGTGTCGACCGATTCAGGCTAGAGCGGAAGCACTTCGCCTACCTGCTCGCAAAGCCGCGTCCGGGGGAGCTTCCCTCGGGCGCGGCTTCGTGATCGGCTACCTGAGCTTCATCGTCCTGATTCCGCTCGCGGCGGTCGTCTGGAAGTCGACAGGCGGTGGGCTCGAAGAGTTCTGGAATGCCGTCACCAGCCCGGCGGCGCTCGCGTCTTTGAAGCTCACCTTCGGAGCCGCGATCGCGGTCTCGCTCGTGAACGCCGCGATGGGGACGCTGATCGCCTGGGTGCTCGTCCGCGACGAGTTCCCGGGGAAGGGCCTCGTCAACTCGCTCATCGACCTCCCCTTCGCGCTCCCGACGATCGTCGCCGGTCTCACCCTCCTCGCGCTCTACGGGCCGCGCGGGCCACTCGGGATCAACCTCGCCTACACGCGCATGGCCGTGGTGGCCGCGCTCCTCTTCGTCACACTGCCTTTCGTCGTGCGCTCGGTGCAGCCGGTGCTGCACGAGCTCGACACGGAGATGGAGGAAGCGGCCGCCTCGCTCGGCGCCGGCGGGCTCACGATCTTCCGCCGGGTGATTCTCCCCAACCTCGTGCCGGCAATCCTCGCGGGAGTGGCGCTCGCCTTTGCCCGCGCCGTCGGCGAGTTCGGCGCGGTCATCCTCATCTCCGGGAACATCCCGTTCAAGACGCAGGTCGCCTCGGTGCAGATCTTCTCCGCGATCGAGAGCGACCGGCCCACGGCTGCCGCCGCCATCTCCGTCGTCCTGCTCGGGCTGTCGTTCCTCGCGCTCCTCGCCATCGACCTGGTTCGCCGGTGGGGGTCGAAGCATGAGCGCTAGGTACGGCCTCCGCGTCGCCGCGCTCGGATACCTGACGCTCCTGCTCGTCCTGCCGGTGGGCCTCGTCTTCTACCGGACGTTCCAGCACGGCTTCGGGCCCTTCTGGAACGCGCTCACCGATCCCGACTTCCTGCACGCGCTCTGGCTCACGATCCTGATCGCCCTCATCGCCGTGCCGCTGAACACGATCTTCGGGGTCGTGTGCGCGCTCGTCCTCGTTCGCCAGCAGTTCCGGGGCAAGGCGGTCCTGAACGCATTCATCGATCTGCCGTTCGCGCTTTCCCCGGTCGTCGTCGGCCTCGCGCTCTTCCTCGTGTACGCGCGCACCGGGTGGTTCGGGCCCTGGCTCGGCGCGCACGGGATCCAGATCGTCTTCGCCCTCCCGGCCATGGTCCTCGCGACGATCTTCGTTTCGCTTCCCTTCGTCGTCCGCGAGGTGGTCCCGGTCCTGCGCGAGATCGGGACCGAGCAGGAGGAGGCGGCCTGGACGCTCGGCGCGCCGCCGCTTTCCACTTTCCGCCGGATCACGCTGCCCGCGATCCGGTGGGGGATCACGTACGGCGTGGTGCTCACGACAGCGCGCTGCCTGGGCGAGTTCGGAGCCGTGTCGGTCGTGTCCGGAAACCTCATCGGAAAGACGCAGACGCTCACGCTGCACGTGAACAACCGTTTTCAGGCCTTCGACCTCGTCGGTGCCTATACGGCGTCGGTCGTGCTCGCATTGCTCGCGCTCATGACGCTCTTCCTCATGAACCTCTTCCGAAAGGAGACGCCCCGTGTCGATAGCGGTCCGGCGGGTGACCAAGCGCTTCGGTGACTTCGTCGCCCTCGACAATGTGTCGGTCGCGATTGCCGGCGGCTCGCTCACGGCACTCCTCGGCCCGAGCGGGAGCGGGAAGTCGACGCTCCTTCGCGTGATCGCGGGCCTCGAGGAGCCCGATGACGGCAACGTGCTCATCCTCGGGGAGCGCGCCACCGGCCTTCCGCCCCAGAAGCGCGGCGTCGGCTTCGTCTTCCAGCACTACGCCGCCTTCAAGCATCTGACCGTGCGGGAGAACGTCGCCTTCGGCCTTCGCATCCGCAAGCGCCCGAAGGCGGAAGTCCGGGAGCGCGTGGACGAGCTGCTCGAGCTCGTTCAGCTACGCGGTCTCGCCGAGCGCTATCCGGGGCAGCTCTCGGGCGGGCAGCGACAGCGCATGGCGCTTGCGCGCGCGCTCGCCGTCGAGCCGAAGGTCCTTCTCCTCGACGAGCCCTTCGGCGCCCTCGACGCACGCGTGCGAAAGGAGCTCCGCACCTGGCTGCGGCGCCTCCACGAGGACGTCCACGTCACGACCGTCCTCGTCACGCACGACCAGGAGGAGGCGATGGACGTCGCCGACCGGATCGTGCTCATGAACGAGGGCCGGATCGAACAGACCGGAAAGCCGCGCGACCTCTACGAGCATCCGGCGAGCGAGTTCGTGATGGGCTTCGTCGGGCCCGTCAACCGGCTCGACGAGGAGTTCGTCCGCCCGCACGACCTCGAGATCGAGCTCGCGCCGAACGGAACCAGCCGCAGGACGATCGTGAAGCGCGTCGTGCACCTTGGGTTCGAGGTCCGCGTCGAGCTCGCGCTCCCGGATGGGAACGAGATCTGGGTTCAGCTGAGCCGCGACCAGAACGAGCACCTCGAGCTCGAATCAGGCCAGACCGTCTTCGTCCACCCGGAGAAGACGACGGTCTTCGCCTAGTAGCACTCCGTTCGGCGCTGTGTAAGGTTTGCCTTACAGTGGGTAGCGTTCCTGCAGTGGCCGTGCGAGCCAGGCGAGAGCTCTGCGCAGACGCGTCCGGCGCCGCACATGAAGACCTGGCCGCGACGGCGAGCCGCGTCGACCGCTGGGTGCTCGTCGAGTATCGCGGCTACTGGGATCGCGACGTTCTCGGCGGAAGCTTGCTCTCGCAGGCGCTCAAGGAACACCTGCGCGACCAGCTCGGCAAGCTCGGGCACTCACGACTTCTCTTCGTCAAGCGGCCCGAGCGCCGCTCCCAGAAGCGCAGGATGCTCTTCGTGGGCAGCTCGCGGCCCGGGGAGGAGCGGTTCTACGCGCTCGAGTTCGACCACCACGACGACCTGATCGACTACGACTTTGCCTCTGCGCTCCTCGGGGGCGACACCCCCGGTGTCCCCGTCGAGCACCCGCTTTTCGTCGTCTGCACGCACGGCAAGCGAGATCGCTGCTGCGCCAAGTACGGACGCCCGCTCTACGACCAGCTCAAGGGCAAGGTCGATCCGCAGTGGGTGTGGCAGTCCACGCACGTGGGCGGCGACCGCTTCGCCGGCAACGTCGTCCTCCTCCCCGAGGGCCTCTTCTTCGGCCGCGTCGGCGAGGAGGGCCTCGACCCGATCCTCGACGACTACTTCGAGGGGCGCATCAACCTCGAGCGCTTCCGGGGCCGCTCGGCCTACACGTTCCCGGTGCAGGCGGCGGAGCTCGCGGTCCGGGAGAAGACCGGGCTGGCAGGCGTCCACGACGTCGAGCTCGTCCGCGTGTCCCGCGAGGACGAAGAGCGCTGGCTCGTCACGCTCCGCGCCGCGGCGCAAGAGTTCGCCGCCGAGGCCTGGGCCGAGCAGGGCGAGGAGCCCGTCTACCTGACCTGCGGCTCGGTTACGCCTCAGCGTCCGCGCCGATTTCGGGCACGGCTGCGCTGATGACGAGAAAGCCCTCGCGGACGAGCCTCGAGACGAGGATGAGGCGCCCATCGTCGTCGAGGTCGCCGGGGAGATCGCCCGGCGTGAACGGCTCGTCCGACTGAGCGGCGAACGCGAGCTCCTCGGCGGCCTCGTCGGGAAAGCTCAGATCCTTCCCCTCGAAGGTGAGGGTCGCCCCGACGAGATCGAAGAGGACCGTGGGCCGGCGCTCGACCACGGTGTCGAGGTCCAGCGTCTCGAGCGCGCGTACCTGGCTCAACTGGCCGCCGAGGATTGGCCGGCGGGTGCGGACGAGCCTGCGCCGCTGCCTGCGCTCGACGCGCTGCGGCTCGAGCTCTCTCGCCAGGAGCTCGAGCAGGTCGTCAGGCCGCTCGCCGTCCGGTGAGCGCCGGAAGCCCGCCTCGCCGGCGCAGCTCTCGAGCGCGGCGCGAAAGGCGTCCATCCACGTGTAGACGTTCACGCCCACGGTGAGGTGGAGCGAGTCGGTCTCCGACGTCTTGGCCTCGTGGAGCCACCCGCGCGGGAGGTAGAGCGTGTCCCCCGCCTGAAGCGTGACGTCGAGGACCGGATCGCCGGGCTCGCCCATCGTCTCCGCCTTGTAGCGCTGGTTCTTGAGCGGCAGCTCGAGGGCAGGCTCGTACACGAGCCAGCGCTTCTCGCCCGCCACCTGCAGCGAGAAGACGTCGTGGGTGTCGTGATGCACGGGGAGCCCCTGCGCGCTTCGCGGCGTGAAGTAGGCATTCGCCTGCGCAGGATGGCCGAGCTCGCTCTCGAGCGAGCGGCAGAACTCGGCGAGCGGCTGCCAGTTCAGGTGCAGGCCCTGGAGGACGATCGTCGCTCCGTCCTCGAACTCCGCCAGCACCCGCTGGACATCTGCGCTGCCGGAGAAAGGCTGCGGGCGCCACGAGAGATCCTTCGTGTAGTCGGCGACGTCGAGCTTCGCGCCGGCCTTGGCGAGCCGGAACCCGGGGAAACGAAGCCCGCCGGAGGTGAGAAGCCGCTCGACGTCCAGGACCGAGAGAAGGTCGTCGAAGCGACCCCGTTCCCCCCGTGGGACGGCGAGCGGCTTCTGCTCCCAGTACTCGGCGAGGAACTCCTCGCCCGAGACCGGATCGAGCGTCCGCGCAAGCGCGCTAGCTCGGGTCTTCTGCGTCGGTGTCGGCGTCGCTCGAGTCCGTGTCGTCGGCATCCGTGTCGTCGGCATCGGAGTCCGAGTCGTCCGAGTCCATGTCGTCCTGGTCCATGTCCATGGTCTCGTCGCGCACGTCGAACTCGGCGATGCCGCGTGTGCGGATCTCCTCTTCCGTCAAGGTGCTCATCTCACTCCTCTCTCGGGGTGGCGCCGGAAGGCTACAGCGGAGTCGCTAGACTCGCCGCGCCCGGATGGATCTCTACGAGTACCAGGGAAAGCAACTCTTCGCGCGCTTCGGAATCCCCGTGTCCGACGGGCGCCTCGCCGCGACTCCGGAGGAGGCGCGCGCGGCCGCTGAGGAGCTCGGCGGCCAGGTCGTCGTCAAGGCTCAGGTGCTGACCGGAGGGCGCGGGAAGGCCGGCGGCATCCAGCTCGCCGGCTCGCCCGACGAGGCCGAGGCACGCGCGCGCGACATCCTCGGCATGGACATCCGAGGCCACGTCGTCAAGAGCGTCTGGATCGAGAAGGTGTCCGACATCGAGCGCGAGTACTACCTCTCGGTCACGTTCGACCGGGGCGAGAAAAAGCCGCTCTTCATGTTCACGACGAAGGGTGGAGTCGACATCGAAGAGGTCGCCGAGACCGATCCCGACGCGCTGGCCCGGCTGCACGTCGATCCGCTCGCCGGCTTCCAGCCCTTCCAGGCGCGCTGGCTCGTCTTCACCGCGGGCCTCGAGGATCCGGACGAGCAGAAGCAGGTGCTCGCGATCGTCGGAAAGCTCTACGAGGCCTTCGTCGGCACCGACGCGATGCTCTGCGAGATCAACCCGCTGATCGTGACGCCGGCCGGCGAGGTGAAGGCGCTCGACTCGAAGTTCACCGTCGACGACAACGCGCTCTTCCGCCACACCGACATCGCCGAGATGCGCGATCCGGAGGCGGGCGACCCGCAGGAGCGGCACGCGCGCGAGAAGGGCGTCACGTATGTGAAGCTCGACGGCGAGATCGGCATCCTCGGGAACGGCGCCGGGCTCGTCATGTCGACGCTCGACGTCATCGACCAGGTCGGCGGCTCGCCGGCGAACTTCTGCGATCTCGGTGGCGGGGGCGACGCGGAGGGAGTCGTGGACGCGCTCGAGGTCATCATCGCCGACGCGCAGGTGAAGGCCATTCTCTTCAACATCTTCGGAGGCATCACGCGCGGCGACGAGGTCGCGCGCGGGATCCTCGAGGCGCTCGACCGCATGACGATCGACCTGCCGATCGTCGTGCGCCTGGACGGGACGAACGCGCCGGAAGGGCGCATAATGCTGGCCGAGGCCGCGCCGCGGAATCTCCACGTCGAGGAGACCATGCTCTCGGCGGCCGAGCGCGTCGTCGAGCTGGCCAAGGAGCGGGGATGAGCTCGGTCTGGGACGAGCGAGCCGAGGCCTACCGCACGAGCGAGGCGCACCGGGAGGGGGAGGACCTCGACCTCCTGGTGGAGTGGGCCCGCGGCGCGAAGACCGCGCTCGACGTCGCCACCGGCGGCGGGCACGTGGCGAGGCGCCTGCGCGAGGCCGGGCTCGACGTCGTCAGCCTCGATCCGGCTGCGGGCATGCAGCCCGACGTGGTCGCGCCGGCGGAGAAGCTTCCTTTCGAGGACGAGAGCTTCGACGTCGTCGCCTGCCGCGTCGCCGCGCACCACTTCGAGGATGTGCGCGCCGCGGTGCGTGAGATGGCTCGCGTCGCCCGTGACCTCGTCCTCATCTCCGACAACCTCTTCGTGGACGAGGACGCCGAGGAGGCGGACCGCGTTCGCGATGCGTCGCACGTGCGGAACTACTCGGAGAGCGAGTGGCGGTCGTTCTTCGCGGCTGCCGGCCTCGACGTGGAGGAGGCGCACACGTACGTGCACCCGGTTCTTCTGGAGCCCTGGCTCGAGCGTGCGGGCTGCGCCGGAGCGGACGCGGAGCGCGTCCGTGCGCTCGTTGCGGCGCGGCTCGACGGCGACCGCGTGCGCCTCGAGCGCATCTGCCTCAAGGGCCGCAGGCGGAGGAGCAGCTAATGGCCATCGTCGTCGACCGGGAAACGCGGCTCGTCGTGCAGGGCATCACCGGGCGCGAGGGCTCGTTCCACGCGACGCGCAACAAGGCCTACGGCACGAACGTCGTCGCCGGCGTGACCCCGGGGAAGGGCGGCGCCGAGGTCGAGGGGATCCCGGTCTTCGACTCGGTGCGCGCGGCCGCGGCCGAGACGAGCCCGAACACGGCGATGGTCTTCGTGCCCGCGCGCTTCGCGGCCGACGCGATCTACGAGGCGGTCGACGCGGGGATCGAGACCGTCATCTGCATCACCGAGGGCATCCCGGCCCACGACATGCTGCGCGTCTACAACTACATCCGTCCGCGCGGGGTGACGCTCATCGGCCCGAACTGCCCGGGAGTCCTCTCGCCGGGGAAGGCGAACGTCGGCATCATTCCCGCGGAGATCTTCCAGGAGGGCAGCGTCGGCCTCGTCTCCAGATCCGGCACGCTCACGTACCAGATCGGACACGAACTGACGCAACTCGGTATCGGCCAATCGACTATCGTCGGAATTGGGGGGGACCCCGTCGTCGGGTCGTCGTTTTTGGACGTCCTCGCGCGCTTCGAGGCCGATCCCGAGACCGAGTTCGTCGTCATGGTCGGGGAGATCGGCGGGGCGGAGGAGGAGAAGGCGGCACGCTTCATCGAGGCCGAGATGACGAAGCCCGTCGTCGCCTACATCGCCGGCTTCACGGCGCCCCCCGGGAAGACGATGGGGCACGCGGGGGCGATCATCTCCGGCACGGCCGGCACCGCGCAGGCGAAGAAGGACGCGCTCGAGGCCTGCGGGGTCCGGGTCGGGACGAACCCGACCGAGGTCGCACGGCTCGTCGCAGAGCTCGTCGGCGTCCGCGCCTGACCCCGCCCGCCGACCCCGCTAGACTCGCCCCGTGGCGTTGATCTCCTTCGCACGCGGAATGCCGGGCCCCGACCTCCTGCCGATCGCGGCCTTCGGCGACTGCGCCCGCGAGGCGCTCGAGCGCGACGGGGCGACGGCGCTCCAGTACGGGCCGCCCGGCGGCTACCCACCGCTCAAGCAGTGGATCGCCGAGCAGCACGGCGTCGACCCGGCGCGCGTGATCGTCACGAACGGCTCGCTGCAGGGCTTCGCCTTCACCGCCCGCCACTTCGTCCAGTCGGGCTCGCGCTTCTTCGTCGAAGCGCCGTGCTACGACCGCTCGCTCTCGATCCTGCGCAAGCTCGGTGCGGAGGTCGAGCAGGTCGAGCTCGCCGACGACGGGCTCGACGTCGAGGCACTCTCCGGCTCGCTCCGCGAAGGGAACGTCGTCTACACGATCCCGACCTTCCAGAACCCCAGCGGCCGGACGCTCTCGCTGGACAACCGCCGGCGCCTCCTCGACCTCGCTGCAGCAACGGGCGCCGTCGTGTTCGAGGACGACCCCTACGGGATGCTTCGCTTCGAGGGCGAGCCGATCCCACGGCTCTTCGAGCTGTCGGAAGGCTCGACGATCTTTCTCTCGTCGTTCTCGAAGACCGTGGCACCGGGAATCCGAACCGGCTACGTGATCCTCCCCGGAGAGCTCGTGCCGGCGATCGAGGAGCTCGTTCTCTCCAACTACGTCTCGCCGGCGATCTTCGTCGAGGCGGCGCTCCTCGAGTTCCTGACGAGCGGGCGCTTCGAGCCCAACCTCGAGACCGTTCGCGACGGCCTTCGGCTTCGCCGCGACGCCATGCTGGCGGCGCTCGAGCGGGAGATGCCCGAAGCCACCGGCTGGAACCAGCCCGAGGGCGGCTACTTCCTGTGGCTCGACCTGCCGGGCGGCGTGGCGGCAGACAACCTGCTCGCGCGCGCGGGAGAGGAGGACGTCGTCTTCATCAAGGGCGCTGATTTCTTCTTCCACGGAGGCGGCGAGGAGTCGGCCCGGCTTGCGTTCTCCTTCGCGACACCGCACGAGATCGACGAAGGAATCACCCGGCTCGGGCGCCTGGTTCGCGAAGCAGCCGCAGTTGCCGCCTGAGCGGCACGCCGAAAGGGCGCACCTCGACGAGATCGGGCCCGTCGCAGGGGCGGAGGGGCTCGCCATCGTCCCGATCCGGATCCGATTCGGGATCGAGAGCTTCGGCGTGAATGGGTACTCGGCCTCGGCCGGCGGCCGCGTGATCGAGGAGCACGACGAGCTGGGCGCGGGTGCGGGACGACATGAGGAGCTCTACTTCGTGGCAGAGGGCCACGCGCGCTTCACGCTCGACGGCGAGGAGGTCGACGCCCCGGCCGGCACGTTCGTCTTCGTCTCCGACCCCAAGGTCCGGCGTGGTGCCGTCGCGGCCGGGGAGCGCACCACGGTCCTCGTCGTCGGGGGCGTCCCCGGCCGACCCTTCCAGCCCTCGCCCTGGGAGGCATGGCTGGAGGCCGCGCCTTTCCTCGACGCGGGCGAGCCCGAGCGTGGGGCCGAGATCCTCGAGCGCGCACTCGCCGTGTACCCCGGCAACCCGAACGTCCTCTACAACCTCGCCTGCCTCGAGTCGCGCGCGGGCAGGACGGAGGCCGCGCTCAGCCACCTCGCGGAGGCCGTCGAGCGCGACCCACGCACCCGCGACTGGGCGCAGACGGACTCGGACCTCGACTCGATCAGGTCGGATCCGCGGTTTCCGGCGGCCGGCTAGGCCGCCGCGTGCGCCTGGAGGGCGGGCCGCGCGATCAGCTTGGGCTGGCGGGGCGGCTCGAGGGCCGCTCTCGCGGCTCTGAACGTCGGGCAGGGAGTGTTCCCGGGGATCGCGCAGAGCTCGGATCGCCGAAAGAAACAGTCGTCGCAGGTATTCGCCAGCCGCTTCGCCATGAGGTCCGGAGGAGGCGACTATAGGCGCGCCCAGTCACGCTTTGTAGGGCGTCGTTCACCAAACTTCCGCAATTTCCGCCAAGAACGTTGCAACCGTTGGCACTTGAGGCAACTATCTTGTTGCCAGAGCGTGCAACGCCTCGTCGAGGCTCGAGACGGGGACGATGCGAAGCCCGTCCGCGTACTTGCGCGCGGTCGCCGCGTTGCCGTCGGGAACGAGAAAGACATCCGCACCGGCTTCCCGGGCGCCGAGCGTCTTCTGCTTGACCCCGCCGATCTCGTGCACGGATCCGTCGATGGCGATCTGGCCGGTGGCGACGACCCTCTCGCCGCGGTCGATATCCGTGGGCCCGAGCTCGTCGATGATGTCGAGCGCGAACGCGAGGCCCGCCGACGGGCCGCCGATGTTCCCGGTGTCGATCCTGATCTCGACGGGCAGGACGAGCTTCGGCTCGATGACGATTCCCATGAGCGCGCGCGGCGGCTGGTCGTCGGAAGCCTTCGTGCCCACCCGGACGGTCTGCTCGACACTGCCTCGCTCGATCTCCAGGGTCACCTCATCCCCGGGATCGAGCCCCGACATGACCCGGGTCAGATCCTCGGGGTCGGCGACATCCTTCCCCTGTGCGCCCACGATCACGTCACCGGGCTTGAGCACTCCGTCCGCAGGCGCACCCACGTCGACGGCGCTCACCTCGACGCCGTCGGACTGCACCTCGTACCCGAGCTCGCGCAATGCGACAGCCGCCGCCGTCTTCTGGGATTCGCTCATCTCGGCAAGGCTCTGTTGTCGCACGATGCGGGCGGGGAGATCCTCCGGGTTGTAGACGTGGGCCGGGACGAGCGTGGCGCCGTCGTGGAGCCCCGGGAAGTAGCGCTCGAGCAAGCTCGCCTTGCGGATGATGACGTCGACCATGTAGATGCCTCCGTCGCCGGGGCGGTCATGCTCCCCCTCCACGTGCACGACGGGCTCGAGAACGCGGGCACGGTCGGGCAAGTAGATGTAGTAGTTCGAGGGGTAGAAGGCGAACACCGCCACCACGATCGCGAGCACGCCGACGATCGCGGCGAGCGGGAGGAGCCAGCGTCTCAGCTCGACCCGGCGAGCACGCCGACGACTTCCCGCACGGCGTCCGCCGATTTGCCGAGCTCCGCGCGCTCGTCGTCCGAGAGCTCGAGCTCGACGATCTCCTCGATGCCGCCCGCGCCGATCTTCACCGGCACGCCCATGTAGAGGCCGTCGATTCCGTACTCGCCTTCCAGGTACGCGGTGCAGGGAAGCACACGTTTCTGGTCGAGGCAGACGGAGTCGACCATCTCCGCGACCGCCGCACCCGGTGCGTACCAGGCCGACGTGTCGAGCAGGTTCACGATCTCGCCTCCGCCCTTGCGCGTGCGCTCGACCATCTCCTCGATGCGCTCCGCCGAGACGAGCTTCGTGAGCGGGATTCCGCCCACGGTCGTCGCCGAGACGACCGGCACCATCTGGTCACCGTGGCCGCCCAGCACCATCGCGGTCACGTCCTTGGCGGACGCGCCGGTCTCCCACGCGATGAACGTGCTGAACCGCGCGGTGTCGAGGATGCCCGCCATCCCGAAGACGCGTTCCTTCGGAAATCCCGAGGCGCTCTTCGCTACGTGGCACATGGCGTCGAGCGGATTGGAGACGATGATGAGGACGGCCTCCGGCGAGCGTTCGACCGCCTCACGCGTGACCGAGCCGACGATGGACTCGTTCGTGGTCACGAGGTCGTCGCGGCTCATGCCGGGCTTGCGCGGCAGGCCCGCGGTGACGACGACGACGTCGGAGCCTTCGGTCTCGGCGTAGGCGTTCGAGCCGACGATGTTCGGCTCGTAGCCGAGCACCGGGGCGGCCTCGTTCAGGTCGAGCGCCTTCCCCTGCGGGAGGTTCTCCTTGATGTCGACGAGGACGACGTCCGCGTAGTCGCGGCGCGCGATCTCCTGCGCCGCGGTCGCGCCGACGTTCCCTGCGCCCACGACCGTGACCTTCAGCCGCGTGCGCCGAGGACTGAATTCGTGGCTCCCGCGCTCGAGCTCCTGATCACTCATACCCGCACTCCCATCCTGTCGATGATCGCATCGGCCACCTCGCTCGTCCCGACGGCGGTCGGGTCGTCGCGGGTCGGCTTCATGTCGTAGGTCACGCTCTTGCCCTCGGCGATGACGCCGGCGATCGCACTCTCGACGCGGTCGGCCGCATCCCGCTCCTCGAGGTGGCGCAGCATCATCACGCCGGAGAGAAGCATCGCCATCGGGTTCACCTTGTTCTGGCCCGCGTACTTGGGCGCCGAGCCGTGCGTCGGCTCGAAGACCGCCGCGTGCGTGCCGAAGTTGCCGCCGGGAGCGAGCCCGAGCCCGCCGATCAGGCCGGCGCAGAGGTCGGACACGATGTCGCCGTAGAGGTTCGGGCAGACGAGGACGTCGTATTCCTCGGGCCGCTGCACCAGCTGCATCGAGAGGTTGTCCACGATCCGGTCCTCGAACTCGATGTCGTTCTGTTCCTCGGCGACCTCGCGGGCGACGCGCAGGAAGAGGCCGTCCGTGAACTTCATGATGTTCGCCTTGTGCACCGCCGTCACCTTGCGGCGCCCGTTCTTGCGCGCGTAGTCGAAGGCGAATTCGACGATGCGGCGCGTGCCCGAGACCGAGATCGGCTTGATCGAGATTCCGGAGTCCTCGCGGATCCGGCCCTGCCCGTGGTGCTCGATCCAGTCGGCGAGCGCCGAGGCGTGCTCGGTCCCCTCTTCGAACTCGATGCCGGCGTACAGGTCTTCCGTGTTCTCGCGGATGACGACGAGGTCGACGGTCGAGTAGCGAGAGCGGACGCCTTCGTAGCTCTTGCAGGGGCGCACCTGGCCGTAGAGGTCGAGGGTCTTCCGCAGCGCGACGTTGACGCTGCGAAACCCGGTGCCCACCGGCGTCGTGATCGGGCCCTTGAGGGCGACGCCGTTCTCCCTGATCGACTCGAGAACCTGGTCGGGCAGCGGGTTCCCACCGTGCTCGTCCATGACGTCTGCCCCCGCCTGCTGCACGTCCCAGTCGAATTCGGCGCCGGTTGCGTCGAGAACCCGGCGCGTTGCCTCGGCGAGCTCGGGCCCGGTGCCGTCACCGGGAATGAGGGTCACGCGATGAGCCATGGGCGCGGCGTGATCGTAGCTGAGGGCGTAAATCACCCAGGGTTCGGTACCGTTCTGGGCGATGGAAGGAAGCAACTTCAAACCGGGTCTCGAGGGCGTCGTCGCGGTCGAGACGGAGATCGCCGAGCCCGACCGCGAGGGGGGCGTTCTCCGCTACCGCGGGGTCGACATCGAAGAGCTCGTCGGGCACGTGCCCTACGAGAAGGTGTGGGGGCTTCTCGTCGATGACGACCTGAGCTCCGTGATGCCGGAGCCGGAGCCGCACGAGCCCGCGGGGCTCACAGGAAACGCGCCGGCCGATCTTCAGGCGGAGACCGCGCGCCTTGCCGGCGAGTGGAAGCTCGGGAAGCTGAACGAGATCTCGGACGAACAGGCGCGCGAGGACCTGGGCCGTCTCTCGTCGCAGATGATGGGCATCGTCGCCCGCTCCGCCCGCCTCGCCGACGGACACGACGACTCGGTCGGCGACGATGTCGTGGCGCGTGGTGAGACGGCCGCGGAGAAGTTCCTGCTCCGCTGGCGCGGCGAAGCCGATCCGCGACACGTGAAGGCGATCGACACCTACTGGATCTGCACGGCCGAGCACGGGCTCAACGCCTCGACTTTCACTGCGCGTGTGACGGCGTCGACCGGCGCCGACTGCGGTGCGGCCCTCTCCTCGGCCGTCGGCGCGCTCTCCGGCCCGCTGCACGGAGGCGCTCCGGCCTACGTCAAGCCGATGTTGGAGGAGGTCGCCGCGATGGGCGACCCGGAGCAGTGGGTGCGCGAGACGCTCGACGCCGGGCGCCGCATCATGGGGTTCGGCCATCGGGTGTACCGGGCGGAAGATCCACGGTCCCGGATTCTGAAGCGGGCTGCGCGCGAGCTCGGCTCCCCTCAGATCGAGGTCGCCGAGCGGCTGGAGGAGGCCGCGCTCGCCGAGCTCGAGCGCCGCCACCCGGAACGGCCCCTGAAGACGAACGTCGAGTACTACTCCGCGCTCGTCCTCGACGTCGCCCAGATTCCGCCGCCGCTCGCGCCCGCGATGTTCGCCTGCTCGCGGGTCGCGGGCTGGTCGGCGCATATCCTCGAGCAGAAGCGCACCGGCCGGCTCTTCCGTCCCTCGGCGAAGTACGTCGGGCCGGGGGCGCGATCCCTCGAGTCGGTTTGACGCTCGCCGAAGCCGTCGCGCGCGCGGGTGAGGCCAAGGACGAGCGCGCCCTCGCCGACCTCCGGCGCGCGGTCGACGACGACCTCGAGGCCGCGGCGCGGAGCGCGAACTACCAGGAGCGCGCCGTCGCCTACCGCGCGATCGGCCAGCTGCGCTTCAACCAGAAGACCGAGCTCCTGCGCCGCGGGCTCGAGGACACGAGCCCTGCGTGCCGCGGCTCGGCGCTTCTCTCGCTCGAGCTCCTCTCACGGAATCATCCGGGCCTCGTCAACGGGGCGCGCCCGCTGCTTCACTCGCTCGCCAACGACGACCCGAACCCGGCCGTGCGCCGCCTCGCCGTCCTCTCGCTGAAGAATGGCTCGCCGACGCCCGACACGATCACGCTTCTCGCCCACCTCGGCGAGGAGGCGGAAGAGCGCGGGCTACGCGACGCGGCAACCGCGGTTCACCGCGTGCTCAAGAAGAAGGCCGCGACGCGCTAGGCCCTGCAGCCGCAGGATCCGGCGACTCGCTCCCGGCCGCAGGCGGGACAGCGGTTCGGCTTGCGGAGCTCAATCAGGCTCAGCCGTGCTGCCAGCCACGTCATGGCCAGCCCGACCCCGGTCGTGGTGATCAGGACTCCCAGCAGATGCGGATCGTTGGGCATGTGTCTCGTTTCCCCTTTGACGGCGCGCATGTGGGTGCGCACTGAAATACGTGTCACGTCTGCGGGTGTCCGAAACATGGGTATAGAGCTCGGTCGTGCCGAGGTCCGCGTGACCGAGCATCTCCTGCACGCTGCGGAGATCGGCACCTCCTTCGAGGAGGTGCGTGGCGAAGGAGTGGCGCAGGAGGTGCGGGTGCACGCGGGCGGGGTCGAGCCCCGCCTTGGCGGCCAGGCGGCGGAGGATCAGGAACGCCCCCGCCCTGGTGAGCGCGCCTCCCTGGGCGTTGAGGAAGAGCTCGGGCCGATGCCTGCGGTCGAGGAATGGGCGGCCTCGCGACAGGTATCTCCGCATCGCCTCGACTCCCTCGCGCCCGAGCGGGACGATGCGCTCCTTGTCCCCCTTGCCGAGGCAGCGGACGACCCGGTCGTCCAGATCGATGCGCCCGCGGTCGAGGCCCACGGCCTCGCTCACGCGCAAGCCGGCGCCGTAGAGGAGCTCGACGAGCGCGCGGTCGCGCAGGGCGCGCGGGGTCGTGCCGTTCGCGGCCTGGATGAGCCGCTCGACCTCGTTCGGTGAAAGCGTGCGCGGCAGGCGGGTGCGGCGCTTCGGCAGGTCGACATCCGCGGCGGGGTTGTCGTCCCGCCGGCCGAGGAGCACGAGGTGGTTGTAGAAGGAACGCGCGGCCGCAGCGCGCCGCGCGATGGAGGACGACGCCTGGCCGCGCCCTCTGAGGTCGGCGAGCCATGCCTGCAGGTCGTCCGTGGTGGCATTTGCCGGCGAGCGGCCGAGGAAAGCGGTCAGGTCGGCGAGATCGCGGCGGTAGGCGTCCACCGTCCGCGCGGCGCGGCGCGCGGCGAGGAGGGCGAGGAAGCCCTTGACCTCCGGATCGGCCATGTCCGAAGCGGACACCGGGGTCTGACCCCGGGTGTGGATGCGCCGCGCGCCTTCCGTCATAGAAGCGCGCCTTGCTCGGGCCGGAATCTCCAGGGAACAAGCGGCACGCTCCCGAAGGGTCTGCGAACTGGCCGTGTCCTGAGAGAACACGGGGGTCTGACCCCGGTGTCCCTATTCGACGCGGCTCGCCGAGGCATGGCCGGGGTCTGACCCCGGACATGGCGCTTCGGGTCAGGCACGCGGGTGGGCTTGGTCGTAGACGCGCCTGAGTCGCTTGGCGTCGACATGGCTGTATACCTGGGTGGTCGAGAGGGACGAGTGGCCGAGGAGCTCCTGGATCGTGCGCAGGTCGGCCCCGCCTTCGAGCAGGTGGGTCGCGAAGGCGTGCCGCAGGCGGTGGGGATTCGCGACGAGGCGGCGGAGGGTGGAGGTGTCGAGCGGGCGCCCGTGCGCGGAGAGGAAGACGTGGTCGTCGGCGCCCTTGGCTAGCGCCGGGCGACCGTCCTCGAGGTACAGGCGCAGGCGGTACGCGGCCTCTTCCCCGAGCGGGACGGCGCGCTCCTTCCCGCCCTTGCCGAGGACGAGGAGCGCCTCCTGCTCGAAGTCCACGGATGCGAGGGTCAGGTCGACCGCCTCCTGCGTGCGGAGGCCCGCGGAGTAGAGGAGCTCGAAGAGCGCGCGGTTGCGAAGCGCGAGCGGATCCTCGCCGGTAAGGGCATCGAGCAGCTCGTCGGTCTCCTCAGGTCGCGGGGCGTGGGGCAGGCGGCGGCCCTTCCGCCCGGCCAGCGAGACCTGCGGAACCTGCGCCGGGCCGAGGGCCGAGCGGATGAGCGAGCGGACGGCGGCCAGCTTGCGTGCAAGGGTCTGCGGCGCGAGCTTGCGCGGCGTCCGGCCGGGCCGGTCGGCGCCGAGGTCGGCCGCGTACTCGGAGATTGCGGCGCTGTCTACGTCCTCGAGGGCGAGGCCTTGCCGGCGCAGCCACGCGGCGAATTCCTCCAGATCGGAGCGGTACGCGCGTTTGGTCGCATCCGAGAGCGCGGGGCTCTCGAGAAAGCGGTCGATCGCGGCTTTGGTCTCCACGGCAGGGTTTTTCGCCTGCGAACTAGGGTTCCTGCCCGTGCGCATCCGCCTGGACGTCCGCAACCTCCTGCTTGCGAGCTGGGAAACCGACCGGGAATCGGTCGAGCGCGCCGCTCCGCCGGGCACAGAGCCCGCGCAGGTCGACGGGCGCTATCTCGTCTCGATCGTCTCCTTCCAGGTGCGCGGCGGCCGGGTCGGGCGCTGGCCCGTGCTGCCGTTCTCGCAGCTGAACCTGCGCACGTACGTGATGTGGAAGGGCGAGCCGGCCGTCCTCTTCCGCGCCTCTCGGGTGACTCCGGGCGGCCTGCCGGGACTTCTCCTCGGCGCGCCGTATCGGAGCGCGCGGGTCCGGGTGAAGCCCGGCGAGCTCCGCGCCTCGGGGCTCGGCGTGGAGATCCGGTACCTGCCGGGGGGCACCGCCGATCCGGGCGAGCTCGGCCGCCACGAGCTCGGGATCTTCGAGTCGGACGGGCTCAGGGCGATCCGCATTGCACGCGGCCCGGCCGAATGGCGGGGCGCCGAGCTCTCGGCGCCGGCGAAGGCGCACATGCTCCTCGGCTACGGCTTTTCGCCGCGCGGTGAGCCGGACCTCGTCTACACGCCGGAGACGTGGTTCGAGACCGAGCGTGCCAGGAAGCTCGCCTAGAGGCCGGGCGGGCGGTCGGGGCGCTCCGTGCCGGTCTTCCGCTCGAGCCACTCGTCCACGCTCTCGTACGCCGTCGTCGCGACCTCGCCGTCCTCCGTCCGGACGGCGTAGACGTGCCCTTCCTCGCAGCGGTAGAGGCGCTCTTCGAAGGACCGGCTCCGCCACAGCGTTCGCTTGGCGCCGCCGTAGACGGGGCCGACGGTGTTGGCCGCCTCGGCGCCGCACACCGGACAGGGCTCCGAGGTCATCCGAGAATCTCCTCGAGGCGCGCGGCGCGGTAGTCGAAGATCTCGTCGAGCCACCGGCCGACGAAAGGTCTCTGCACGAGCGGTGCGAGCATACCGCCGGGCACGCGGTAGCGGACATGGTCGTAGATCTCCGTGCCGCCGTCCATCTCGGAGAACCGGTGCGTGTGCTCCCAGAGCGGATACGGGCCCGAGATCTGCTCGTCGGCGAAGCTCCTCGGCGGGTGCCAGGTCGAGATTCTCGTCAGCCAGTGGATCGGTACGCGGAAGAGCTCGAGCCGGTAGGCGAGGAGCGAACCGTAGCCCAGCCTGTCCGGGGCGCACAGCACCTCGAACCGGAGCCAGCTCGGCGTGATCTCCTCGAGGTTGTGAGCCTCGGAGAAGAAGCCGAAGGCCTCCTGGATCGAGACCGGGACGAACTGGGTACGTTCGAGGATGTACTCCATTTGCAGGGCTCATCCGGCCCCGGAGACCGGATGATGCGTACGATACGGCGAGCATGGCGATCACCACGGCCTCCAGCGGACTCGACGGTCACGGGCTCGAGCCCGAAGGCCGGGTCTTCTGGGACCCGACCACCTCGCTCCTCTACACGCGCGCCCTCGCCCGCGGGGACGCGACTCTGGCCGAGGGCGGCCCGCTCGTCGTGGACACGGGCAAGCACACCGGCCGCTCGGCGAAGGACAAGTTCTTCGTCCGGGAGCCCGAGTCGGAGGACCGGATCGCGTGGGGCGAGGTCAACCAGCCGATCTCCGGGGAGCACTTCGACGGTCTCCGCGAGAAGATCGTCGAGCATCTGAACGGCGGCGACCTCTACGTCGTCAATGCCTTCGCGGGCGCCGATCCGGCACACCGGATCCGCGTCCGCGTCCTCACCGGGTCCCCGTGGCATGCGCTCTTCGCCAAGACGCTCTTCATCGACCCGGAGGAGTCCGAGCTCTCCGACTTCGAGCCGGAGGCCGTCGTCTTCCACGCGCCCGAGGTCGACGCCGACCCGGACGAGGACGGAACGCGCACCGAAACGTTCATCGTCCTCCATCCCTCCCGAGGCGAGGTGCTGATCGGCGGCACTGTGTACGCGGGCCAGATCAAGAAGTCGATCTTCACCGTCATGAACGACCGCCTCCCGCTCGAGGGCGTCTTCCCGATGCACTGCTCGGCGAACGTCGCCGAGGACGGCCGCGTGACCGTCTTCTTCGGGCTCTCCGGGACGGGAAAGACGACGCTCTCGGCCGATCCCGAGCGCCGCCTCATCGGCGACGACGAGCACGGCTGGGGCAACTCGGGCGTCTTCAACTTCGAGGGCGGCTGCTACGCGAAGGTGATCCGGCTCTCCGCCGATGCCGAGCCGGAGATCTACAAGGCCACGCACGCGTTCGGCACGGTGCTCGAGAACGTCATCGTGGACGAGCGCGGCGTGCTCGACCTGGACGACGACTCGAAGACCGAGAACACGCGTGCCGCCTACAAGCTCGAGCAGATCGCGAACGCCCTGCCAGAGAAGCAGGCGGGCCATCCGAGCTCGATCGTCTTTCTCACGGCCGACGCGTTCGGTGTGCTGCCCCCGATCGCCAGGCTCACGCGCGACCAGGCGCTCTTCTACTTCCTCACCGGCTTCACGGCCAAGCTCGCCGGCACCGAGATCGGCGTCAGCGAGCCGCAGCCGACCTTCTCCTGCGCCTTCGGGGCGCCCTTTCTCCCGCAGCAGCCGACCGTCTACGCGCGCATGCTGGGCCAGAAGCTCGACGAGCACGGCTCCTCGGTCTGGCTCGTGAACACGGGCTGGACGGGCGGGCCCTACGGCGAGGGCGAGCGCATGCCGATCGACGCCACGCGCGCGCTCCTGCGCGCTGCGCTGAACGGCGAGCTCGACGACGTCGAATACCGGCAGGATCCGGTCTTCGGCTTCGACGTGCCGGTCGAGGTCCCGGGCGTGGACACGAAGCTCCTCGACCCGCGCTCCACCTGGAACGACCCGGCCGTGTACGACGAGAAGGCCGCGTACCTCGCGCGGCGCTTCAAGGAGAACTTCGAGAAGTTCGACGCCGACGAGAACATCGTCTCGGCCGGCCCGCGCGTCTGACGCCCGCTCGCCTCCGCATCGGATAGCGTCTTCCTCAGTGGAAGCGAAGCACGACGTCCTGATCGTCGGTGCCGGCTGTGCCGGCATGCGCGCGGCTATCGAAGCCCACGACCAGGGGGCGGACGTGGCGCTCGTCTCGAAGATCCATCCGGTGCGCAGCCACTCAGGCGCGGCCGAGGGCGGGATCAACGCCGCGCTCGGGAATGCGTCGGAGGACAGCCCCGAGATCCACGCGTTCGACACGGTGAAGGGCTCCGACTACCTCGGGGATCAGGACGCGATCGAGGTTCTCTGCGAGGAGGCCCCCGGCGACGTCTACGAGCTCGAGCACTGGGGCGCGGTCTTCTCGCGCACCGACGACGGGCGGATCGCGCAGCGGCCGTTCGGCGCCGCCGGCGCTCCCAGGACGGCCTACGCCGCCGACATCACCGGCCACGTCCTCGTCCACGTCCTCTACGAGCAGGTGATGAAGCGCGACCTCCAGGTCTACGAGGAGTACTTCGCCTGGCAACTCGTCGAGCACGAGAACCGCTGCCAGGGCGTCATCTGCTGGGATCTCCTGAACGGCGGGCTCAAGACGATCGGCGCGAAGACGGTCATCCTCGCCACCGGAGGGGCAGGTCGGCTCTACTCGGGGACGACGAACGCCTACGCCTGCACGGGGGACGGCATGGCGATGGCGTTGCGCCTGGGTGTCCCTCTCAAGGACATGGAGATGATGCAGTTCCACCCGACGACGCTCTCGCCGACGGGCGTGCTCATCACCGAGGGCTGCCGCGGAGAGGGCGCGTACCTGCTGAACGCCGACGGCGATCGCTTCCTGAAGAACTACGCGCCGAACGCGATGGAGCTCGCGAGCCGCGACGTCATCTCCCGCGCGGAGCAGGTGGAGATCGACGAGGGGCGCGGCGTGGACGGCAACGTGCTCCTCGACCTGCGCCATCTCGGCGCGGAGAAGATCATCGACCGCCTGCACGGGACGCGCGAGCTCTCGATGGTGTTCGCCGGAGTCGACCCGATCCACGATCCGATCCCGGTCCGGCCGGGCGCCCACTACCACATGGGCGGCGTCGAGACCGACCTCGACGGCAAGACCACGCTCGAAGGGCTGTACGCCGCCGGCGAGTGCGCCTGTGTCTCCGTCCACGGGGCGAACCGCCTCGGCGGGAACGCGCTCATGGAGACGATCACCTTCGGCAAGCGGGCAGGCCGCGCCGCCGCCGAGTGGGCTCTCTCGCACACGACGGTCACGGTCCCCGAGGCCGCAGAAGCCGATGCGAAGCGCGAGCTCGAGGAGCTCCTCGAGCGCGCCGACGGCGAGCGGCCGCACGCGATCCGGGACGAGATGGCTCGGACGATGCACGAGAACTTCGGGGTCTTCCGCCGCGAGGAGCAGATGCGCCGGGAGGGCGAGACCATCGCCAAGCTCAGCGAGCGCTACGAGCGCGTCGTGGTCGACGACAAGAGCGACGTCTTCAACAACGATCTGACGCAGGCGCTCGAGCTCGGCTTCCTCCTGCAGCTCGCGGCCTGCATGGTCGAGGCCGGGATTGCGCGCAAGGAGAGCCGTGGCGCCCACGCACGGCCGTACGACTTCCCGGACCGCGACGACGAGAACTTCCTACGGCATACGCTGGTGTCATGGAGCGACGGTCGGCCGGAGCTCTCGTGGGAGCCCGTGCGCATGACGAAGTGGCAGCCGCAGGAGCGCACGTACTGATGCGGCGCCTGTGGATCGCGCTCGTCCTGGTGCTGGCCCTGGCCGCCTCCGCGTGCGGCGGCTCCGAGCCCGCCGTCGAGCAAGTCCCGCAGGATGCCGTCGTCCTCGCCGCCTCGAAGACGAGAGATGCCGGGACATACAAGGCGGACACGACCGCCTCGAGCGAGATTGCCGGCCAGGCGGTCGAGATGCACGGCAGCGGCGCGTTCGACGGTGAGAACCAGCGCGGTCAGATGACGATGACGACCTCGTTCGCGGGCCAGGATCTCGACATGGAGATGGTCTACGCGCTTCCGGCCATCTACGTCCAGTATCCGTCCGGGCTTCTGCCCGGCTTGCCCGCCGCAAAGCCCTGGGTCAAGCTGGATCTGGAAAAGCTGGGACAGCACGCCGGCTTCGACCTCAATCAGCTCATGCAGGTCGGGCAGACGGATCCTTCGCAAGGCCTTCAGTTCCTCCGCGGCGTCTCCGACGTCCAGTCGGTGGGCGAAGAAGACGTGCGCGGTGTCCCGACCACGCACTACACGGGCACGGTCGACCTCCGCGCGCTGGCCGAGACGGACCCCGCCTTGAAAGACGCCCTCGACGAGCTGATTCAACGTTCCGGCATCACCGAAGTGCCGATCGAGGTCTGGATCGACCACGACAACTTCGTTCGCCGGATGAAGCAG
>Ga0111538_10001999_pt1 | contig 28652 bp, 33 predicted proteins | sample SoiMethybrSBSTD1_FD_79669 | JGI IMG/M metagenome (GOLD analysis project Ga0111538, IMG submission 79669) | Bulk soil microbial communities from a Populus tree surrounding site in Tennessee, USA - Soil MetaG P. TD hybrid SBSTD1 (version 2)... | ecosystem: Environmental > Terrestrial > Soil >... | reverse complement strand
GATCCCGGTGTGGAGGTAACCGACGATCGGCTCGCACGCGAGCACGGTCTCGCCGTCGAGCTCCAGCAGGAGCCGGAGCACCCCGTGCGTCGAGGGGTGCTGGGGCCCCATGTTGATGACCATCGTCTCCTGGCGGATCTCGCCCGTGGAGCCAGGCGACAGGTCGGCCGCGCCGATCGCATCGTCGATCGTCACGTCGTCCTCCGGTCGACCGGCGGGACGAACGCACCGTGGTACCGCGTGTCGACCCCGCCGAGCTCCTCGGTCTTCCGCAGCGGCCAGCCCTCCCAACCCTCGGGGAGCAGGATCCGCCGCAGGTTCGGGTGCCCCTCGAACACCACGCCGTAGAAGTCGTAGGTCTCGCGTTCGTGCCAGTTTGCGGTCGGGAACAGCCCGGTGACGGAGGGCACACGAACGTCGTCCTCGGGCAGCCCCACCTTCACGCGCAGCCGGTGATGGTCCCGGCTGGACGAGAGCTCGTAGACGAGGCGGAAACGCGGGTCGCGGCCGGGCCAGTCGGTCGCGGTGACGCTGGACAGGAAGTCCAGACGCAGCTCCTCGTCGTCGCGGAACGTTCGCAGCGCCTCGAGCAGGCCGTCCCGGTCGACCAGGACCGTCGCCTCGTCGCGGGCAACCACGACGTCGGGGTGCGTCCGGCGAACGCGTTCGGCCAGCTCGGCGACGTTCACGCGCGCGGGCCCGCCCTCACTTGAACCGGCCCTCCGTGCGGACCTTCTCGTGCAGCCGAAGGATCCCGTACATCAGCATCTCGGGCTTGGGCGGGCAGCCGGGCACGTAGATGTCGACGGGGACGATCGTGTCGACGCCTTGGACCACCGCGTAGTTCGTGAACATCCCCCCGGCCGAGGCGCAGACACCCATCGAGATCACCCACTTCGGCTCGGGCATCTGGTCGTAGATCGTGCGAAGGACCGGCGCCATCTTCTGGCTCACGCGGCCGGCGACGATCATGAGATCGGCCTGGCGCGGCGAGGCGCGGAACAGCTCCATCCCCCACCGCGACAGGTCGTAGTCGCCGGCGCCGGTCGCCATCATCTCGATCGCGCAGCACGCCAATCCGAACGTCACCGGCCACATCGACTGTTTGCGGGCCCAGCTCACCGCCTTGTCGAGCGTGGTCATCAGCAGGCCGCGCTCGAACTCCTCCCGGCTCTCCTCGCCGGTCTTGCCGGTCTGGAAGCCCTCGAGACGCTCAACCGGCACGGGCGAGCTCCCTCTGCGACTCCTCGGCGTCGCGTTCGGCCGCCACGGCGGTGGGGGCCTCGGTGCCGCCCCAGTCCAGGCCGCCCCGCTTCCACACGTAGACGTAGGCGACGAACACGAGCCCGATGAAGATCGCCATCTCCGCGAGCCCGAACAGCCCGAGCTGGCGGAACCCGACGGCCCACGGGAACAGGAAGATCGTCTCGACGTCGAAGATGATGAACAGCATCGCGACGACGTAGAAGCTCACGCTGAACCGCTCGCCCTTGGGCAGGCGCTCGGGCTCGATGCCACACTCGTACGGCGCGAGTTTGGCCGGCGTCGGACGACTCGGGCGCAGGAACGACGAGGCGGCGAGCGAAAGCACGGCGAACAGCAGGCCGAGCAGCGCCAGGATCACGACCGGCAGGTACTCCGAGAGCTCGGCCGCGAGGATCATCTGGACATCGGCGCGATCCGCTCGAGCGCGTACATCACCTTGTCGCGGCCGTCGCCCTTTCGGCCGTCCGTGAGGTTGCCCATCAACCGCAGCATGAAGCGCATCAGCCACTCCTGGGGCAGCGCGTAGTCGGTGAGCGCCCGCATCACCGGGGGGTGCCCGATCGCCCGCACGAAGGTCTCGCCGATCCGGTAGTAGCGCCCGTACCGGTCACGGAGCACGGACGGATACAGGTGCGCGATCCCGGGCCGGTCGTTCACCAGCGCGTCGTGGATCAGCTCGGCCGCGATCTCGCCGGCCTCCATGGCGTAGGCGATGCCCTCCCCGTTGAACGGGTTCACCATCCCTGCCGCGTCGCCCACGACCAGCATCCCGGGGACCGCGGTCGGCGTGCGGGAGAACCCCATCGGGAGCGGCCCCGAGAGCACGCGACCCTCGGCCGAGGCCTCGTTGACGTTCCACTCGGCGGGGAGCATCCGCCAGAACGCGTCGAACACCCGCTGCGCCGACAGGTCCTTGAAGTTTCGGAACGTGTTGAGCAGGCCGGCGCCGACGTTGACCGATCCGTCCGAGAGCGGGAAGAGCCACCCGTACCCAGGAAGGATCGCGTCGTCCTCCCACAGGTCCATCCAAACCTCGAGCCAGGGGCCCGGGCGGCGTTCGATCCGGTAGTAGCGGCGCGCCGCGATCCCGAGCGGCTTGGCCGCGTCGCGTCGAACGCCCGCCTGCGACGCGAACCGGGAGGCGGCGCCGTCCGCCGCGATCACGAACCGCGCGCGGACTGTCCGTTCGGGGCCGTCGTTCCCCGTGCGGATCGTGGCGCCGGTGACCCAGCCGTCCTCCTGGACCGGGGCCACGGCCTCGGTCCGCTCCATCAGCTGGGCGCCGGCCTTCTCGGCATGGCGGGCAAGCAGCTCGTCGAACTCGGCCCTGGTCATCATCAGTCCGAACCCGGGGTAGTCCTCGAGATCGGGCCACGGGAGCTCGAGCGTGACGCGGCGGGAGTAGATCCGCAGCCCCTGATGCCGCACGAAGCGGGGGTCGTCCACGTCGATGCCCAGCCGGCGGAGCTGCACCACCGCCCGGGGTGTGAGGCCGTCCCCGCACACCTTCTCGCGGGGGAACGCGGCCTTCTCGACCATCAACACGTTCAGCCCGTGACGGGCCAGATGGTAGGCGGCGGTGGAACCCCCGGGGCCGGCACCGACGACCAGCGCGTCGACGTCGAGCTGCTCGTTCGTCGGGCCCGGCACGGCACCTCCAAAGCGCTTGTGAAAACTTTCACAAGTGATGCTATCCACTTGTGAAGCAGCGCACAAACCCTATGCCCGTGCCTCCGGAGGCGGCAAGGCGACCAAAACCTCGCCGCGTGCGTCGCGGCGCCAAGTGGGCGGCTCGAGCGGGACCCTTGGTCCTCGTCCTGGCGATCCTCGCGACGGCATGCGGGGGCAACGAGCATCCGCCGGCGCCCTCGGCCGATGCATCGGCCAACCTGCAAGTGCGGCGGGTGGAGAATGTCGTCATCCGTTCGTCGCCGGAGTGGGACGCGACCGAGCTCACGTGCCCAGGCGAGGACGCGGGAGCCTGCCTCGCGGCGACCGGTGCCGAGTCCGTCGTCGTCATGGACGCGGATGAGGTGAAGTATCTCCTCGGACCTGTCGTCGTGGACGGCGGCGACGTCGAGGAAGCCAAGGCCTACGAAGACCCGGTGAACGAGGGCTGGACCGTCTCCACGCCGCTCTCACCGGAAGGATCGGAGGCCCTGGCCTCGGCGACACGGGGGGCCGTGCGCGCCCTCCCACCCAAGGATCAGATCGCGATCGTCGTCGAACGGGCTCGTGGTGTCTGCGCCGACAGTGGCGCGCCCCGTGACGGCCGGGATCATGATCGTCTCCGTGGGACTCTCCCAGGCGGAAGCCGAACGCCTCGCCTCCAGACTCAACGGCGGCGACTGACCGGGGTGGTCAGCCGCCCCGGGCGTGGTCCCAGGCGACGACGCGGTCCGGTACTACCCGCAGGAACCCGAGCCCCGGGATCTCCTCCGCGAACCGCGGGAACCCGTCGCCGGCTAGGAGCGGCCGGTACTTCTCGTGCCAGGCCGAGATCGGCTTACGCATCGAGGCGTGTTCGGCCGGCAGGGGTTCGGCGCGGCCGCGGATCTCGATCCCCGCGATCTCGACCCAGGAGCGGCCGAGGTCGATCGTGACCGCAACCCGCGGGTCGCGCTCGACGTTGGCCCAGGTGCGCCCCTCGCGGCGGGTCGACAGGTAGATCGCCTCCTCCGGCCACACGAACCACAGGGGCACGACGTGCGGCGACCCGTCGGCGTTGATCGTGGCCACCGCGGCGGAGGACAAGCTCGCGAACATCCTCCGGGACGCCGCGACGTCGGCGTTCGAGACGCGCATCAGGCGGCACCCTCGAACCGGAGCGCGTCCGCGATCGCAACCAGCGCACCTTTGCCCTCCGGACGGAGCGGCGCGCCGTCGAGCGTCCTCGCCGCCCTCGAGAGCAGGTCGTCGATCCGAGCCGCGGAGGCCACCTCCGGCCCGCGGTCAAGCACGTCGTCGCGCAACTGGAACGCCTCACCCACCAGCCGCCCGAACACGCCGAGCGCTCCCTCGGTCGCGGCGTCGGCACCGGCGAGAGCCGCCCCGATGAGGACCGGGCCCTCGGCCGTGTAGGAGGCGGTCTTGAGGGCACGCACGCGGTCGCGCCGCTCGGATCCAGCGACGTCCAAGAACTGCCCGGCCGCCATCTCCACGCGCATGCGGTCGAACCGCGTCATGGCCGTGTCCAGGCGCTCACCCCCGAACCCGCAGGTCCGCATCAACCGTTCGGACAGCACGAGGGCGAGGTCACCGACCAGCACCGCGGCCGCCGTCCCGAACCCGTCGGCTTCGACTCCCGCGGGCGCCTCCTTGGCGAACCGTACGTGGGTCGCGGGCTCCCCGCGCCGCTCGACGTCGCGGTCCATCACGTCGTCGTGTACGAGCGCGGAGGTGTGCAGGAGCTCGATCGCGGCCCCGGCGCGCAGGATCTGCTCGTCCCGGTCCGCCCCACGCGCCGCGCGGAACGCCCACACGCAGAGCGCGGGGCGGATCCGCTTGCCACCTGCCTCCACGACCCGAACGATCTCGTCCGCCAGCAGCGCGGCGTCCGGGTCCAGGCCGGCGAGCTCGGCCCGCCGGTCCGCCAGGAAGCGCCCAAGGACCTCGTCGACCTGCCGCCGGACGCGGCCCAGGGCCTCGGCCTGCTGGCGCTCGGACACGCTCGCAGTATCCCAACGCGTGGGCCGCCCGTTCACCCGAGGGCGGCTGCTATCGTTCGGGCGGGCCCGACCCCGAACGATGACGCGCTTCCAGAAGCTCTCGATCGCGACCACCGCCTCCACCGTCCTGCTCGTCGCGGCCGGGGGTCTGGTCCGGGCGACGGGTTCTGGCCTGGGATGTCCGGGCTGGCCGACGTGCTTCGGCCGCTGGATCCCGCCGCTGGAGACCCACGCGATCATCGAGTACTCGCACCGGCTGCTCGCCACGATCGCCGTGGTCCTGATCGTGGTGCAGGCGATCGTCGCGTGGCGGCAGTACCGAACCGTCAAGCAGATCTTCCGTCCGTGCATGGCCGCGGTGATCCTGGTGTTCGTCCAGGCGGCACTCGGCGGGATCGTGGTCAAGGGCGAGCTCGAAGCCGGCCTGGTCACCGTGCACTTCGCGACGGCGATGGCACTGCTCGGGGTGCTGGTCAACATCACGGCGGACGCGTTCTGCTTCGTGAAGCTCCCGCTCAAGGGGCCGGCGATCGGCGGCTCGGACCCGGCGTTCGCCAGGCTGACGCTGTGGACCGCGGCGGCGGCCTTCGTCCTCCTGATCGTGGGGACCTATGTCCGAGCCGAAGGCGCCGGGCTCGCGTTCCGCGACTGGCCGCTGATGGACGGACGCCTCGTGCCCACGCTCGGCGGCGTCGCGACGCTGATGTTCGTCCACCGCGTGCTGGCGGCCGCTGTGTTGCTGCTGGTCATCTGGCTCGCGATCCGGGCCCGCACCATGGCCAACCGGTCGCGCGACCTGGTCATCCTGACGACGACCGCGCTCGGGCTGTATCTCGCGCAGATCCTCGTCGGGGCCGCGAACGTCTGGTCCCGTCTCTCGGCCGCCGCGGTGACCGCGCACGTCGTGCTGGCCGCGCTGATCTGGGGCGTGCTGGTGGCGCTCGCCACGGTGAGCCGGCGGTTCGCCGCGCGTCATCCGCGCGGAGCGGAGGAGGGCGATGCCGGCTCCAACGGCAAGCGCTCGAGCATGCGCGAGACGACCGCGGCCTATTTCCGGCTCACCAAGCCGCGCATCATCGTGCTGCTGCTCATCACGACGGTGCCGGCGATGATGCTCGCGCAGCGCGGGATGCCCTCGATCGGGCTGATCCTGGCCACGCTCGCGGGCGGCGCGATCGCGGCGGGCTCGGCCAACGCGATCAACTGCTACCTGGACCGCGACATCGACGAGGTCATGCGCCGTACGCGAAATCGTCCGCTGCCGGCGCATCAGGTCGAGCCAGCGAACGCGCTCGCGTTCGGCTACGTGCTGGGCGCGTTCTCCTTCCTCTTCCTGTCGATCACGGTGAACGTCCTCGCGGCATGCCTCGCGCTGTCGGCGATCGCCTTCTACGTGTTCGTGTACACGATGTGGCTCAAGCGAACGAGCGTGCAGAACATCGTGATCGGCGGCGCCGCCGGCGCCGTCCCGGCGCTGGTGGGGTGGGCCGCCGTCACGGGTTCGGTGGGGCTGGCGGCCTGGGTGCTGTTCGCGATCGTGTTCGTGTGGACGCCGCCGCACTTCTGGGCGCTCGCGATGCACTACAGCGGCGACTACCGGGCGGCCGGGATCCCCATGTTGCCGGTGGTCCGCGGTCCCGCCGAGACGCGGAAGCAGATCCTCCTGTACTCGCTGGTGCTGTTCGGTACCTCCCTCCTGCTGGTGCCGGCCGGGTCGATGGGCGCGATCTACGCGGTGGCCGCGGTCGTGCTCGGGGGCTGGTTCGTCTGGCGCGCGCTCCGGCTGTGGCGCGGCGGCTCCCCCGCCGACTCGATGCGCCTGTTCCGCACCTCGATCATCTACCTGGCGCTCCTGTTCGCGGCGGTGGCCGTGGACGCGCTCGTCGCCGGCTAGGCCGGCTCACGCCGAACGACCCGTAGGGGACCCCTACAGGTAGGACTGCCTGCGGAGCCAGCGCATCGCGAACCCGCCCCAGATCGGCGGGAAGTAGAAGGTCAACAACCGGTACGTGAGGGCGATCGCGGCGGCCGGGGCGCTCGGGATCCCGATCGCCGTGAGGCAGAACGCGAGCGCGGCCTCGCTCACCCCGATGCCACCGGGGATGGGCATGAAGCCCGCGAACAGACTGACCAGCGTGTTGGTCAGCAGCAGCTGCGCCATGGTCGCACTCTCCCCGAACGCACGCACCGTGAGCCCGAGCACGATCGCCAGCAGGAATTGGGCCGTGAAGTTGCCGCCCAGCAGGCCGGCCAGCTTGATCGGTGAGCGGATCACGCGCAGCGCGGGTCTGGCTTCCGCGACATGCTCACGGATCGGGTTGCGGATCCGCGGGATCATCAGCGCGACCACGATCACGATCAGCAGCAGGATGCCGGCCAGGATCAGGAGCTTCCCGTTCGGGTCGAAGTTCAGCCCGTTGAGGCTGATGTCGAGCGTGACCAGGCCGGACACGAGGATCGTGACCAGGATCAGCACCTGCACGATGAAGCCGAACGCGCTGTCGATCAGGCCGATCGTGAGCGCTTGCGCGGCCGGAGCGCCCTCCTTCTGGAAGAAGCGCACGTTCATCGCCACCCTCGCGGCCGAGCTCGGCACGGCCAGCGCGATGAACTGCACCGCGTACTCGAGCGCGATCACCGGCCCCAGCCGCAGCGGCAGGGTCGAGGCGCCCATCGTGCCGAACGCCTGGGCGACCGGCACCACGGGCACGACGACCAGGCCGGTCCACAGCCACGCCGAGTCGGCCTTCCCGAGCTCGTCGACGATCTGGTCTATGCCGACCTTGGAGATCGCGGTGAACACGAAGTAGGCCGCCGCCAGCAGGATCACGATCGTGACGAGCGACCCGATCGTGACCCGCCGCAGCGGCTCGAGCTTCGGCGGTTCGGTCCCGGCCGCCGCTGCGGCCCGGTCGCGGATCGCGTCCAAGTCTCGTTCGGCATCCTTGAGCGAGCGGCGCGTGGCGTGGGTCAGCGCGGCCGGCTGGATGTACGGCAGCACCTCGGTGAGCCCGTCCGCGCCGATCGCGGCCAGGGCGACGTGCACCGCGCGGTCGTCCCCGGCGAGCAGGGCCGTGGTGACCAGGAGCTCCGCACGATCGGCGAGCACGGCCTGCGGCGTGGCGCTCGAGCTCGCGGTCTGGAAGTCCGCGAGGCGAGGCGTTCCGTCGGCCGCGACCAGGACGTGCTGCATGTCGAGCGCGCCGTGGGCGATCCCGCTCTCGTGCATCCCGGTGACCGCGCCCCACAGCTGTTCGAGGAACCGGTCGGCGACACCGTCGGGCGAGGACGCGTCGAGCAGGCGGGCGTCCGTCTCGATCACCAGCACCCCGTCGCGCGCGCCCGCGATCCCCGCCGCGACCACAGGCAGGACCGGAACACCGGATCGTTCGGCCAGCAGCGTGACGAAGGCCTCGTGCTCGACCTGCTGCCGCCGGCTGAGCGTGACCGTCGGCGACTCGTCCCGGTACCACAGGTACTCCCACGTCGAGGTCAACAGCTGACCGTCCCACGCATCGCGCCCGTAGACCTTCACGAGCATCGCCCGGCCGTCCCGGCCCTCGCCGCGGAGCAGCGCCACGCCCCTGGGCTGAAGCTCAGCCCGCCGGAGGTTCGAGACCTCGACGCCGAGCTCCTCCAGCGCCGCGCCGACCTGCTCGACCGAGGGCAGGCCGCCCGGCGACCCGAACACCAGGTGCACGAGCGCGGCCGACCCGATCCCGATCGCGAACCCGGCGACCACGCCGAGCGGCAGCGCGATCCCCAGCGCGATCCCCGCGAGCGCCCCCAGGCCGATCACCCACCGGCCGAGGCGCCGGACGGGGCGGCCCAGGTGCGGCGACGTCGTGACGACCAGGGCGGTGGCGATCGCGACCCGGACGGCCGGATACACGGGCGGCGGGGCCGAACCCGTCAGGCCGTCCACCATCCCCGACCACCCGCCCGCCAGCAGGGTGACCATGGCGAACGCGAAGGCCCCGCCCAGGATCTGGTCGCGAAGCAGGAACAGCCGGTGCCGGGCGACCGTAGAGGCGACCACCAACACCAGCGGCCACAGGATCAGCAGGTCGTGCGCGATCTCCCAGAACCATCCCAGGAGTCCGGGGAGGTCCTTGACGATCTTGGCGGTCGTCGCGTCGACCGCCGTCCGGTCGGGGGCGAACAGCGAGACGAGCCCCAGAGCGACCGCGGATAGGGCGAACAGCACGACGTCGGTCGGCCGCCTCGCGCGCGCGGCGTCGGTGGCCGAGGAGAAGAAACGGATGCTGAGGTCCGGCTTGTAGCGGGTGATCCAGGCGTGCGGCCCGCGGACACCCTCGGGCTCGACGCCTTCGTCGTCATCCCGCTGCTTCGTCCGCTTCATGCGTGCGCCTGTCATCGCAAACGCGAAGGCCGCCGCTCCCAGGTCACGAGGGGGCGGCGGCCTTCGGAGCCAGTTCGCAAGCCGAACCTACACCTGCATCATCGCCTGCTTCTTCAGGGACTCGTACTCCTCGGCGGTGATCTTCCCCTCGTCGCGGAGCTTGGCGAGCTTGGCGACCTCGTCGGCGGCCGAGTAGCCGGTAGCGCGCCGCTCGCGCTCCTGCGCGGCCTCGATCATCTCCTTGTCCTGCGCGGTCATCTTGGGCCGCGCGATCAGGTAGATCAGGATCCCCAGGAACGGGAGGATGAAGATCAACACGAGCCAACCGGCCTTCGCCCACCCAGAGAGGTCGTTGCGCCGAAAGAGGTCGGCGAACACGCCGATGAAGATCCAGATCAACATGAACCAGAAGAAGAAGACAACCATGGCCCACAGCACACTGCCGAACGTCCACTCGTACGCGAGCACGAAGCCCTCCTTGTCCCCGTTTGACTGCGGGCCGGAGCCTACTCTACGGCGAGGGCCGACGCACTCACTCGGACCCTGACCCTCGCGTACACTGCGGCGACCGAACAGGGGGAGAGCCGATGTACCTGATCCTCGCGTTGCTCGCCATCGCGCTCGCGGCCGGCTGGATCGCGCAGCTGATCGTCGGCCGCTCACACGGAAGGACGGACTGGACCCAGGCTTTGATCGCGGGTTTCATCGGCTCGTTCGTGGGTGGTTTGCTCGCCAGCCTGATCGCCGGGGACGGTTTCGAGTTCCGGCCGAGTGGCCTGATCGGCTCGATCGTCGGGGCCGTGATCGTTACGGCCGTGTGGGGCCTGATCCGCGGTCGGCAGACGGCGTAGTCGTCCCGTGCCCTCGCGCGGTCGCCGGGTCGCCCGGTTCGGAGTCGGGACCGCGCTCCTGCTGGCGAGCCTGGCCGAGGCCCGGCGAGACCGCTTGGCGGACTACGAGGAGCAGGCCTTCCGCCTTGCCAACGACGCAACCGATCGGATCCGGGTCCCCGTCAGAAGCGTGATGCAGGCCGGGACGTTCGTCACGGTGCCCGCCGTCTCGGCGCTCGCGCTGCTCGTGCGCCGTCCGCGATTGGCGGCGGCCCTCGCGATCGGGGGAACGCTCGCGTGGCTCGCGGCCAAGCTCATCAAGCCTGTCGGCGGGCGCGACCGGCCGAACGGCGTGCTCGACGACGTCGCGCTGCGGGAGCGGATCGAAGGCGACCTCGGGTGGCCCTCGGGACACACAGCGGTGGCGACGACGCTCGCGTTCGTCGCCGCGCCCGAGCTGCCGCGCCCCGCGCGTCCGTTGCTGGCCGGGATCGTGGCGACGGTCGGGTTCGGGCGGATGTACGTGGGGGCACACCTGCCGCACGACATCGTGGGGGGCGCGGGGCTCGGGATGATGATCTCGGCCGTGATCCCGCCGGCGAACGGCGGCTGATCACGCCGACCCATCGCCCGGTGGCGCAGGTTCGGACGGCGCCACCGCCTCACGCCGGTGGTACAGGGTCGCGTTCAGGAACTGCGCCGCGACGAACACCCGCGCCACGACGAACAGGTACAGCATCATCACGATCGCGATGCCCATCGCGCCGTACAGGTCGCCCGAGTGATCGAGCCGGTACGCGAAATACGTCGCCGCCGCCAACCCGAGCGCACGGATACCGACGCCGAACAGGATCGCGCCGGGGACCAGGGCCGTCCACGGCGCGTCCGCCCGCGGAAGGAGGGACAGCACCCATAGGGACAGCGCGGACGCCAGAATCAGTCCGAAGACGAATCGCATCACGGCCGGCACGCCCAGGCTCTCGGTGACCTTCGGCAGGAGGAGCTGCAGCGCCACGGTCAGGAGCCCGAAACCGGTCACGACCAGCGACGCCTTGAGCGAGCTCACCGGGCGGCCTCGCTCGTCCCACGCCAGCTCGCTCACGAGCCGAACCCCGCGATACACGCCGCGGCCGGCCCAAACCGTGAGGAACGCGCCCAGGATCAGGAGCCACCAGCGGGCGCTGCCGGAGGCCGACACGGCGTCGGCGATCGATCCGGCCAGCGCCGCCGTCATGCCGATCCGGCGTGCCAGGTCCGAGGGCTGCTCGTCGGCGAGCTGGGTCACGAGGCCGAACGCGCTCACCAGGAACAGCGCGAGCGGGATCTGCCACAGGAACACGCGGTAGGCGAGCCCGCCCGCCAGCAGTCCGCCCGCCCGGGCCCGGTCCTTCTCGAACGCCTCAGCGGCGAACCGCACCGCTGCGTGTTGCTGCCGGGCGCGTTCGAACTCGTGTCGCGCGCGCTGCTCGAGCTCGTCCGCCGACTGACGGGCGCGGGCCACGCGCCCGGGTTCGGGCGGTCCCTCCTCTGGCGGCTGGGTTGGCGGCTGGGTCTGCAAGCCACGACCTCCACGCGGGCGAGCCGGCCCGATCGTAGCCCCGCGGACGGTGCCCGGTTGGCAGGCCAGCGCCGGGGGGTGATGATGGGGCTCCCCCAACGAGAGGCGGACCATGGAAGACGGCGCCACCGCTCCGCAGCCGATGGGGAAGGTCGTCCCGCTTCGCGTCGCCGCGCAGCCGCCGCCGCCGCTCGAGCAGCTGGTCGAGCAGTCGCTCCGCATCGCGATCGGTGTCGGCACCCTGGCCACCGAGGTGCTGGCCGAGGCCGTCGCGCGGACGCTCGGCCGCGAGCCGTTCGCGGAGGGCGAGCCCGGCGGCGACGAGGTCGAACACCCGGCAACCGGCCTGCCGCTGGTCGCCGGTGCCGCGATCGGGCTGGGCCTGGAGGTCGCGCGCTGGAGCGCGCGCGCAGCCACCACCGCCTACCGGAGCGCCGAGCTGTTCGTCGGCCTGGCGACGAGCCCGGCGCCGGTCCGGGCGCCGCTCGAGCAGGCCTCGTCCAGGCTCGGGTGGCTGGACGACCGGTGGCGCGACCAGCGCCCGAGGGACGAGGAGGCGGCGGCCTCGTTCTTGCGGCTGCTGATCCCGCAGGTGGTGGACGCGACCCTGGATCAGATCGACCTGAACGAGCTCGTGGCCGAGCGGGTCGAGATCGACCGGATCGTCGAGCTGGTTGACCTCGACCAGGTGATCGGGCGCATCGACCTGGACGCGGTCGTCGAACGCATCGACATCGACCGGATCGTCCGGCGCATCGATCTGGGTGCGATCGTCGAACGCATCCCCGTGGACGACATCGTGACGCGCCTGGACCTCGGCGCGATCGTGGCCCGGGTCGACATCGACGGGGTCGTCAGCCGGGTCGACATCCAGGCCGTGGCCGACCGGATCGACCTGCAGGCGCTCGTGCGGCGCCTGGACCTCGCGACGATCTCCAACGAGGTGATCGAGGAGATCGATCTCGCTGGGATCATCCAGGATGCCATGGGCTCGATGACCACCGAGACGGTGGGCGGCATCCGCGTGCAGAGCATGAACGCCGACCGCGCGATCGCGCGCCTGGTCGGTCGGGTGTTGGGGCGGGACCAGGACGAACCCGCCGACGAACCGCGCGATCAGCGGGAGCCCCGCTGAGCCTTTCCGTCCCCACGGTGGCTCGCGGGATGCAGGGCCAGCGCGCCGGGATCGTCTCCCGGTTCCTCGCCGACGCGATCGATTTCTTCGTCGTCGTGGCGGCGCTGGTCGGCGTGTATCTCGGGTACGCCGTGTTCCGCTTCCTGCTCCACCCGAGGCGGTTCACGTGGCCCGAAGCCTCGTCGCTGTACCTGGGGACGCTCGGATGGATCCTGCTCGTCCTGTACCTGACGATCGCGTGGGCGAACACCGGGCGCACGTTCGGCAAGCGCGTGCTCGGCCTCCGGGTGGTGACGTCAGAGGACGACCGCCTTCCGCTGTGGCAGTCGTTCGTCCGCGCGTGCCTGTGCGCCCTGTTCCCGATCGGCCTGTTCTGGAGCGCGGTGAGCGGCCGCAACGCGTCGGTGCAGGACCTGATCGTCCGATCGCACGTCGTGTACGACTGGCGACCGAAGCTTCCCGCGCTCGAAACCTGACCGCCTAGGCCGGCGCCTCCGTCGGTTCCTCGGGCTCGTGGTCGCGGCCGATCCCGTAGATCCCGAACTCGTACAGGACCAGCACGATCGTCAGGATCGCGAATCCCAGGAACGACAGATCGAACAGGAACAGGCAGGCGAGCGCCACGACGCCGCCGGCAAGCATCAGCCCGTCGCGGTGCTGTCGCAGCCATCCGACCCGGCCGGACTCGTCGACGTGTTCGCCGCGAAGACCCGCGGCCAGTCCGTGTCCAAGGTCTCGCACCCACCCACGGAGCGCGACCGCCCACGGGTAGGGCCCCGTGACGAGCGTGACCAGCAGGGTGAGCAGGACGATCGCGAGCAGGATCCCCGTCAACCAGAAGAGCCGGTCCAAGAGCGTGTCGGCCAGGACGCGAACGGCCGGGTGGCGCTGGGTGTTCACCTGGTCGAACAGTCGGTCGCGGGAGATGATCGCGAGGCGCCTGACCACGACGAGTCCGACCGCCGCCCCCACGGTGAGCTGGACCAACGTTCGGCGCCTGCGCGTCGAGACGAACAGAGCCGCCGCGACCAGGATGGGGACCAGGATCAGCAACAGGATCACGAGCCGCTCCGACCAGTACACGGCCTTCTGCAGCGCCTGGAGGTCCTGGCTGTCGTAGATGGGGATCTGCGCGTAGTCGTCGGGCAGGTCGATCCCGAGGGCCTGCTCCACTTTGGGGATCGCGACGCTCGCGAGCTCTCCCGGCTGGATCGTCGGCAGGGTCACCGAGCCGCCGACCAGGTCCGACGACACCCGCTGGATCGAGGCGAGCGAGAGCTCCACCAGCGGGAGAAGATTGAGCAGGACCTTGCCGTCCACCACGGAGACCGTGTCCGTCTCGCCCTTCAGGACGGCGAGGACCTGGGTGTGCACGAAGCGGTTCGCATCGACCCAGAACGTCTGGAACGCGTCGCTCTGGACGACCTTGAGGACCTGGTCCTGCACGAACCCGTGCATGGCGTCGGTGAGTGGTCCGGTGAGCAGCGTCACCCGGTCGCCGATCGACGCCAACGCGTTCGAGATCACGTCTTGGACGTTGAGGGCCGAGAACACCTCGTCGGTCAGACGCGCGGCGATCGCGTTCTGAACCGCCGGGTCCTCCGCGAGCGGCGAGACCGTCGCGACGTAGCGGTCGGTGTTCAGGACCGTTCGGGCGCCCCATGCCGCTGGGACGGTGACCGTGAACACGATCACCGCGAGGACGACCAGGATCGGCGTGAAGATCCGTCTCAGGCGATGGCGCTTCGGCGCCTCGAGCGTCTCGACCTCGGCCTCGAGCCGGTCGCGTTCGGCCTTGACCCGTTCGAGCTCGGCCTTGATCTGCTCGGGGCTCTCGTCTTTCGGCGGTGTCTCCTCGCTCACGGTCTCTTCCCCTTTCGACCCTTCAGGCACACGGCCCGAGGGAGTTCGGCCGCCGCGAGGTGCAGACTAGACGGCCGCCATCGCCTTCTGCTCCCTGTGGATCGCGAACGCCAGGAAGATCTCGGTGAAGCCGCGGAACATCGCGAAGAAGCCCACCCAGAGCAGGATCAGCGCGGCCCGGGGCGCGAAGTACTGCTGCGAGGCCCAGAAGGCCAGGAGGATCTCGAGGATCCCCACCAGCAACCCCAGCCACCACAGTTCATTGACCTCCTTGGTCATCACCGCGGTCGTGATGTCGAGCGACCCCTTCAGCAGCAGGAGGAACCCCAGGATCGCGGCCAGCTCGTAGAACGCGTTGGCCGGGTGGACGAACGCCCAGATCGCGCCGATCACGAACAGCACACCGAGCGCGCCGTGCAGCCAGCGCCAGCTCCGCACCCCACCCATGATCGCGAACTCGTTGATGGCGGCCATCAGGAAGACCACCCCGAGCAGCACGCCCACCGTGGCGATCGACGTGATGTCGAACCGCAGCACGATCAGCGAGATCAGCAGCCACGCGATCCCGGTCACCAGGAACAGCCACCAGGGCATCAAGCTCGCGCCCCGGTCCTCGCGTTCATCATCCTGTCCTCCCCTTCCGAGCACGGATCGACGGCATGGACCCCTAAGTCTGCCCCGCCGGAGGCCGTAGGGGTAGCAGGCCGGGGACTTTCCGCCGGAGAGGCCCGCCGGCGGCAGGGATCACGACGAGCCCGTGCCTCCGGTGGGCGGTCCCCCGCCGCCGCCACCACCGCCACCGCCCACCACGACGCTACCGCTCATGTTCGGGTGCACGTCGCAGTGGAAGTAGTACTCACCGGCCTCCAGGGCCGGCACCTGGTACTCGGCGGTCCCGGGCCCCGTGACGATGTCGCCGGTGAACAGGTTCTCGCTCAACGAGCTGTCGTTGTAGATCGCGATGTTGTGCGGCACGCCCGCATCCGCGTTGTCGAACGTGATCGTCGTGGGCGCGTCGGCCGGCAGGTCGATCTCGGAGGTGTTGAACGCCAGGTTCTGCGCCTCGACCGTCACGCCGCCGCCCGGACCGCCTCCGCCGGGTCCGCCGCCACCGCCGGGGCCCCCCCCGGTCTCGGCCGCCTGCATCTCGCCGGTCATGTTCGCGTGCACGATGCAGCGGAAGTAGTAGGTGCCGGCCTGCAGGGCGTCCACGGCGTAGTTCACGGTTCGCACGCCGGTGACCAGGTCGCCCGCGAACAGCGGCTGCCCTCCGAAGTCCTTGTCCTGGAAGATCTCCACGTTGTGCTGCACCTGCGCGTCCCGGTTGTTGAAACGCAGCGTGAACGCCTCCCCGGCCGGGACGTTCAGACTCGTGGGCTCGAAGGCGATGTTGAACGCCGCGAGCGCGACCACCGGCTTCTGCTCGCCGCCCTCGCCCTCGGTCTCGCCGCCGACCACCGCCAGGGCCACGCCGCCGGCCAGCATCGCGACGCCCGCGGTCACGCCGAGCATCGCGCCGATCGTCGACAGCCGGACCTGCTTGCGTCCGGCCGCGATCGACGCCGTCGTCAGGATCCCGACGGCCACGATGATCGCGGTGATCCACGCCGCCGTGGGGGTGATCGACAGCAGGATCCTCGAGAAGCCGTAGAGGAGCCCCGCGATGACGACCACGATGCCGATCGGCAGCAGGATCGGCAGCACCAGCCGGTCGCGGAGCGCGGGCTTCACCGGCCGACCCCGGTGCGGAGCTCGTGTTCGACCTCACGCAACGCGAGCGCGTCCCAGCCGTCTCGCGACTCACGCGCGTGCCAGCGGAAGAAGATCACGGTGATGAACCCCCACAGGATCAGCCCGCCAACGATCTTCATCGTGAGTCCGGCGATCAGCTGGTCGGTCAACGCCGAGATCCCCCAGATCCTGGGGAAGGTGCCGTACACCGGGTAGAGCAGTGTGTGCCCGAACGTCAGGAACGACGCCGGGATCGTGGGCGCGAGCGACTGGATGAACAGGTACATGATCTGGCCGGGGGGCGAGAGCGCCGGCAACTCCATCAGCGGGGACATCACGGGCCACCAGACCACCATGGCCGAGCCGAACAGCAGGGCGTGCAGCGAGAAGTGCGCGAGCTCGGAAGAGACCGAGAGGTTGACGATCTCGGGCCAGTGGGTGAACAGCAGCAGTCCGTTGAACAGGATCAGCGCCACGACCGGCCGGGTGAGGAACCGGAACGCGACGAACACCGGTCGCGGCTCCAGGAGCCTCCGCCACATCCACGCCGGGATCCCGGCGATCAGCAGGGGCGGCGCGACCAGCGTGAACAGCATGTGCTGCACCATGTGAACCGAGTACAGGTAGCGCTCGGCGAGGTCGTGGATCGGCCAGTCGGCGCCCACGAGCAGCACCCCCATGCCGATCGTGAACAGCGTGGTGCGCCTGCGCGTGTCGGCCGCTTCGCGCGGCGTCATCGGGTGGTTCCGCACGGCGAGCAGGTACGCGACCCAGATGCTCCCGAGGAGGAGCCAGACGCTTGGATGCGCGTGCCATGCCGGCATCGTCAGCTCGAGAACACCTGGAAGATCAGCAGCACGACCAGGAACAGCGTGATCGCGCCGGCAAGACCCATCACGAAGAACCGCGCGTAGGTGCGGCTGTCGAACTTCAGGTGCATGAACCACAGCACGACGAGCGTGAACTTGATGAACGAGAAGAAGAACAGGATCGGGATCAGGTAGTCCTGGGCACCCTCGAGGTAGTAGACGACGACCTCGAACGCGGTGATGACGGCCAGGATGATCGCGATCCGGATGTACTCCTTGGGGCCGGGGTGCCGGCCGACGTGCGCCGGGGCGATCGGCTCCTCGGCCTGGGGCTCGTCCACGTGCGTGTCGGCCATTGCTACGACGCCCCTGGGGGGGTCCCGGTCGGGATCAGGTACACCACGGTGAAGATCACGATCCACACGATGTCGACGAAGTGCCAGTACAGCCCGACGAGCTCGACGGTCATCGCGTTGCGCTGCGTGATCCGCCCGCCGAACGACAGCGAGAACAGCGTGAGCAGCATGAGGACCCCGATCGCGACGTGCGTGCCGTGGAACCCGGTCAGCACGTAGAAGGAGGTCCCGAACATGTTGGTCTTGAGCGTCAGGCCCTCGTGAACGAAGGACGTGAACTCGTAGACCTGCCCACCCAGGAACGTCATCCCCAGCAGCGCCGTCGCGAGCAGCCAGATCCGGCAGCGCCCGACGTCCCCGCGCTGGATCGCCGCGAGCGCCAGCACCATCGTGAGCGAGCTCGCCAGCAGGACGAACGAGGACACGGACGTGTACGGGATGTCGAACACGTCTGCCGGGAACGGCCCCGTGACGCTCGCCCCCCGGTACAGGACGTAGGTCGAGATCAGCGCGCCGAACAGCAGGCAGTCCGAGGCCAGGAACAGCCACATCGCGAGCTTGAGGTGCGGCAGGCCGGTGCTGGTCGCCGCGTGCTCGTCCACGACGGCGGCGTGCTCGACGGTCGCCATCAGCCCCTCACTCCGCCGAGGGCTCCAGGGCCCATCCGAAGAACCCGGCCAGCGTGATCGCGAACCCGAGCACGATGACGGGGGGTATCGCGAAGATCAGCCCGTACCCGATGAACGGGAAACCGAGCGCCGCCACGATCGGGAAGTAGGACGGCGAGGGCATGTGGATCGCGTGCCCGCCATGGTGCCCACCCGTGTGCGCGCCGTCGTGCCCGTCCCCGTGACTCTGGGCGTGCTCCGCGTCCGGCCCGGCGGCCGGCGCCTCCTCTCCCGAGCCCCCCGCCGCCACCGGGACCACGCGGCCGCCCTCTGTTTCCGCGTACTTGCGGTGCCACAGGTCGTCGAGCGAGTGCACCACCGGGATCTCGTCGAAGTTGTGCTCGGGGGGCGGCGAGGAGGTCGCCCATTCGAGCGTCCGGGCGTCCCATGGATCGGCCTCCATCTCCCTGGGCCTGCGGAAGCTCGCGATCGCGTTGACCAGGAACACCAGCACGCTGACCGCGATGATGAACGCGCCGATCGTCGCGACCATGTTCCAGAACGCGAGCCCGAGCGACGCCGGGTAGGTCTGGATGCGCCGCGGCATCCCCTGCAGCCCCAGGATGTGCATCGGCCCGAACGTCATGTTGAAGCCGATCAGCATCAGCCAGAAGTTCACCTTGCCGACGCCCTCGTTCAGCATGCGCCCGAACACCTTGGGCCACCAGAAGTACATGCCGCCGAACAGCCCGAAGATCGCCCCACCGAACAGCACGTAGTGGAAGTGCGCCACGATGTAGTAGGTGTCGGTCTGCTGGTAGTCGGACGGGACGACGGCGTGCGTGACGCCCGACAGGCCGCCGATCACGAACATCGCGATGAACCCGACCGCGAACAGCATGGGCGTCGTGAACCGGATGTCGCCGTTCCACATCGTCCCCAGCCAGTTGAAAATCTTCACGCCGGTGGGGATCGCGATGATCATCGTCGAGACCGCGAAGGCCGTGTTCGGCACCGGCCCCAGCCCCACCGCGAACATGTGGTGCGCCCACACGCCGAACCCGATGAAGCCGATCGCGATCCCGCTGAACACCACGAACTGGTAGCCGAACAGCGGCTTGCGCGCGAACACGGGCAGGATCTCGGAGACGATCCCCATCGCGGGCAGGATCAGGATGTAGACCTCGGGATGACCGAACAGCCAGAACAGGTGTTGCCACAACACCGGGCTCCCGCCGGCCGCCACGTCGAAGAAGTGGGTGCCGAAGAGACGGTCGAAGAGCAGCTCGACCAGGCCGATCGTGATGACCGGCAGGCTGAACGCCAGCAGCAGCTGCACGACCAGCCCCATCCACACGAACACGGGCATCCTGAACAGGGTCATGCCGGGCGCCCGCATGTTCAGGATCGTCACCGCCAGGTTGATCGCCGAGACCGTCGAGGCGATGCCGGCGATCAACAGGCCGATCGCGTAGAAGGTCATGCCCCTGGTCGGGTCGACGACCGAGTTCGGCGCGTAGCCGAACCATCCGCCGTTGGGCGCGCCGCCAAGGAACCAGCTCGAGTAGATGAACAGGCCGGCGAACAGGAACGCCCAGTAGCTGAACGCGTTCAGTCGCGGGAACACGACGTCGCGCGCGCCGATCATCAGCGGGAGCAGGTAGTTGAAGAACGCCGCCGACAGCGGCATCACCACCAGGAAGATCATCGTGATGCCGTGCATCGTGAACAGCTCGTTGTACTGCTCCGCGTTCACCAGGGCCTGGTCGGGACGGGCGAGCTGCAGGCGGATCAGCAGGGCCTCGGTCCCGCCGATCAGGAAGAAGCCGAACGCCGTGATCCCGTACAGGATCCCGATCTTCTTGTGATCGACGGTGGTGATCCACGCCCAGAAGCCCGAGGTCGCGCGCGGACGGCTGAGCAGGCCGGTCGGCCGCTGCGTGGGAACGGTCACGGTCGCCAGGTCGTCCTCACCTCACTCCAACGTGTTCAGGAACGCGATCAGCTGGTCGATCTGTTCGGGCGACAAGCCGTAGTCGGGCATGAACGATCCGTACTTCACCGCCGAGGGGTTCTCGAGCCATCGTCGCAGGTTCTCGTCCGTGTTCGCCAGGGAACAGCCGGCGAAGCACGACCGGCTCGCGAAGTGCGTCAGGTTCGGCGCGCCGTTGGACAGGATCGGCTGCCCCTGGTCGGTTTCGAGCCCGTCGATCGCGTGGCAGTCCGTGCAGTGTCCGCCCGCAGGAAGGTCCGACTGGAACACCTCGAACCCCTTCTCCGCCTCGGTCTGCCCGGGAGCCTCCGCGCCGGCCTGTTGCTCGGCGACCCACTGCTCGAAGTCGGCCGGGGTCAGGGCCACGACTTTGAACTTCATCTCGGCGTGCGCGTACCCGCAGAACTCCTTGCACTGCCCGGGGTAGGTGCCGGGCTCGTCCGCCTGCAGCGTGAGGTGGTTGGTCATGCCGGGAACGACATCTTGGGTCCCGGCGAGCGCCGGCACCCAGAACGAGTGGATCACCGAGGCCCCGATGCCCGCAGGCGGGAAGCTGTCCGGCGGGCCGGTCTGGCACGCGTTCGGGGCCGGGGGTCCGGGCTCGCTGGGCGGGCCGGCCCCGTAGCCGAAGCCGGCCGCGCACAGCGTCACATATACGGGGCGGCCGGTCGGGATGTACAGCTCGTTGGCCGTGTCGATCTTCTGGTCGGGGTAATCGAACTCCCACCACCACTGGTGCCCGAGCACGTTGACCTCGAGCACGTTGCCCGTGGGCTTGGATGCCAGGTCCCAGATCGTGGCGATCGTCGGCACGGCGACGCCCGCGAGGATCAGCGTGGGAAGGATCGTCCACGCGATCTCCAACCGCGTGTTGCCGTGGATCTGCGGCGGGATCGTCGTGCGGGCCTTTCGGTGCCGGTAGCGGATCGCGAAGAGCAACAACAGACCCTCGACGATCACGAAGATGCCGACCGCGACCCAGAACACGGGTACGAACAGGTCGTAGGACTTCTGCGCGTAGGGGCCCTTCGGCTCCAGGGCCGATTGGGTCGCGTTCGGGGCGCACGCCGCGGCCGCGATGGCCAGGACCGCGAGGCCCAGGACCAGGACCGTCTTCTTGCGCACCGTCGCCGCGTCCCTCCCGCGTCGGGCCCGGACGGGAGCCGGGGCCGGGCGCACTGTAGCACCGAACACCCGGCCGCCGGACACGACCGCGAGCGCCGCCCCCGGCCCCTCCGAGCTCAGATCGGCGGGTTGAAATCGTCGATCGCCCGCAGCACGGGACCGAGCATCCGCGTCCACGTGTTCGTGAACACCAGCACGCCGATCGCGATCATCACGGCGCCCGAGATCCCCGCGATCCATTGGTAGTTCCGTCGTACCCACGTCAGAGCGCCCATGAGCTTGCGCAGCCCGACGCCCACAAGCAAGAACGGGAGACCGAGCCCCAGCGAGTACACGAACAGGAGCAGCGCGCCCCGAAAGGACCCGCCCTGCGAGCCCGCGATCGCGAGCACGCCCGCGAGCACCGGCCCGATGCACGGCGTCCACCCTGCCCCGAACGCCACGCCCAGCGGGAACGCCCACGCCCGGCCGGGACGGACGCGCTCGAGCAGCGGGCGGCGCTCGGCGAACAGCGAGGGCGAGCCCAGCCGCAGCGCGTACAGCAGCATGAGGAGCCCGAAGGCGATGATGATCGCGCCCGAGATCCGGATGCCGGCCGACGAGCGCAGGAACCGGGTCATCGCCCCGGTGAAGGCGCCGAGCGCCGAGAACACGGCCGCGAACCCCCCGATGAACAGCAGGATCGGCACGACGGGCTGCTTCTCCTCGCGCGCCTCGCCGCCGGCCACGAACGACAAGTAGCCGGGCACCAGCGGGAAGACGCACGGCGAGGCGAACGAGATCAACCCGGCCGCGAACGCCAGTCCGGGGGCCCACCAGGACCCCAGGCCGTCCCGGATCCAGTCGGCGAGCACCCCGGTCACGCGGCCAAGTGTATGAGCGGGTCCCGTGAGCGAGGACCTGGGAAGACGCCCGGCGCCGGAACCTCTGGCTGGGTTGCGATGCGTGAGCCGGTCCTGCCATAGTGGCGAAGGCTTGTGAAGGGATTCACAAGCTTTCGCCGGGCCGGGCCGGCGAACGGCGCGTGCAATAGAATCCACCCGGTTCTACGCACGGACCGGGCCGAGGACGGGAAGCACGGATCGAGGCGGCGGTGATCGCATGAAGGTCCCGAGGGTGCTGGTCAGGGCGAAGGAACGCGCCGAGCCCATCGTCAAGAACTTCGAGTGGAGCTGGACCTCGGCCGTGGTCTTCTGCCTCGCCTTCGCGTTCTTCTGCGTCATCTCGATGGCCGTCATCCCCTCGTTCTGGCTGTACTTCGCGGAGCAGAAGCTCGGATGGGGTGGCCTGTCGGGCACCACGGAATGGAAGCCGTACGCACGAGACTTCGTCGCCGCGAACCTGGCGGTGGGACCGTTCGTCACGGTGGTCGTGATCGGCGCGATCATGCAGAACTGGCGCCGCAAGCTCCGTGGCGGCTCCTCGGACCGCCCGACCGGCGGCTATCGCTGATGAGGAACTGAGGCCGGATGCCGTTCAACAAGACCGAGGTCGACATCCACACCGACTACGTCGTGGAGAGCGTCGACCCCGACTGGCTCTCGCGCGGCGTGAAGTCGCCCAAGCACCTCATGCTCGACCCGGACAACTGCATCCTGTGCCGCGCCTGCGAGGACGTCTGCCCCTGGAACTGCATCTACATGATGTCCAACGAGATCGTGCGCGACGCCGAGGACGACGCGGTCGACGCCGAGGTCGGCAACGCGTACTCGGTGTTCGTGGTGGACGACAACGCCTGCACGCGGTGCTCGGTCTGCGTGGACCGGTGCCCCACCGACACGCTGTACTATGCGCGGCTGCCGGAGGCCTCCAAGGGACAGCGCACGATGGCGGCCGTGCCGGAGTCGCAGCGCGCCGAGGTCGGATAGGGAGAGGGACGAAGCACGAGTGGCGAAGCTCAAGCTGCCGACCCCCACCGAAGCCCTCGACCGCGTTCGCGAGACCGAAGTCTGGAAGTCGATCTTCCGGCCCGGCTCGATCTTCCGCCGCGGCTACAAAGACACCTCCCGTGACCGGGCGCTCGCCACGATGAACAACGTGCTGTACCACCTGCACCCGGTCAAGATGAAGCGGCACGGGCTGAAGCTGACCTACACGTTTTGCCTAGGCGGCCTGTCGTTCTTCCTGTTCATCCTGCTCACGGTCACCGGGATCTTCCTGATGTTCTTCTACCGTCCGGCCGCCGAGCTCGGTTCGGCACAGGCGTACACGGACATGCAGAACATCCGGACCTCGGTGTTCTTCGGCGACCTCGTCCGGAACATGCACCGGTGGGGCGCCCACCTCATGGTCTTCAGCGTGACGCTGCATATGGCCAGGGTCTTCTACACGGGGGCGTACAAGCCGCCGCGCGAATTCAACTGGGTGGTGGGCGTGCTGCTGCTGTTCCTCACCCTCGGCCTGTCGTTCACCGGCTACCTGCTGCCCTGGGATCAGCTCGCGGTGTGGGCCGTCACGGTCGGAACCTCGCTCGCCGGCTACTCGCCGCTGATCGCCAAGCAGGCGAACTTCCTGCTCCTCGGAGGGGTGGTGGTGGGGCCCGACACCCTGTTGCGTTGGTACGTCCTCCACGTGCTCGCCCTTCCGTTCGTGCTCGTGATCTTCCTCGCGGTCCACTTCTGGCGGATCCGCAAGGACGGCGGCATCTCGGGACCGCTGTAAGGAGGCGGGACAGGACCGATGGCTCGCGAAGACACCCCACTCGACCAGGAGACCTACGACCGGGTCCTCGCCGAGGAGCTCGGCAAGGGCACCGACCGGCGCGTGGCGGAGGGTCGCGCGCGTTCGGCCGGTGTGCGGGCGTTGAAGGCCAAGAGCGGCGAGGCCGCCCCGGCGGCGGCCGCCGCAATCCCGAGCGGAGACGGAGGCGCGGCCCCGGACGGCGACGGCGGCGCCCCGCCCGGGGCGGCTCCGGCACCGGCGGCTGCGCCAGCCGCGGCGGCACCCGCAGCGGCCCCGGCAGCTGCAGCTGCAGCGGCCACGGCGGCGGGCGCGGTCGGGACGGCCACGATCACCGCCCCCGAACGCCAGGCGCCCCCACCCACCGGCAATGTGCCCGAACCCAAGAAGGGCGCCCCCGAGAAGCACCGCCTGCTCGCGCTGGTCCCGCCCGAGGGCATCCAGCGCGTCGAACGTGAGCAGGGCGACCGGATCAACGTCTGGCCGCACCTGCTGATCGAGGAGTTCGTCGCGATGCTGATCGTGCTCGCGGCGCTCACGATCTTCTCGACGTTCATCAATGCGCCACTCCGCGAGCTCGCGAACCCGAACCTGACGCCGAACCCATCCAAGGCGCCGTGGTATTTCCTCGGCCTGCAGGAGCTGCTGCGCTACTTCCACCCGATGGTGGCCGGCGTGCTGTTCGCCCCGACGCTCGTGTTGCTCGCGCTCGCCGTGGCGCCGTTCGTGGACCGCAATCCCAGCATCAAGCCCGGCGACCGCAAGATCGCCATCACGCTGTTCACGATGCTGATGATGTTCGGGGCGACGCTGACGATCATCGGTTCGTTCTTCCGGGGCACCGGCTACAACTGGGTCTGGCCCTGGGCTCAGGGGATCTTCTTCGAGCTATGACGCCCATCCTCGCCCTGTCCAGCGGAACCGTGATCGCGATCGTCGTGATCGTGGTCGTCGACCTGTTCGCGATCTTCTTCGGGCTCTCGTTCGCCCGCTCCCGACGCGCGCAGCGAGAGGCGGACGCCGCCGCTACCGCCGCCCTGCTCGGCGAGCCCGCCCCGCCCACGCCCAAGCCGGTCAGCCGGCGCGAGTTCTTCCGTCGCTCGCTGGTGGCCTCGCTCTTGGTGTTCACGGCCGAGTTCGGCGGCGCGACGATCGCGTTCCTGTGGCCGAACCTGCGGGGCGGGTTCGGCTCGGTGATCAACGCCGGCAAGCTGGACGACATCCTCGGCTTCATCAACGACAACAACCTGCCGTTCTACTCGGGCACCGGCCGCTTCTACATCGTCAAGTACACCGGCAAGCCGTCCGGCGACGTCGACTACGCGACCGAAGGCGTCACGACCGACGGGATCATGCCGCTGTACCAGCGCTGCGTGCACCTGGGTTGCCGCGTCCCGTTCTGTCCGAGCTCGCAGTGGTTCGAGTGTCCCTGCCACGGCTCGAAATACAACACCGCCGGCGAGTACCAGCTCGGGCCCGCGCCCCACGGGATGGACCGCTTCAAGGTGACGGTGTCCTCTAACGGCGACGTGATGGTCGACACGGCCGAGGTGATCCTCGGTCCCCCGCGCGGGACGAACACCACGCACAAGCCGCCCGCCGGGCCGTTCTGCGTGGCGGTGCAGTGATGGTCGGCCTCAGCCAGGCCCAGGGCATCATCCTGGCCGTCGGTGGGGCCATCTTCATCGCGATCGCCGGCGGGATCCTCGTCCTGCGCGGCCGCCACCGCGAGGAGGCCGACATCCCCAACGCGATGCGGCCGGGCCCGTCCGACCCCGACCTGGAGACGCCGCTCCTGCAGAAGCTCCAGGGATGGGGTGTGCTGCTCATCCTGTTCTTCGTGATCTGGGTGCCGGCCGTGTGGCTGTTCGAGCCCGATCGCAACCTCGAGCAGGAGCAGCTGCTGTCGCAGGCCGCGATCGACCGCGGCGCACACGCCGTGCAGGTGTTCACCGAGGAGAACCAGGGCGGCGTCGGGTGCGTCAACTGCCACGGTCCGACGCTCCAGGGAAGCGTGATCCTGAACACGCAGACCCAGACGCCGATCCAGACGCCGAACCTCACCACGGTCTGCGGTGGTCCGTTCACCGGCCACCCGCTGATCTACGGGCTGCACGACATCCAGACGACGATCGAGCAGGGCCGGGGCGTGATGCCGTCCTGGAGCATCCGCTATGCCGGGGCGCTCGGCGACCAGCAGATCAACGACATCATCAACTACCTCGTGAGCATCCAGAAGGACGTGCCGGACAGCGAGAATGTGTGCACGAACCCCGAGGCAGTGACCAAGGCCGTCAACCAGTTCCTGGACGGCGACCCAACCAAGAAGCCGAACCCGACGACCAACATCCAGTTCTGATGCTCGCCGCCAGCTGCCTGGGGTTCGAGATCGGATGCGAGACCATCATCAAGGGCTCGCTCGCCGTGATCATGGCGCTCGTCCTGTTCGTCGGCAGCGTCCTGATCATGCTGTCGGCGGTGTTCGGCCGACGGATGGGCTACCTGGTCCTGGCGGTCTCGTTCTTCGGCTGGTTGATGATCCTGTCGACGGTGTGGCTGACGGGCTTCTTCATCTCCCAGGGGCCGGACACGCCCGTCAACCTCGGCCCGCGCGGCACCGAGCCCGCCTGGGTGGTCGAGTCCATCGGGACCAACCCCGAGCCCGTGTACGCAGCCTTCTCCGACTATCCGACGGGGCAGGGCTGGCGAGAACCCGGGACCAACGACAACGACAGCGCCTCGGTGCAGTCGGTGACCTCCGCCGCGCAGGCCTACATGGCCGAGCAGGCCAACGTCGAGATCGGCAAGAACGCGGACGAGCCGGGCTCGATCCAGACGTCCGACTTCACGGTGCAGAACATCGAGTTCTACGCGACCGACGACGGCGTCTCGCTCGCGGCCGCGCACGCCTTCTTCACCGACGGCGGGCCGATCCTGACGGTGTACCTGCGGCACGACTCGGGAAGTGTGCCGCGGTACTCCTGGATGTTCCTGATCGGCTCGACCCTGCTGTTCGGCGCCCACCTGCCGTTCCTGGACAAGGCCGAACGCAAGCGCAAGGAGATCCTGACGGGCGGGACGGCCCCGCCGTGGTACGGACCCGCCTAGGAGGAAGCGATGATGCTCGCGCAAGAAGCGCCACTGATCGACCAGGGAGCCGTGCAGTTCATCCTGTTCGGCATCACGGTCATCGTCATCTTCATCGCGCTCTGGATCACGATCGCGAAGTAGCGCTCAGGCGTTCGCGGAGGCGCGGCGCCGGCCCTTGACCTCGGCCAGCGCAGCCTTGCGCTGCTCGTAGTACGTCAGGATCTGCAGCTCGACGGCCAGGTCCACCTTCCGCACCGAGACGCCCTCGGGCACGACGAGGGCGACCGGCGCGAAGTTCAGGATCGAGCGGATCCCCGCCTGCACCATGGCGTCGGCCACCGACTGCGCCGCGACCGCCGGGGTGCAGATGACCCCGATCAGCGCGTCGTACTCGCGCGCGATCGTCGCCACGTCCTCGAGCGGCCGGATCGGCAGGCCGCCGACGACCTCCCCCACCTTGGCCGGGTCGTTGTCGACCAGCGCGGCCGGCCGGAAGCCGCGCTCGGCGAACCCCCGGTAGTTCGCGAGCGCGTGCCCGAGATTGCCGATCCCGGCGATCACGATCGGCCAATGCTGCGTGAGCCCGAGCTCACGCCGGATCTGGTGCACCAGGTAGGCGACGTCGTAGCCGACGCCGCGCGTGCCGTAGCTGCCCAGGTGCGACAGGTCCTTCCGGACCTTGGCCGAGTTCACGCCGGTGGCCTCGGCCAGCGCCTCTGAGGAGACGGTGGCGCTGCCCGCCTCGGCGCGTTCGACGAGCGCCCGCAGGTACAACGGCAGCCGGACGACCGTGGCCTCGGGGATCGTTCTGTCGCTCACGCGCGGATGATAGTGCATTCGTGAAGGGCGTTCACGAATGCACTAAGTCGCGACGGCCTCCGCCAGTCGGCCGGCGTCCACCGAGATCTCGAAGAGCTCTCGCCCGTCTACCAGCACCACCGGGATCCGGATCCCGTACTCGAGCTCGAGGACGTCGTCGCCCGAGATGTCCACCTCGCGGTAGTCGAACGGCGTCCGCTCGCGCTCGCGCAGGATCACGTCGCGAGCACGGTCGCACAGGCCACATCCGGGCCTCGAGTACATCAGGACCTCGGCCACGGGCGGCATCGTAGCCGGGGCACGATCCGTGGAGGTGGGGGCCCCGCTCCGTGTGGTAGGAACACCCCCGTGGGCGAGGACGAGCGCCACGACCTGGAGCTGCATCGTCGCGTCTCCGAACGGGACCGGGGCGCCTTCGACGAGCTCTACCGGCGCTACGTGCGCCAGGCCTACGGGGTCGCCCTGCGGGTGACCTCGCAGGACCTGATCGCCCAGGAGGTCGTCCAGGACGCCTTCCTCGCGCTGTGGCGGGCGCCCGAGGCCTTCGACCCGGCCAGGGGCGGGTTCCGCTCCTTCTTCCTGTCCCTGGTGCATCATCGGGCGGTCGACGCCGTCCGGCGGGAGGAGCGGCTACGTAGGCGGACCGAACGCGCGGCGAACCTCGAGCCCGCCACCGGCGAAGACCCTGCGGAAGACGTGGTCGAGGACGCGTACCTGCGCGTTCGGCGCAAGGAGGTCCGCGCCGCGCTCGGCACCCTT
>Ga0111538_10001998_pt1 | contig 28657 bp, 27 predicted proteins | sample SoiMethybrSBSTD1_FD_79669 | JGI IMG/M metagenome (GOLD analysis project Ga0111538, IMG submission 79669) | Bulk soil microbial communities from a Populus tree surrounding site in Tennessee, USA - Soil MetaG P. TD hybrid SBSTD1 (version 2)... | ecosystem: Environmental > Terrestrial > Soil >... | reverse complement strand
TTCAGAACGCGATGGAAGTACTCGATATCGGACGTCAGCGTCGCGACATTCTTATCCTGTGATGTGACGAGAATCAGAGGTCGTCGAAGACTATGCCAGAGGCCAGCGACGAAGAGCGCCCGAGCCGTGCCTGTGAGGCCCGAAACCACAACATCGGCTTCGCCGCGCAAAGTCTCGGAGGCGATGCGGCGAAATTCGACAACCGCCGAAATTCTGGAGAAGGCTTCCGGGATGCGGCCTTCGGCTTGTTTAGGAGGAGCTTCCACGGTGTAAGACGCGTTCAATAATGCCCGTCGTGGACTGTCCCTGAACGAGCGGCAGAGCGACAACTTTTCCGCCCCAACTCTCGACCTCGCGACTGCCGACGATGTTGTCGGTCCAATCGGCGCCCTTCACAAGAATGTCCGGTCGAATCTCGAGGATCGCTTCAAGAGGCGTGTCTTCATCAAATGTACAGACGTAGTCCACCACGCTCAGCGCGGCGAGAATTTCCGCGCGCTCGTTTTCGGGAAAGAGGGGGCGGTTCGCGCCTTTCAAACGCTTGACGGAAGCGTCGCTATTGATCGCGACGATAAGAGCATCGCCGAGACTCCGCGCACGCGTGAGCAGATCGAGATGGCCGGGGTGAAGAAGGTCGAAACAGCCGTTGGTGAAAACGACCTTTTTTCCGGAAGCCTGGAGGCGGCGCGCCTCTTGTGAGAGAGAATCCCGGGACTGGATGGACACGAGGTCGAGTATACCGCGGATTACGCGGATGAAACGGATTACACGGATAAGCCGGCATCTCGTTACGTCTTCCGCTCCAGCCCCAGCACGCGGAGGCGCTTGTGAAGATTCGTTCTCTCGATATTCAAGATTCTCGCCGCCGCGGAGACATTCCAATCCGTCTGCTCTAACGCCTGAAGTATTCGCTCGCGCTCGGCTGTATCCCGGGTCTCGTGCAACACCGAACGCGAACCGACAGACGGCACCGACTGAATCTCTGACGGAATGGACTCGATTGGCAGCGTATCTCCCGGACTCAAGATGGCCATCCGCTCGACTGTATTTCGAAGCTCCCGAACGTTTCCCGGCCAGGCGTAGGCCGAAAGAATCGCGAGCACGCCCTCTTCAAACTGTTTCGGCTTGAAGTTATTGCGCGAGCAGAACTCCTCAAGGGCGTATTCGGCGAGCGCGGGAATATCCTCAGGGCGATCCCGCAAGGCCGGCACCCGAATCGGCACGACACTCAATCGGTAGTACAGATCCTCACGAAAGGCTCCGCGCGTCGCCATTTGCGAAAGGTCCCGATTCGTCGCCGAAATGACACGCACATTAACCCGAATAGTCTTTTCTCCCCCCACACGCTGAAACTCGCCTTCCTGCAGGACGCGCAGCAATTTCGCCTGCGACGATTCGCGCAGATCGCCGATCTCATCGAGGAAGAGCGTGCCTCCGTCGGCAACTTCGAACTTTCCTCTTCTCGAAGACACGGCTCCGGTAAACGCTCCCTTCTCGTGACCGAACAACTCGCTTTCGATCAAGTCCACGGGAATGGCGGCGCAGTTCACTTTAACGAAGGGACCTTCGTTATACGGGCTCTCACTGTGGATGTGTGCCGCGAGCATTTCCTTTCCGGTGCCGGATTCGCCAAGCAGCAGCACCCGTGCATCGGACTTTGCGACGCGCGATGCCTGCTCCACCGCATGAAGAAATGCCGCGCTGGAGCCGATCATTCGCGGCCGGTCCCCAACGATTTCTCGAAACCTCGCATTCTCCTTCTTGAGTTGTGCCTGTTCGATTGCGTTCTTCAAAGCGAGGAGCACCCGATCGCGGGATAGCGGCTTTTCGAGAAAGTCGAATGCACCGTTGCGGGTGGCTTCCACAGCGTCGGCGATGGTGCCGTGTCCGGAAATCATGATCACGGGTGCGTGGTCCTCGTTTTGTCGAAGAAAGCGCAAGAGATCGATCCCGTTGCCGTCGGGCAGCCTCACGTCGAGCAGGTAAGCCGCCGGGCGACGGCCGCTGAAGGTCCGCTCGAACTCCTTAACGCTTTTGCAAATCGTGACGCTGTAGCCCTCCCGCTTGAGGATGAGCTCCAGCGAAGGTCCGATGTTCGGTTCATCGTCGACGATAACGATCTGTCGTGTCATGCGTCCGTTCCGCCAGTCCCGTTTTCCATGGGCAACCTCAATTTGAACGCTGCGCCGTTGAGTTTTCCATCCACTACTGTGAGATCGCCGCCACACAGTAGCGCATCCTTTCTCGCGATGGAAAGGCCGAGACCCATTCCCCGCTCCTTGAATGTAATGGTGGGCTCGAAAAGCGTCCGTCGCGCCTCTGCACTCAGGCCTGGACCCGAATCATGCACTTCCACGCAGACGGCCTGTTCTTCAATGTAAGACCTTACGACGACTTCACCTCGCGGGCCGGCGGCTTCGGCGGCATTCTCCAGAACATTCGTGAGGATTCCTTTCACGCGATCGGCATCTGCGCGCGCGGCGGGATTTCCGGCAGCGAGGTCTGTCGTGTATTGAACACTGGCGTGCAGGGGCCTGAGTAAGGCGACGCGCTCCTGGATCACCGCATTGAGATCCACTGTGGTCAGCCGCACTTCCGGTTCGCTCGAGAATTCAGAAAACGCACGAACCCTCCGTTCCAAAGACTCGATTTCGCTGACGACGATGCGCACCGCTTCTTCCATAAACGGTCGGTCCGAAGACGGCTGACGGGCGAGGATCTCTTCAACCGTCAGTCGAATGGGAGTCAGTGAGTTCTTCAGCTCGTGGGCCATTTTTCGGGCCAACAACTGCCAGCTGGCGATCTGGGTGAGGTAAACGAGTCGTTCGCGGTTCTGCTCCAGTTCGGAGGCTGTTCGATTGAACGCTCGAATGGCGCGACCAACCTCATCATCCGATTTCGATTCAATTCGCGTGTCCAGGCGTCCGGCGGCCAGCTGCGCTAATCCGGCCGTGAGTTGCTGAATGGGCCGGCTCACGCGATTTGCGAGATAGATCATCCAGACGAATGAAACGAACCAGACGGAGATAACGAGCAGCAGCAGTGTCGTTGTGAAACCGCGTTCGAGATCGCGTTCCTGCGCCAGCTGGACGAGTTTGCGGGCCTCGCGATATTCGTTCGAGAGATCGTCCATTCGGCTGTCCAGATCTCGCGAGTAGACCCAGACATCGTTTTCACGCCGTACCAGATAGTCCAGCCGGCTGCCTCCGTCGCCCGCGATGGCGAAGCGATCGGGCTCGCCACTCTGCCAGAAATCGGTGACGGTCTCGGGCCAGCTGCTCCGTTCGTTCACAGTAAAGGTTTGGTGGGGTATGGAATCGCGTTGGACCGATGCCTTCAAAGTCTCACGCGCCTGCTGATAGTAATGACGACCGGTGTCCTGAAGTGAGGTTGAAAGGCGATCGAGCTGTTCCGTTGTTGCGAAGCTCAGACTCTGCTCGAGCAAGGACGTCATGATCCACAGTGTGGCGATCAGCGGAATGACGGTCGCAACAAGAAACGCGAGGATGAGGCGTGTTCGAATGCGGTTCACGGATTTGAGGCGCCGCGCGCTGGCGCGACGCGTGGGAGTTCCCGCAACCGGAACGGGCCGGATTCACTGGCGCCGCCGACGGGCCCCTTTGAAGCCTTTCTGCTGAAGACGTCCACGAGTGTTCCAAGAGACATCCCGCCGTCTGCGCTCTGAGACGGATCTTCCACCTGGTACTCCCAACGGATCCAGAAAGGACGATCAGGAGGGATACTCGAAGCAGGTATCTCCAAAGAATCGACCATCGCGGCTTCGGCAGCCGCCATCGACAAGTGGGAGAGAACGCGTGGTGCAGGTTGTATACGAGACACCTGGAACCTCTCTTCAAAGATGTCGTAGCTGATCACATAACGATACGTGGTCCGCGTCAACACACTACCTGAACGGGCCGTGAGGGCGGAAACTTGAACGATATAAGTCACCGACGCCCCGTCATGCAGGCGTTCAAGCGGCTCGCCCACCAGTAGCCGCGCCTTTGTGATATCGATGCGCAGTCGCTCGCCGTCGACGCGAACGCCGAGGGATTGTCCCAGCACCAGCAGGGATGCAGTGAGCACTGCAGCGAAGAATAAGAACCGGCAGAACCGGCGAGTGTTTAATGGCACGCTCACATCCCCACGATGAGCGCGGGCCGCTGTGCGCCATTGATCGGAAATCCTACCTTGATCGAGACGAGACACAGGGGATTGAAGAACTGCTTGCCCTTGCAACCATTCATTCCCAGGCCGAAGCCGACGGAGTGACGCGTGGTGCCCGGCTGTCCCGCGGTCCAGATGGAGCCGACGTCGTAGAACCCGGTGAGGAATTTGTACGTGTATTCCGCCGTCCCATGGAGAACACGATTTCCGCCGAGTGGATCGATCTCGTATTTGTTCCAGCCTCGGAGTGTCGTCACACTCCCGAGGCTGAAGCGCTCGAACATTGGCGCGGTCCCCGTGGCTCTTCCAGCCAGAAAGGACGCGTAGAACACCGTGTTCGATTCCCGCTTATACCAATATGAAGCGGTCCACTTGTGCCGGGTATACACGAAGTCACTGTCCAGAGATTTCGTGCCTGATCGAATCTGGTACATCCACTCGAAGGAGTGAGAACCCGAACCGGACTCGGTTGGCCTGCTATGGGTCGACGACAAGCTGCCTTTGACGGCGTTGGCCTTTTGGAACCCCAAAGTCGGCGTCTGCATCTGGAGTTCGACGAAATCGACTCCTCCCATGGCGCTCAAGCGCAGTGGCAATGACGCGGTAAGGGATGTTGCAAGGGTATCCCGCAACCGATAAAGCCCCGGACTGTCTCCGGATTGCGCATCGGCCTGCAAGGTATTCTCTTTCCACTGAGCCCTGTAGCTGGCGTAGGACACGTCAAAGCGCGCCGACTCTGAACCCAGGGTGTAACCTCCCGTCCAACCGGCATAACGCTCGATCAGCGGAAAAGGATCATTTTCGATCTCAGCCCAGAGCTTGCCCTTGCCGGTACTAGACGCAGAGACCTTGAGATCCGGTATGCTGAATCCCTGCCGGGATTGATAGGCCCCAAGGCCCGAAATATTGAAACCGAAGTTGTAGTTGTCCGATTTTTCAACTTCGTAAACGATCTTCACGTGTTGAGGAGAATTGCCGCGCCGGAGCTTCCTGTTCACCGAAACTGAACCGCCGTTCTCTTTCACAATTCGATTCCGAAGCTCCTCTGCACGTGTATTGTCGAGATTCTTGCCGACCATGCTCTGAAGATCGGTATTCAAGGAATCGCTGATCTTCGTCTTGAAGCCTCCGCCGATCTCCACGGCATCGACGATGTAGCGTGAATTGATATTGTTCCTGAGCGCATCGTTGTCCGCGATTTTCGCCACGACGAGAATGACGCGCACACGGTCGGGCTGCGAGCCGGGTTGAGGCGTGACACCGGCGATATATTCGGGCAGCTCGATCGGGATGCCGTCAGCGACCTGCCGTACAACGTCGGCGTTGTAAGGCTGTCCGACAAGCTTTTGGATATCCGCTCGCAGTTCCATGCTCAGCCGCGTCTCTGGCACTCCGGAAATATCGACGCGTTCGATGATGGCGTTGGGAAGGACCTGCCATGTGACTTGACCGAATCCCGAACCGACCGAAACAACAAAGAAGATGAGGAGTAAGTTCTTCATGCGTGCGCTTATGGCAAACGGGCGGCCATTATATAAGCCGCTGATTCCAGAGAGTTGCTCCCGTCAAGCCTGTGAAACTCTTTCACAGGTGTGAAATTGCGAGCACAGGTATAGCATCCAGCGGTGCGACTCTGGCTTGCCCTCACATGGATGGCGGTTTTGTGTGCCGCAGCCTGGACGTATGCGCGCATCCCTGGCAACCGCGAGGTCGCGGTCTTCGACACGAACCCTCCGACGCCTTACTTTCATTACAGTCCAACAGGTACTTCGAGAGGTCGCATTCTAGTCGTTCACGGTCTGGACGCCAGCAAGAATGGCATGAACATCCTTTGCTATGCGCTGGCGGATGCCGGCTTTGAAGTCTTTGCGATGGATCTGCCGGGACATGGAGATTCGACGGCGGGTTTCACAATCTTCGGTGCCCTTGACGCGATCGCTCAGGTTCTTGACCGACTGGGCCCCGATACCGCGGTGCTGGGCCACTCGCTTGGTGGAGCTCTGTTGCTGGACATTGCCGGCGATCGCCAAATTCCGAAGATGGTGTTGTTTTCCCCGGCACCGATTCCGCTCGATGTGGTCCGGGTAGATCGGCTGCTCGTTCTGGAAGGCCAGTTCGATCCCGGGCACATCCGGACCTTTGCGACACAGATTCGGACTGCTGCGATCGGGTCGATGGACTATCGGGACATGGCGTGGACCGGACACTCCGGCGGCCTGTTCCGGCCCTGGACGATTGACGACGTCGCGGGGTGGCTCGGTGGCTCGGAAAATTCCGGTCATAGCGCTCGGCGGCTTGCGCTGATCGCCACCATGTCGGGCGCGGGTCTTTTGGCCGCGATTTCGTTTCTCGGAATGTTGCCGGGGCAAAAAGTTAAACAGGAAGGCAGCCCGAGGGCAGCATTGATCGTTGTTTATTACGTTGGAGCGGCTTGCGCGGGAGCGCTGATCCTTTCCGTTGTCGAAGTCGGCACGTGGCTGCGACTGTACGCCACAGACTATCTCGTCAGCATGGTCCTCCTGACAGGCCTGGTTCTGCTTTCGCGATGTCGACCGCAGATGCAGCTGACGTTGCGCAATGTGGGAATCGCACTGGCTGCGGCGGCCGCTCTGATTGCTCTTCTGCAGCTTTCAACATCGGAGGTCGCACACTTCGCCCTCTCCGGAGATCGGTGGTGGAGATTCCCGGGAATCCTGGCCTGCAGTGTGCCTCTTTTCCTGGCAGATGAAGCTTTGCTGCGCGCGAACCCTCTGACGGCGTTCGTCACGCGGGTTCTTATCGGAGCGATTGTCGTGACGGGCGCACTCATCCTGAATCGTGAGGCGGCGTTCTTGTTGCTTTTGATGCCCGCGATTGTGGTGCTCTGGATAATCCTCTTGATGATGAGTCACTTCGTTCGGCGTAGAACGGATCCTGTGGCGACGGCTCTGTTCGCAAGCGTGGTGCAGGCATGGATCTTCTCGGCGCTGTTTGTAACGACGTAGGGGATACCCGCTAAAGCATCCTTGACCCCCGTCAGTCCTGCCTGTATAAATATTCACTGATATGAATAATTATTCTATAGCCATTGTTGGCGTCACAGGGTATTCCGGCCGCGAGGCGGACCGGCTTCTCAAGCACCATCCATCCGCAAAGGTCACCGGAAGATTTACTTCGAAGGGCGATGGATCCGGAATTGAAGCTTACGCGGTTGAAACCGTGAAAAAGGCATCACCGGACATCGTGATCACCGCCACAGAGCATGACGTCTCGATGCGGATCGTTCCGGAACTACTCGGCGCTGGCTTCCGCGTGATCGACATGAGCGGGGCGTTTCGGATGAAAGACGCCTCCCTTTATCCCAGGTGGTACGGGTTCGAGCATACGGCCCCAGCACTCCTCGAGGAGGCTGTATATGGCCTGACGGACCTCTTCGCGAACAAGGTTCGCAACGCGCGGTTGGTTGCAAACCCAGGCTGCTATGCGACGTCTGTGATTGTGCCGCTGGCTCCGCTGTACGCGGCTGGCGTTATCGGCAAAGACGCTCTTGTTGTGGCGGACGGAAAGTCCGGGGTTTCCGGAGCCGGGCGTCATCCCAAGCAGGAGACGCACTTCTGTGAAGTGAACGAAAACCTTCGGGCTTATGGTGTACTGAAGCATCGACACACACCGGAGATGCTGTCGTGCCTGCCCGGCGCTTCGACCGACAATTTCGTTTTCACGCCCCACCTGATTCCCATAACCCGCGGAATCCTTACAACGATCGTTTTCCAGCACGCGGATGGGTACTCGGCGCGCTCCGTCCTCGCGGATAAATATGCGGAATCCCGGTTTGTGAAATTAATGCCGGAAGGCACTCTTCCGGATATCCATGGCGTGGTGAATACGAATGGCTGTCACCTGGGAGTGGCTGTCTCCGGAAAAAACACTGTGATCGTTTCCGCGATCGACAATCTCGTGAGGGGCGCCGCAGGGCAGGCTATCGAGAACTTGAACCTCATGCTTGGCCTCCCTGTCGAAACGGGACTGCTGCGATGACCAACGCTACCGTCGTGAAGATCGGCGGTGCGCTTCTGGAAAATCCTGAAGCCGCTGTCGAAAAGATCATCGAACAAAAGAGCGATCGGCTTGCCGTCGTGCACGGTGGTGGAGTCCAGATCACGCGCATGATGGAGCGGATGAACGTGAAGTCGGAGTTCATCGATGGTTTACGTGTCACCGACGATGTCGCGCTGCGGGCGGTCGCCGCGGCCTTAATGGGAGAAGTTCACACCGCGCTCGTACTGGCACTTCAGAGCGCCGGCATTCCGGCAGTCGGTGTCTTCGGCGTGGTTCAAGCTGAAAAGAAGGCCGGGCCCTGGGGCCTGGTTGGAACGAATGTAAAGGCGGACCGGAAGAGCCTGGATTCCATCCTCAACGCCGGTCAGGTTCCCGTGATTCCGACACTTGCTGTGGGGAGCACGTCGCTGTTTAACGTCAACGGCGACGAAACCGCGGCAGGCGTGGCGATAGCGCTACAGGCAGAGAGGCTCGTGTTCCTCACCGACGTCGAGGGCGTTCTCGATGCGAATGGCAATCTGATCGAGCGCGTCCCACCCGAGGTCTCTCTTCTTGACGCAAGTTTCGTCACCGGTGGCATGAAGCCTAAACTGCGCGCCGTCGCAGCGGCTCTTGCCGGTGGAGTCTCCCGGGTTTCGGTCGGCAGAACGGTCTTCGGAGCTGTGCGGTGAGAGTAAGACCCGCAGACATTCAGGATGTCGGCCGCATTGCGACCATCATCGCGCATCACGCGGCGAATGGACGGATGCTGCCGCGCTCCGTCGGCGCTTTGTCGGCCGCGCTGGACACCTACGTTGTCGCGGACGAGGAAGGCGAAGTGGTCGGCTGCGGCGGTCTCGACGTGTATTCGTCCGAGAGCGCAGAGGTGTACGGCCTGGCCACCGCACCGGAAGGGTCTCCTCCAGGTACGGGAAAGGCCATCATCCAGGAGCTTGTCGCACGTGCGCGCAGGGACAGAATTACGAAACTATTCGCGTTGACGCTGGCCCCAGGCTTCTTCAGCAAGCTTGGCTTCAAGACAGTGACTCACTCCGACCTGCCTCTAAAAGTCTGGAAGGATTGCGTGGCTTGCCCGAAGTACGGCAATTGCGACGAGATCGCGATGGTCCTGGATTTGAATTAGTCTAGATCTTACCGACGAGATACCTCCGACGTTTCGCCTCCGGGAACCGCTCGATCGCATATCGCAACATCGTCCGCGGCATCGCACGGTAGTTCACCTTCAGGAACGCTTCCTCTGTCGCCAGATTCTGTTTCCCGATTTCACGAAGCATCCAGCCGACCGCTTTGTGGATCAGGTCGTGTTCATCTTTAAGAAGAATTCTTGAGATCTTCAGCGCGTCTTTAAAGTCGTTTTGCCGGATGAAGTACAAAGTTGAAAGGATCGCGATGCGGCGTTCCCACAAGGACGAGGACCTGGCAAAGACATACAACTGCCGCCGATCTCGCGACCATAGATGAGGCCCGACGATGTACGGGGCGGATCCGTCAACGAGATCCCAGTTGTTGATGAACGCCGTGTGTGACAGATAGAAGGAGTAAATCCTTTCGCGGAGGGCTTCGTCCGCGCGTTCAAACTGTCGGAGCAGAATCATCAACGCCAGGGTGCGCTCTTCGTGAACTTTCGATCTCAATAGTGCCTTGACGACTTGCAGAGGCGCCCCCTCGAACTCCCGTGCGAGTGCTCGAAGCGGAGGCACTTTGATCCCAACGAAGAGATCGCCCTCTCCGTATTCCCCGGTTCCTGTCTTGAAGAACCGCTGGAGAACCGCCGCAACCTCTGCATTGGCGAGCGCCTGGATCCTCGCTTTGATTTGCAAATAGCCTTCGGAGTTCAAGGGCCCAGTGTACCGGAACGCATGGCGGCCATCGAGTCCACCGCAAACCGCTTCTGAAGCTTCCGACTAAGGGGTGGGAACAGCTTTGCCTGCCACTTCCGGGGTTGCGAGAAGGCGAGCATGTTGTAATAAACGCAGTCGTCCTCCTCAAGCCAATCGACGGAGAATCTCTCTTCGCCCTTTTCTGCATGGTCCTGCAGCGTCCCGTACGCAAAGCCAAAGGAGCGCGGCTCCTTGACCACATAAACCACGCGGGATGCGTTCAGCGACCAGAATCCAAAATGGTTCACGAGCACACCAACGGTAGTCCCAACTTCGATAGGCGCGTTGGCAGGGAAGACGTCCACCCATCCGAGCTTGAACATCACCCACAATCGAAGTGCGCTCGTTGCGACGCGAAAGGTTTCGGCGCCTTGCCCCAGCTTCGTACCGTTTCGATCGATGGTGTACCTCAGCGGGAGCATGCCAGCCGTCGCGCCAACCTCGCGATAGGAGAACTGTTCCGTGCGTTGCCGTGAGACGAACGTTTCAATTTCCGCCTGAGAGGGCTTGTGAAACAGAAACATGGTTACGGGCTTTAACGGTCTTTACTCAAGGCATTAACCCACCGAGGGAAATTCGAAATTGGACGAATCCTGCATCTCAAAGCCGAAAGCCGAGATATCGCATTGGACGCAACACCCAGACGGTCCGATCTGCCATCTCGGATTTTGGATTTAAAGTGCAGGATTCGTCCAGTTTCGAGATTTTCCCTGTCTGTAAGTGTTGATGCCTCTACTCGAGGCCCGCGGGCCTTGTGAACGAGGCATTCTTGCGAGCGACGATATTGGAAGGCTTCAGGTAGTCCTTGGGAAGATCGGCAAAGTCCGGAGAGAAGGTGGTCAAGTTTACTTCGGAAAGCTGCTTTCCTTCGTTCAAGGCTGCGCGAACGGCCTGGGCGACCACCTCGTGGGCTTTACGAAAAGGCATGCCGCGCAGCACGAGATAATCCGCGAGGTCGGTAGCTCCCATAAAGGAATCGGATGCAGCTTCAAGCATTCGCTTGCCCTGAACCTCAACAGTCCGCACTGTGAGGCGAAGCACGCTGAGCGTCGTTCGGAGATTCTGGAAGGCGGAAAGAAAGGCTTCTTTGTCTTCCTGGAGATCCTTGTTGTAACCCGTAGGCAGGCCTTTGAGCACAGACAAGAAACCCGAGAGTAATCCAGCCGTCATCGCAGCCTTCGCGCGGATCAGTTCAAGACCATCTGGATTCTTCTTTTGCGGCATCAGGCTGCTGCCTGTAGTGACCTTCTCGGAGAGTTCCAGAAAGCCAAACTCCGTTGAGGAATAAAGAATCCAGTCTTCGGCAAGTCTGCTGGCATGTGCCATGGTCAGCGCAGCATTCGACAAGAATTCGACGACGAAATCGCGGTCGGACGTCGCATCCAGGCTGTTCGCCGAAACACGCGTGAATCCCAGCTCCCGGGCGATAGCCTGACGGTCCAGCGCAAAATTCGAACCCGCAACGGCGCCCGAACCCAGCGGTAACACATTCACACGCGCCAGGGAGTCTGCAAACCGGGAATGATCGCGCTTGAACATCTCCACGTAGGCGAGACAGTAGTCGCACCAGCGGATGGGTTGCGCCCGACGCAAGTGCGTGTAAGCCGGCAGGAGCACGCTCGAGTTGCGGGTGGCATTCTCGATGAACGCCAATTCCAACGCCTCGAGATCGGCGAGAATCAGTTCGATAGCCTTGCGAGTAAACAGGCGGAAATCTGTCGCGACCTGATCATTCCGGCTGCGCCCCGTGTGAAGTTTCAGTGCCACGGAGCCGACCTTTTCCAGAAGCGTCGCTTCGACGAAGGTGTGGATATCTTCGTAAGGCAGGGCCTTCACTTCGTCGGGAGAGTACTGGCCCATGATGCTTTCCAACCCGCTGTCGATCGCTTTCCATTCGTTTTCGTTGAGGATGCCGGCGCCGAGCAAGCCTTTCGCGTGAGCGCGACTGGCTCGTACGTCAACCTCCAGAAGAACAGCATCGACCGGCAGCGATCGATTCATCTTCTCGAAGACGGGATCCTGCTCCTCTTCAAACCGTCCTTGCCAGAGTTTCATATTTTTCGCGATAGAGCTTTGAACGTACGGCTGCGGGCAATCCCAGAAGGCTGACAAATCCCTCAGCATCGTGGTGGTTGTAGTTGCCGGTATCGAATGACGCGATGTCTGCCTGATACAGGCTGTGAGGCGAAGTGCGACCCTTCACCGTGAGGTTACCCTTGTAGAGCGAGAGCGTGACGGAGCCCGTGACGAACTCCTGGCTCTTCGTGAAGAATGCGTCGAGTGCTTCGCGCAACGGCGTGAACCAGTGTCCGTCGTAGACCAGCTGCGCGTACGTAATTCCAAGGATGTCTTTCTGGGAACGTGTCTGCCGATCCAGGCAGAGGGACTCCAGCTCTCTCAGGGCCTTCAATATGAGAGTGCCGCCCGGCGTTTCGTACACACCTCTGGACTTCATACCGACCACGCGATTCTCAACGATATCCACGCGCCCAATCCCGTTGGTACCTCCGATTTCGTTGAGATCTTCGAGCAGTTGCAGCGGGCGGATCTTCATGCCATTGAGACCCACGGGAATGCCCTTCTCAAGATCGATGGTGATCTCGCTGTCGCCGTCCGGACAAGAGCGTGGATCGAGCGTCAGCTCGAAGATATCTTCCGGGGGAGGCAGGGCCGGATTCTCCAGAACGCCGCCTTCATGACTGACATGCCAGACGTTGGAATCATGGCTGTAGATCTTTTCGGGAGTCACCGGCACCGGAACATTGCGGGCCCTGGCGTAGGCGATAGCCTCCGCCCGCGTATGGATGTCCCATTCCCGCCACGGGGCAATGATCTTCAGCTGGGGTGCGAAGGTCTTGAATGTAAGGTCGAATCGGACCTGGTCATTGCTCTTGCCGGTGCATCCATGAGCAACGGCATCCGCTCCTTCTTCGAGGGCGATATCGATTGTGCGTTTTGCGAGGAGCGGTTGAGCGATCGCGGTTCCGAGAAGGTACGACCCTTCGTAGCGAGCCCCCGACCGTACCAGGGGCCAGAGGTATTCCGTGATGAATTCGTGCCGGAGATCTTCGACAAAGACTTTGGAGGCGCCTGTCTTTAGTGCCTTTTGTTCGATGCCTTCGAGCTGGTCTTCCTGGCCGACATAGCCGACCATGACGACGACTTCACACCCGTAGTTTTCTTTGAGCCAGGGAATGATGATCGACGTGTACAGGCCGCCCGAATACGCGAGCACCACCTTCTTTACTTGTTGCTTCATCGTGATTCTCCATAACTGATATCAAGACAGCCTTTTCTGCAGGCAGCCGGTTCGCGGCCTGGTGAAAGGCTAAGGAATAATCGGAGTCCATTACGGAATCCGTCACTTCGAGTCCACGATGTGCGGGGAGGCAGTGCATAAAGTACGTGTGCTTTCCTGTCTTCGCCATGAGGGAGTCGTTGATCTGATAGGGGCGAAATATCTGGATTCGCGCTTCGAGCTCGTCTTCCTGCCCCATGCTGGCCCACACGTCGGTGTACAGCGCATCGACGCCTTCGACGGCATCCGGCTCGGTGTACCAATCCACCTTTTCGCCTTCCGAAGGGCCATAGCCTTTCGGACAGATGGCGCGAAAAGAGAATCCGGCGAATTCACATGCTTTCCACAGCGAGCGTGAAACGTTGTTCCAATCGCCGATGTAGGCAACCGTTTTCCCGTCAAGGTCCCGCCAGACATCCGTCAGCGTCAGGATGTCCGCAAGCGCCTGGCAGGGATGTTCCCAATCGCTCAGCGCGTTAACCACCGGGATGGACGCAAACGTCGCCAGTTCTTCAAGATCGACGTGCCGGAAAACCCGCGCAACAATGCCATCCACCCACAAGGAGAGATTTCGGGACAGGTCCGCAACGGTTTCGCGTTCGCCCAACTGACTCTCTTTCGAGCCCAGGAGAATCGGCCATGCCCCGAGTTGCCGGATTGCAACCTCGAATGTGACTCGGGTTCGAAGCGAAGGCTTTTCGAAAATCAGCGCTATGTTTTTTCCTGCAAGGGGCTGATGGCTGACCGAGCGCTGAACCGCCGCTGATGCCAGCAGGTCTGCAAACTCCACGGCGGTTAACTGAGATAACGAGAGAAAATCTGAATAGTTATGCATAACGCTGAATAAGTATGCGAGCGATGCACGCCGGGGTCAAATCCTTTTTTGTTATAATCCGCCGCAATTCTGGAGAACGCATGAAGAAAGCCCGGCAAAAAGCCATCGTGGATCTTATTCGCGGCCAAGAGATTACAAGCCAGGAACAACTACTGGAGGAGCTCCTCTCGCGAAAGATCGATGTCTCGCAGTCCACTCTCTCACGGGACATCCAGGAGCTTGGGTTGGCGAAAACGGGCGGTGTTTACACGGTTTTTGGTTCTGACCCGCCGCGAAGTTCCGATGAAATTATCCGGCGCACAATCCGGGAGTTTCTTTCCGACGTTGCAGTGGCGCAGAACATTGTCGTTTTGAAAACCGGTCCAGGGCATGCTTCGACCGTTTCACGAGCCGTGGACGAGGCCGGCTGGGAAGAAATTGTGGGAAGCCTGGCTGGCGACGACACCATCTTTCTCGCCGTGCGTTCGGTCAAAGAAAGCCGCCAGGTGGCGGACCGCCTTCGAGACTTTCTAAAGTAGCGGGTTCCCTGCCCGTTGAACCGTGCCTGTATCCGGGCAGAGGTCCAGCAGTTGTTGCATCGTCAGTCCCGAGGCCGGGTCAGCAAGATCCGGAGCCAGTTCTGCCAGCGGCACCAGGACAAATCGCCGATCTCGATAGCGGGGGTGGGGAATTTTAAGTCCCGAAATCTGAAGAATTCTCTCCTTATATAGAAGGATGTCGATATCCAGGGTTCGAGGCCCCTTCGGCGTTTCTCGCACGCGCCCTGCCGCCTCCTCAATTTCCAGGCACTGTCGCAGGAGAACTTCGGGCTCCAGCAAGGTCCGCACTTCGACCACAGTGTTCAGAAACCAGGGCTGATCTTCGAAATCTCTCGGCTCCGTGGAGTACAGAGATGCGCTGCGCCAGACCGTAATAGCTCTATCCGCGAAAGCTTTCACGACCGAGCGGAGATTCGCTTCGCGGTCGCCCACATTTGATCCCAATCCAAGATAAATACCCACGGCTGTATTATGATGCACACGTTGAATGAAAACTCACGCCACTGCAACTCCCATCGCCGACCTGCTGATCGTTAACATCGATTACTTCAAAGATGAGCGGGGATTTTTCCTCGAGAGCTGGAACAAGAGAGAGTTCGAAGCTGCGGGCATAAACGCCGACTTCGTCCAGGATTCGCATTCCGCTTCCACACAAGGCGTGCTCCGGGGCATGCACTACCAAGATATGAAGACGCCGATGTCGAAACTGGTGCGTTGCACCGTCGGCCGTATTCTTGATGTCGCCATCGACCTTCGCACGAGTTCAGCGACCTTCGGTAAATGGTTTGGAATCGAGTTGACCGCCGAGAACAAGACTCTGCTGTACGTGCCGGTAGGATTTGCTCATGGCTTCCTGACGTTATCCGACCGGTGCGAGGTGCAATACAAGCAGACGGCTTTTTACGATCCGGCGGCGGAAGGCGGCATTGCGTGGAATGATCCTGACGTTGGAATTCAATGGCCGATCACAAATCCGATGCTGTCTCCGAAAGATCAGAGGCAGTCCACGCTGAATGAATACCGCACTAAGCCGGCGTTTTTATAGCTACCGTCGGGCTTTCGGAACCTTTTTGGACGAAGTTGGGGCTTTCGGAGCCTTTTGGGCTCGGTACGCGGTAACAGCTTTATTGTGATTGGATAGGTTTTCGGAGAATGTGTGCCGGCCTTCGGTAGTTCTTACGAAATAGAGGTCGCTACCGACAGCCGGTCGAATTGCAGCTTCCAAAGAGCGCTTCCCGGGATTTGAAATCGGTCCGGGGGGCAAACCAGCGTACCGATAGGTGTTATACGGCGAGTCAAACTTCAAGTCCGCCCTTCTCAGCTGCCCCTGATACCGGTTTTCCATTTCCAACGCATAAATTACCGTCGGGTCGCACTGCATCAGCATCCTTAACTTGAGACGATTTAAGAAAACCGAAGCGATCAAGGGCCGCTCATCATCAACGGCAGCTTCAGCTTCTACCAGGGAAGCAAGAATGACAGTGTCGTGGATGTTGAGGGGCCACGATTCCGCCGGGGCCTTGCTACTGAGTTGCGCCAGAACTGATCGAAACCGTCCCACCATGGCCTCAAGAGCCTGACGCGGTTTGGTCCGAATGGGAAAGAAGTAGGTCTCGGGAAAGAGGTACCCTTCCAACGACGCAGATGCGGGTTGATCTCCCTCAAATTCTTTCAAGAGATCCAGGGAATCCTTTGCGGCTTCCACAAAGGAACTGGCGTCGCCAAAACCCTGTTGTTCCCATTGGAGGGCGACCTTCGGCAGCGTCAGGCCCTCGGGAACCGTAAACTTATGGAGATACACGCTTCCCTTAACCAGCGTTTCGACAACTTCATGAGTGGTGACCGGCCGATCAAAGAGGTACTCTCCGGCCTTCAGATCTTTTCTCTGACCTGAAATCAGAAGGTAGGCCATCGCCAGGTTCTCATTGCCGATAGCCCCACGATCGTGAAGCAATCGCAGAATTTCTCGTGCGCCAAGGCCTGGAGGGATCTCGAAAGGCATCGAGGAAGTGGGAGTGTGAAGCGCGCCCATTTCGCGGTCGAGATACAGGTAACCCAGTAGACTGGCGACGACCAGCAGCAGAAGGCATATCGAGAGAAAACGTAGTCGTCTCATCGGGTTCGGCTGTCCAGGTATTCTTGCAAAATCAACATGGCTGCTACCTTGTCCACGTGCTTTTTGCGCTCGCGCCAGTTGAGGCCCGCCTCCTCCAGCTGCTGCTCGGCCTCAAAGCTTGTGAGCCGCTCGTCCCACAAGATAACCGGAAGACCTAACGTTTTCGACAACTTCATTGCAAAGCGTTTCATTCTCTGACTTTGCGGGCTTTCCTGCCCACCCATGTGAAGGGGTTTGCCCACGACGATGGTGTCCACTTCGTTCTCTTCAACGAGACGTCGCAGCTGCCGGACATCTGCTTCCCAGCTGGTTCGCTTGAGGGTTGGTCGGCCGTTTGCGGTTAAAAGAAGGGCGTCGCTGACGGCCACACCAATATTCTTTTGCCCAACGTCCAATGCCATGATGCGCATGAAATTGCATAATACATCGCAGGTCACCCCAGCTATAATGACGGTTCGGAGGTTCCCCTTGAGTTCCAAGAGTAAATACGCGGCTTTAATGCTGTCTTCAGTGCTGGTTGTTTATGCAATTGTTGGCGGCAGGATCGGCCGCGTGAGCGCTCAAGGCAGTTCCTTCCAGCATCTCGATGTATTCAGCCAGGTCTATCAAAAGATTGAACATGATTACGTCGATCAGCCCACAATGAGTGCAGCCACACTCGGAGCTATCCGCGGCTTGCTGGAACAGGTGGATCCCTATGCGGCATACCTCAATCCTAAAGACGTCGCATTCTATAAGGAATTCTCAGTGGATAAGACTCCGGGGATTGGAGTCGTTCTGACGCGCGCAAATGGATATCCCACAATCCTGGAGGCGATTCCTGGAGGGCCCGCAGCAAAGGCCGGGTTAAAGACTTTCGATACGATCGAAGCGATCGATGACGTACCAACGCGCGAAATGAATCTCATTCAGGCTTACGCCTATCTGGCTACACCTGTCGACAAGCCCGCCTCGTTGACCATCATTCGAAACGCCGAACCTCAGATCATTAAGGTGAACCGCGAAGTGACAAAGGCTCCTCCTGTTGAAGCGAAGATCGTTCAGGGAGACATCGCCTACGTGAAAGTTCCCCTGCTGTCTGCCGGCCGGACCAGCGACGCCAAGAAACACATCGAAGAACTTGCCAAGAAGGGCGCGACCGGAATCATTCTCGACCTCAGGGCTAGCGCGGGTGGAAAAGACACAGAAGGGTACAACCTGGCAAACCTCTTCGTGGATTCCGGATCGCTGGGTTATTTGCAGGGACAAAAAGTCCCGAGAAAACTCTTTCAAGCGGATCCCAAAATGGCGATCACCAAGGTTCCTCTTGTAGTCCTTATCGATGGTGGCACGGGTGGCGCAGCTGAAATCGCAGCTGCAGCGCTCAAGGATTCAAAACGGGGCACTCTTGTGGGTACGCGGACATTCGGTACGGGTTCTTCCCAGACTTTGATCAACCTGGAAGCCGGAACCGCACTTTTGATCTCCACGGCCAAGTACTACAGCCCGTCCGGCAAGGATCTGCAGGCTAACGGTGTTATTCCGGACACGACAGTTACCAAGAACGCCAATCGCCCCGATCTCAACTCGGCGGAATCGCTTCAGGCGCCGGCGCCGATAGCAGATCCTCGCAGTGAGGAAGAGGTGCAACTGGAGAAGGCAATTCAGATCCTGAAGGAAGCGCGGACCGCCACTAAGAAGGCCGCGTAGTTCCGTTTCGGTGCTCGTTCAGTTCAACGGAGTTTCAAAAAGCTTCGGATCACACACCGTCCTTCGCGACGTCTCCTTTCAAGTCAACCCGTCCGAAAAAATCGGCCTTATCGGAAGCAACGGGTCCGGAAAAACGACCATCCTCAAGATGATGACTTCGCGAATGGAACCCGACGAAGGTTCCATTACGAAGAAGTCAGCCCTGCAGATCGGCACGCTGGATCAGATTCCCGACTTTCACGAAACCACAACGGTGCTGCAGGAAGGGCTGCGGTCCTTCGCCGAGCTGATTGCCACCGAACAAGAGATGTCGCGGCTCGAGCATGAAATCTCAGAGAGTCATGCTCAAAACCTTCTGGACGAGTATTCCAGGCTACAACACACCTTTGAGTTGAAGGGCGGATACCGTATCCGGGCGATGACGGAAGCGGCTCTGCTGGGAATCGGCTTTTCGAAAGAAGCGCTGCAACGTCCTGCCAATTCACTCTCAGGAGGAGAAAAGAACCGCCTCGCTCTCGCAAAACTGCTCTTGTCGGAGGCGGAACTGTTGCTTCTCGATGAGCCAACGAACCACCTGGACCTGAGATCCATCGAATGGCTTGAACGGTTTTTGCGGGAAACATCGAAAACTGTGATGGTTGTTTCCCACGACCGCATTTTTCTGGACCGCGTGGCGGGACGCATCCTCGAAATTACCGGCGAGCAGATGCACGACTATCGCGGCAATTACACGGACTACCTGCGGGAACGAGCCGAAAGACTCGCGCGGCAAGAAAAACAGTGGCGTCAGCAGCAAGACTGGATTTCAAACCAGGAGGACTACATCCGGCGCAACATCGCCGGACAAAAGACGAAGCAGGCGCAATCGCGTCGCAAGATGCTGGATCGCGTGCAACGGATCAGCAAGCCCCGCACAGCATCGTCTCAGGTGAAGTTCCAGTTCGTGCCGGCGGAGCGCGGCAGCCGATTCGTGGTGCAAGCTCGCGACTTGTCGATTGGCTATGCGGTTCCGATCCTCACCAATTTGAATCTCGAAGTGGAGCGTGGTTCACGATGGGCGATACTGGGAGGAAACGGTGCCGGCAAAACCACGCTGCTTAAAACTCTGATTGGCACGATTCCTCCCCTTGCCGGAGGGATCGCCTGGAGTGAGGGCGCCGGCATTGGCTATTACGATCAGCAACTCGCCGACCTCAGCAAGAATTCAACGGTTCTCGAAGAAATCCGAAGTCTCGACAGTACGGCTACAGACGGAGAGCTGCGTTCGTATCTCGCTCAGTTTCTATTTAGCGGCGAGGACGTTTTCAGCGCCGTGTCCATCCTGAGCGGCGGAGAAAAGTCGCGCGTGGCGCTGGCGAAAATCATCTATCAGAACCCGACGATTCTTGCGCTTGATGAACCGACGAACCATCTGGATATTGGGTCGCGCGAAGCGTTGGAAACGGCCCTCGCCGACTATCCTGGAACGATCCTGTTTGTAACCCACGATCGGTATCTCGCTCAAAAGCTTGCCACCCATCTTCTTTATATTGAGGACGGATCGGCGTACGTTTTTGACCGGCTGAGCGCCTTTGAAGAATGGCTGGACCGCGATTTGGTCCCCAAAGCGGTTGCAACAAAGGCGAAGCCCGCTCAACCTGTCGAGACTCCCGGGCCCGCGATGAGCAAGAACCGACGAGAGAAACTCGCAGCCGAAGTGGGCCAAACGGAAGCCCGGATTCAACAGCTTGAAGCGGATCTCGGGGCGATAGAGTCGGAGTTCAGCAACCCGGGTCCCGAAACGAACTGGGAAGAAGCCCACCGCAGGCACGCCGAAATCAAAAAGACCCTGGACGATCTCTACAACCAGTTGGCAGAACTCTCGGAGTTACTCGGCTGACGCTTTGGGTTAAAATGTCAGGTTCGTTTGCGTCCCTGAATTGCAATCTATGGCGAACATCCGAAACATCACTGTTCGTGGGGCTCGGCAGCACAACCTGAAAGGGATAAATGTTGAGATTCCAAGGAACCAGCTCACCGTCATTACGGGGCTGAGTGGATCGGGAAAATCGAGCCTGGCTTTCGACACCATCTATGCCGAAGGTCAGCGTCGGTACGTCGAGTCGCTTTCGGCATATGCGCGCCAGTTCCTGGACCGTCTCGAGCCCCCGGATGTGGATTCGATTGAAGGGCTCTCCCCGGCAATCTCCATCGAACAAAAGACGGCTTCCCGCAGTCCGCGTTCCACTGTCGGCACTGTTACTGAAATCTACGATTACCTGCGCCTTCTCTTCTCCTCTGTGGGGGTTCCTCACTGTCCGGATTGTGGCAAACCGATCTCGAAGCAAACGCCGGATCAGATCGTCAGGCATCTGAAATCGCTGCCGGAAGGTGAGCGCGTGATGGTCCTCGCACCGATCGTTCGCGGACGAAAGGGCGAATTCAAGAAGCAGCTCCAGGGACTCGCGAGAAGCGGCTTCGTCCGTGCTCGCATCGACGGCGTGTTGCGTTCGCTCGATGAGCCGATCGATCTGGACAAAAAGAGGAATCACACGATTGAGATCGTCGTCGATCGCCTCTTGATCAAGAACAACATCGAACGGCGGCTGGAGGCTTCGGTTGAACAGGCCATCAAGCTCGCAAACGGAGTCGTTCTGGTTGCCATTGTGGATGGCGAAGAACGGCTTTATTCCCAGAAGATGGCGTGTATGGATTGCGGGGTGAACATTCCAGCGATTGAACCTCGCACGTTTTCCTTTAACAGCGTTTATGGAGCGTGCGACACCTGCCACGGGCTCGGGGTGCGTTTTGATTTCGATCCATCACGGATTGTTGCCGATCCCTCTCGGCCACTGCTGCAGGGAGGGCTTGCGGTCACGAACACCTGGCTGGATGATGAGCTCGAAGTCCAGGTACGCCGCGTGGCCCAGCAGCTAAACATCGATCTTGCCGTGCCATTTGAGCAGCTTTCTGAAAAAGAGCAACAGTCAGTCTTTTATGGAACGCGTGAGAAGAAGAGTCGTGTCACGGGAATCATCGAGTTTCTGAATGACCAGAATACGGCCGATACGCCGATTTCAGAGGATCTTGCCGGGTTCATGGTAACGCGTACATGCGCAGCTTGCAAAGGCACGCGCCTGAAGCCTGAAAGTCTGGCGGTTCGTGTGGGCGGAAAAGCCATTTCGGAAGTCGTGTCGTCATCAATCTCCGAAGCAATCCAATACTTTGTCGGATTGAACCTCGGCGTGCGAGAACGACTCGTTGCCGATCGGATCGTGCGCGAGATTCGGGACCGTCTCGAATTCCTCGAGGCCGTGGGGTTGAACTACCTGAGCCTGGACCGCGCCGCCAACACGCTGTCCGGGGGAGAAAGTCAGCGTATTCGTCTCGCTACACAAATCGGTTCGAGACTCCGTGGAGTATTGTACGTGCTGGATGAACCGTCGATCGGTCTCCATCACAAAGACAACGCCCGGTTGCTCGCCACCCTTCAGGAACTCCGAGACCTGGGAAATACCGTGGTCGTGGTCGAGCACGATGAGGAGACGATCCGAAGAGCGGACTATGTGATTGATCTCGGCCCAGGCGCCGGCACGGAAGGGGGTAATGTTGTTGCGGCTGGAAAACCGGACATCATCGCGGCTAACGAGGACAGTCTGACAGCAAAGTATCTGTCAGGCCGTCTTCAGATTGCTGTGCCCTCGAAGAGGCGTTCCGCAAACCACAAGGCCATCGTCATTCGAGGCGCGTCGGAGCACAACCTGCGCAACATCGACGTCTCATTCCCTATCGGTTTGATGACCGTCGTCACAGGAGTCTCGGGTTCCGGCAAGTCCACGCTTGTGAACGAGATTCTGTATCGCGCACTCGCCCGCAATCTCTACCGTGCGCTCGACGAGCCAGGCGCTCACGGTCGCATTGAAGGCCTCGACCTGATCGACAAGGTCATTGAGATCGACCAGTCGCCTATCGGCAGGACTCCGCGATCGAATCCCGCAACCTACACGGGCGTGTTCACACCGATTCGAGAACTCTACGCGATGCTGCCGGAGTCTCGCGCGCGAGGCTACAAACCCGGCCGGTTCAGCTTCAACGTGAAGGGAGGCCGGTGCGAGGCGTGCCAGGGTGACGGGTTGCGAAAGATTGAAATGAGCTTCCTGCCCAACGTCTACGTATCCTGCGAAGTTTGCAGGGGAAAGCGGTACAACAGCGAGACGTTGTCGATTCTCTACAAAGGGCTTTCGATCTCGTCCCTGCTGAATTCGACAGTCGCTGAAGCGCTCCCTGTCCTGTCGTCCATACCGCAGGTTCACGCCCGCCTCCAGACGCTCGTCGACGTCGGTTTGGGCTACATCGGGCTCGGACAACCTGCCACGACGCTATCGGGGGGTGAAGCACAGCGGATCAAGTTGGCGCGAGAACTGAGCCGGCGCGCAACCGGGAAAACGTTGTACATCCTCGACGAACCTACGACCGGGTTGCATTTCGACGACGTCAAGAAGTTGCTCGACGTTCTCAATCGATTGACAGACCTTGGCAACACAGTGATCATTATCGAGCATCATCTGGACGTCATTAAAACTGCGGACTGCGTCATCGATCTCGGGCCAGACGGCGGCGTTCAGGGCGGGCGCGTGATGGCAACCGGCACGCCGGAACATGTCGCACAAGCCGCGGAGTCCTACACAGGGCGTGCACTGGCTCACATTTTATGAATGATCCCCAAAGCCTCATCGCGCAATTCGTTGCGGAGAGTATTCGCGTGAAGTCTGAGTTCTTTCAGGCACAGGCGTCGCTCGTCGCTGAAACGTCCCGGAAAATAGCGGATGCGTTGCGAAAGCACCAAAAAATTCTGCTTTTCGGGAATGGCGGCAGTGCAGCAGATGCGCAGCATATTGCCGCAGAATTCGTTGGCCGTTTCCTGCCGGACCGGCGGGCACTGCCTGCGATCTCTCTCGCCACAGACACATCCGCATTGACGGCGCTGGGGAACGATTACGGATTCAACACCGTGTTTTCCCGCCAGGTTGAAGCGCTCGGCAATGCAGGAGATGTTGCGATTGGAATCTCCACGAGCGGAAATTCACCGAACGTGGTCGAAGCAATGGATGCGGCTCGAAAGAAGGGCCTGCTGACAATCGGGTTCACCGGTCAAGATGGGGGCGAGATGAATGGTCGGGCCGACGTCTTGTTCAGGGTACCGTCGCGTATGACTCCGCGAATTCAGGAGACACACATCACTCTGGGACATGTGTTGTGCGAACTCGTAGACCGCGACCTCTTCCCCGACGCGTACTCCGGGAACTAACGTGGAATCTCGCTATCCGATTCAGCCGCTGCCTCTCGATGGTGTTACAACCTATCCGTTGGCAGATCGCAAAAACAAAGTCACAACGGAAATGTTCGGTAAGGCTTTCGACGGCTCCGAGAACATTCCAGGTTTCATTTCAAAGCTGCCTCGCATTCTCGCTGGTGAAAGCCTGCGGAATCTGATTCGAGCCATTCTCTACGCGAAGACGACAAACAGAGCAATTGTCTGGGGACTCGGCGGACACGTCATTAAAGTCGGACTCGGGCCAGTGATCAATGATCTGATGCAGAACGGCCTGGTAACGGCCGTAGCGATGAATGGCTCCGCGGCGATTCACGACTTTGAAGTGGCCATGGGCGGAGCAACGTCCGAGGAAGTGGGCGACGTCCTTGGGTCGGGAAAGTTTGGTATGGTCCGCGAAACAGCAGAGCACATGAATGCGGCGATCAGCGGCACCCGCGGAACAGAAATTGGACTGGGCGAAGCATTCGGCAACGCAATCGTGAACGGCTCCATACCCTTTCCGTTTCAGAACATGAGTATCCTCGCAGAAGCCTGGAAGAGAAAGATTCCCGTCACCGTCCATGTTGCTGTGGGCACCGACACCATCCACGCGCACCCTTCCGCTTCCGGCGAAGCCATGGGTGAAGGCAGCTTTCACGACTTCCGCCTGTTTAGTTCCGTGATTAAGGACCTCAATGGCGGAGGCGTTTACTTGAACGTCGGATCGGCGGTTCTGTTGCCTGAAGTTTTCCTGAAGGCCGTATCGTTAGTCCGAAATCTTGGATTCAGCCTTGAGGAATTCACAACGGCCAATCTGGACTTCATCCAGCATTATCGCCCGACCCAAAACGTGTTGAAGCGACCCACGCAAAACACCGGTCAATCCATTGCCCTCACGGGCCACCACGAAATTATGGTTCCTCTGTTGGCGGCCGCGTTGAAGGGCGCCCTCTAATGGCAATTCGTGAGCCTGATGTTCCCTTCCGTTGGACTCGCCTCGACCTGATTGCTTTTATTTCGTTCTTTATTGCGTCGATCTTTTTCCTGCCGCTGCTGGCATTCCTCCTGCTTCGCGTCTTTGAGCCGACACTGCAGTTCGAGAACTTCTCAACTGTGCAAAGGGTTCTTATCCAGGCAACGATGGATGCCCTCTGGCTTGCATTCATCGTTTTTCTTGTCAAAGGACGCCACCGTCAGCCGATCTTTCAGACGTTGAGGTTCGTCCGCATCGGAAAAGCGGCGATGTTGCGTTACGCACTCGGGGGTTTGCTCCTGGCGTTGATCTTCGTTTTTCTGTCCTCTTTGTTGTTTCCGACACCTTCTCCGTCGGGAATCGAAAAGCTGCCCGAGACTCCGTTGTCGTTGACGCTTGTCCTTCTCTTCGGCGCCGTGGTCGGGCCCTTCCTGGAGGAAGTTGTCTTTCGAGGATTTGTCTTTAAAGTGGTCGAGGATGTTTACGCTGCAAGTTTGGCCGTACCTGTGACAACGGTCTTGTTTGCAGGATTACACCTTTCACAACTCGGCAGTAACTGGCCGGCGTTCCTTGTTATCCTCGGCGTCGGCTATGTGCTTACCCTGGTTCGACAACGGACTGGATCCGTCATTTCGTCAATTATCATGCACACGACGTACAACGCGACGATCCTGGGAATTGCGGCGTTCGCCTCGATATTCGCGCCGGGACCAAAACGGTAGCTTGTCCTAATTCACGTATCGCTCGTACAGGCTGGTTCGCTGACGTGGGATAAATCCTGCATCGGAGATGATGCGTCGGAGTTCACCATCGTTGGCCCGGTTTCGGGCACCCGCAGCGCTGATGACATTCTCTTCGATCATGATGCTGCCCATGTCGTTAACGCCGAATCGTAAACCGACCTGTCCGACTTTGAGCCCGACAGTGAGCCACGAAACCTGGATGTTGTCGAAATTGTCGAGATAGATTCGGCTTAGAGCGAGCATCCTGAGGTATTCCGCGGCGGTCACTTCCGGAAGATTACGTTTTGCGAGCTCCGTATGCTCGGGCTGGAAGGTCCAGGGGATGAAAGCCGTGAAGCCTCCGGTCTCATCCTGTAATAGGCGCAATTTTTCCAGATGATTCACGCGATGGCGAATGGTCTCGCCTACGCCGGTCATCATTGTTCCCGTCGTGCGGAGATTGAGCGCATGCGCTTCACGATGGACCATCAGCCACTCTTCGCTGGAACACTTGAGGGGGCTGATGTCATCACGGATTTCGTCATCCAGAATTTCTCCGCCGCCTCCCGGCATGGAGTCGAGCCCGGCCGCCCTCAGCCGTTGAAATGTTTCAGCGACTGTCAGTTTTGATACTTTGGCGATATTGAGAATCTCTGAAGGCGAGAAGCAATGACAATGGATCTTGTATCGTTCCTTTATCCCGGCCAGGAGCTTCTCATAGTAATCAATCTTCAAATCGGGATGGACGCCGCCCTGCATGAGGATGCCGGTACCGCCGAGAGCAAGAGTTTCCTCGATCTTTTTGTAGATCACATGATCCGGCAAGACGTAGGCTTCGTCGTCACCTTTCACTCGATAGAACGCGCAAAAGGTGCAGAATTCCTTACACACGTTTGTGTAGTTGATGTTCCGATCGATGATGTAGCTGATTACGTTTTCGGGATGACGTCGAATCCGAATCTTGTCTGCGGTTTCACCAAGATCCAGCAGATCCGCCTTTTCAAAAAGCAGGATTGCTTCTTCGGGCGTTATGCGAACGCCTTCAAGGGAGGAATCCAGAATGGTTCGGACATCTCTCATAAAAACTCCACAGACCGGGCAGTCTTGATCGCGCCAACCTCCTTCGCCATTTCGTAGAACAGGCGCAGGCCCTCGACGCATGCGTCGTCCATGTAATAGTGGACGTTCTCGGTAAGGTATTCTTGCAGAAACTCTTCCTTCAGGGAAAGCTCTGCCGCGTAACGTTTTGCAATCTCCGGTATGTTGTGTACGCCGAATTCCCGAGATTGCCGCAGCGCTTCGGCCACGCTTTCGTCCTTGAATCCTTCTCGCGCCGCCCAGAACGCGAAGACAAAGGGCTGGCCCGTCAAGAACTTCCAGCGTTCGGCCAGATCAAAGACCTCGAGGGGCTCCGGTCCATACCGCAAAAACGCTTTCTGCTTTTCTGCGTTTGGCCGCTCATGCTCTTCCATGAATTTCAGGGCTGCATCACCGATTAAGACGGCCGCATCGGAGGAAGCCAGCATAGCGGCGAGGTCGGCGGCGGCAGGTTTGAAGTCCGGCCGTGTATGGAAGAATTCGCTGAAAACAATCCGCGCGAGAACGGCCGAAGTACGGGAACTGTTGTCCACTGCTACGGTTTTGACCTCGTAAAGCGGTTTGTTACTGATGAGAAGGACGCTCCGAACCCGATGCCGGCATGCCACGACTGGCCCCGGGATGATTCGAGTGCCCGCGATTCGCTGAAACTCGATTGATGGAATCAGTCCGATATCCACTTTCCGGTCTTTCAGTTGATCCGCGCATTCTGCCGGCGTATGGAGCACCGTCTCGAAGAAGTCGGACTGTGGGCCCTGAAGGATTCCCCAGGCTAGCGGGACGGAATTCAAATACTTCACAATGGAGATTTTTGTCTTTGCCACGGTTGCAAAGTCTAACATGTCACGTCTGGTAAGATAGGCGGCCGGAAGGAACCCGTTTGGATGGAAATTGCTGTTGTTGGTGGCGGGCCAGGTGGGTGTTGGACTGCAATCCTGCTCGCGCGCAGCGGTCATAACGTAACATTGTTCGATCCTCAGGCCCCTTGGGAGAAGCCGTGTGGTGGCGGAGTGACGACGCGCGCACTGGAACGATTCGCAATCTTTTCCGGCGGCCTCCCCCAGAAGCGCGTCGATGACATTACCGTCTACTTCGGTGACAAGAATTCCGTCACGCTCAAGCCCGAACACCCTATCGTCATCGTCTCTCGAAAGGAACTCGCCCAGTCTCTGCTGGAAGAAGCTTCTCGAGCGGGGGTCCAAATACGCCATGAACGCGTCACCCACCTGACTCTTGAAAAGAACAGATGGCTGATCAAGACAAAGGGATCGAATCTTGTTGCCGACTTTGTTGTGGGCGCCGATGGCGCCACGAGCTTCGTAAGGCGTGCACTCGGTACGCCGCTGACGCCACAGGACTTATGTATTACCCTGGGGTACTACATTCCCGGCGAAGTTCCCGCCACGATGAAGATCTTCTTCGTCCCTTCGCTGGAGGGGTACATCTGGTCCTTTCCCAGACCGAATCACATTTCCTATGGACTGATCAGCCGGAGCGGACCCGGTCAAACCGGGAAAGCGCGGGAGCTGCTGTCGAATTTCATCGTCGCCGACCTTGGTCCCGAAGTTATGGGTCAGGCGGGGTGTTACAGCGCACCGGTTCCATGTCTCCAAAAGACCTCGTGGAAAGGCAATGTCATCGCGGGCGACCGGTGGGCACTGGTAGGCGATGCCGCAGGCCTGGCGGATCCCATCACCGGCGAAGGGATTTACTTCGCCTTCCGGTCGGCCGAGATCCTCGCGGAAACCATTGATCGACCTGGCGAATACTCCAAAACGGTCTGGCGTGAGATTGGAAATGACCTGCAGCGTGGTTCGTCCATGTATCGCAAGTTCTATCGAGGTCAGTTTCTCGGTGGCGACTTCCGCAAACGGACGGTTCAATTGGCGCGGCGTAGCCGAACGGTGCAGAAGATCCTGGAGGCCTTCATCGAAGGGCGCCAACCCTACCTCAACTTGAAGAAGAAGTTGTTCTTTTCCGTCCCTTCCGTTGCATGGGATCTCATTGCG
>Ga0111538_10001997_pt1 | contig 28663 bp, 31 predicted proteins | sample SoiMethybrSBSTD1_FD_79669 | JGI IMG/M metagenome (GOLD analysis project Ga0111538, IMG submission 79669) | Bulk soil microbial communities from a Populus tree surrounding site in Tennessee, USA - Soil MetaG P. TD hybrid SBSTD1 (version 2)... | ecosystem: Environmental > Terrestrial > Soil >... | reverse complement strand
GCGCGGAGCTAGCCATGGTGTGGGGGAATCGGTCTCGCCACCGGCGCGTGCGCGGGGCAAGGGAAGGACACCCCTTGAGCCGCGGGCGGCGCTGTTACCAGCGCACCGCAAGGCCAGGTGTCCAGGGAGCCAGGACATGGTCAAAGGGAATTGGGCGCTCTTCGAAGAAGATTTCTGGTCGATCAACGCGATCCTCCAGACGCTCATGCGCAGCTCCAGCGCGCGGAGCGTCATGCTGATCGACAAGACGGGGCAGCTCATCAACTCGATCGGCGAACCCCCCGGCTTCGACGTCACCTCCTTCTCATCGCTCGCCGCGGCCGACTTCGCGGCCAACGCCCAGCTCGCCGAGATGGTCGGGGAGAAGGACTTCGCCACCCTCGTCCACCAGGGGCAGAACGACAGCCTCTACCTCTCCATGATCGCGAACCGGGTCATCCTGGTCGTGCTCTTCGATCGGAAGACGTCGCTCGGACTGGTCCGCTTGAAGGCGAAGCGCGCCGGAGACGAGCTGCTCGAGGTTCTGAACAAGCTCTTCGACAAGCTCCAGTACCGTAACGAGGAGGCCATCGCGACGCCTCTCGGTGCCGACTTCGCGGCCGAGGCGGAAAGCGAGATCGACAGTCTCTTCCAGGACTAGGGGTATGCACGATCCGTGTCGCTGATCAACTACTCGTCCCGGGAGATCAACTGCAAGATCGTCTATTACGGCCCGGGGCTTTGCGGCAAGACGACGAATCTTCAACATATCTACTCGCGCGTTCCCCAGGAGACCCGGGGGAAGATGATCTCCCTGGCCACCGAGATGGATCGCACGCTCTTCTTCGATTTCCTTCCGCTCGAGCTGGGTCAGATCCGGGGCTTCCGCACGCGCTTCCATCTCTACACGGTGCCCGGGCAGGTCTACTACAACGCGAGCCGGAAGCTGATCTTGAAGGGGGTCGACGGCATCGTGTTCGTCGCCGACTCGCAGATCGACCGCTTCGACGCGAATGTCGAGAGTCTCGTCAACATGCATGACAACCTCGCCGAGCACGGGCTCGCGACCGACAAGATCCCGATCGTGATGCAGTACAACAAGCGCGACCTCCCGCGCGTGGTCTCTGTGGGGGACCTGGAGCGGGAGCTGAACCCGCAGGGCGTGCCGTACTACGAGTCGGTGGCGCTCCGCGGGACGGGGGTGTTCGACACCCTCAAGCTTGCCTGCAAGATGGTCCTCAAAACGCTCGGCTGACGCCCGTGCGACGGATCGCGATCGCGATCGCCACCGGGCTCGGCGTGGGCTTTGCCCCCGTCGCGCCGGCCACCGTCGCTTCCTTCCTCGTCGCGCTCCTCTTGATCCCCGCCGTGGGCCACGTGAGCACGCTCGCCTGGGGCCTCGCCACGCTCGCGCTCCTCCCGATCGCGGTCTGGTCGTCGCACGAGGCCGAGAAGACCCTGGGCACGGACGCGAAGCCGATCGTGATCGACGAGGTCGTGGGCATGCTCGTCGGAGGCTTCGCGGTGTCGATGGGATCGCGGCCGATCGTCGCTCTGGGGCTCCTCTTCGTTTTCTTCCGAGTCTTCGACATAGCGAAGCCGCTCGGCATCCATCGCTCGCAGTCGCTCCCCGGCGGATGGGGCGTCGTCGTGGACGACGTGCTCGCGGGCGTGCTCACGAACGTGGCGCTTCGGGTTGCGCTACGATGGGTGTCGCCATGAGCGCTGAGATCATCACGATCGGAACCGAGCTCCTGAACGGGATCGGGCGGGACACGAACGGGGCCATGATCGCGGCCCATCTCGCGTCGATCGGGATCGAGGTGCAGTACCAGACGACCGTGGGGGACGACGCCTCGCGCATGGCGGACGTCTTCCGCGCGGCGGCCCACCGCGCCCAGGTCGTGATCACGACCGGGGGCTTGGGCGCCACCTCGGACGACCTCACGCGGAAGACGATCGCGACCGTGTTCCGGCGTCGGCTGGTCCTCGACGAGGCCGTGCTCGAGCACATCCGGGCGCGGTTCCGCGTGCGCGGGATCGAGATGCCCACCATCAACGAGTCGCAGGCGCTCGTCCCGCGCGGCGCGGGCATCATCGAGAATCCCCGCGGCCTCGCCCCGGGCCTCCACTTCACGCATCTCGAAGCCGACTACTTCTCGCTCCCCGGCGTCCCGCACGAAGCCGAGGCGATGATGGAGAGCTACGTCGTCCCCTATCTCAAGGCCCGGCGGCCGGGGTTTCCAGCGACCCGCCGCGTGATCCGCACGGTCGGGATCTCGGAATCGGTGCTCGCGGAGCGGCTCCGTCCGGTGGAAGCGTCGGAGGAGCGGATCCGGGTCGGATACCTGCCGCACATCCAGGGCGTGGACATCACGCTCGCGCCCGTCGCACCCGAGCTCACCTGGATGGAGGACGCGCTCGACCGTTGCGAGGCCCGCGTCCGGGAGCTGGCCGGGGACCACGCTTATGGGGCGGAGGGGGACACACTCTCCGCCTTGGTCGGGGCGCTCCTCCTCGAGCGCCGCGCCACGCTCGCGACCGCGGAATCCTTCACCGCGGGGGCGGTGGGATCCGCGATCGCGGCGACCCCTGGCGCGTCGCGCTACTACCTGGGCGGGATCGTCGCCTACTCGAACCGCGCTAAGCAGGAGCTCCTCGGGGTTCGGCCGACCACGCTCGAGCGGCACGGGGCCGTGAGCGCGGAGACCGCCGAGGAGATGGCGTCCGGGGCGCGGACGCGCTTCGACTGCGACGTCGCGCTCTCGAGCACCGGCATCGCCGGCCCGGACGGCGGGACCACCGAGAAGCCGGTCGGCCTCACCTACTTCGGGATCGCCACGTCCGAGGGGGTGCGGAGCGCGCGCTTCGTCCTTCCGGGGAACCGCGCGGAGATCACGGGGCGTTCGGTGGCCTATCTCCTCGACCTCGCTCGGCGGCAGCTCGCGCCGGCCGCCGTGTGAAGGACCTCACCCGCACCTTCGTCGCGCTGCTCCTCCCCGAAGACTGGATGGACTATCTGGCAGGCGTCTCGCGGGAGCTCTCGGCGGGCACGTCCGGATTCTCCTGGGTGAAGCCCGAGAACTTCCACCTGACGGTCCGCTTCCTGGGCGATCTCGGCGACTCCGGGGTGCGCCGCGTGTGCGACACCGTGACCGAGGCGGCGTCGCCGCTTCCCGCGCCGCGGGCCAGGCTGGGAGAGCTGGGCGCCTTCCCGAACCTGGAACGTCCCCGGGTCCTCTGGGTCGGGTTTGCCGAAGGAGGGCGGGAGCTCGAAACCGTGGGGAAGAGCGTGAACGATGCGCTCCGCAAGGCGGGGTTCGGTCCTGCCGACAAGCCGTTCCGTCCCCACCTCACGCTGGCCCGCGTTCGGGAGGGGGCGCGCGGTCTGGACAGCATGCGCGAGGGTGCCCTTCCCCCCCGTCCGGAGGCGGGGCTCCTCGACCGGATCGTCGTGATGAAAAGTGACCTACACCCTTCCGGCTCCCGCTATACTGCGCTCACGGAGGTTCGCCTCCGGACGCCGGACGGCAACGCCCCGACTCCGCCGCGCACCGGCTCGAGCTAGGAGCCCTACAACCACAATCCATCGACTTCGCCCCGACCCGAACCCGGCGTCCCGGTATGGATCGCCAGAACATCTAGGGGGTATCGCGACATGGCAGGGAATCCCACCACCCGGGAAACGAACAAGGAGCGTTCGAAGGCGCTCGAGCTCGCGGTGCAGCAGATCGAGCGTCAGTTCGGCAAGGGCGCGATCATGAAGCTCGGCGAGGAATCGGCGCGCGTCACGATCGACTCCATCCCGACTGGCTCGATCACGCTCGACGCGGCGCTCGGCATCGGAGGCGTGCCGCGGGGCCGCGTCATCGAGATCTACGGGCCGGAATCGTCCGGCAAGACGACGCTCGCGCTCACGATCATCGCGCAGGCGCAGAAGGCGGGCGGGAACGCCGTCTTCATCGATGCCGAGCACGCGCTCGACGCGAAGTACGCGCACCGCCTCGGCGTGGACATCGAGAGCCTCCACGTGGCCCAGCCCGACACGGGCGAGGAGGCGCTCGAGATCGCCGAGCATCTCGTGCGAAGCGGCGCGGTGGACGTGATCGTGATCGACTCGGTGGCGGCGCTCGTGCCGAAGGCCGAGATCGAGGGTGAGATGGGCGATTCGCACATGGGCCTCCAGGCGCGCCTCATGTCGCAGGCGCTCCGGAAGCTCACCGGCACCATCTCCAAGTCCAAGACCACGGTCATCTTCATCAACCAGATCCGCATGCAGATCGGCGTCATGTTCGGCAATCCCGAGACCACGACCGGAGGCCGCGCGCTCAAGTTCTACGCGTCGGTGCGCATGGACATCCGCCGGATCGGCGCCATCAAGGAAGGCGAGGCCGTCATCGGGAGCCGCGTGAAGGTGAAGGTCGTGAAGAACAAGGTCGCGGCCCCCTTCAGGGAAGCCGAGTTCGACATCCTCTACAACGAGGGGATCTCGAAGCAAGGCGAGCTGCTCGATCTCGCCATCGACAAGAACCTCGTGCAGAAGAGCGGCACGTGGTTCTCGTACGGCGACGAGCGGATCGGCCAGGGGCGCGAGAACGCGCGCCTGTGGCTCAAGGAGCATGCCGACGCGGCCACGGAGATCGAGGCGAAGGTCCGCGAAGCGATGGGCCTGACGCGCGCTTCCGAGGAGAACGGGACCGAGCCGGCGGCGGCCACGCCGGAAGCCCGCGGGGAGCGCCGGGTCCGGATCTGAGCCATGCCGGTCCGGCCGGACCGGGCGGCGTCCGAGGACGCCGCCAAGGACGCCGCGCTCCGCATCCTGGGGCGGGCGCCCCGCACGGAGCGTGAGATCCGGGATCGATTGCTGACGCGCGGATTCGTCCAGGACGCGGTGGAAGGCGCTCTCGAGCGCCTTCGCCGCGTCTCCCTTCTGGACGACCGCGCGTTCGTGCGCGCGTACCTGCACTCGGAGGTGCCGCGCCGGCCGCAGGGGATGAGGCTCCTCGCCGCCACGCTCAAGCGGCGCGGCGTGCCGCCGCTCCTGCTCGAGGAGCTGGATCAGCTCCTCGGCGAGGATCCGGATCTGGTCGAGCGCGAGCTGGATCAGGAGGAAGGGCGTGCGCGGGCCGCGCTCGCGCAGATCGCGCGGCGCGCGGGCTCGAAGAGAGACGAGCGCGCCGAGCGCCGGATGATGGGCGCGCTCGTGCGGCGCGGATTCGACTGGAGCCTGGTGCGGGATCTGATCCCGTCCCCGAAGGAAAACCGGGAGTGACTCGATCCACGTGAAGCGAACGTCCAGCAACGACCTCCGGAAGCTCTTCCTCGACTTCTTCATCGAGCGCGGGCACCCGCACCTGCCCATGGCCCCGCTCGTCCCGCTCGACGACCCGACGCTCCTCTTCACGTCGGCGGGCATGGTGCCCTTCAAGCCCTACTTCTCCTCGCCCCTTCCCCCGCCGACACGGCGCGCGGTGACGGTGCAGCGCTGCCTCAGGCTCACCGACGTGGAGCAGGTGGGGCAGACGGTGCGCCACGCGACCTTCTTCGAGATGCTCGGCAATTTCTCCTTCGGCGATTACTTCAAGAAGCAGGCGGTCGAGTGGGCGTGGGAGTTCTCGACCGAGGTGCTCGCGATGCCCAAGGAGCGGCTCTGGCCGTCGGTCTACATGGACGACGACGAGGCGTTCGATCTCTGGGCCAAGCACATCGGCTTGGGCGCCGCCCGCGTGACGCGGCTCGGCGAGAAGGACAACTTCTGGGGACCGGCCGGGGGCACGGGGGCGTGCGGTCCGAGCTCCGAGATCTACTGGGACCAGGGACCCGGCACCGGGTGCCAGCGTCCGGAGTGCGCGCCCGGCTGCGACTGCGAGCGCTACCTCGAATTCTGGAACCTCGTCTTCCCGCAATTCGACCAGCTCCCGAGCGGCGAGCGGAAGCCGCTCGCCAATCGCGGGATCGACACCGGCATGGGACTCGAGCGGCTCGCGATGATCCTTCAGGCCTCGCCGTCCGTGCAGGACAACGACCTCCTCGCGCCCATCGGCGATGCCGTGCGGCGGATGGGGAGCGCTCAGGACGCCGCGACCGACCGCGGGCGGCGCGCCGTGCGCGTCATCACCGACCACGCACGCGCCCTCGTCTTCACGTTCGCCGAGGGCGTGCGCCCGTCGAACGAAGGGCGCGGCTACGTCGTCCGCCGCCTGCTGCGGCGCGCGGCGCGCTTCGGGCGGGACGTCGGGGTCCAGGGCCCCTTCCTCGCTCGTCTCGTGCCCACGGTGGTCCAGCAGATGGCCGCATACGAGGAGTACGCGTATCTGAAGCGTGAGGAGTCGATCGTCGCGGACGCGATCCGCGAGGAGGAGTCGCGCTTCGCGGAGACGCTCGAGCAGGGGATGGCCCGTTTCGAGGAGACCGCCGCGCAGCTCGAGAAGCGCCAGGAGAAGACGTTCCCGGGGGCGGTCGCGTTCCAGCTCTACGACACGTTCGGATTTCCGCTCGATCTCACGGTCGAGATGGCGATGGAGCGCGGGCTCATCGTGGACCAGCCGGGCTACGAAACCGCGATGCAGGAGCAGCGGGATCGCGCGCGCAAGGCGGGGCGCTTCGAGACGCGCCGCGCGGATGCCGGGCCCTGGCAGGCGCTCACGCAGGGGGCGCACTCCGCGTTCACGGGCTACGACCAGTGGGCGCTCGACGGCGTGACGATCCGGTCGCTTCGCGCGATGGGAACCGACCGCGAGCTGGAGCTGACGCTCGACAAGACGCCCTTCTATCCCGAAGGGGGCGGCCAGGTCGGAGACATAGGGTGGCTCCAGGGGGAGGGCTCGCGGCTTCGCGTCGTGGACACGTACCGGGACGGCGACGCCATCCTGCACCGCGCGGAGATCGTGGAGGGGGCGGCCCACGCGGGCCCCTGGCGCGCGGTGGTCGACGCGGAGAAGCGTGCGGCGACGCAGCGGAACCACACCGCCACGCATCTCCTCCACGCCGCGCTTCGCGCGCGCCTCGGCACGCACCTGAAGCAGGCCGGCTCGCTCGTCGCGCCGGACCGGCTCCGCTTCGACTTCTCGCACGGCAAGGCGCTGACGCCCGAGGACATCCACGCCATCGAATCCGCGGTGAACGAGCGCGTGATCGCGGACCTCGAGGTGCATACCGAGATCACGTCGCTCAAGGAGGCGCAGGAGAAGGGGGCCATGGCCCTCTTCGGCGAGAAGTACGGAGAGCGCGTCCGGCAGGTGATCGTGAGCGAGTACAGCCGCGAGCTCTGCGGCGGCTGTCACGTGCGCCGCACGGGCGAGATCGGCTACTTCCGGGTCGAGTCCGAGGCGGCGATCGCCGCGGGTACGCGCCGGATCGAGGCGGTGACCGGCACGCTCGCCTACGCGCACGCCGAGCAGGACCGCGCGCTGTTGCGCGAGCTCGCCGCGCGCGTCGGTGTCCCCAAGGATCAGATCCCTTCGAGACTCGCCGCGCTCCAGGAGGAGACGAAGAGGCTTCACGAAGAGCGGAGCAAAGCCGGTAAGGCGGAGCTCAAGACGCGTGTCCTCGAGCTGGTCCGGGCCGCGTCCGAAGGCGATCCTCCCGTCGTGCTCGCGCTCGTGGAGGCGTCGAGCGTGGAGGAGCTCCGCGAGGCGAGCGATCTCGTGCGCCAGGGCCTTCCGCGCGGCGGCGGGCTCCTCGCGGCGGTGATCGACGGCAAGCTCTCGGTCGCGGCCTCCGTCGGAGCGGAAGCGGTCGAGCGCCTGCCCGCGGATCAATGGGTGCGGGACGCAGTGTCGGTGGTCGGAGGCAAGGGAGGTGGCAAGCGGGAGCTCGCGGTCGCCGGAGCCAAGGACGCCTCGCGCGTGCGCGAGGTCCTGGACCGGGGGCGAGCGTTCGCGAAGGAGCGCCTCGAGCAGCCCACGGGAGGGAATCGATGAAGGCGCTCATTCTGAGCGGCGGCAAGGGAACGCGGCTTCGGCCGATCACGCACACGAGCGCGAAGCAGCTCGTCCCCATCGCGAACAAGCCCATCCTTTTCTACGGCATCGAGGCCATCCGGGACGCCGGCGTCACCGACGTCGGCATCGTCGTCGGGGACACGGAGCCCGAGATCCGCGCCGCGGTCGGCGACGGCTCGGCGTTCGGGGTCAAGGTGACCTACATCCGCCAGCACGCGCCGCTCGGCCTCGCGCACGCGGTCAAGGTCTCGCACGACTTCCTGAAGGACGACTCGTTCGTGATGTACCTCGGCGACAATCTCATCATCGACGGCATCACGCCGCTCGTGGAAGAGTTCCGCCGCGACAAGCCGAACAGCCAGATCCTGCTCGCGAAGGTGCCGCGCCCCGAGGAGTTCGGCGTGGCCGAGCTGAATGGCGACCGGATCGTGAGACTCGTCGAGAAGCCGAAGCAGCCGCGGTCGGACCTCGCGCTCGTGGGGGTCTACATGTTCGACTCCACGATCTTCGAGGCGGTGGACGGGATCAAGCCGTCGTTCCGTGGCGAGCTCGAGATCACCGACGCGATCCAGTGGCTCATCGACCATGGGAAGGTGGTGCACCACCACGTGATCGGCGGCTGGTGGAAGGACACGGGGAAGCTCGAGGACATTCTCGAAGCCAACCGCATGGTCCTCTCGCGCGCCAAGCGCGCCATCCATGGCACGACGGACAGCGACACGCGGATCGAAGGGGACGTGGTCGTCGGCAAGGGCTCGGTGGTCAAGAACTCGCTCCTCCGCGGCCCGCTCTGTCTCGGCGAGCGGTGCGTGATCGAGAACGCCTACGTCGGCCCCTTCACGTCGATCTACGACGACGTGAAGATCCGGAACAGCGAGATCGAGCACTCGATCGTGCTCGAGCGATGCACCATCGAGGACATTCCGGTGCGGATCGAGGCGAGCCTGATCGGCAAGGAGTGCACGATCCAGCGCTCGAGGCGGAAGCCCTCGGCCTATCGCTTCATGGTCGGGGACGCGAGCTCGGTGGACGTTCTCTAGCCGGGGCATGCGCCTCCTCGTCACGGGCGCCAACGGCATCCTGGGCCGAGCCATCGCGGAGCGGCTCGGCGGTGCGCACACGCTCCTCCTCTGGGGACGCGAGGAGGCCGACCTCACCGATCCCGCGCAGGTCGAGGCCGCCGCGCGCGGGCTCACCTTCGACGCGGTGATCCATGCCGCAGCGATGACCGACGTGGATCGCTGCGAGAGCGAGCCCGAGCTCGCGTTCCGCAGCAACCGCGACGCCACGCGGCATGTCGGCGCGCTCGCCAAGGAGCGCGGCGCCACCCTCGTCTACGTGAGCAGCGACTACGTCTTCGACGGCACGAAGACCTCTCCCTACATGGAAGAGGATCCCACGGGGCCCAAGAGCGTGTACGGAAGCTCGAAGCTCGCGGGGGAGGAGGCGGCCGCCGCATCCGGAGCCCCCTACATCGTGGTGCGCACGTCGTGGCTCTTCGGAGCCGGGGGGCGGAACTTCGTCGACACGATCGCGGGAAAGCTCGCGCAAGGAGCGCCGCTCCGCGTGGTGGACGACCAGAAGGGCTCGCCGACCTACGCGCGCGATCTCGCGCATGCGATCGAGCTCCTGCTCCGCCGCGGCGCGCAGGGCGTCGTCCACGCCACCAATTCGGGGCAGACCACGTGGTATGGCTTCGCGCGCGAGATCGCGAGCGCGATGGGGCTCGTCGACGCGAGCATCACCCCGGTGAGAACGGAGGAGTTTCCCCGTCCCGCGCCGCGTCCGCGCTACTCGGTCCTCTCGGGGGCGCGGTTCCGCGCCCTGACCGGAGAGAACCTCCGGCCCTGGGAAGAGGCGGTGCGCCAGTACCTGAGCGCGCGCCCATCCGCGGAGGTGAAGTGATGCGCACGAGCTCCGTGCGCCGCGGGCTGGCCGAAGGAGCCAGGCTCCTCGCGCTCACCCTCGAGACCGAGGAGGAGCGGATCGAGGAGATGGCCGACCTCTTCGCGAAGGCCGCGGTCCAGGGCCGGACGATCTTCTTCTGCGGAAACGGCGGAAGCGCGGCCGAAGCGCAGCACCTGGCGACCGAGCTGGTGGCCCGCTTCCTCGCGGACCGCGCGGCGATTCCCGCGGTCGCGCTGACCACCGACACCTCGCTCCTGACCGCGGTCGGGAACGACACCGGATTCGACCAGGTCTTCGCCCGTCAGATCGAGGCCCTCGGCCGGCGCGGCGATCTCCTCGTCGCGATGACCACGAGCGGGCGCTCGCCCAACGTCCTCGCCGCCGTGGCCGCCGCGCGCCGTCGTGGCATGACGGTGGTCGGCATGACCGGCGCGTCGGGGCGGGCGTTCGCGCGCCGCTGCGATCTCGCGCTCGTCGTGCCGAGCAAGGAAACCCCGCGGGTGCAGGAGGTGCATCTCGTGGTCGGCCATCTCTGCTGCGAGCGCGCCGAGCAGGCGGTCCGCTCCCGTCCCCGGAGGCCGCGCAAACGTCGATGAAGCCGCTCCTCGCGTCGATGCGGGTCTATCAGTGGACCAAGAACCTGGTCCTCTTCGCCGGGCTCGTCTTCACGCTGAACATTCTCGACCCCACGTACGTGATCCCCGCGATTGCGGGGTTCTTCACCTTCTCGCTCGCGGTGTCGGGCATGTATCTCCTGAACGACGTGCTCGACGTCGAGCGGGACCGGCTCCATCCGGAGAAGCGCCGCCGCCCCGTGGCGTCGGGAGCGCTCCCGGTTCCGGCCGCGCTCACGGCGGCCATCGTCCTCCTCGCCCTCGGGCTCGGCGGCTCCTACGCGATCGGCATCCGATTCGGCAGCACGACGCTCGCCTATGTCCTCCTCACGCTCGCGTATTCCCTCCTTCTGAAGCGCGTCGTCCTCCTCGACGTGATCTCGATCGCGCTCGGATTCGTGCTCCGCGCCACCGCGGGCGTGGAGCTCCTCCGCGATCGCGCTCCGGGCGGAGCCGAGTCGATCGAGCTCTCGCCGTGGCTCCTCGTGTGCGCCTTCTTCCTCGCGCTCTTCCTCGCGATCGGGAAGCGCCGGCACGAGCTCGCGGTGCTGGAAGGGGACGCGTCGCGGCACCGCGCCGCGCTCGGCTCCTACACGGCGAAGCTCCTGGACCAGCTCGTCGCCGTCGTGACGAGCGCGACCGTGCTCGCGTATTCGGTCTACACGATCGCCCCGGAGACCCTCGCCAAGTTCGGGGGGCGTCCGCTCTATCTCACGATCCCGTTCGTCCTCTACGGCATCTTCCGGTACCTCTATTTGATGTATGCCGAGGAGAAGGGAGGGAACCCCTCCGAGCACCTCCTCCGCGACCGCGCGACGCTCGTCAACGTCCTCCTCTGGGGGGCGGCCGTGCTCGCGATCCTCACGTGGCCACGCCCCTGACCCAGGGCCACGCGCCGGCCCTTCGCGTCCGCTGCCCCGCGAAGATCAATCTCGGCCTCTGGATCCTCGGGAAGCGCCCCGACGGCTATCACGAGATCGACACCATCCTCCAGACGATCGCGCTCGAGGACGAGATCACGCTCGAGCCTGCGCGTGAAGGGCTCGTGCTCACGACGCGGGGCCTTCCGATCCCGGGGGACGCGCCGAATCTCGTGACGCGTGCCTGGGAGCTCCTCGTCGAGCGCGCGGGCGGGGTGCTTCCTCGAGGGATCCGGGCCACGCTCACGAAGCGCATCCCCGTCGGCGCTGGGCTCGGCGGAGGGAGCAGTGACGCCGCGGGATTTCTGCTCGGCGCGGACCGGCTCCTCGGTCTCGCCGTCCCGCGGGACGAGCTCCATGCGCTCGCCGCGCGCCTCGGCTCCGACGTTCCGTTCTTCCTCAAGGGAGGGACCGCACGAGCGACCGGGCGGGGGGAGCTGGTGAGACAACTTTGTCCCATGGACCCGCTCTGGATCGTCCTCGTCACTCCACCTGTCGCAATTTCAACGACTTGGGCGTACGGGCAGGTCAAAATGCGGTTGACACGAAATGACGATCGCGCTACGTTCCTCGAGTCCGCACTCGCGAGTCGCAGGCTGGACGTGGCTTTGGACGAGATGCGAAACGATTTCGAGGACGTTGTCCTACCGGGGTTACCTGAACTCGCCGTGCTCCGACGCGCCCTCACCGGCGGCGGCGCGGTGAAGGTGCTGCTCGCCGGGAGCGGATCCACCCTCTTCGGCATCCAGCGCACTCGAGAGGACGCGTTTCGACTCGCGAAGGGAGTCGCGGGACGGGGCGCACAGGTTCGCGTGGTTCGCACTCTGGAGCGTGGTGCCGTCGTGGCTCCTCTCAAGTAGCGTCAGGGGTGGGGAACGGCGGGGCGAGTGCCAGAGTCCTGATGTGGGGGTCAGGGACGCCGAGGGATCGGCTTCCGGAACTCGAGGTGGAGCGACGCATGACACTCGAGATCACTGAAGTGCGGATTTCGCTCAGGGAAGACGACAAGCTGAAAGCGTTCGCGAGCATGACCTTCAACGACGCGTTCGTCATTCGAGGCCTCAAGATCATCGAAGGGACGAACGGGATGTTCGTGGCCATGCCGAGCCGGAAACGGCCCGACGGGACGTATCAGGATGTCGCTCATCCCATCAACAACGAGACGCGGAAGTTCATCGAGGATCGAATCCTCGACGAGTACGAGCGGGAGCGCTCGAAGCAGCAGCCATCCCTGATCGGGACGACGCTGTAGCCCTGTTGGGGCGTCGGCAAGTGGTAAGCCAGGAGACTTTGGATCTCCCATTCGGAGGTTCGAATCCTCCCGCCCCAACCAGGTATCGGGGAACAAAACTCTAAGCTTCGCCCGCGGGCCGGCTGGCCGGCCGCGGTTTTTCGACCCAGGACCATCGTGACATCGATCACGGGCCCCGGAGGCAAGCCCTCCGGTCCGTCGAGCGCCGCGCGGCGCATCGGGCCCGATTGACGAAGTCGTCAATCGGTCTTTGGGTCGTTTTCATTTGGTGAGCACGAACCCGGGAGGAGGCGATGACGGTGAAGCTGGCTACGGATCGACGCGCGACGCCATCGGCCAAGGCACAGCCGGAAGCGCCGCTGATGCGCTCGGCGGAAACGCAGCTGCGCCTCTTCACGGGCAACGCGAACCGTCCGCTGGCGGCGGCGATCTGCGACTACTTGCAGATCGATCTGGGCGACGCGACCGTCGACCACTTCGCGGACGGCGAGGTGTTCGTCAAGATCAACGAGAACATCCGCGGGTCGGACATCTTCATCGTGCAGCCGACGTTCGCGCCGGCCACGAATCTGATGGAGCTCCTCGTGATGATCGACGCGGTGCGCCGCGCCTCCGCGCGGCGCGTCACGGCGGTCATCCCGTACTTCGGATTCCAGCGGCAGGACCGGAAGGACCAGCCGCGCGTCCCGATCACGGCCAAGCTCGTTGCGAACCTGATCACGACGGCGGGCGCGGACCGCGTGATGACGATGGATCTGCACTCGCCACAGATCCAGGGCTTCTTCGACATTCCGTTCGACCATCTGTACGCCGCGCCGGTCCTGGTCGACCACTTCATGCGCCACCAGGTCCATGACGTGGCGGTGGTCGCGCCCGACATCGGCAGCGTGAAGATGGCCCGCGCGTACTCGAAGCGCCTGAGCGGGACCCTCGCCATCGTCGACAAGCGCCGGCCGCGGCCTGACGCGGTCGAGATGATGAACGTGATCGGCGAGGTGGAGGACAAGAACGTCATCATTTTCGACGACATCGTGAGCACCGCGTCGACCCTGGTCGAAGCGGCGCGCGCGGTCCGGGAGGCGGGCGCCCGGGAAGTCTACGCCGCCTGTACCCACGGGGTGCTCTGCGGCGACGCGATGGAGCGGATCCAGGCGTCGGACGTGAAGGAGCTGGTCATCACCGACAGCATCCCGCACGCGCCCGGCACGCTCCCGGCGAAGATCCGCATGCTTTCGGTGGCGTCGCTGCTCGGCGAGGCGATCCGCCGGATCCACGACGAAGAATCGTTGAGCTCGCTGTTCGTTTGAGACCGGAATGGAGGTAGCGGCACCATGGCCATGCAAGCACTGAAGGGCGCGCGCCGGAGCGGAATCGGCAAGGGCGTCGCGCGCAAGCTCCGCCAGACCGGGAGCATCCCGGCCGTGTACTACGGCCGCGGCGAGGATCCGATCGTCCTCACCGTCGTGGTGAAGGAACTCGAAGACGTCATCCTGAAGGCGGAAGGATCGAACGTCATCGTCGACCTCAAGGTCGATGGGGACGGCAGTGGCGATCGCAAGGCGCTCATCCGTGAGATCCAGCGCGATCCGGTGGGGGGCCACATCCTCCACCTCGATCTGCAGCACATCTCCCTCACCGAGCGGATCACGGTCGAGGTGCCGATCGTCCTCACCGGGATCCCGATCGGCGTGAAGGACGGCGGTGGCATCCTGGAGCACCTGCTCCGCGAAGTCGAAGTGGAGTGCCTCCCGACCGACATCCCGTCCCGCCTCGAGATCGACGTGAGCGCGCTCAACATCGGCGACTCCCTCCACGTGAGCGATCTGAAGACCGAGAAGGCCACGATCCTGACCGAAGGCGAGCGCCCCATCGCGGCGGTCGTGCCGCCGACGGTACTCGAGGAGGCCAAGCCGGCGGAGGAGGGCGAGGCGGCCACCGAGCCGGAGCTCGTGAAGGAGAAGAAGGAGACGGAGGAGTCTGGAGGCAAGGAAGGTTAACGAGGTCCGGGTGGTCGTGGGGCTGGGCAACCCCGGCTCGGAGTACGCCGACACGCGTCACAACGCGGGATTTCTCGCGGTGGATGCGCTGGCCGCGAAGCTTCACCGCCCCTCGGGGTGGAAGCGGACCCAGGGCTCGCTCCGGATGACCGGACGCGCCGGCCGGCACGACGTCACCCTCGTGAAACCCCAGGAGTACATGAACCGGAGCGGCGCGACGGTGCGCGCGCTGCTCGCGGAAGGATGGGCGCTTCCGGAGCTCCTCGTGGTGTACGACGAGGTCTACCTGCCCCTGGGAACGATCCGCATCCGCCCGCGCGGCGGATCGGGCGGGCATCAGGGGCTGGAGTCGATCCTGGCGGTCACGGGATCGCAGGAGTTTCCGCGGCTTCGGATCGGAGTGGGACCGGCTCCGCGCGCGGAGGATTTGCCCGATTACGTGCTGGCTCCGTTCGCGGAGGCAGAACGGGACGAGGTGCCGCGCGTGATCGAGGCGGCATGTGATTGCGCGTTCGAAGCGGTGGCGGAGGGCCTCAGCCAGGCCATGAACCGCTGGAATCGATTCGGACGCGACGACTCGGACGAGTGAGGAGACGATGAAACTGTACGAAACGACGATCATTTTCGATCCGAGCCTCGAGGAGGCGCGGGTGAACGAGGAGATGGAGCGAGTGACCGGGCCCATCGCGCAGGCGGGGGGTGAGGTCATCGAGGTGCAGCGCTGGGGCAAGCGCAAGCTCGCGTACTTGATCGGCAAGCGCCGCGACGGTACGTACGTGCACGTGAAGCACAAGAGCCCGCCCACGCTGGTCGCGGAGATGGACCGCCGCTTCCGGTTGAACGAGAGCGTGCTCCGGCACCTGACCGTGATCGCTCCGAAGGAGAGCCCGAAGGAAGAGCCCAAGGCGGGCGAGGAAGGCGAGAAGGCTGCGGCGGCGACGCCGGCGGTCGGAGAATAGCGTCGACCCACGGGGTACGACGGACACCGAACAGGAGGTTTCATGGCACGCGACGGCGAATCGCGTTCATTTCGACGGAAGTTCTGCAAGCTCTGCTTCGACAAGGTGGAACGGATCGACTACAAAGATGACCGCCGCCTGACGCGCTTCATCACGGACCGCGGCAAGATCGTGCCGCGGCGCATCTCGGGCACGTGCGCCCGGCATCAGTCGCAGATTACCGAGGCCGTGAAGCGCGCGCGCATCCTGGCGCTCCTGCCGTTCACCAGCGAACAGTATCGCTGACCTGTGACCAGCACGGTTGAGCCGGCGCGGCCTCTGGCCGTGCTCGAGGGGGTCCGCGTCCTCGGGGCGCTCCTTCTCGGCGCGGGGATGATCGCAATCGCCTCGAGCGACATGCCGGCTCCGCTTCCATGGGCGTACGGGCTCCTGCCGGTCGGAGTGCTCTGGCTGGCCCGGCGGCTCGGACTCCTGCTCGGCCTTCTGGCGGCCACCTCCACGCTCGGCGCGGTCTACGCGGCCGGCGTGACGGAGCCGTCGCAACTTTTCTTCGTGGCCGTTCTTGCGGGGTCGGGGCTTTGCCTCGCCGCGTGCGCGCGGCGCGGCGTGAGCGCTTCCACGGCGCTCGTCGTGGCGGCGGCGCCGGTGCTCCTCGTGGCGGCGGGCTATCTCGTGTTCGGCGGGCTGGACGAGCTGAGCCGGATGTTGACGGAGCGGATGGAAAGCCTGCGCCACTACGAGATGGAGCACCGGGTCTCGCAGACGATCGGCATGTCGGCGGTCGAGTTCGAGCAGGCGCTCGAGCGGACGGGGAAGGTCTGGGCGATGCTCCTGCCGTCCCTGTTCGCGATGAAGTGGGTGATCGTGCTCGCGGTCAACTGCTGGCTCGCCTCGGTGCTCTTCCAGGACGCGGACGGATTCCCCGCGTTCGCGGAGTTCTCGACGTGGCGGGTGCATCCGGCGGGGGCGTGGGCGGCCGCGCTGGCGCTCGCGCTCATGGCGGTCCGGCTGAGCCCGGCGCTCGAGGCCGGCTACAACCTGGCCTTCCCCCTGGCCATCGCTTATACGATCCAGGGATTCGCCGTGGCCCGGTTCATGGGGATCGCGTTCGAGGTGAAGGCCATCGTGCAGCTCGCGGTGCTCTTCCTGGTGGCGATGCTGCCGATCTTGCTGGTGGTGTTCCTGGGAATCGGATTCTTCGATGCGTGGTACGACTTCCGCCGTCGCGCCGTGGCGGGCCTGACCGGCCCGTGGAGCGAGAGCGGCGGGGACCAAAGATAAAAGGAGGGAGCGATGGAGGTCATTCTGCTGGAGGACATCACCGGTCTGGGCAAGCGCGGCGTGGCGGTCAAGGTCGCCGACGGGTACGCGCGCAACTTTCTACTGCCCCGAAAGAAGGCGATCGCGGCGGTGGGGAATTCGAACGCCGTGTTCCGCGATCGCGAGCGCGCACGGGTTTCGCGCGAGCAGAAGCAGCGTCAGTCCGCCGAGGCGCTCAAGGACCGGCTGGCTCAGGTCTCGCTCCAGTTCAGCGTTCAGGTCGGCGAAGAGGACCAGCTCTACGGCTCGGTGACCGTCGCCGACATTCACCAGGGGCTCGAAGCGCAGGGTTTCGCGATCGAGCGCCGAAGCATCCGGCTCCCCGAGCCCCTCAAGGCGCTCGGGATGTTCGAGGTCCCGGTCCATCTGTTCCAGGACGTCGAGGCTCCGGTGAAAGTGTGGGTCGTCCGCCAATGACGTCGTTCCGCGCCCCTTCGCTCACGCTGGTCCCCACGCTGGTTCTTGCGGCGCTGGTTCTCGGGGGCTGCTCCGGCGGTCCGCATCCGGAGAAGGGTCCCGGCGCGTCCTCCAAGGCCTCGGGCGCCAAGGTCTGGCAGCCGGGGCATCCCGACACCCTCGGGCCGGTGCTCGCGATCGTGGGCTCGCGCCGGATCACGCGCCATGAGGTGGACTCGCTCATCGCGACCGCTCCGAGCGGCATCCAGGCGCAGCTCCGCGAGGAAGAGGGCTACAAAGAGGCAGTGAACCGCCTCATCACCCAGGAAGTCTTCTACCAGGCGGCGAAGCGAGCGAACGTCGACCAGGATTCGATCTACCAGGCGCAGCTCCGGCAGTCGTCGAAGGATCTGATGCTCCGCCGCTTCTATGAGATGAAGCTCGCGGCCCTTCCGCCGATTCCGGACTCGACCGCGCGGGCCTACTACGACGCGCACGCGAGCGACTATGCCGTGCTCCCCCGCGCGCGGGTGCGTCACATCGCGCTCCCGACCAAGGCGAAGGCGGCCGAGGTGCGGAAGGCCCTCGTGAAGGGAGCGCTCTGGGACGACACCGCCCTCAAGCGGTCGACCGACAAGCAGACCAGCGACAACGGCGGCCTCCTTGGGTGGGTGACGAAGGGGTCCGACATGGTCAACGGGGTGGGAAAGGCGCCGGGAATCCGGGACGCGGCGTTCAGCCTCCCGATCGGCGACGTGAGCCAGCCCATCAAAGGGCCCAAGTCCTGGCATCTGATTCGCGTGGATGAGCGCGAGGACGCGAGCATGCAGCCCTTCGAGAGCGTGAAGGATCGGATCGCGGTTCGACTCAAGCAGGAGCGGCGCGAGTCCTACGGCAACGCGCTCACCGATACGCTGAAGCAGTTCTACAACGTCTCCATCTTCGACGATTCCATCAAGGTCGCGCTCGCGCCGAACAAGACCGCGGCGGACATGTTCAAGGAAGCCCAGGCCGCGGCCACGCCGCTCCAGCGCATCGACCTCTATCGGCAGCTCGTGAAGCAATTTCCAACCGACTCGGTATCGGTTCAGGCGCGCTTCATGATAGGCTTCACCTACGCGGAGGAGTTGAACGAGTACGACGCCGCGCGCAAGGAATTCGAGGATTTCATCAAGGCGTACGGCGACACGGAGCTCGGAGCGTCGGCGAAGTGGATGCTGGAAAACATGGAGAAGCCGGCGCCGCCGCTCGAGGACGACGACGGCACCGGCAAGGGGAGCGACAAGAAGCAGGCGCCACCGCCGCCCGCTCCGAAGTCGGGGTCGTCCACGAGGTCTCCCTGAGCCGATGGGCATGATTCCGGTCCGCGTGGGCGGCATCGCGATCGACGAGCGATCCAAGAGCCCCGTGGTCATACTCCAAGAGATCGAAGGCTCCCGCGTGCTGCCGATCTGGATCGGGCAGAACGAGGCGGTGGCGATCCACATGGAGCTCTCGGGCAAGAAATACGCGCGCCCTTTGACCCATGACCTCTGCGTCTCCATGGTCGAGACCCTGAAGGCCAAGATCTCCCGCGTCGTCATCACGGACCTCAAAGACACCACCTTCTTCGCGAACATCTACATCGACGGGGGCCACGGCGCCGTCCCCGTCGACGCGCGGCCGAGCGACTCCATCGCGATCGCGCTCCGCTCGCGCGTGCCGATCTTCGTGGTCGACCAGGTCTTCGAGAAGTCCTCGCAGACTCCCAAGGAATCGTCGGCGACCGAGAAGTCCCCCGAGGAGAAGGCGGAGGAATTGCGCCGGTACCTCGAGGAGATGAACCCCGAGGATTTCGGGAAATGGAATCCCGAGGACCTCTGACCCCGCGCCGGATGGCGGCCCGCCCGTGATCGCCCCGTTCGGGGGAAGGACGCCGGACGTGCCCCGATCGGTCTTCGTCGCGCCCACCGCGGTCGTGGTGGGCGATGTCGTTCTGGGCGAGGACACGAGCGTCTGGTACGGCTGCGTCATTCGCGGCGACGTCGGCCCGATCCGCGTCGGCGCCCGGACCAACCTCCAGGACGGCTGCATCCTCCACGTCACGCGCGGACGCCGCCCCTTGGTGGTCGGAGATGATGTCACCGCCGGCCATCGCGCGGTTCTCCACGGCGCGACCATCGGCGACCGGTGCCTCATCGGCATGGGCGCGATCGTGCTCGACGACGCCGAGATCGGCGAGGAGACGCTCATCGCGGCGGGGAGCGTGGTGCTCGAAGGGACGCGCGTTCCGCCCCGCTCGTTCGTCGCAGGCGTTCCCGCATCCGTGCGCGGTCCCATTCCCGATCCGATCCGCGCGACGCTCCTCACCTCGGCCGCCAACTACGTGGCACTCGCGCGCGAGCACGCGCCCCTCCATGCGTCCCGCTGACCCATCCGGCGTCAGGGCGAGGACCGTGGCGGCGCTCCTCGCGCTCGCGCTCGCGGCTTGCACCGTCGCAAACGCCGGTCCGGCCAAGCCCAAGGACGCGAAGCCGGCGGACAAGACGAAGGCAGATGCGAAGGCTGCTCCGGCGCCGGCCCCCGCACCGCGCGTCGACCCGACGGACACGCGGAAGTATCCGACGAATCGGGCGGCCGAGCTCAAGGCGCGGCTCCTCGAGCGTCCCAAGGATCCCGCCGCGGCTGCGTGGGCGGTCGAATACGCCGGCACGCCCGAGGTGGCGCGGCTCGATCCGGTGACCCGCGTCGCCGAGCAGGCGTGGGCCGCGCGCACGGGGCTCGCGTCGGGTCCCGCTACGGCGGAGCGTCCCGCGCTCGAGGCGATCCTGACCCAGGTGGGCTCGTGCCCGCTCGACTCCGTGCCGGTGAAGCGCGCGGAGGAGGGACTCACCCGGATCGGCGTCGTCGTGCCGCTGAGCGGAAAGTACGAGCGCTTCGGCCGCACGTTCGTGAACGGGCTGCGGGTCGCGATGGAAGAGCACAATCGGGACTGGGCGCCCCGGCTCTCGCTCATCCTTCATGACTCGGAGGGCGATCCGCTCGTGGGCGCGCGCAAGGCGCGCTGGCTCCTCAAGGACCACGGCGTCTCGTGCCTCGTCGGAGAGATCCTGAGCGCGAACACGGCGCCTCTCGCCGCGGCGACGCAGGTGACGGATGCGGTGCTCATCTCCCCCTCCGCCACCAACGAGCGGCTCGCGATCCTGGGCGACGGCGTCTTCCAGCTCCACATCGGCACGAAGCCCCTGGCCGAATCGCTCGCGCGCCAGCTCGCGACGGAGTCGCCGAACTCCTCGGTCGGGCTCCTCGTCGCGAAGACGCACGACGACTCGCTCCTCGCCGCGGCGGTCGCCAAGTCCTGCGACAACGCGGCCGTGCGGGTGATGGGAACCGAGCGGGTGCGGGAGGGGGACGCGGATCTCACGAAGCAGCTGACCAAGCTCAAGGACAAGAAGCCGACAGCGCTCGTCCTCATCGGATCGCAGCCATTCGTGGCGCTCGCGGGCGCGCAGCTCCGGTCGATCTGGCCGGACGCGCACGTGCTCGGCTTCCAGTCGATGGACCCCGAGCCCTTGAACGAGGAGTCGCGGAAGGGGCTCGAAGGCGCGATCCTCTTCATGTCGGAATACGCGCTGGACGGCGACCCGAGAACCGCGTTCGAGACGGCCTACAAGCGGTTGAACAAGGAGCCGCCGACCCGGATGTCGGTGCGCGGCTATCTCACCGGCCTCGCCATCGCCCGCGCGATCGAATCGGGCGCGTTCACGGCGGCCCAGCTCAAGGAAGCGCTGCGCGCGCAGGCCTACGACGACGACGAGGAGCGCGCGCTCCGCTCGCTCAAGCCGGCGGTGGCGGCGTTCCCGGAGCGGCTCACGATCAAGAACGGCAAAGCCGTGCCGCTCGCCCAAGCGCCGGTTGACCCTTGAAACGCCCGGTCCCTTCGGCTAGGGTGCCGGTGGCGAACGGCACCACAATCGCCTTGAAAGCCAAACACTTACGTCATGGAGGATGGAGCATGATCCGGTCCCTTCGACCCCTGTCGCTCGCAGCCCTGCTCGTGGCCGCGATCGCGCTCATGGCAGGCTGCGCCAAGCAGAGCAACGAGATCGTGATCGGCGAGTACGGATCGCTCACGGGCACCACGGCCACGTTCGGGATCTCCTCGAAGAACGGGATCGAGCTCTACCTGGACAACCTCAACGCGGCGGGCGGAATCGGCGGCACCAAGGTGAAGGTGATCGTCGAGGACGATCAGTCGAAGCCCGAGGAAGCCGCGACGGCCGTGAACAAGCTCGTCGACCAGGACGGCGTGATCGCGGTGCTGGGCGAGGTGGCTTCGAGCCGAAGCATGGCGGCCGCTCCGATCTGCCAGCAGTCGGGCGTCCCGATGATCTCTCCCTCCTCGACCAATCCCAAGGTCACCGAGATCGGCGATTACATCTTCCGCGTCTGCTTCATCGATCCCTTCCAGGGACAGATGATCGCGAAGTTCGCCAAGGAGAAGCTCGGCCTCACGAAGGCGGCGGTCTTCCGCGACATCAAGAACGACTACTCGGTCGGGCTCGCGAGCTACTTCACGGATGCCTACCACGCCCTCGGCGGGACGATCGTAGCGGACGCGGCCTATTCCGAAGGGGATCAGGACTTCAAGGCTCAGCTCACCGTGATCAAGTCGAAGAAGCCGCAGGTCCTCATCGTGCCCGGCTACTACACCGAGGTGGGCCTGATCGCGCGTCAGGCGCGCGAGATGGGGCTCGACGTACCGATGGTCGGCGGGGACGGCTGGGTCTCGGACAAGCTGATCGAGATCGGGCAGGACGCGCTGAACGGCTGCTACCACGTGAACCACTACTGGGAAGAGGATCCGAACCCGGCCATCCAGAAGTTCGTGACCGAGTACAAGAGCCGCTACAACGCGAAGCCCGACGGTCTCGCTGCGCTCGCCTATGACGCCGCGGGCGTCCTGACCTCGGCGCTCGACCGGCTCCGCACCGAAGATCCCGCCGCCTTCAAGGCGCTCCTCGGTCCGCGGAACGACGCGCAGAAGTCGGCGCGCGCGAAGCTCCGCGATCGGATCGCCTCGACGAAGGACTATCCGGGCGTCACCGGGCGCATCACGCTCGACGCGGCGCGGAACGCCGTGAAGCCCGCCGTCTTCGTCGGGATCAAGAACGGCAAGTACGAGTTCGTGGCAGCGGTCGAGCCCTAAACGGCGGCCCCAGAGAGCGTGCAGGAGCTCTTCCAGCAGCTCGCCAACGGCATCGCGTGGGGGAGCATCTACGCCCTCATCGCGCTCGGCTACACCATGGTGTACGGCATCCTGCGCCTCATCAACTTCGCGCACGGCGACGTCTACATGGTGGGAGCGTTCGCCGCCTACTACCTCGCGCTCGCGACGGGCGCCGGCGGTGCCGCGGCGTCCTTGCCGATGGCGCTCCTCGTCCTCCTCGGGTCGATGCTGGTCTGTGCGCTCGTCGGAATGCTCATCGAGTTCCTGGCTTATCGTCCCGTGCGCCGCTCCTCGAGGCTGACGGCGCTCATCACCGCGATCGGCGTGTCGCTCTTCCTCGAGAACGTCGGGCTCCGGGTCTTCGGCGCCGATCCCAAGTTCTTCCCGCAGCTCATCCCGCCGAAGCGGATCACGCTCGCCGGCGGCATCATGGTCACGAACCATCAGATCACCGTCGTCGTCGTCTCGATCCTCCTCATGGTCGCGCTGACGCTCTTCATCCAGCGGACCAAGACGGGGAAGGCGATGCGCGCGGTCGCGTTCCATCGAGACGCGGCGAGCCTCATGGGCATTCCCGTGAACCGGATCATCACGATCACGTTCGCGATCGGATCGGCGCTCGCCGCCGCGGCGGGTGTCCTCGTCGGACTCACGAATCCCAAGATCGAGCCTCTGATGGGAATCATGCCGGGCATCAAGGCGTTCGTGGCGGCGGTGCTCGGCGGCATCGGCAGCATTCCCGGAGCCGTGATCGGCGGCCTGGTGATGGGGGTCTCGGAATATCTCGTGGTCGGCTACGTCTCCTCGACCTACCGCGACGCGATCGCCTTCGTCATCCTGATCCTCGTCCTCTTGATCCGGCCGGCGGGGCTTCTGGGAAGGAATGTCGCCGAGAAAGTCTAGCTTCGCGCGGGGCCTCCGCTGGGTGGCCGCCGCGCTCGCCCTCTCCCTGGGGGTCGACCGCCTCGCCGTCCAGTGGATCAATCCCTACTTCTACCGGATCCTCGTCCTCTGCGGCCTCAACGTGATGCTCGCGCTGAGCCTCAACCTCGTGAACGGAATCACGGGGCAGTTCTCGATCGGACACGCCGGCTTCATGGCCGTCGGCGCGTACGCCTCCGCTGCGTTCACGGTCTACGCCGTGCCGCAGCTCTTCGGCGTCGGTCCGGACGCGAGCGGCCTCGTCATCGTCGGGCCGCTCCTCCTCGCGCTCCTCGTCGGAGGGCTGACGAGCGCGGCCGCGGGCTTCCTGGTCGGACTCCCGTCGATGCGTCTTCGCGGCGACTACCTTGCCATCGTCACCCTCGGCTTCGGCGAGATCATCCGGGTCGTGATCCTCAACATCGACGCCGTCGGCGGCGCGCGCGGCTTCGCGGGCATTCCACGCCGCACCGACCTCGCGTGGGTGATCGCCGGCGCGCTCACGACCTGGGTCGTGCTCCGGAACGTCCTCCGCTCCTATCACGGCCGCGCGTTCCTGGCGATCCGCGAGGACGAGATCGCTGCCGAAGCGCTGGGCGTTCCGACCACACGCTACAAGGTGACCGCGTTCGTGATCGCGGCCTTCTTCGCCGGCGTCGCCGGGGCGCTCTTCGCGCACTACACCTATCTCCACACGAACAGCTTCACCTTCATGAAGTCGATCGAGGTCATCGTCATGGTCGTGCTCGGCGGAATGGGGAGCCTCCTCGGATCCGTCCTCGGCGCGACGGTCCTCACCGCGCTTCCGGAAGCGCTCCGCTTCGCGAGCTCGGAACGGCTCATCATCTACTCGCTCCTCCTGATCGTGCTCATGATCGCGCGGCCGCAGGGGATCCTCGGGAAGACCGAGGGGAAGCGCGGGAAGTGAGCGGACCCCTCCTCGAGCTCAAGCGTGTGACGCGCGCGTTCGGGGGACTCCGCGCGGTGGCCGATCTCGACTTCGCCCTCGAGCCGGGTCTTCTCGCCGGCCTGATCGGTCCGAACGGAGCGGGGAAGACGACCGTGTTCAATCTCATCACCGGCGTCTACGCCCCCACGTCGGGCGAGATCCGCTTCGAGGGGAAGCGCGTCGACGGCCGCGCGACCTCTTCGATCGCGCGGGCGGGGATCGCGCGCACGTTCCAGAATCCGCGCATCTTCGCGGGGCTCACCTGCCTCGACAACGTGCGGATCGCATGCCACACGCACGCCGGCGCGGGTCTCCTCGACAGCATCCTCGCGACCGGCCGGTCCGCGAAGGAGGAGGCGGACATCCTCGCGCGCTCCGAGGGGCTCCTCCACTCCTTCGCGCTCGACGGCTATCGCGACACGCTGGCAGGGGGTCTTCCGTACGGCGAGCAGCGGCGGCTCGAGATCGCGCGGGCGCTCGCGGCGGAGCCGAGGCTCCTCCTCCTCGACGAGCCGGCGGCCGGCCTCAATCCGCACGAGACCCAGGCCCTGATGCGGCTCATCCACGACGTGCGGGACCGCTACAAGCTCACGGTCCTCCTGATCGAGCACGACATGAAGGTGGTCATGGGGATCTGCGAGCGGATCACGGTGCTCGACTACGGGGTATGTATCGCCGAAGGGGTGCCCGCGGCCATCCGGAGCAACCCCAAGGTGATCGAAGCCTACCTGGGAGACGCGGTGTGAACCTGCTCGACCTCGAGAACGTCCACGTGCATTACGGGGCGATCCACGCCCTCAAGGGCGTGACGATCGCGGTCGAGCCGGGACAGATCGTGACCCTGGTCGGCGCGAACGGCGCAGGGAAGAGCACCACCCTCCGCGCGATCTCGGGACTCCTGCGTCCGAGCCAGGGGGCGATTCGCTTCCAGGGAAAGCCTCTCGCGGGCTGTCCCGCGCACGAGATCGTGGGGCTCGGCATCTCCCACGTCCCCGAGGGGCGGATCGTGTTCGCCAACCTGAGCGTCGAGGACAACCTCGAGCTGGGCGCGTATCTCAGGAAGGACCGGGCCGGGATCGCCGCGGACCGGAAGAAGATCTACGCCATCTTCCCGCGCCTCGAGGAGCGCCGGCGCCAGGCGTCGGGCACCCTGAGCGGCGGCGAGCAGCAGATGCTCGCGATCGGCCGCGCCCTGATGGCGCGTCCGAAGCTCCTGCTCATGGACGAGCCCTCGCTCGGCTTGGCGCCGATCCTCGTCCGCGAGATCTTCCGCGTCATTCGCGAGATCCGCGAGCAGGGGATGACCATCGTGCTCGTGGAGCAGAACGCTCGCATGGCGCTCTCGGTCGCCGATCGGGGCTACGTGCTGGAGACGGGCGTCGTGTGCCTGGCCGATCGCGCGGACGCGCTCCTCCAGAATCCCGAGGTGCAGGCGGCCTATCTCGGCGGCGCCGCGTGAGCCGGCTTCGCTCGATCCCGTCGGTGGAGTCGCTCCTCCAGCATCCCGATCTGGCCGGTCTCGCGGAACGCGCCCCGCGCCCCGTCATCGTGCAGGCGGTGCGGGACACCCTCGCGCGCCTGCGCGAGTCCCTCCGCGGCGGTGCGGCCTCCATGTCGCCGGACGAGCTCGCATCGCGGGCGCGCGCGCTGGCCGAGGCTTCGCTTCGCCCCAATCTGCGCCCCGTCATCAACGCGACCGGGATCATCCTCCACACCAATCTGGGCCGCGCCCCGCTCCCGGAGGCGGCGGTCGAAGCGGTCCAGATGGCGGCGCGCGGATACTCGAATCTCGAGCTCGACCTCGCCACCGGCTCGCGCGGCTCGCGCGGAGCGCACCTCGAGCCCTTGCTCCGGGAGCTCCTCGGCGCCCCCGCCGCGATCGCGGTCAACAACAACGCCGCGGCGATGCTCCTCGCCCTGAACACGCTCGCGGCCGGGCGCGAGGCGGTCGTCTCGCGGGGCGAGCTGGTGGAGATCGGGGGCTCGTTCCGCATTCCGGAGATCCTGGAGCGCGCGGGGGCCACGCTGCGCGAGGTCGGGACCACGAACAAGACGCGCCTCAAGGACTACGAGCGGGCGATCGGCCCGGATACCGGCGTCGTGCTCCGCGTCCACCCCAGCAATTTCGCGGTGGTGGGCTTCGCGGAGCGCGTGGAGCGGGAGGATCTGGTCGAGCTCGCGCGGAAGAAGAAGGTGCCGCTCCTCGAGGACGTGGGAAGCGGCGCGATGATCGACCTTCGCCCGTTCGGCCTCCCCGAGGAGCCGCTGCTCAGAGAGTCGCTCCGCGATGGCGTTCCTCTGGCGTGCGCGAGCGGGGACAAGCTCCTCGGCGGACCGCAGGCGGGGATCCTCGCCGGCACGAAGAAGCTCGTCGACGCGTGCCGGTCGAACCCGATGGCGCGCGCGCTGCGCCTCGACAAGCTCTCCATCGCGGCCCTGGAAGCGACGCTCCGCCTCTACCGCGATCCGGAGACGATCGGGAGCGCGGTGCCGGCGCTTCGCATGATCGCGGAGCCCGCTTCGGCGGTCCGCGCCCGTGCGCGGCGGCTCATCGCGTCGCTCGGAGCGGAACGCGCTTCTCGCGCCCGAGCGGAGGTGGTACCTTGCACCGCGGAGGTCGGCGGCGGCTCGATGCCGCTCGCGCGGATCCCGTCGTTCGCGGTCGCCTTGAGCGCTTCCGGCGGGACCATCGCGGATCTGGCCCGGACACTCCGCCTCGGAGCTGAGCCGGTCCTCGGACGCATCGAATCGGGCCGGCTCTTGCTCGACCTCAGGACGGTCGATCGCCGCGAGCTACCGCGGTTGGTCGCCGCGCTCCACACCGCTCTGGACGGGAAGAGGGGAATCGGGTGATCGAAGCGGAGGTCGAGCGCTACTCCGATCCACACGGCTTCGCGCGTGAGGTCAATCTTCCGCTCCTCGGCACGGCGCGGATCGACCCCGTCCCGAGCGGACCTCCGATGTCGCGCCTCCTCGAGGTCACGGCCCCTCCCGAGCTCGAGGCCGTCCTCGAAGGGCTCACCGAGACCCGCCGATCGCTCACCCTCCGCTCGCTCCTCCTCGCGGGATTTCCCGAGGATCGCGAGTGCTTCACCATCGGACTCGCGCTCGCGCGCGCCTGGTCCCGCCGCGGACTCAAGATCGCCGTCGTCGATCTCGACTTCTGGAATCCAACGGTCGTCCGCCCTCGCCCGAATCCCAACGAGGGGCTCGTGGACGTGCTGGAGTACGGCTGTTCCTTCCGCCGCGTCGCCTGGGAGATCGTCGCGCAGGGGCTCTGGGTCGTCGGGCCCGGCAGCTACCCGCCCGACCCGCACAAGATCGTCGAGCACCCGGACTGGGAGCGCGCCGCGCGCAGCTTTGCCTCGCACGTGGACGTGACCCTCTACGTGGCGCCGCTCCTCGAGCGGAGCGGCTTCGTGGGCCGCCTCTCCAAGCGGATGGACGGCGTGCTCCTCGCCGCATCGGTCGAGCGGATCGCGCGCACCGACCTCCGCGATGCGTTCCTCGAGCTCTGGGGATCGGACGCTCCGATGATCGGGATCATCGGCATCGAGGGCGTTCCCGGCAGGTCGGGCCAGGAGGGCGGTCCCGCCTCGGAGGGCGCGGCGATCGCGACGGTGACCGATGCGGAGCCGGACTGGATCGGTGGCCCCGAGTGGATCGGCCAGCCCGCCCCGGTCGATGTGCCCTACGCGGAGCCGGAGCGCCCGGCCTACGGCAATGCCGATCGCCGCGAGTCCGCGTCCTCGGCGGCCGCCTGGTCTCCCGCGAGGGACGATTCGGTCGAGCGCGAGCTCGCGTCGATCTTGCAGCGCGAGGTCGAGCTCGGACGTCCGCTCGTGAAGCCGATCCGCCGGTCCCGCGCGGGCCTCTACGCCGGCGTGGCCGCGGGGCTCGCGGTCGCGGCGAGCATCGTGGCCGTCCTCATGCGCCACCCCACGCTCCCTCCGGGACCCGAGGTGATGCCGGCGGGGAACGAGGAGGTTCTGCCCGCGCCGTCCGGCAGCGAGTCCGGGGCGCCGGGCAGCGCTTCGTCGCTCCCCGCGGAGACGAGCTCCGAGGCAGCGACGACGCCCGCTCGATCGACGCCCGCTCCATCGACCTCCGCGTCATCGACGCCGGCGCCATCGCCCCCCGCGTCATCGACGCCGGCTGCATCGACCCCGGGTCCATCGACGGCCGCGCCACGAGCGGCGTCCGTGGTCGGGGGAGGCTCTGTGGCGACGAAGGCGACCTCGAAGCCGCCACAGGCGAGCTCGGCGGCCGCACCGGCCGCCGCCGCGGCCGGAAGCG
>Ga0111538_10001996_pt1 | contig 28671 bp, 13 predicted proteins | sample SoiMethybrSBSTD1_FD_79669 | JGI IMG/M metagenome (GOLD analysis project Ga0111538, IMG submission 79669) | Bulk soil microbial communities from a Populus tree surrounding site in Tennessee, USA - Soil MetaG P. TD hybrid SBSTD1 (version 2)... | ecosystem: Environmental > Terrestrial > Soil >... | reverse complement strand
TCATCGGCCTGCTCGACTCCGGCGAGCTGCCGGACGGCCGCATCTACCTGTCGATGGAGCTGCTCGAGGGCGCGCCGCTCAACGAGCTCATCCTCAACGCGATGCCGCCGGATCGGCTGCTCAACATCCTCATCCAGACCGGACACGGCCTGGCCGCCGCCCACAAGAAGGGCATCGTCCACCGCGACATGAAGCCGGAGAACGTGTACGTCACGACCACTCCGGAAGGTGAGGACGTCCCCAAGGTGCTCGACTTCGGCATCGCCAAGGTCTCGGGCGCCGACGGCAACAACCACCTCACCAAGACCGGCACCATCTTCGGCACGCCCTTCTACATGGCGCCGGAGCAGGCGCTCGGCCAGAACGTGGACCAGCGGGCCGACGTCTACGCGGTCGGCGTCATCATGTACGAGTGCTTCTGCGGCGCGGTGCCGTTCCAGGGCGAGTCCTTCATGGGGATCCTCACCCAGCACATCACCGCCGAGCCGAAGCCGCCCTCGCACATGGCGGCCGAGCACGGCCGCGCGCTGCCGCCCGGCATCGAGGAGATCATCCTCCACGCCATGCGCAAGGACCCCGAGCAGCGCTACCAGAGCATGGACGAGCTGGTTGCGGCGCTGGTCGGCGCCTACCGGAACGTCGCCGGCGCCGGCATGAGCACGTTCCTGCACGCCTACCCGAGCTCGGGGGCGCACGCGGCGCCGACCTCCTCCTTGCCGGTGCGCGCCGCCGCCACGCCGCTGCCGTACGGCCAGGGTCCGAGCGGTCCCATGTCGATGCCGCGCCCGCCGAGCGGCGGCGATTCGAGCTCGCCCTACCACATGCCGATCGCGTCGTCGCCCTACCCGGGGGCGCCGGCGCACCAGCCGCCGCTCTCGCCGCTGCCGCAGATGGCGTCGGATTCGTACGTCGTCGAGCCGCACGGAGGCAAGAGCCGGGTCGGCCTCATCATCGCGCTCATCGTGATCCTGCTCGGCGCCGCCGGCGCCGCCGCCTACTTCCTCTTCTTCAACAAGCAGGGCGACGACAAGACGGCGACGGCCGGCAACGACACGACCGGCCAGGGCGGAGAAACGCCGGATCCCGACGAGGGCAAGGCGGTCACGCCGCCGCCGCCGGCCGTGGCTGACGCCGGCGCCAAGGTCGTCACGCCTCCCCCGCCGCCGACTATCGACGCAGGCACGACCAAGCCGGTCACCAGGCCGCCGGTCATCAAGAAGCCCAAGCCCTGGGTCAACGTGCTGGTGAACTCCAAGCCGCAGAGCGCCGACATCATCGCGGCCGACGGCAAGAAGATCGGCACCACCCCGGCCATCATCAAGGTCCAGCAGGGCAACCCGATCAAGCTGACGCTCAAGCGCAGGCGCCACAAGGACGAGTCGATCTCCATCGACGGGACCCAGGAGAAGGTGTCCTACACGCTCGAGCGAATCGGCGGGCGCCCCGACCGGCCCGGCCCCGGCCGCGACCCGGGCGGCGACGAGGGGGGCGAGCCCCCGGTCTCCAAGGACCCCTGCGCCCGCAACCCCCGCTCCATCGAGTGCCGCTGCTCCAAGGATTCCAGCCTCCCAGAGTGCGGCCTGGAATAGTGCCCGCCGCCTGGAGTGGTGCCTACCCGCACGATCGAGGTCACGGCGCTCCGGCCGGATGTGCGGCACAATGGGGGTATGAGGCACTCCTCGCGCACGGCGACCGCGCTCCTCGCTGCAATTGCGATCCTGGCTGCACCGATCGCGGTGCGCACGGCGCGGGCGGACGCCACCGCCGAGGCGCGCCAGCACTACCAGAAGGGCAAGCAGCTCTTCGACTCCGGTGACTACCGCGGCGCGATGGCCGAGTTCGCCACCGCTGACAAGATCGCCCCGTCGCCGCTGCTCGAGTTCAACATCGCGCTGTGCCACGAGCGGCTCGGCGAGAAGGCCGAGGCGGTGCGCCGCTACCGCCTCTACCTCGACCGGGTGCCGGACGCGCAGAACCGGACGCAGGTCGAGCAGAAGATCCAGGCGCTCGAGGCCGAGCTCAAGTCCGAGTCGGCGCCGCCGCCGCCGGCGGCCGGGCCGCCGCCGGCCGAGGCTGGACCCGCCGAGGCTGCGCCGCCTCCGGCCGAGGCTGCACCGGCGCCGACCGGCGATCCGGATCTCGATCGGGTGGCCGGCATCGACATCGGCAAGGTGCGCGCTCAGCGCGAAGGGGGCGAGGGTGGTGGTGGCGGCGGCGAGGCGACCGCCGCGGCCTCCGCGCCGCCCGAGGGTGAAGCCAGCGCCGCCGCCCCGCCGCCGCGCGACGACGGCGACAAGAAGAAGTCGAAGCCGATCTACAAGCAGTGGTGGTTCTGGGTGGTCGCCGGGGTGAGCGCCATCATCCTCATCGACATCGCCACCTCCGGCAGCGACGACGGCGACAGCGCCGCCATGCGCTTCATGCCGGACGCCGGCGGCCGCGGCACCTCCGGCACCGGCGGCCCGGTGCTGCTCCGCTTCTGACCGTCGAGGATCGTCCTCAGCTGGTGTGGACCAGCTGGCCGGTGCGGGCGTCGAAGACGTCGAGCTCCTCAGAGCTGCCGACCGCGATGTGGTGCCCGGAGCAGACGACCCAGCGGGCGGGGAAGCGCTCGCCGCGCCGCTCCACCATGTCGGTGGCGACCGGCCGGCGCCAGAGCTCGTTCGCGCGGGTGTCGTAGCAGACCAGCGTCCAGCGGTGCTCGCGAGCGCCGGCCGAGCGATCGTGGAGCAGCGCGGTGAGGTAGCGGCCGCCGGCGGCGATGTCGACCTGATCCGGCGGCGCCGGCCGTCGCGCGAGCGGGCGCATCGGCTCGGCCAGCGAGCAGAGCTGCAGCTCGTCGCCGCTCAGCCAGACGAGCTCGGCTGCCGGCCCCGGCAGGATCGCGCGCGGCTCGATGGAGACCGCATAGCGGCGGGGCAGGGTTCCGAAGGCGGCGCGCACCAGCTCGCGCGAACCGCGGGCGTACACGATCGACCCGTCGGTGAGCGAGGTCATGGCGCGGCACTCGTCGCCGCGCAGGCGGGCGGCGGCCACCAGCTCGATCCGCCCGCTGTCCAGCCGGAGCTGGTAGACCTTGTCGCTGCCCGGCTGGGTGCAGACGAGCTCGTCGGCGACCGGCTGGGCGAAGACCCGCAGCGCACCGGTCTCCGGCACCAGCCCGTCGTGCAGCGCCGGCCGGCGCGAGCCGGGCGCGACCCGGATGACCAGGCTGGCGCGGCCCATCGCGTCGGTCGCGTCGATCGCGACCAGGCTGCCGTCGGACAGTGCGCCGATGCCGGCCGGGTTGCCGAGCGGCACGTGGGTCAGCGCGCTCCAGTCGCTGGTCCGCCTGACCACGAGGTCGTTGCCGCGCAGCTGGCCGAGGTGGGCGTGGCCGCCGAAGGCGATCGGCGCCGGGTCGCGCGGCAGGGCGGTCGAGATCGACGGAAGCGGAAACGTCCTCGGCATCGTTGTCCGTTCTACGGCTGATCGCGCTCCATGTCCCCAGGCGACACCGTGCCCACCAGCGGAGCAATGCCGGTGCCATCGGCGCCCCCGGGGCGGATGCGCGCTTGCGCTCGACTTCGAGCAGGAACTGCACGACGGCGCGCGGCCGCCCGCGCCACAGCTGCGTGGCACCACCAGCCACATGGGCCGCGAGGACCACCTGTCATGGGCGTCGTTTGCATTGCCATCCGAAGGCGCATACGCTGCCCGGTCGTGAGCCAGGAAAGCCCGTCCCCGGCCGTCGCGCTCGGCCAGGCGGCCGCACGGCTGAGCGCATTTCCCAACAATCTCGGTGCCTGGTGGGACCTGGCGCTGGCGGCCACCGCGGCCGACGAGGCGAAGCTGGCGCGGACCGCCTACCATGAGCTCGGCAAGGCGGCGAGCTCGCTCGGCCACGCCGGCCTGGCGGTCGCCTGCGCCCGCGCCATGGACGGCGCCGGCGAGAGCGAAGCGGCCGACAAGCTCATCGAGCACATCGCGCGCGACCACGGGCGCGGCTCCAAGCGGATCGATCCGGCGCTGCGCTCGGCGCCGCCTGCCCCGCCGCCGGCCGAGCCGAGCCTGAGCGGAGCGCCCCCGGCCGATGCGCCCACCGAGCTCGCGGCGGCGCGCTCGCTGGCCGAGAAGGCGATCAAGGTCGCGGCGATCTCGGCCAAGGGCCGCGCGCCCGATACCCTCGCTCCCATCCCGCTCATCGGCGTGCTCGACGGCGGCGAGATGCGCGAGCTCTGCTCGGTGATGGAGCTCCGCCGCCTGCAGAAAGGCGACGTCGTGGTCGACGTCGGGCAACCGGCCGACGCGCTCTACTGGATCGCGCGCGGCTCGGTGTCGGTGGCGCGCGACGACAAGTGGCTGGGCGAGCTGGTGCCGAATCAGTTCTTCGGCGAGATCGCGCTGGTCGGTGGGACCACCCGGACCGCCCGGGTGGCCGCCGCCATGCGCGTCCTCCTGCTGGTGGTGCCGGCGGAGCAGGTCGAGAAGGTGGCGGCCCGCCAGCCGCGGCTCGGCAAGGTGCTGGCCCAGTACGCCCGCGCGCGCCTGCTGGCCACCGTGATGCGGACCTCGGAGCTGTTCTCGCGGCTCGACGACGAGGAGCGGGCCGGCCTCTTGCCGCTGTTCGAGACCGAGATGTTCGCCGCCGGCGAGACCGTGATCGCCAAGGGGTCGGACACCCAGCGTCTGGTGGTGATCGCCTCGGGCCGCTGCGAGATGCGCGACGGCGACACCGTCTTCGCCGAGCTCGAATCCGGTGACGGCGTCGGGGAGGTGTCGCTCCTGGCCCGCCGGCCCGCCCCGCACGACGTGGTGGCGCTCGAGCAGACCGTGGTGCTGACGCTCTCGCGGGAGCAGTTCGACGTGGTGGCGGTCAACCACCCGGGCCTGCTCGCCGAGGTCTACAAGCTGCTGGTCCAGCGCGAGGAGGAGCACCGGGCCCTGGTCCACGACGCCTCCGAGCTCATCGTATGAAGGCGCGGGCGGCGCTGTTCGTCGCCCTGACGCTGGTCGGGTGCCGGGACCGCGGCGGCAAGAAGAAGATCGATCAGGCGACCATCGACCGGAACCTCCTGGCCGAGCCGCCGGCGCAGATCGAGAACCGGGTGGACGCCGACCTCGGCGGCAAGGTGATCTACCTCGGCAACGAGGTCAACCCGCACGTCCTCGGCCCCGGCAAGACGGCCACCATCGTCCACTACTGGAAGGTGATCGAGCCGCCCGGCGAGGAGTGGCACGTCTTCACCCACCTGCTCGGCGCCGCCGACCACTGGATGAACCTCGACTACTCCGACATGCGCGAGGGCTACCCGGTCGGCAAGTGGAAGGCGGGCGACGTCATTCGCGACGAGCAGACCTTCACGCTCGAGTCGCCCTGGAAGTCGCCGAGCGCGCAGCTGGTGGTCGGCCTGTGGAAGAAGGAGGGCAACCAGCGCATGGCGGTGGTCAAGGGCCCGGCCGACGGAGAGCAGCGGGTCCTGGCCTACAAGTGGCCGGTCGACGCGCGCGGCCGCGCCTTCAAGCCGATGCCGAGCTACCTGGTCGTGCGCGCGAGCGGCCCGATCACGCTCGACGGCAAGGACAGCGAGGAGGACTGGAAGCGGGCGAAGACCAGCCCCACCTTCGAGGTGGCCGAGGGCGGGCCGAAGCTGGAGGGCTCGGCGCGCGCGCGCCTCCTGTGGGACGACAAGAACCTCTACGCCTTCATCGACGTCGAGGACAGCGACGTGCACAGCCAGTACAAGAAGCAGGACGATCCGCTGTGGAAGGAGGATGTGGTCGAGCTGTTCATCGACGCCGACCGCAACCGGCACGGCTACGTCGAGCTGCAGGTGAATCCCAACAACGCCCACTTCGACTCCTGGTTCCCGCTCACCCGCGCCAAGGACAGCCACTTCGAGTGGCAGAGCGGGATGAAGTCGGCGGTCCGCGTGCTCGGCACCGTCGACCAGCGCGGCGACCACGACAAGGGATGGAGCGCGGAGATCGCCATCCCGCTGGGCGACGTCAAGGGCATGGACCAGGCCATGAAGGTGGCGATCCCACCGTCACCCGGCGACCGCTGGCGGCTCAACGTCGTCCGGGTCGATCTGCCGAAGGGACAGGGCGGGGTGGCGGCGTCGTCGTGGAGCCCGATCACCATCCGCGACTTCCACGCCCTCGGCCGGATGCTCAACGTCGTCTTCGCCGACGCCGAGGGCAAGGCGCCGGGCCGCGACGCCTCGGGCGTGCCCGGCGCCGCCGCCGACGGTGGAACGCCACCCGGCTGAGGAGAGCGCCGCGGTATAGTCGACCGGCATGCAGGTGGGGGGCGGCCGGTTCGAGGTGCGCGGCCTGGCCGGCGAGGGCGGCATGAGCCTGGTCTATCGCGGCGTCGACCGCGAGGACGGCGACGCGGCGGTCGCGATCAAGATCCTGCGCGACGGGGTGAGCGTCGGCGAGCGCTTCGCCCGCGAGTCGCGCCTCCTGGCCGATCTCGAGGACCCCGGCATCGTCCGCTACGTCTCCCACGGCACCACCGACGGCGGGCAGCACTTCCTGGTCACCGAGTGGCTGGAGGGACAGCCGCTGGCGCACCGGCTCGAGGCCCGCAGCCTGGCCCTCGAGGACACGCTCCAGCTGGGGCGTCGGGTGGCGGAGATCCTCGGGCGGCTGCACGCGCGCGGCATCGTCCACCGCGACATCAAGCCGTCGAACCTCTTCCTGCGCGGCGGCTCGATCGAGCGGGTCACCCTCATCGACTTCGGCATCGCGCGCTACTCGGTCGGGGCCGGCGAGCTCACCCGCACCGGCACGGCGGTCGGCACGCCCGGCTACATGGCGCCCGAGCAGGCGCGCGGCGAGCGCGACATCGACGCCCGCGCCGACGTGTTCGCGCTCGGCTGTGTCCTCTTCCGCTGCATGACCGGGCGGACGCCGTTTCGCGGCGACGACGCGCTGGCGGTGCAGCTCAAGATCATGCTCGAGGACGCGCCCAGCATGCGAGAGCTCCGGCCCGGGCTGCCGTCCGCCTTCGACCAGCTGGTGGCGCGGATGCTGGCGCGCGCGCGCGACGAGCGGCCGCCGCACGGGGCCGCGGTCGCCCGCGAGCTGGCGCGGGTCCCGCTCGGCTCGGTGGCGGCCGCTTCCGAGGGCGCGCGCGAGGCGGAGGGGCTGACCGCCGCCGAGCAGCAGCTGATGTCGGTGGTGAGGCTGCGCGCCGGCGGCGAGGGGCGGACGCTGGTCGACGCCGAGACCGGCCGGCGCAGCGCCGCGCTGGCCGAGCTGGCCCGCCGCCACGGCGCCCAGCTGGACGACCCGGCCGAGGGGGATGTGGTCTTCGTCATCGCCGGCACCGGGGTGGCCAGCGATCAGGCGACGCGGGCGGCCCGCTGCGCGCTGGCCCTCGTGCGCGACCGGCCGGACGCGACCATCGCGGTCACCACCGGCACCGGCACCGTCCTGGCGGTGCCGCGCGGCGAGGCGATCGATCGCGCCGGCGAGCTGGTCCGGTCCGGCGCCGGCGCCGGCATCCACCTCGACGAGGTCACCGCCGGCCTCCTGCCGCCCCAGTTCGAGACCGCCGCCGCGGGAGGCGGCATCCGGCTCTTGCGCGAGCGCGAGCAGTCGGAGCCGATCCGCACGCTGCTCGGGCGGCCGACCCCGTTCGTCGGGCGGCGCAAGGAGCTCCGCATCCTCGACGCCATCCTCGACGAGTGCCTGGCCGAGCGGGTGCCGCGCGGCGCGCTCCTGGTCGGGCCGGCCGGCATCGGCAAGTCGCGCGTGCGCTACGAGTTCATGCGCGCGCTCGAGCGCGACCGCGCCGGGACCACCCAGGTGTGGCTGGGGCGCGGCGATCCGCTGCTGGCGGCCTCCCCCTTCGGCGTGGTGGCGCAGGCCCTGCGCCGGCAGTGCGGGGTGCGCCAGGGGGATCCGCCGGAGGCGCGGCGCGCCGCCCTGCGCGCCCGGGTCGCCCGGACGGTGGCGCCCGGTCGGGTCGATCTCACGACCGCCTTCCTCGGCGAGATGATCGGCGCCCCGTTCTCCGATCAGTCGAGCCCGCCCCTGCGCGCCGCCCGCGAGAGCGCCCGCGTGATGCACGACCGGATCAGCCAGAGCTGGGCCGAGCTGGTGGCGGCCGAGTGCCAGGCGCGGCCGATCGTCCTCGTCATCGAGGACGTCCACTGGGCCGACATGTCGAGCCTGCAGCTGATCGAGGAGGCGCTCGGCCTCGGCGACCGGCCGTTCTTCCTGCTCGGGGTCACCCGGCCCGAGGTCGACGACGTCTTTCCCCGCCTGTGGGCCGGCCGCGACCTGCAGCGGGTGGTCCTGTCGCCGCTCACCCGCGCAGCCAGCGCCGAGCTGGTGCGCGACGCGCTCGGGCCCGAGGTGGCCGGCGAGGTCCTCGAGCGGGTCTGCGAGCGCTCGGCCGGCAACGCCTTCTTCCTCGAGGAGCTGATCCGCGCCGAGGCGGAGCGTGCGGCGGGCGACGCCCCCTCGCCGGCGCCCGGCACGGTGCTCGCGGTGGTGCAGGCGCGGCTCGAGAGTCTCGAGCTCGACGCCCGCCGCGTGCTGCGCGCCGCCAGCGTGCTGGGCCAGGCCTTCTGGCGCGGCGCGGTCGACGTGCTCATCGGCGGCGACGAGACCATCGACGTCGATCGGCAACTGTCGGCGCTGGCCGCCGGCGAGCTCATCGTCCGTGCCGGCGAGACCCGCATCCAGGGGCAGGTGCAGTACGCCTTCCGCCACTTCCTGGTGCGCGAGGCGGTCTACGCCACGCTGACCGACGACGACCGGATCCGCGGCCACCGGCTCGCCGCCGACTGGCTCGAGCGGATCGGCGACGCCGAGGCCGACGCCGCGGTGGTCGCCGAGCACCACGAGAAGGGCGGAGCGCCCGAGCGCGCCGCCCGCTGGTGGAAGGCGGCCGGCGAGAAGGCGATGGCCGGCGCCGACCCGGACGCTGCGATAGGCTTCACCGGCCGGGCGATCGCCTGCGGTGCCGCCGGCGAGCTCCTCGGCGAGGCGCAGCTGGTCCGCGCCGCCGCCTTCGACTGGAAGGGGGAGATCGAGCCCGGCCTGCGCGCGGCGGCCGAAGCCGTCGCCGCGCTGCCAGCGGGCGGCAGGCTGTGGTGTCGCGCCATCGTCCTCCAGGCCCGGCTGGTGCTGCACGGCGGCGACAGCGACGGGCTGCGCGCGCTCGCCCGCCAGCTCCACGCGCTCGCCAGCTCCGGCCCCATCACCGTCGAGCTGGCCGCGGCCTCCGTGCTGGTGGTCTACCTCCTGCGCATGTCTGCCGCCCTGGGCGAGGACGACCTGCTCCTCGACGTCATCGAGACGCGCAGCCCACCCGCGGTGCTCACCGATCCCGCGATCCGCGGCTATCTGACCCTGTGCCGCGTCGTCCTCATCCAGGCGAACATTCCGGCGGATCTGGCGGCCCGGCGAGAGGCGGCCGGCTATTTCGAAGAGGCCGGTGACACGATCCGGGCCCACTTCGAGCTCTTCAACTGCTACCACGACCTGTTCCACCTCGGCGCCTTCGAGGAGGCTCTGCGCGGCTTCGAGTCGCTCCGCGACTGGGCCATGCGGCGGAACATCCTGTCGCTCGCGCTCACCTCGCAGGGCTTCATCGCCGAGTGCAGGTTCTACCTCGGTGACAAGCGCGGTGGCGTCGAGGCAGTGCGCGAGGTGCTGGAGGAACATCGGCGCCGCAAGAGCCCCCGGCAGGAGGGCGGCGTCGGCTTCAGCCTGGCACGGATGCATCTCGAGATCGGCGAGCTCGAGCAGGCGCTGGCGATCGCGACCCGCGCGGTCGAGGTGCTCGCGGTCTCCGACCGCTATCTCTATCCGGTCGCCCTGGCGGTGCTCGCGATGGTCGAGCTGGCGCACGGTCGACCGGCCGACGCTCTCGCCCATGCCCGCGAGGCGATGAGCGAGCCGTCCGCCAGCCTGGAGTCGGGCGAGATGCTCATCCACCAGGCGCTGGTCGAGTCGCGGATCGCGGTCGGCGAGCCGGACGCGGCGCGGGCGGCCGTCCGCGTGGCGCGGAGCCGGATCGAGGAGCTCGCCGGCCAGATCCAGGAACCGGGGCTGCGCCGCAGCTTCCTTGCGCTGGAGGAGAACGAGCGCCTCCTCGCACTGGCCGATGAGCTGGAGTCGTCGCCCTGAGGTTGGCGACCTCCGGCGGATCGGTGCTACGATCAGCGTTCGTGTCGTTTCCGTCGGGGCGAGTGATCGGGACCGCGCTTGTCCTGGCGGCGATGGGCTGCGGCGGTCGCGGCGGGCAGCCGAGCTGGCGCAAGCCGCAGGAGGTCAAGGCCGGGCCGCGCGGCCCGGTCACCATCTACTTCGTGCCGAAGACGGCGGCGGCGCGCGGTTACAACGACCCGCCGCTCACGCCGGCGCCCCGCAGCGAGCTGGGCGACGCGGTGGTCCGCGAGGTGGAGCGCGTCTCGGCCCAGATCGGCAAGCCGGCGCCGGTGGCCGACGGCCGCCTGTTCGCCGCCGCGCGCGAGCTGGCCGAGGTGGCGCCGCAGGATCTGCCGCTGGTCTACAGCCTCATCGAGTTCGCCCTGCAGCGAAACGGCATCATCGAGCCCTCGCCGCACCTGGTGGTCATCTGGGGCCCGATCGACGACGCCGGCGAGATCGTCAAGAGCCTGGCCGACCGGCTGCCGGCCATCCTGGGTTCCGCCGACTTCGCGCGGGTCGGGGTCGGCGCCGCCGAGCGCGAGGGAGGGCAGGGGGTCACCATCCTCGCCTTCCAGTCGAGCTTCATCACCACCACGCCGATCCCGCGGCAGCTCGAGCCCGGCGGCAAGGTGCGCGTCGAGGCGACGGTCAAGCCGCCCTTCCTCGAGCCGCACGCCTACGTCACCCGCGAGGACGGCGAGGTCGAGCGGCTCGGCCTGGCGAGGGCGGGCAGCGGCGGGCTGACCGCCGAGTTCGGCTGCGGCAAGCACCGCGGTCGCCAGCAGATCGAGATCACCGCCGACGACAAGACCGGCTCGACGGTGCTGGCCAACTTCCCGATCTGGTGCGGTGAGGATCCGCCGCGCTCGCTCACCGTGCATCTCGACGCCGACGAGACCGCGCCCATCGCCTCGCGCGAGGAGGCGGAGGAGCGGCTGGTCAGGCTGGTCAACCGCGATCGCGAGAAGCACGGCCTCCCCGCGCTCGCGATCGACAATCGACTGCAGGACGTCGCCCGCAGGCACTGCGAGGAGATGCGCGAGACCGGCGTGGTGGCGCACCTGTCGCCGCGCACCGGCTCGGCGGCCGACCGGGTCAAGGCGGGCGGAGTCAAGAGCTCGGTGGTGCTGGAGAACGTCGCGCGCGCGTACGGCATCGGCGAGGCGGAGGAGGGGCTGATGAACAGCCCGGGCCACCGGGCCAACATCCTGTCGCGCGACGCCACCCACATGGCGATCGGCGTGGTCCTCGGCGAGGACGTCGCCGGCCGCCGCGAGCTCTTCGTCACCCAGCTGTTCATCCGCAAGACCGCGCGCATCGACGCCGGCGCGGTCGGCAACCTGGTCCGCGAACGGGTCAAGAAGGCGCGCGGCATCGACGAGGATCCCCGCCTCTCGGGGGTGGCGCAGGAGCTGGCCGAGGGGATCGCCGCCGGCAGCTCGCCGAACGACGCCTCGCTCAAGGCCAACAAGCGGCTGTCGGGCATGAGCCTGCCCTACGCCAAGGTCACCACGCTCGTCACCACGGTGGCCGACCTGGCGGCGTTCAAGCCGGAGGAGAGCCTGGGCGACGGCTCGATCCGCGCATATGGCGCCGGGATCGCCCAGGGCGATCACGACGTGATGGGGGAGGGCGCGATTCACATCGTGCTCCTGCTCGCCCACAAGTAGTCGTCTGGGCGACGGCGACTGGTGATACGATCCACCTCTATGTCGCGCGACCGGGACGGCCTTGCCGATCTCTCCGACGTCGCCGCACCGGAGCGGCCCTCCGGGTTGACCGAGGCGATCGATCAACACGACCTCGATGTCACCTCGGTGCGCCGGTTCACCTTGCGGGTCATCGAGGGACCCGACTCCGGCGCGCTGGCGGCGTCGGAGGGCGAGCGGATGTCGATCGGGACGCACCCGTCGGCGCAGTTCTGCCTGACCGACCGCACGATGTCGCGCTTCCACTGCGAGATCGAGCTCAGCGGCGGGCGCGCGCTCATCCGCGATCAGGGCAGCCGCAACGGGACGCGGGTCGACGGCGTCCTGGTCAAGGAGGCCTACCTGCGGCGCGGCGCGCTCATCGCGCTCGGGCGCAACGTCGTCACCTTCGAGCTGGCCGACGATCGGGTCGCGATCCAGCTCTACGAGGGGGACAAGTTCGGCCTCCTGTCGGGGCGCTCGCCTGCGATGCGCGCGGCCTTCGCCCGCCTGGCGCGCGCTGCCGAGAGCGACATCACCGTGCTCCTGCGCGGCGAGACAGGCACCGGGAAGGATCAGGCGGCCGAGTCGCTTCACCGCCTCGGACCGCGGCGCGATCGGCCGTTCGTGGTGGTCGACTGCGGCAGCCTGGCCGGCAACCTGCTCGAGAGCGAGCTGTTCGGCCACGCGCGCGGCGCGTTCACCGGCGCCGACCGCGCTCGCATCGGCGCGGCGGAGTCGGCGCGCGGCGGGACGCTGTTCCTCGACGAGATCGGCGAGCTCGACCTCGATCTCCAGCCCAAGCTCCTCCGCCTGCTCGAGCGGCGCGAGGTGCAGCGGGTCGGCGAGACCAGACCGGTCCCGGTCGACGTGCGGGTCATCGCCGCCACCAGCCGATTCCTCCGGCGCGAGGTCAACGCCGGCCGCTTCCGCTCCGACCTCTACTACCGGCTGGCGGTCATCGAGGTGGTGCTTCCGCCGCTGCGCGACCGGCTCGAGGACCTGCCGCTCCTCATCGACAGCCTGCTCGAGCGCTCGGGGGTCGCGCCCGCTGCGGCCGCCAGCCTGCGGACCCCGGACTTCATCGGGCGCCTGGCCAGGCACGACTGGCCAGGTAATGTTCGTGAGCTGCGCAACTACGTGGAGAGCTGTCTAGCCCTGGCCGACCAGGCCCCGCCCCCGGGAGCCGACCGGACCGCCGACACCGGCCTGCCGGCGGTGGATCCGGCCATGCCCTTCCGAACTGCCCGCGAGCGCTGGACTCGCTGGTTCGAGCGCAGGTACCTGGAGACGCTCCTGACCCAGCACGGCGACAACGTCAGCGCCGCGGCGCGCGCCGCCGGCGTCGATCGCGTGTATTTCCACAGGCTACTCCGGCGCGTCGGGCTCCGCTGATCCGGGGGTATACTCTGTGAATGCCCGAGGCTCAGCGAGCCCCGGAGGGACGTACCCTCGGCCGATACACGCTTCTCGGCCGGCTGGCCCAGGGCGGGATGGGGGAGATCCTCCTGGCGCGGCTCGATGGCGCGGCCGGGTTCGAGAAGTATGTCGTCATCAAGCGCCTGCGCTCCCACCTGGTGGACGACCAGCGATCGATCCGGGCCTTCCTCGACGAGGCGCGTATCGTGGCCCGCATCTCCCACCCGAACGTCTGTCAGGTCTACGAGCTCGGGTACGAGAACGGTCGCCACTACCTGGCGATGGAGTACCTCGAGGGGCTGTCGCTCTCGGGGATGGTCAAGCGGGCGAGCCGCGACCGCTCGCCGCTCGACCTCCGCGCCGTGTGCGGGCTGATCGAGCAGGCGTGCGAGGGGCTGCAGCACGTCCACACGCTGCGCAAGGTGGACGGCGCCGAGGCCGGCGTGGTCCATCGCGACATCTCGCCGCAGAACCTGTTCGTGACGGTGGACGGAGTGGTGAAGGTCCTCGACTTCGGCATCGCGAAGACGGGTGATTCATCGGTCAGGACTCCGACCGGGCGGGTGAAGGGCAAGTCAGCCTACATGTCGCCCGAGCAGATCCGCGGAGTGGCGCTCGACTTCCGCTCCGACATCTACTCGCTCGGCGTCGTGCTCTACGAGGCGGTGACCGGTCGGCCGCTCTTCCAGCGCGGCGACATCCACGAGACCTTCCGCGCCATCCGCGAGGACACGCTGCCGTTCCTGCGCGACGTGCCGGAGGAGCTGAACCAGGTCATCCAGAAGGCGGTGTCGCGCAACCGCGAGGAGCGCTACGACAGCGCGCGGTCGCTCGGGCGCGCGGTGTCGAACGCGATGACGGCGCGCGGCGGGTCGATGACGGCGCCGGCGCTGGCCGAGTGGCTGATGGAGCGCTTCGAGCCGGACCTCGAGGAGCGGCGCGGGCGGGTCGCGCGGGCGATCGCCAGCTGCACCGCCGAGCAGGCGGCCGACTACGAGTCGCGGCTCGAGCCGGGGACGGTGATCGCCCCGAGCGGGACCATGACCATCGCGCCGCGCTCCGACGAGATGTTCGCCGAGCCGGGCGGGCGCGAGGCGCCGGCGGTGGCGTCGGCCGGTTCGGCGGTGGTGCCGATCGTGCCGCAGCACGAGATGGCGATGGCGCCGCCGCCGCGGGTGAGCGAGCCGCCGGCGCGGCGGCGGCGGCCGCGCTGGGTGCTGCCGGTGGCGGCGGGGACCAGCGCGCTGGTGGCGGCGTGCGTGGTGTGGTGGACGCTGGGGCCGTCGGCGGCCCAGTCGAACGAGGTGCTGGTGGCCCCCGAGGCGGCGGCCTCCGCCGCCGAGGGCGACCTACCGGTGGCGGGACCGGCCCTCCAGCTCGAGCGCGAGCCGGCGGCCGAGCCGGCGGTGGAGGCGGTGGGCGAGCCGGCGGCGGACACAGCGGCCGAGCTCGACATGGAGCCCGCGATGGCGGCGGCGCCAGCCGGCGAGGCGGCGGCGCCGCCGCAACCCCGGCCCGAGGCCGAGTCGGATCCGGTCATGACCTTCGCGCCCGAACCGGCGCCGCACGCGCCGGGCGCGCCGGCACGGCCGGTGCGCCGCGGGCGCGGCTTCTTCACCGTCGACTCGATGCCGTACGCGACCATCTACGTCGACGGCGCGAAGAAGGGAGTGACGCCCATCCTCCGCCTGCCGCTCGCCGCCGGCAAGCACGAGGTCGTGGCGGTCACCTCCGACGGCCGCCGCCAGAAGTTCCAGGTCGCCATCGCGCCGGGCGAGGAGGCGCGGCGGAGGAAGCTCACGTGGTGAGGCGCCGGCTGGCTGCCGCCTGCGCCGCGATGCTGGCGCTGCTGGTCGCCGGTGCCGGCGTCGCCCGCGCCGAGCCTTCGCTCCTGGCCCGCGCCCAGGCGGCGCTCGACGACCTCCGCTACGAGGAGGCGGCCGAGCTGGCCGATCGCGCCTGGCGCGCGGGAGGCAACCGGCGGGACGAGCTCATCGCGATCTTCCGGCTGGCCGGTCAGGTCGCGGTCACCATGGGCAACGGCGCGCTGGCCGAGAGCCACTTCGAACGCCTGCTCGCGCTCGATCCCGAGGCGCAGCTGCCGGACGGCATCTCGCCCAAGATCGCCGCGCGCTTCGCGGCGGCCAGGGCGCGGACGACCAGTCGCCTCAAGGTCTCGTTCCGCACCGAGGGGACCCGGGTCTCGGCCGAGGTGGCGTCCGACCCGGCCAAGATGGTCGCCGGGTTGCGCGCCCGCTACGGCAAGGAGGGCGACGACCTGGCGGTCGCTCCGGCGCCGCTGTCGATCGATCTCAAGGTCGACCGGTCCACCGAGGTGACGCTCACCCTGGTCGACGAGTACGCCAACGTCCTGGCCGAGGAGCGGGTGACGGTCGGCTCGTCGTCCGCCCCGACGCGCACGCAGGCGCAGGTCGGCCAGTCACTGGCCGAGCGCAACGCGAGCGCCGGGCAGCCGGCCGAGCCGCGCCCGGTGCTCGACGAGGAGGAGGACGACGACGACCAGCCCAGGACGGTCGCCGCACCGGTCTACACCCGGTGGGAGGTCTGGGCGGGCGCGGCCGGGGCGGCCGGCGCCGTCGGCATCGTCTTCGGCCTCAAGGCGCGCTCCGATCAGAGCGAGCTCGACGACCTCAACGCTGACAGCGGTGGGCACGACTTCCGCGACGCCCAGGCGGTGGAGGACAGCCTGCACCGGGACGCCCTGGTCGCCAACGTCTGCTTCGTGCTGGCGGCCGGCGCCGGCACCGCCGCCCTCCTCCTGTGGCTGCGCGAGCGCCGCAGCCGGTCGTCGCCGACGGTCGCCCCCAGCGGTGCCGGCGGCATGGTCCGCTTCGACTTCTGAACCATGCCTCGCGCCTTCACCGCCCTCGTGCTGGCCGTCCCGCTCGCCGGGTGCTTCCCCTCGATCGACTACGGCGACACCGACTACATGTGCCTCGACGGCGAGAGCTGCCCGGACGGCTTCGTGTGCCTCGAGCAGCGCTGCGTCGCGGCGCCGTCGCCCAATGTGCAGGTCCCGGTCGGCCAGACGACCTTCCTCATGGGCTGCGACCAGGACGAGCTGGGCTGCAGCTTCGACGCCGGACCCGCCCACCTGGTCTCGCTCTCCGCCTTCTCCATCGACCGCACCGAGGTGAGGCGGCTCGACTACGCGATCTGCATCGACGATGGGGTCTGCGACGAGCCGGGCGACTTCGACCTCAGCGAGCCGTCCGCGCCGGTCTCGCGGGTCGACTGGGACGAGGCCGCCATCTACTGCTCGTGGGCCGGTGGCCGCCTGCCGACCGAGGCGGAGTGGGAGCTCGCCGCCCGCGGCTCCGACGGCGCCATCTACCCCTGGGGCGACGACGAGCCCGACTGCGACCGCGCCTTCTACGCCGACTGCGGCTCCGACGGCCCGGTCGCCGCCGGCGACCCGAAGGGGGACGAGAGCTCGCTCGGCGTCCAGGGCCTGGCCGGCAACGTCGCCGAGTGGGTCGCCGACTGGTACGCATACGACTACTACCAGTACAGCCCAGCCACCGACCCGCGCGGCCCCGGCGACGGCTACCAGCGCGTCATCCGCGGCGGCTCCTTCGACGACGGCGCCGGCGAGCTGCGCGCCTGGACCCGCGGCAGCGACGAGCCCGACGAGACCGACTCCGACACCGGCTTCCGCTGCGCCTACTGAGCGCATCGCCCTCGATGGACGCTTTTCGCCCCTACCCGCTCTTCTCGCCGCCCACCCCGGTGGCCGACCGTCCGCCCCGCGACCGGACCGCCGGCGACGCGCGGCTCTACTTCGACTGGCTCACCGGCTCTCTCCCCGACCGCACCCGCGACCTGGTCGCCTTCTTCCACCTCGACCACGCCGACCTGGCTCCTCGCGATCTCCTGCTGGCGCTCGGCGAGCGCGTCGCCGAGGAGCTCACCAGCGCCGGCGGCTCCAGCCAGACCCGCGCCGGCGAGCGCGTCCTCACCAGCCGCGGCCACGCGCTCGCCGCCGACATGGGCCTGCTCATCGCCGCCCTCATCCTCGAGCTCGCCGACGGCGGCATTCGCTGGCACATCGTCGACGCCCCGCGAGGCGATCGCTCCTTCAACCTGCCCGTCCTCACCGGCTTCGCCGACGAGCTCGTCCTCGACCCCATCGCCGCCTCCATCGCCGAGGCCACCGGCCTCATCGCCGGCCGCCGCGGCCCCGACGCCTGGGCCCGCATGCTCGACTTCTGGACCAACCCGCACCTCCTCCCGCCCCCCTGACCGATCCCGACCCCGATCCCGACTCCGATCCCGACTCCGATCCCGATCCCGATCCCGATCCCGATCCCGACCCCGACCCCGACCCCGATCCAGGTGGTCAGCCGAGCGGGCGCGACGGCGGTTCCCGCGGAGGCGCCTGGAGCCATTCGTCGATCAGTTGACGGAGCGCCTTGAGGATCGACGGACTGACGCGCAGCCCGCGGCCGATCCAGAGCGGCTTGGCGGGCGGAACGGCCTCGACGCGCAGGCACGGCGGGTACATGTCTCTCGTCTCTTCCAGGGCGTCGCCCTCGCTGTCGACGATCTGGGCACTGGTCGCCGAGCTGCGCGGCAGCTCGCGAACGCGGCCCCAGCCCGCCATCCTGTGCACCGCGACCAGGCGATCGGACTCGAACGTGAGCTCGACCTGCGTATGGCGTGCTCGGAGGCCGAAGAAGGCGAAGCAGAGTGCCCAGGCGAGCGCCAGGACCGTGGCAAGGCCGGTCCAGCCACCGCCTGCCGTCTCGATCAGCCCGAGCATGCCCAGCGCCCCGACCGCGACCAGGCACAGGCAAACGAACCCGGCGGCGAGGAGGACATAGTCGCTTCCGGACGTGCGACCGCTCAGCACGAGGCGGAGAGGATCGCGCGCAACCACCAGCACCTCGAGTCGTTCGGGGACCATCATCTGGATCACCAGGATGACCAGGATGACCCAACCGAGGGTCAGGGAATAGAGGCTCGCTGCGCCGGACGACGCCCGGGCACCCATGAGTGCTCTGGTCGCGTGACCCTCAAGGGTCATTGAGGATCGCGTGCGCCAGAGCGCAGGGTGATTTTGCCGGCGGCCGATCGGTCGCACCGGCCACCACATCAGTTGAGGGAGCTCGATGAACGCGTGCGCACGAAAAAAGCGCCGCCAGCCGATCACATCGGCCGGCGGCTGTCTCTATCCATCCATGACGGGGCGCCCTGTGCGTGAAACCATGGACTCATCGACGTCTTTTCGGCTGGCGCTGGGGCTGGCCATCGTGGCCGCGCTGGCCGCCGCGTGCACCGCGACCGGCGGCGACCAGTCCGGCAGCACGGTGTACGACGACGCCGGCAACTGCGTGAAGGACCGCGAGGCTCTGTCGGAGATCCTCGTGCAGCCGCAGGCTTGTGTCAGCTCTGCCGAGTGTCCGCCCGGCAGCTTCTGCAACGGCGAGACCGGCCAGTGCGACTGGGAGTGCTACACCGACTCCGACTGCGGCTTCGGCGCCACCTGCAGCTGCGACGGCATCTGCAACGACGGATCTCCCCCCGGTCCAGGCGCAGGCGGTGACCCGGCCTGCCCGCGCGACCTCGATCTACTGCAGGACACCTCGGTGGCCAACGACATCCACAACCGCGAGTGCACGCGCGACGAGCACTGCCCCTACGGCGCCCGCTGCGACGACGAGACCCACCGCTGCGACTACGACTGCCTGGCCGACAGCGACTGCACCGGCGGCAATGTCTGCAGCTGCGGCGGCGAGTGCGTCGAGCCCGGCTGCGCGGCGCCGGTCCCCGACCGCCGCGTCCCGACCGTCGAGGTGACGCCCGACGTCATCACCGTCCTGCCCGGCAACACCTGGGGCAAGCAGACCTTCTCGATCCGCATCACCGATCCTGACGCCACGATCGGGGCCGATGTGCTGCCGCGCGCCCGCATCGAGGCGCCGACCCCGACCGGTCTCGGCACCCTCGGCCTTCCTCAGTCGACCGCCGTCGCCGAGACGATCAACACGTATGCTGGTGTCCACTTCTCCACCACCGAGGAGACGAACTCACTCGCCCACGCCAACACCGCCACCGCCACCACGCTCACTTCCGGCGGTGTGCCGGCCCCCATCGCGGCGCGCATGGTCGCGGCCCGCCCGTTCGCGAGCCTGGCTGCCGTGCTCGACGTCGCCGGCGCCGGCGCCTCCACCCTCCAGGCCCTCAAGACCGCGACCGCAGTGACCGGGACCGCGTGCACGACTCAGGTCCGCGAGCTCCTGACCAGCCGCTGGGTCGTCAGCACGACGAATGGATACACGGCGACCACGTCGGTCTCCGTCTCCCGCTGCTCGGCGGTGGACAACTACCCGCGCGATCTCAACGTCTCCGTCTACTTCGTCGACGCGGTCGACACCACAAAGGTCGTCCAGCACCTCGCCTACCGCATCGTCAAGATCGACGATTCCGGCGCCGCCAGCATCACGCCGACCACCGCCACCGGCGAGTTCTCCGGCTACCTGGTCCAGGAAAACGCCGCCGGCGATCCCCTCACCATCCCCGTCCGCGCCTTCTCCGCCGCCGCCGGCAACCTCAAGATCTACGACGACCTCCGCCTGCTCAGCGCCACCGGCTGGTTCGAGCTCTCCACCGCCGGCCCCACCTTCCTCCCCCACATCGACCAGGCCACCGGCAACGGCGGAGTCAGCCCCGGCCAGACTCCCGGCAAGCTCACCGCACAGCTCGGCTCCTGGACCGACGAGCTCCTCACCGGCGGCCGCCGCGACGGCCACTTCACCCTCACCCTCGCCACCTCCACCGCCCAGCCCCTAGCCTTCCGCTACCGCCTCGTCCGCAAGGGATCCACCACCACCGGCCCCACCGTCCCCGCCAACCCCACCACCTCCACCAACACCCTCGCCACCATGGTCGACGCATGGCGCGCGAAGGCTGGGTTCTTGCACAACGCGGCTCCGTTTCCGGCGACTACTCGCAACAATCTGATCGAACGCCTCCTTTGCTACGTGTACGACGATTCGCTTGGCACGGCACCACACCTTGTTGTGCCATTCGAGCAGGAGAATCTTCGGTTCTGGCCGCAGCTCATTTTTTCCGCGGCTTCGGCTGACGCGAATTGTACGTCGCAGGCGCAGACCGCCGTCGGGCTGATCACTGGATGGGATCGCTGGGACTGGACGGGCTCGGAACCGACGCCCGGCACACCCTTGACCATGCCACCGGATGAAGCGGCGGGGTGGTTGTCAGAATGCCTTGGTGACCTTGGACGCAGCATCCCCACATTCGGCTTGGCCGACACGGTTGTCGAGCAGACCCGTGCATGGTTTGGTGCTCCTGGCTCGTGCATCAACCTCGCGCAGGTTCTCCCCGCTCTTGCGTCGCTGGTACACCCGCAAATTGACGGGACGACGATCCGTTACCTCGATCGCCGGGACGCCACGCTGCTCCAGCGTGTGCTCGCGGAATGGCTGGATGTTCACGCGTTCGTGGTTCACCAGGGGGTTCAGGTCGCGGCTGCGGCCGAGCCGCTCGGCACCGATGAGTCGTCTGTACCTCTGGCGACTTTGTTGGCGACGGCGGAGCGCGGATGGGACGTCCTGCTGGATCCGGACCATCTTAGTGCGCTCGGCAGCGTAATGGGCTCGCAGCTTGCCGCCCCTGACTATCGGGCGCCCCATCCGACCTCGTATTGGACGTTCGACGCGGCCGACAGGTCAAGCAACCACATGCGCGATGTCATCGGCGATAACCACATCAACTTTGTCGGCAACGTCACCACGGCGGCCCCCGGTATCAACCTCGCGAGCAGTACGAGCGCTACGCTCCCAGCGAGCCGGCTGTCACCGACTGGAGACGTCGCAGTGAGCTTCTGGTTCAACCCTAGCAGCGTCAGCCCTGCTGATTTCGACGTCAACATTGTCAATGCGGGTGACGCCTTCTTCGTCAAACTTCGCAAGAGCTCCTCGACCGGAAATGTGACCATTACGACCGGGCACGGAGGGTACAGCTTTCCTTCGGTTGCCATCTCGCCGTCGAACAGCTGGCGCAACGTCGTGGTAACTCGCCGCGGCAATGCCTACTACCTCTTCCTCGACGGATTCTCTAACGCAGCTGGGGGCGGGGCGCCGACGAGCAACCCCGGTCCCAACACGACGGGGGTCACGCGCATCGGTCCACCGGGAACCGGTAGCGTGTCGATCGACGACCTCGCAATCTGGGAGTACGCGCTCTTTCAGACTCAAGCCGCGCAGGTCACTGGGCTCGGCCAGAGCAACACGCCGCCCCTGAACATCTCGCGGCCGCTCCTCCAGCCGATCGGCTCCGTGTGGACGCCACCCACTCCGACGACTCCAAACCTCTACTATGTGCCGCCTGATCCCAACGGGGAGTCCGGTATCGGATTGCCGGTCAAGATCCTCGAGGCAGCTTCTCGGCACGCGGACGCAGTCGATGCGTATGTATTGCAACAGCTGCACAGAGTGTACGGCGGGTGCTATGCGACCGGAACATCGAGCGAGCAGCAGGCCAGCATCGCGCGAGCGGCCGCCAGTCTTCGGTACGTGAACGCGGCCGAGGCGCTTGCCCGCACGTTGCGCGGGCGAGCCGGCGAGGTCGCGTGCACCGGACCGCTCGAGTGCACCGTGTCGGGCGGGACTACGTGCGGCGCACTGGGCGTTTGCCTGTCGGGAACCACCACCCTCGACGTCGCCCCGGCGTGGAACGTTCGCTACCAGGCCGCGATTCTCGAGCTCGCATCGGTACGATCGCGGGCAGTGGCTGACATGGTTCGGCTCCAGGCGTGCGAGAACCCGCTCGGCGTCCCTGAGGACGACCTGCCGATCTACTTCGGCGACGTGGAGGGGACCAACTCGCGTTACTTCGCCTCGTCCGACTACCTCGCGGCGTCGTGGGCGCGGCCGGCCGTGCAGTCTGCTGCCTACTCGCTCGAGGCCGCACGCGAGGGATGGCTGGCAAAGCGCGACAGCGATATCCGCCAGCAGATGAATGAATACGAGGCCGAACGCAGGCTGGAGGGAATCGAGCTCGGTTACGCACAGTCGGTGATGGACGCGTGCGGCATGACCGACACCGATGGGTCGGAGGTGCTCGACGGAACCATCGATCCAACGACCTGTTTCAGGGTACCGGGCTGCACGCCGGCCAACGATCCGTCTTGCCTGCGAGGCTCGCTGGGCGAAGCGATGCTCGGCGTGAGCGCAGCCATCCAGGCGGTTGGCTTCGAGTTGAAGCAGTCGGCCAAGCGAGAGCTCGAGTGGTACCAGCAGATACGGACGTGCGCGTTCGTCGAGCAGAGCGTGGCGATGGAGCAGGTGGCGGTGGATGCCTACCGGGTGGCCGCTGATCATGCGCGAGAGAACAGCGGTGGCCTGTTCGGGGACGCGCTGGGGGTCATCACCGAGGGACTCGACGAAGTGACCGCAGGAGGCGCCAGCGATTTCGGGCTCGACGACCGGCTGCTGGACGGCCTGCGGGGCTGCATGGCGGGTACTGCTGGGTGCGTAATCGGCTTCGGCACAAGTGATGGTGGCGCTCGTGAAGACCTCGAGTTCGCCCGGGTCGAGTTGGACATCGCACTCCAGACCGGACGGTCGCAGCGAGAGCTCTACGGGTGCTGGGACGAGGTGGAGCGGCGGCAGCGCGATTGGATCTTCGGCAAGGACGCCATCCTGCTCCGAACGATGGACCTCAAGCAGGCCTGGTTCCGCTTCGACGAGCAGGTCCGCGCGGTCGATCGGCAGGTCAAGGAGGGCAAGGCGGCCATTGCACGCGAGGAAGGCCGCACCCTGCCGAGCGTGGCGCACCACTACTGGCTGGACGAAAAGATCTCCCGCTTCCAGCGCGACTTCACGCGGGCCAAGCGCTTCACCTACCTGGCAATGCGGGCGGTCGAGTACGAGTTCCAGCAAAGCCTGGGGCTGAGGACGCAGATCCTCACGGCGTCACACCCGGATGACCTGGTCGAGGCGCTCGACATCCTGGACGCAGAGCGGGCGACGCGATCCATCAACTCGCGGCGGCCGGCGCCGGGGACGGAGGTCCTCAGCCTGCGGAGCGACATCCTCGGGATCGACGATCTCTATGCGCCAGACTCGGGCGAGCGGGCCGATTCGGGTTCGCTACGCATGCAGGACATCCTGACCTCGCCGGAGTACGCGTATTACGACGAGAACGGGGAGTACATCGGGCAGGCCGTGCCGTTCACGGTGGCGGAGTCGGGGGCGCTGCGGCACCGGTGCGGCGAACGGCTGTGGCGGGTGACGGCGACCATCCAGGGTGATCTGACCGATGTGGACGAGCCGCGCGCGCAGGTGTTCCTGCTCAAGCGGAACGTCTTCAAGAGCCAGTGGTGTGAGGGGCTCGATGACGGGAGTCCGTACCAGCAGGGGAGCACGGCGGGTGGCAGCAACCTCTTCACCGCCGATGCGACGACGGTCGGGCGGCAGGGGTCGGAGTTCACGCCGGCGCTCATCTATCCCTGGTACAACGTGCGGCGGAGCGACTTCTACCGCGACGACTACACCCAGGGATCGTCGGAGGAGCTGGCCGGGCGGGGGCTGTACGGCGAGTACGTGCTCCTCTTCCCGCAGTACGGGATGCTGGAGCCGGCGGCCGACTGTGTGGAGGGCAATGTCTGCACCGACGGAACCAGCCCCGGGTGCTCGGACCCGTTCCGCGACCTCCGGCGGATCGAGGACGTCCTCCTCCGCTTCGACTACCTCTCGGTGGACGACCTCTAGGCCGCCATGGGCCCGCTCGGTTCATGGCGCGCCCTCGGGGCGGCGGTGGTCGCGTGCGCGCTGGCGGCCGGAACGGCGTGGGCCGGCGGGCCGGCGCCGGCGGCGGCGACGGCGACCAAGGCAGTGGCGCCGGACGGGCCGGGCTCGGTGCGCGGCCTCGGCGACGAGGCGAGCATCGAGGTCTTCTCCGGGCAGGTCGCGTACGCGGTGCCGATGGAGCTGCCGAAGGGCAGGGGTGGCTTCGGGCCGTCGCTCTCGCTCACCTACTCGGGCGAGCTGGGCAACGGGCCGGTCGGGGTCGGCTGGTCGCTCGGAGTCGCGGCCATCCGGCGCTCGACCCGGCACGGGGTGCCGTCCTTCACCAGCGCCGACGAGCTCGAGCTGAGCGGCCTGGGCGGCGGCGGTCGCCTCGTCTCGATCGGCGGCGGGCAGTACCGGGTGGAAGGGCAAGGCAACGCCTTCCGGGTGGTCGCCGAGAACGCGCGCTTCGTGGTCACCGACAGCGACGGGACCGTCTATTACTTCGGCCTCACCGAGGGTTCGCGACAGGAGGAGAGCGCGGCCCGGGTCTACGCCTGGTACCCGGAGCTGGTCGTCCATCGCTCGGGCGAGTCGCTCCTCCTCTTCTACGGCCACGAGCGCGGGCAGATCTACCTCGAGGGGATGGCCTGGGGCCCGGACTACCGGTTCGAGGCGTTCCTCGAATACGAGAGCCGCCCCGACCCCGTGGTGAGCTTCCGCGAGGGCTTCCAGGTGGTGTCGAACCGGCGCCTGGCGCGCGTGCGCGTCGAATCGGCCGGCTCGGTCCTCCGCACCTATCACCTCACCTACGACACCTCGCGGTCGCTCAGCCGCCTGGCGTCGGTTCGCATGACCGGTTTCGAGGGGCAGGGCGAGCTCCCCACGCTGCGCCTCGGCTACGCGCCGCTCGGTCCCACCCAGCTGCGCGCCCTCGGCGGGCTCGACGGCTGGCAGCTCGAGAGCCGCGGGGTGGCCTTCTTCGACGTCGACGGCGATGGGATGGACGACCTCTACCGGCTCGAGATGGGCAACCACGAGTTCCGGAAGAACCTCGGCGGCACCTTCGGGCCGCGCACGCGCCTCGACGGCGCGACCGCGCTCGAGCTCGCGGCGGTGCGCTTCATGGACCTCGACGGCGACGCGCGCGCCGAGCTGGTCAGGATCGTGGACGATACCTGGCGCTACTCGCGCCTGGTCAACGGGGCCTGGATGACGGTGGGAACCTGGCCGGGCACCGCCAACGTGCCGCTCGCCGGCACCGGGGTCGAGGTGGCGGACGTCAACGGCGACGGCCGCATGGATGTGCTGCGCGGCACCACCGGCGGGCTGGCGGTCCACTTCGGCGGCGCGGCCGGTCTCGCCGCGCCGGTGGCGCGCCCGGCCATCGATCCCTCCAACATCTTCATCGAGCCGGGCGGCAGCAACGTCCAGTTCGTCGACGCCAACGGCGACGGCCTGGTCGATGTCGTCTGGCTGAACGACGCCTGGATGAAGGTCTTCCTCGGCCGCGGCGACGGCACCTTCTACCCGTGGCGCCGGACCTTCTATCCCTGGACGGATCAGGCCATCGACGTCCGCGACCTCCGCCTCGCCGATCTCGACCGCGACGGCCTGATGGACCTCGTCAGGTTCACCGCCGGCCACGTGCTTCTCTTCCCCGGCCAGGCCGACGGCTCGTTCAGCTGGTACTCGCGCCCCATCGCGCGGCCGGAGTCGGCCGACGCCGACGTGACGGTCGCGGTGAGTGACGCCAACGGCAACGGGTCGCTCGACATCGTCTGGTCCTCGCCGCGCGGCATGTGGCTCCTCGATCTCGCCGGCCCGACCTCGGCCGGCATGCTCGACACCATCGACAACGGCCTCGGCAAGGTCGTGCACGTCGACTACGGCGCCTCCGCCCAGCTCTCGGTCGCCGCCGAGCTGGCGGGCGAGCCGTGGGCGCGCAAGCTTCCGGTCTCGGTCCCGGTGCCGACCGACATCGCCACCGACCCCGGGGTCGGCCCGGTGCGCGTCGTCCACCACGGCGTCCGCGACGGGTTCTGGGATCCGGTCGAGCGCCGCTTCGGCGGCTTCCTCGAGGGGCGCACCTCGGTCTCGGACACGACCGGCGCGAGCGTCCGGTACGAGGTCACCCGCTACCTTCCGGGCGAGGGCGCCGAGCGGGTGCTCCGCGGCAAGGCGAGCGAGGAGCGCCTCGAGAACGGGCTCCATCAGGTCCTCTCGGTCGAGAACACCGCCTGGGCCGCGCATCCGGTGGCAGATCTGCCGGCCGATCCACTGCTCCGAGTCGCGGTGACCGGCGAGGTCCGCACCTCTCACCTCGAGGGCGTGCCCGAGCCGATCGACACCCTGCGCTGGTTCGTCCACGACGGCCAGGCGCGTGTGGTCGAGGACCACGACCTCGGGCGCCTCGACCTCGACGGCGACGAGTCGATCCGGTTCACCAGTTACGCGGCCGACAACACCACCCGCTGGATCCGCGGGCGCGTGTGCGAGGAGGAGCTGCGCTCGACCGACGGCGCGCTGGTCGAGCGCAAGCGGACCTACTACGGCGAGCGCTCGGGTCAGGTGGCGGCGCTCTGTCAGCTCGGCGATCTGGGTCTCGAGCGGCAGACTCGCGGCTGGTTCGCGGAGGAGAGCCGGTGGGTGACGACCACCAGCATCTCGAGCTACAGCCAGTTCCTCAACCCGCTGGTCGTCTACGCCGACGGCGTCACCCGGTTTTTCCAGTACGACGACGACGACCACCACCTCACCCGCGAGCGGATCACGCCGATCACCGGGCAGCCGCTCTACTGGTATCTCGGCTGGGATTCGGTCCGCGCGATCCCCTCATCGGTTACCGATGCGAGCGGCGCGGTCAGCAACCTCACCTACGACCCGCTCGGCCGGCTCGCCACCGTCGCGCTCGGCAGCGCACCGCCGCACACCCGCTACCAGTACGACTGGACCGCCCCGCGCCCCACCACCACCACCTTCGTCTTCGACGGCGACGAGGGCGATCTCGATGAATGGTCCGGCGGCTACGTCCAGGGCTCCGGCTGGCGGCAGACGGTGGCAGTGGCCAACGGCGCCGGCGAGGCGCTCTTCTCGGCCACCCGCCTCACCAGCGCGCGCTGGATCATCGACGGCTTCGTCGAGCGCGACAGCCGTGGCCGCACGGTCCGCTCCTTCGATAGCTTCCACGCCGACGTCGGCGACCCGCGCACCGCCGCGCCACCGGCCGGCACCTCGGCCGACGATCTCACCTACGACGCCTTCGATCGCCTGCGCCGGCACGAGCGCCCGACCGGCGCGGCGCGCGCCGTCGACTACTTCGCCTTCGGCCGCCGCGTCACCGACGACGACCTGGCCCCGGTGACGTCCCTCATGGACGGCAAGGGCCGCGTCATCCGCACCGAGCGGACCATCGGCACCACCGTCGAGGTCGGCGAGGCGTCCTACGACCCGGGTGACCGCCTGGTCGAGCTCCGCCTCCAGCCGGGCACCTCGGCCGCGGTCGCCCACACCTTCGAGTACGACAGCCTCGGCCGCCTTCGCTTCGCCACCGACCCCGACATCGGCGATCGCTTCCTCCTCCACAACGACGACGGCTTTCTCATCGAGGCGACCAACGCCGCCGGCCAGACCATCCAGTACGGCTACGACGGCGCCGGTCGGGTCACCTCGGTCCTGGCTGACGACGGCTCCTCCTTCGCCTACCACTACGACGTCCCGCTCGACACCGGCTACCAGTTCACCGCGGGCCGCCTGGCCTGGGTCGAGGAGGACACCGGCACCGTCCAGGTCGGCTACGACGCGCGCGGCCGCCAGACCCGCTTCCAGCGGACCATCACCGATGGGAGCACCACGCTCGCCGCCGAGGAGGAGCACGCCTTCGCCCCCTCAGGTCTCCTCCGCTCGGTCGACTTCAAGGATGGCTTCACCGTCGACCTCACCTACGACGATGCCGGCCGCCCGACCCACCTCGGCAACCTATGGAGCCTCGGCCAGTACGACCCGGCCGGCCGCATCCTCGCCGAGAGCTTCGGAAACGGCGTCACCCAGGCCTATTCCTTCGACCCGAACGGCGACCTCGCCACCGTCGAGGCGCGCCGGCCGCCCGCCGCCGGCAGCACGCTCCTCTACCGCGCCACCGTCACCCGCAACGGCTTCGGCGCCATCGCCGCGGTCGACGACACCGACTCGACCGGCCTCGACCACGACGCCACCTTCACCTACGACCCGGCCGGCCGCCTCACCGACGCCACCCTCGGCCCTGTCGCTGCCCGTTACCAGTTTCGCTACCGCTACGACGGCCTGCAGAACATGGTCGAGCGCGGCGCGTCCGGCCCGACCGCGCTCGGCGCCCTGGTCGGCGAGTACCACTACGGCGGCCCGCGCTCGCCGGCGAACGGCGGCGGCACCCACGGCCCGCGCCAGCTCACCTCGGTCCAGCCGCTCGGCGGCGGCACCCCGACCGCGACCTTTCAATACGACCTGGCCGGTCGCCTGGTCCAGCAGGGCAACCTCGCCCTCACCTACAACGGCCTCGACCAGCTCACGCACGTCGCTGGCCTCGCCGCCGGCTCCGGCTCCGTCACCCACGCCTACGGCTACGACGGCTTCCGCGTCCTCACCCGCTCCACCGC
>Ga0111538_10001993_pt1 | contig 28682 bp, 30 predicted proteins | sample SoiMethybrSBSTD1_FD_79669 | JGI IMG/M metagenome (GOLD analysis project Ga0111538, IMG submission 79669) | Bulk soil microbial communities from a Populus tree surrounding site in Tennessee, USA - Soil MetaG P. TD hybrid SBSTD1 (version 2)... | ecosystem: Environmental > Terrestrial > Soil >... | reverse complement strand
GCGGCTGCTCGCCGACCCAGCGCTGCACGACATAGAACACGTGCCAGCCGTGATCAGACAGGACGCCGCCGCCTGCGATGGCCGGGTCGACCCGCCAGTTGCCGCTGCGCTCGTCGCCGGCCAAGGCCGGTCGCGTGCGCAGGGTGTGCCAGATCACGTGCTCGACGCGGCCGATGCGGCCCTCGCGGATCAGCTCCGCGGTGCGCCGCACGATAGGCGCGTGATGCCAGTTGTGGACCGTGTGGATGACGCGACCGGTCCGCTCGGCCAGCTGCGTCAGCGCCGCGAGATCGCCGGAAGCGCTGACGAGCGGCTTCTCGCAGAGCACGTGACGGCCGCGCTCGAGCGCGCCGCGAATGAGCTCCGCGTGGCTGCTCGGCGGGGTACAGATGTCGACGAAGTCGACGGACGCTTCGGCCAGGAGCTCGGCGGCCGTCGCGTACCAGCGCGCGCCGGGCGCGTGAGCCGAGACGAGCGCGTGCTGCTCAGGCCGGGCGTCGGTGACCGCGACGATCTCGACGTCGCGGCGACGCCGCCAGCCGGGCAGGTGGCCGTGGAGGGCGACGTTGCCCAGGCCGATGATCGCGCCGCGCTGCATCCTACTGGAGCCCGTGGTCTCTCACGATGACTCCGAGCGCCTCGTCCAGGATCGCCAACCCTGCCAGCGCCGCGTCCTCTTTGATCGTGAGCGGCGGGTTGATGCGGACTGAAGGCGCGTAGGTCATCGCGACGAGGCCACGGCGGAGGCACTCTTGATAGAGCGCCTGGGTCACGGTCTTGGAGAGGGGCTCCTTCGTCGTCCGGTCGCGCACGAGCTCGATCCCAAGCATCAAGCCGCGGCCGCGCACCTCGCCGACGCAGCGATATTTCTCTTTCAGCGCCTCGAGTCGCGCCAGCATGACCTTGCCGACGCGCTCGGCGTTCTTGACCAGATCTTCCTTCAGGATGATCTCGAGCGCGGCGAGACCGGCCGCCGACGCGAGCGGGCTGCCGCCGTAGCTCGACGAGCTGGCGCTCGGATTGGCCCACGGCTTCGACGAGGTGATCTTGTCGGTCGAGATCACGCACGAGAGCGGATAGCCGCCGCCCACGCCCTTGCCCACCGTCATGATGTCCGGAACGACGCCGTCGTGGTCGCAGCCCCACATGGCGCCCGTGCGCCCGAACCCCGTGATCATCTCGTCCGAGATGAACAGCGCGTCGTGCTCGCGCGCGATGGCGGCCACCGCTCGCAGGAATCCCGCGGGCGGGATGATGTTGCCCGCCGTGCCCTGCATCGGCTCAGCGATGATCGCGCCGATCTCGCCGGCCGTCTGGTAGCGGATCACGTCGCGCGCGAACTCCGCGCAGGCGATGCCGCAATCCGGATACTTCAGCTTGAGCGGGCAGCGATAGCAGTCAGCGTACGGCGAGGAGTAGCGGCCCGGCATGAACGGACCGAGATGATGCTTGAACTCGCTGCCGAGCAATGGCAGCACCCCGCCGGTCTTGCCGTGAAAGCCGCCCCAGAAGCTCAACACCTCGCTCTTGCCGGTCGCCGCGTGGGCGAGGCGCAGTGCCGCCTCGACGGCTTCTGCGCCGCCGGAGAACATCTGGATGCGCGTGAGCCCCTCGGGCGTGACGGACGAGAGCAGGTCGAGGAACTTGGCGCGGGTCTCGGTCGTGAAGCTGCCGAAGGTGATCCGCTCGACCTGGCGCTTGAGCGCTTCGACGTAGTGTGGATGGCAGTGGCCGATGCTGCCGACCGCGATGCCGGCGATGAAGTCGATGTACTCGTTGCCGTCTTCGTCGATCAGCGTGCAGTCGACCCCGCGCGCCATCGCGAGGCCGGCGTAGAGCGAGAAGCCTTGAGAGCCCGAGGCGAGGTGCTTTCGTTCCTGCCCGACGATCTTCTGCGAGCGCGGCCCAACTTCACGCCGGTCGCTCACCGCCTTGCTCCCGAGAAGCGGAGAGCCAGGTACGACGCGATCGCCGCCGAGGCCTCGTCCCGGTACAACGCGAAGCTCGGCCAGGCGTTCACGTCGAGCAGCACGAGCTCGCCGGTCGCCGTCGCGATCGCGTCGCCGCCGTAGACCTCGAGCCCGAGTGCTGCGGCCGCGCGGCGCACGAGCCGCGCCAGCGCGCGCTGGTCCATCGGGTTGCCGGAGAGCTTCTGGTCCTTGTGATAGAACCAGCGGAACCAGGGCGGCTCGCGATGCGGCCCGCCGCCGGCGCCGATCCCGTAGAACTTGATCAGATCGCCTTCCACGTGCGGCTGGAGCACGGCGCGCTTGATTCCGCGCTGCGCCAGGCCGCGAAGCGCGGCCTCGACGGCGCCCGCGGTCGTCGCGCGCACGACGTCGCCCTCCTGCGTGTTGTGGACGTCGCCGCGCTTCACCCAGAGCGGGAAGGCGCCCGGCTCGGGGCTCTCGCTCGTTGCGACAACCCGGCTCGGGATGAACGGCACGTTGGCCTCGTCGAGGACGGCGATCATCCGGTCACGATAGGTGTTGTGCACGGCGCGCGGCGAGTTCACGTGGGGCACGCCGCTCACCTCGAGCGCGCGCAGCCGGTCGAGCACCTCGAGCCGCTCGCACATGAGGAACACGAAGCGCGGCCAGCCCTCGTCGGTCTCGGTAACCTCGTCGGCCGTCTTGAGCTCGACGTGAAAGCCCTTCGCCTCCAGGTGCTTCCCGGTCAGCCGCAAGATCTCACTATCGTCGGACTCGCGGCCCGGCGAATGGGTCGATTCGCGAAAAATCCCCCAACACGCTTTGCTCACTCGAGCCTCCTGGACCGATCTATGATACCCGTCCCGCCAAGGCGAGAGTCTCCGCAAGTGCGACGTCGTCCGCCCGATCGACGTCGACGACCTGCTCGATGACCTCGCCGAAGACCGGCGCGCCCGAGCGCACCAGCCAGGACAGAAACTCGCGCAGCCGTCCGAGTCCCGGCGGCGGCGTCAGCCCGCGCACGGTCTCGGGCACCAGGTACATGCCGGCCGTCACCAGGTCGCCGGCGTCGCCGCCGAGTGCCTTCACCTGCCCGTCTGGGGCCATCACGACGCGCAGTGGCTTCTCGTCGGCGACCAGCGGCGTGACGGCCAGCACCGTCGCGTCCGCGGGGCGCCCGACGGCAGCCTCTATGAAGCGCACGAAGTCGGCCTCGACGCACCAGGCGTCGACCGTTGAGACGAGCATGCGGCCGCCGGGGTGACACCGGATCACCTCGCCGAAGCTCTCGAGCGACGAGGCAGTCGTTTTCACAATGAACTCGACCTCGAGGTCGGGGAAGCGGTGCCGCACCCAGTCGACGCACGGGCGCTCTTGCTCGTTCACGATGATCGCGAGCGGTCCGATGCGAGCCGCGCGGAAGTTGCGGATGACCGATTCGATCAGCGGCACGCCGGCGATCGGCACCATGGGCTTCGGCATCGCGAAGCCGCTCTGACGCAGCCGGCTGCCCTCTCCCGCGGCGATGATGCCGCCGGCCAGTCGCGCGCTCATAACAGGATGGCCTCGAGCTCGCGCAGCGATCGAATCTGACGGTCGTCAGGACAGCACGCGCGCCCCGAGGGCGGCTCGGCGCCGACGAGCCAGATGTGGCGCATGCCGATGTCGCGCGCGCCCGCCATGTCACGATGCAAGGAATCGCCGACGAAGATCGCCTTCGCGGCCGAGACGCCGAGCGCGTCGAGCGCATGCTGGAAGATTTGCGGGGCCGGTTTCGTGCACCCAACATCGACCGAATCGACGAGCACACCAAACAGGGAACGAATACCGGCATCGTCGCACACCTGCGCCAGGTTTCCGTAGAAGTTGGACACGATGCCGAGCCGGTAGCGGCGGGCGAGATCGCGAAGCAGCGGCGTGTTCTTCTCAAGGGTCGCGAGCGCGTCGGTGAGGAACCGCCGCGCGACCCGCGGGGCGATGGCGTGGTCGGCAAGCTCGAGCGCCGTCGCAACGCCGGTGGCGAGACGGTCGACCGTCGCCTGGAGCGATGTCGTCGCGGGCAGCGTGCCGACGAGCGCGTCGTCCGCGGCGTAGAACGCGGGATCGAAGCGCTCACGGCTCACCGGGGCGCCCTCGTCGCGGAACAGGCGAAACGCCCGCTCCTTCCAGGGAAGCCCGTCGGCGTCCAGGGTCCCGCCGAAGTCGAACAGTACGGCTGCTCGGTCGTGCGCGGTCAAAGACGAGTCAGCGTCGTTGAGATTTGGTGGAGGCGGTGGGAATCGAACCCACGTCCGGAAACCCTCAGCCGCAGGCGTCTACGTCGATAGCCGATCTACTTTACTGCTTCTCGCTACGCGGCACTCCAATCGGCCGGATCACCGCGCGGCCAGCCTCAAAGTCTCGCCCCTCCCCTGAGGCTAGGTTCGGAGCCAGCCACCAGAATATGACGTCCGTTCCCGGTCCCTGATGGCTCGAGCCGGCGGACGCTGACGGGTGTTAGGCCGCCAGAGCTAGCTGTGTGTTGGCAGCTATACCGTTCTCTCTTATTAACGAGGGGAGAGAAACCTCGAGACGCAGCCTGGACGTCAATGATCCCCGTCGAAACCTGTCGCCCCCCCTGAAGTTCTCGATTTATCGGAATTATACCACTACCACGCGCCGCGTCGAGCGCCGCGGGCAGCCTTGTCCATCTCGCGCCGAACCTCGCGCTCGCGCAGGGCCGAGCGCTTATCGTGGAGCTTCCTGCCCCGCGCCAGCCCGATTTCGACCTTGGCGCGCCCATCCTTGAAATAGAGACGCAGGGGAACCATGGTCAGGCCCTTCTCGCTGATCTTGCCGCCCAGCCGGGCGATCTCCCTCTTATGAAGGAGGAGCTTTCTGTCGCGCTCGGGATCGTGGTTCGCGTCGGTCCCGTGGCTGTAGGGGCTGATGTGGCAGCCGAGAAGCCACCCCTCGCCGTTCCGGAACGACGCGTAGCTGTCCTTGAAGTTGACGAGTCCGTCCCGCAGCGACTTCACCTCGGTGCCCCGTAGCACGATGCCGGCCTCGACGGTCTCGAGGATCTCGTACTCGTGCCGGGCCCGCCGGTTCGTCGCGATCGCGCGATCGCGAGACTCCTTGCTTGCTTGACTTGCCATGCCTGAAAGGTATTATGACTCACGCTTTTCGGGCCGAAGTGGCGGAATTGGCAGACGCGCTAGATTCAGGGTCTAGTGCCCGCAAGGGTGTCGGGGTTCGAGTCCCCGCTTCGGCACCAAATACGACAGGCTAGCGAGCAGTCTCCCGCACAAGCGGGGTCAAGCGCCCAGCAGCGGGCATGAATATCCTCGGCCTACTCCTCAACCTCGTCGGTGTCGTCCTGCTGTTCTGCGTCGGGATGCCGTTCCAGATTCCGGCCGACACGAAGATCGGCAGGTGGAGCACTTCAAGCCTGAGCTTCCGGCTGAAGAGCCCCGACGACTTCTACACGATCCTCGGGATCATCGAGCTCTCCGCGCTCATTCTCGGAACGCTGCTCCAGATCCTGGCGACGCTGAGCCGGCGCAAATAACGTTCGCGCCGGTCGAGCCCGGCTATTTCGATGACGTGGTCAGCTCGCAGGAGGAGTGCCTGTGGGACCGTCAGGCCAAGAGCCTTCGCCGTCTTCAGATTGATGACCAGCTCGAATTTGGTCGGCTGCTCTACGGGAATGTCAGCAGGCTTGGTCCCTTTTAGAATCTTGTCGACGTAACGAGCGCCGTCTTTGCCCTCATTGCTGTAACCGGGTCCATAGGCTATCAAGCAACCATTGTCGGCGTAATCCGACCTTGCACATATCGACGGTAGGCGATGCTTGATCGCCAAGTCGGCAATGACCTTTTGATTCGAATTGGCCAACGGATTCAGCGTGACCCAAATAGTAGTGTTATGAGCATTGACCGCCTCTTTGAACGCGGGCTCATACCTATCGACACTGCTTACCTCCATCGAATAGAGCTGCATACCCAGCGCGTGTGCCGGTTGCTGGCTTTGCTCCCATTGGGGTACCGAGCCCGGCGCTTGGGGATCCCAGAGCACCGCGACCCGGGAAACCTGCGGCACTGCTTCCTTGAGTAGCTCCAAGCGCTTGCCGGTGAGGACCGCCGCCATGTTGGTGACGCCCGTTACATTTCTCCCCGGTCGAGCCAGGCTTTCGACCAGGCCTGCCGTCACAGGGTCGGTCACGCCCATGAAGACGACCGGAATGGATCCAGCAACTTTCTTTGCCGCTTGAGCAGCGTTGGTCGTCACCGCCACGAACACGTCAGGTTTTCCCGCGAGCAGCTCGGCCGCATGCTCAGGAAGCCGCCCGAGATTGCTGCTCTCGTGACGGGTTTCGATGAGAATGTTCTGTCCTTCGATGTAGCCATAAGCACGCAGCGCCTGCCGAAAGGCCTCCAGGCGCGGCGTCACGACGCCTTCTTATCGGCCGCGCGTTGTCGCTCGCGCGTCTCCTTCGTCCTCACGTCGTCCACGGCGGCGCCGTCCGGCGTCAACACAACCCCGAAGGCCTCGAGCGCCAGCTGCGGCGAGATCTTGCCGTCCAGCACGTCGGCGCACACGGCCGCAGGGTCGCGATCCAATGGGTCGCCGTAGCCGGCGCCGCCCGCGATGTATTCCCACAGCTGGTCGCCGGGGTGAAGAACGATCATCTTCTTGGATGGCAAGGTCTCGCGCGTGCCGTCCGCCCTCACGATGAACGCGTGGGCGCGAGCGCCCGGCGCGCCGCCCTCGAGGCCCCATGGCGACGACCCGAAGCGCTCGCCGCGGTGGGAGACCATCACGTCGGTCGTCGTCGCCTCGAACACTTTCTCGAGGCCGAGACCGCCGCGAAAGCGCCCGGCGCCGCCCGAATCGCGCCACAACCGCGCGCGCGGGATCCGCAGCGGGAAGTTCATCTCGACCGACTCGACGGGGATGTTCATGCAGTTCGAGACGTCCGTCTCGATGACGTCGATCCCGTCCTTGTCGGGACGAGCACCCATCCCTCCCGCGGCCAGCTCGCTGGCCACGAACTGGCGGCCGGACTCTGGGTCGCGGCCGCCGAACGCCATCACCAGCAAGGTGCCGGAGCTCGCCGCCGGCATCTTGCCGGGGAGCGCGCCCACCAGCGCGCCGAGGATCGTGTCGGCGATGCGCTTGATGGTGGCCGTCCGACAGCTCACCGGCGCCGGCGGCCGCGGGTTCACGATCGTGCCCTCCGGCAGCACCGCGTCCACCGCGCGGAAGCAACCGCCGTTGTTCGGAATGGACGCGTCGGAGATGGCGCGCACCGCGTAGTACACGGCCGACATCGTCGAGGCGGGCACCGAGTTGAAGGGACCTCGCACCTGCGGGTCGCTGCCCGTGAAGTCGAACGTCATCGACGAGCCGCGCACCCGCAAGGTCACCGCGATCTTCACGGGCTGGCCGATGCTCACACCGTCGTCGTCCAGCCAGTCCTCGAACCCGTAGTCGCCGTCGGGGATGGCCTCGATCTGGCGGCGCGTGAGGCGCTCGGCCCGGTCGAGCAGCTCCTCGATGTACGCGGTCACCGTCGAGGTCCCGTGGGCGGCAATCAGCTCGCGCAGCCGCAGCCCGCCGAGTCGCCCGGCCGCCATCTGCGCCATGAGGTCGCCGGTGAAAATCTCCGGCAAGCGCACGTTACGCGAGAGGAGGCGGAAGACGTTCTCGTCCAGCTCGCCCGAGCGGAAGAGCTGGGTCGGCGGGATGATGACACCCTCCTGATAGAGCTCCGTCGCATCCGTCGGCACGCTACCGGGGGTGCGGCCCCCGACGTCCTGGTGGTGGCACATCGTGCACGCCATGGCCACCGCGCGGCCGTCGGCGAAGACCGGCACCGCGAGCGTGATGTCCGGCAGGTGCGTGCCACCGTCGTAGGGATCGTTTAACAGAAATGCGTCGCCCTCTCGCATGCGCTCCCGCGGAAACGCGCGCACGATGCGCTGCGCCGCGAACTGCAGCGCGCCGAGATGGATGGGGATCGCCGCGGCCTGGGCGATCGTCTCGCCCCGGGTATTGAAGAGCGCGGCGGAGGCGTCGAGGCCTTCCTTTACTATGGGCGAGGCCGCGCTCTTGAGCAGCGTCAGCTCCATCTCGTCGGCGATGGCGTCGAGACGATTGCGCAAGACCTCGAGGAGGATCGGATCGATCGTCATCGGTCTCTCCGAAGTCGCAGGTTGCCGGCGTCGTCGACCAGCGCGGTCACGCCGGGCGGGATCACGGTCGTTGTGTCGTCCTGCTCGACGATGGCCGGTCCGGCCAGGCGCGCGCCGAGCGGCAGCCGCGCCCGCTCGTAGATCGTGGTCGGCACGTAGCCGCCGAAGTACGCGCGGCGTTCGCCGATGCGGGCGTCGGCCAAAGTCCCGCTCGCCCTGGCCGCCGGCTTCACCTGAGGCCGCGGCAGCGGATACGTGTGGACCGCCCGGAAGTTCACGAACTCCGCGATCTGCTGCGGCCGCGCGTAGCCGTAGATCCGCTCGTGCGTGGCGTGGAACGCGGCGACCACCTCGGCGACGCGCTCGCGCGTGAGCGGCGCGGTGATCGGCACCTCCAGCTCGTACGCCTGCCCGACATAGCGCATGTCGGCCGCATACGCCACCCGTACTTCGCCTGTCGGCGCGCCTTCTTCGCGCATGCGCGCGCGGCCGGCGGCGTCGAGGTCGGCGAGGCAGTCGTTGACGACTCGCAGGTCGGCGACGTCGGTGCGAGCCTGCAGGGTGCGCGCGTGGTGGTGCTCGATCGCTGCCGCGAGGAGACCGAAGGCCGCGAGCACGCCCGGCGCCTCGGGCACGAGCACCTCGGCCATCCCCATCTCTGCGGCGAGCGCGGCGCCGTGCACGGGCCCCGCGCCGCCCAGCACAACCAGCGAGAACTGGCGCGGGTCGTAGCCGCGCTTGATGGTGACGAGACGGATCTGGTCCGCCATGCGCGCGTTCACGACGCGGTGAATGCCGGCGGCGGCGGCGACGCGATCCAGGCCGAGCCGCTGGCCGATCGCGGCGACGGCGCGCTCGGCCGCGGCCACGTCGAGCGTCATTGCGCCCCCCGCGAAGCGCTTTGGGTTCAGGTAGCCGAGGATCACGCTGGCATCCGTCACGGTCGCCTCGTCGCCACCGCGGCCGTAGCAGGCCGGACCGGGCTCGGCGCCGGCGCTGCGCGGACCGACGCGAAGCCCGCCGGCGCCGTCGATCCATGCGATGCTGCCGCCACCCGCACCGATGGTGTTCACGTCGACCATCGGCGTGCGCACAGGATACGGACCGATTGCTCCCTCCCCGGCAAGCAGGGGCGCCCCGTCGCGCACCACGCCCACGTCGTTGCTTGTGCCGCCCATGTCGAGGGAGACAAAGTCGCGCACGCCCGAGCGCTCGGCGGCGAAGCGGGCACCGATCACGCCGCCCGCAGGACCGGAGAGGAACAAGGTCACCGGCTCCCGCGCCGCCAGCGCCGCGGACACGATGCCGCCACGCGATCGCATGATGAGCGGCGGCGCGCCCACACCGAGGCCGCGCAAGGTGTCGGCGAGCCCGGCCAGATAGCGCTTCACCACGGGCCCGAGATAGGCGTCGAAGGCCGTCACGCAGAGGCGCTCGTATTCCCGGAAGGTCGGATCCACCTCCGAGGAGAGCGACACGCTGATCTCCGGCGCCAGCTCTGCCACGATCTCGCGCGTGCGCTGCTCGTGGACGGGATTGACGAACGAGAACAGATAGCACACGGCGATGGCCGAGACCCCTTGCGCGCGGAGCGCCAGCATCGCCTCGCGCACGTCGTCCTCGTGGAGCGGCACGAGCACGCGGCCCTTCGCGTCGAGCCGCTCGCGCACGCCGACGCGCCGCCGTCGCGGCGCCAGGAACGTCGGGGTCTCGGGATCCATCGCGAGGTCGTACATGCGCGAGCGCTTCATCCGTCCGAGCTCGAGCACATCCTCGAAGCCGGCGGTGGTGAGGACCGCGGTAACCGCGCCTTTCTGCTCGAGGATGGCATTGGTGGCGACGGTGGTGCCGTGGATGAAGCGTTCGACGTCGCCGGGCTTGGCGCCCGCAACGTCGAGGATGCGGCGCGTGGCGGCGCCGATGCCCTCGAGCAAGTCCTTCGGGGTGCTCGGCACCTTCGTGAGCACGAGTCGCCCATCGCGGTCGAGCGCCACGATATCGGTGAACGTGCCGCCGATGTCGAGGCCTATCTGCACACTACGCCTCCTGCGGGAAACCCGGCCAACCGCAATAGCCGGCTCGCCTGGACGAAGTGGTTTTGCTCATGCACGACGATAAGACGATACGCATCCATGAGGCTGTACGTGATGAGCCGAGCCACCGGTGACGTGATCGTGATGCGCTCCAGCTCGAGCCCGCGGGTTCCTTCCATGAGCTGGAGCAGTACAGCCTGCTGCTCGACAAAGCTCGTGATGATTGCCGCAGGGATTTGGCTGATCGATGGGTTGAGGGCACGCGGCGCCTTCACTTTGCGCCCTGTATCGGGGCGGAGCGTCCTGATCAGGAGCTTCCCGAAAAAGCGCGGCAGCAGCGGTACGCGCTCCCAGGCTCGCCGCCGTCTCCTCCCTTGCCGGATTCCTTCGATGATCGTCAGGAACTGCCGGTTCGCGATGATCAGGTGGTCGAAGCATTGACCGATGCTCCACTCGTCCCGGCCCGGCTTCCAGTTGATTTGTTCGGCGGAGAGGTGACCGAACACGCGCTTTGTCTCGTCGGCGACGAAGCGACCTTCCACGAGCACGGTGGTCAGGTCGCTATGCTGGAGGTCGTAGTTCACTGGATGATCTCGTCGGCACGGACCTGCAACGACTGAGGAATCGTGAGATTGAGCGTCTTCGCCGTCTTGAGATTTATCACCAGCTCGAACTGGGTGGGCTCTTCGACCGGAAGATCGGCGGGTTTGGCCCCTTTAAGTATCCGGTCCACGAAGTACGCGGCGCGCCGCCCCACTGTGACGAAACTGACGCCGTACGACATCAGCCCACCCTCCTCGACGAAGTCCCGAACCCGGTAGATTCCGGGCAAACGGTGCTTGAGAGCGGACTGCGCCACCGCTCTGCGGTGCGCATAGGTGAACGCGCCGAGAGGAGCGACGATGCCTCCAAGGCCGGCCTTCTTCGCTCGGGCGAGGGCCGGGTCGAAATCATTCGCGGTCTTTATTCCTTCGACGTACACCAGGGTGATTCCGACCTTTTGAGCAGCTGTCTCTAGTTCCCGCTGGATGGCGGGGAACGGGCTGCTCACGCCGGTGCGCAGCACTCCCAATCGCGATGCCGACGGCACGGCCTCGCGCAGAAGCTCGATCAATTTCTGGCTCGTGCCCGGAGCCAGGGTCGTCAGGCCCGTCACGTTACCTCCGGGTCGCGCCAGGCTCTTCACGAGCCCTTTCTCGACCGGATCGGGCGCAAGAGTCATGACAATAGGAATGGTCGACGTCGCCTTCTTCGCCGCCTCGGTCTCCTGCGTAGAAGTCGTCACGATGACATCGACTTTCGCGTGCAAGAGCTCGGCGATGAGGCCGGGCAAGCGCTCGGGTCTGCCCTCGGCGAGGCCCAGTTTGACGACGAGGTTCTGACCCTCGACGTAGTTCATTGCCCGCATCGCATCCAGCAGGTGCTGCCACAATCCATGCCGCGAGGGATGACCTCCGAGGGTAAGGAACCCGACTCGGTATACGCGCTCGGTCTGCTGCTGCGCCAATGCGGTGAACGGCGCAAGCGCTAAGACAAGAGCAAGAACGGCTGTGAGCCCTATCAGCTGCATGGGACCTCGGTTGGGATGACTTGCGGAAGTCTAGCAGACCGCGCGAGGAGGGTGTCGCACGGCGAGCGCGCCGCGGTCAGCGGCTGACGACGGGCGAAGTGGTCCAGCCCCGCGCGGCCCGCAGCTCGGTGCGCCGTCGAGTCGTGGCGGCCTCGTCCACTACTGAGCCGGACCAGTCGAGCACGACGCCGTAGTCATCGCGCGCCGACTCCACGCTGACCAGTTCGTTGCCCACATCGCGCAGCACCCGAAGCGGATCGCGCTCGAGCGGATCGCCCCAGCCGCCGGGCCCTGGCTGGTCGTGGATGAAGACGTCGCCGCGACGCATCGGCGTCATCGTGACCTTCGCCGTGAGCTCCCGCTCGCGGCCGTCGGTGATCAGGCGGTTGCGCGACGGCTTGCCCGGCGCGCCACCGTAGAGGCCGTACGGACGAAACGTGTGACGATCAGCGCGGACCTGGAGCACCGCCTCGTCCTCCGTGAGACGGTAGGATCGGCGGATCGACATCCCGCCGCGATGCAGGCCGGGGCCGCCCACGTCGGGATCAGCTCGCAGCACAGGATCTCGAGCGGCTGCTCGGTCTCGGTCACCTCCGCGGAGGGTAGCGACATGTTCGCGAAGAGGTTGGCGTTGCCGTCGAGCCCGTCGGCCCATGGCCGGCCGCCCCACGCCGAGCAGATGAACTCGACGAAGATGAACGGCGTGCGGTCGGCGTGATAGCCGCCGATGCTGACGCCGGTGTTGCCGCCCTCGGAGGCCGCGATCACCCGATCGGGCAGCATCTGCGCGAGCGCGCCGAAGACCGTGTCGACCATGCGGAACCCGGTCAGCCCGCGGGCCGCGCAGGCAGCGGGCGGCACCGCGTTGGCGATCGTGCCCGGCGGCGCGATGACGTCGATAGCCCGGTAGAATCCGGCGTTGCAGAGGATCTCGTGCGGCAGGACCGACTTGATGCAGGTGTAGGTCGCGGCGCGCGTGAACGACAGCGTGTTGTTGATGGCGCCCTTCACCTGGGGCGACGTGCCGGTCCAGTCCGCCGTCATCTGGTCGCCGCGCTTCTTCAGGGCAACCGTGAGCGGGATCGGCGTGCCGAAGTCGATCCCGTCGTCGTCGATCCAGTCGGTGAAGCCCCACTCGCCGTCCGGTAGCTCCGCGATCGCCGCGCGCGTCAGCCGCTCGGTGTAGTCGAGGATCTCCTCCATGTAGGCCGACACCTGCTCGACGCCGTGCTTGGCGATCAGCCGCGCAAACGCCTCCTCCGCGATGTGGCAGGCCGAGAGCTGCGCGCGCATGTCGCCGGCCACGCGCACGGGCATGCGAACGTTCTTCTCCAGCATGCGAAAGAAGGTCTCGTTCGGCTCACCGGCGTCGTACATCTTGACGGGCGGGATGCGCAGGCCTTCCTGGAAGATCTCGGTGGAGTCCGATGCGTTCGAGCCAGCCACGCGACCGCCCATGTCGGTCTGGTGGCAAATGGTCGCGGCGAAGGCCACGCGTCGGCCCTCGTGGAAGATCGGCTTGAGGATGAACACGTCGGGCAGATGCATGCCGCCTTCGAACGGATCGTTCAGCGCGTAGACGTCGCCCTGACGCATACGGTCGCCGTAGTGTCGGATCGTGGCGGCGAGCGCATCGGGGAACGAGGAGAGATGGCCGGGCAAGGTCAGGCCCTGCGCGACCGTCCGGCCCTGTGCGTCGCAGAAGGCCGTCGAGTAGTCCATGTTGTCCTTGAGCACGCCGGAATACGCGGTCCTCAAGATGGTAAGAGCCATCTCGTCGGCGATCGAGAGGAGCGTGTTCTTGAACAGCTCGAAGCCGATCGGATCGGAGAGCCGCGTGGCCACCGCTCAGACCTCCATCACAATGTTGCCGGAGACATCGAGCGCAACTCTGGCGCCGGGCGGCACCACGCACGTCGCGTCGTACTCCTCGACGATCGCCGGTCCCTCGCGCGGCGTTGCGAGATCGCCGCGCGACAGAACGGGTGTCACGAGCCAGCCGTCGCGCTGACCGAAGTAGACTCGCCGTGAGCCGCCGAGCGTGCCAGCGCCGCGGCCGATCTGCACGCGCTCGGGAACGCGCGGCCGATCGCTCAACCCCTGGCCGACGACGCGCAGGCTCACGATCTCGACCGGCTCGTCGGCGCCGGCCCGGTGTCCATACGTACGCTCGTGCTCGCGCCCGAACGCTTCCTCGATCGTCGCGCTCGCCGTCACGGGCACGGTCAGCTCGAACGACTGCCCCTGGTAGCGGCAGTCAGCGGAGCGCGATATGCGAACGGCCGCGCCGCTGAATCCCTCCGCGGCGAGCTGACCGCGCGCTTCATCCTCCAGACGCCCGAACGCCCCGTTCAGCTCCGCGGGATCGAGGCCACGCGCCGGCCGGCGCCACGTGCGGACGTAGTGGTGCTCGACCTCGGAGTAGAGCAGGCCAAAGGCCGAGAAGAGCCCTGGCGCAGGCGGAACGATGACGCGCGTCATCTCGAGCGCCCGGGCCATGCCGGCAGCGAACAGCGGCCCGTTGCCGCCGAAGGCGAAGAGCGCGTACTCACGCGGGTCACGACCGCGCTCGCTCGAGACCGCACGGATCGCGCGCATCATGTTCGACGCCGCGATGAGGTGCGCTCCGTACGCCGCCTCGGCGAGCGGTAGGCCGAGCGGCGCCGCGACCTTCTCCTGGAAAATCTCGTGGGAGCGAGCCGCGTTGAGCTTCACCGCGCCGCCTGCCAGCGCCGTCGGGTTCAGGTAGCCGAGAACGACGTTGGCGTCCGTGACCGTCGGCTCGGTGCCGCCGAGGTCGTAGCAGAGCGGCCCCGGGAAAGCCCCAGCACTCCGTGGGCCTACCTGCAAGGCACCGCCGGCATCGCGCCAGACGATCGAGCCGCCGCCGGCGCCGACCTCCGCGAGATCGATGGCGGGGACGCGCAGGAGATAGCCGCTTCCGGTGAGCAGCCGCGAGCCGTGCATGATCCCGCCGCCCACCTGGTATTCGGTGGCCCGACTGACCGCGCCGTCCTCGACGATCGAGGCCTTGGCGGTGGTGCCACCCATGTCGAACGTGATCAGCTTGTCGAACCCGATCCGCCGCGCCAGCGCCTGGGCCCCGACGACACCCGCGGCTGGCCCGGACTCGATGATGTGCATCGGCATCGACGCCGCCGCGGTATCGGTCATCAATCCACCGTTCGACTGCATGATCAAAAGCGGCCCCTGCACGGCGATACCATCGAGGCCGGCTCGCAGGGTGGCCAGGTAGCGGCGGACGATCGGCAGCACGTACGTGTTGATCACCGTGGTCGAGGTACGCTCGTATTCCTTGATCTCCGGCAGCACGTCGCTGCTGAGACACACGAGCAGGCTCGGAGCGCGTCGCGCGACGATCGCCTTGATGCGCTGCTCGTGGACGGGATTCGCCCACGCGTTGAGCAGGCACACGGACAGCGCCTCGATGCCCTGAGCGATCAGCCGGTCGAGGGCGCGCTCGACGTCCGCCTCGTCGAGCGGCTGCTGGACCGCGCCGCGTACGTCGATGCGCTCGCTCACCTCCATCCGCAAGCGACGCTCGACCAGCATTGGCGGCTTTTCCCACGTGAGATCGTAGAGGCGCGGCATGCGCAGGCGCCGGATCTCGAGAACGTCGCGGAACCCCTTGGTCGTGATGAGCCCCGTGCGGGCGCCGCGCAGCTCGAGGAGAGCGTTGGAGGCGATGGTGGTGCCGTGCAGCACCTCGATCACGTCGCGACCGCCGAGGCCGGTCTCGTCGAACACCTCGCGGAGCCCGTCGACGATGGCGCGGGCATAGTCGTCGACGCTGGACGACACCTTCTTGATGTGCAGGCGCCCGTCGGCGTCGAGGAAGACGATGTCGGTGAAGGTGCCGCCGATGTCGACCGCGACGCGGAAGCGGCTCACGCGTTCTTTTCCATCTCGAGGACCGCGGCGAACGTCTCCACGAGGCCCTCGAGCTCCGCGTCGCCCATCGGCGTCGAGAGACATCCGAGACCCGTGATCGACATGAGCACGCCGTGCTCCATGAGTCGCCGCACCAGCCGGACGAGCCGCTCGTTCTCCGCGGGTGTCGCCCGCGTGCTCCGATAGTCGGTGAGCTCGCGGTCCACCGCGTGAAGGCGGAACAGCGAGCCCAGACCCGCGACGCGTCCGGGGACGCCCGCCTGCTTGAAGCAATCGTCGAGGCTCGCGCGGAGCTTTACGCCGAGCTCGGCGAGCCGTGCGTAGGCATCGGGGGTCAGCATCCGCATGGCGGCCAGGCCCGCGGCCATCGTCACGGGGTTCGCGTTGAACGTCCCGCCATGCGGCGCCGGCGGCGTCCCGCCCCGCGTGGGATCGAACACCGCCATGACTTCGGCGCGTCCGGCGACGGCGCCCACCGGGAAGCCGCCGCCGATGATCTTGCCGAGCGTGGTCATATCGGGCGTCACGCCGAGCGCGCCCTGGGCGCCGTGGTACCCGACCCGGAACGAAATGACCTCGTCGAAGATCAGCACGATGCCGTGCGCGCGAGTCACATCGCGGAGGGCCTGCAAGAACTCGGTCCGAGCGGGGACCAGCCCGATGCGGTTGGGAACTGGATCCACCAGTACCGCCGCCAGGTGTCGGGCCTCGCGCTCGATGCGTGCGACCGCTTGCTCCGTGTGATTGAACGGCAGCACCACGACGTCCTCGAGCACCGCCGGCGGCGTCCCTTTCGAGTACGCGGTACTGGCCGGCGCCGCCAGACTGCCCCAGTTCTCTGGTGTCGAGCCCAGGCTGACCTCGGCGTAGTCGTACGAGCCGTGGTACGCGCCCTCGAACTTCGCGATCTTCGGGCGGCCCGTGAAGGCGCGCGCGCCCTTGATGGCGATCATCACGGCCTCACTACCCGAATTCGTGAAGCGCACGCGCTCGGCCGACGGCAGGCGCTCGCACAGGAGCGCCGCCAGGTCGATCTCCTCGGGCGTCGGCATCGGGAACGACGCGCCCTGCGCGAGCCGGCGCGTGGCCGCCTCGACGATCGTCGGGTGCGCGTGGCCGTGGATCAGCGCCGTGTAGTTGTTCAAGCAGTCCAGGCGGCGGTCGCCCTCGACGTCGGTGATCCAGGAGCCTTCCCCGGCGGCGGCGTACGGCGGGTACGGCGCCATGTAGACGGTCGTGCGCGAGTTGCCGCCCGGCAGCACGCCCTGGGCGCGCGCGAAAAGCGCCGCCGATTTGGAGCCGGGCTCCGCCCACTGCGCCGTCCGCGCGAGCGCGCGCGGTGTCCTCACCTTCGAGATCGTCGCCATCGCGGGCACCTCCTTCATGTGTCGGCTGCCGCCGCGGGTCCCACGATGATACTCTCGTCCCGCGCGCTTGGGCTGGGCGCGCGATCTCCGCTGACTCTTCCTCCGAAGTACAATCTCGCCGTGACCGACGCCGACTATATGGACCAGGCGCTGCGCGAGGCGGAGGACGCGTTTGTCCGGGGCGATTGGCCCGTGGGCTCGGTCCTCGTGCGCGACGGCGTCGTGCTGGCGACAGGCCAGAATCGGCAGAATACCGAGCGCGACCTGACGTGGCACGCGGAGTTCGATGCCCTGCGACGCGCGACGCGGGAGCACGGTGTCGCGAGGCTGGCGGGAGCCACGGTGTACTCGACCATGGAGCCGTGCCCGATGTGCGCGGGCGCCATGAAGCTCGTGGGCATCGCGCGGTTGGTCCTCGGCACCCGGCACGCTACCCTCCAGCGCACCGATCTCGGTACCTACTCGGTCGAGACGTTCTGCCGGATGACTGGCTACGATCTCGCCCTCACCACCGGCGTGCGCGAGGCCGAGTGCACGGCGCTTCGCCGCCGTTGGGGGAAAGACGCCGTGCGCGCATCGTAGCGCGCTGCGCGGGAGTGACCCGATGAGCGAGACCGCGCTCGGCAGCGTCCTTGGCAACCTCGCGCACGTCGCCCCGCATCGTGCGGCGCTCACGTGCGGCTCCGACACCATTTCGCGGGCCGCGCTCGAAGCGCGTACGAACCGGCTTGCGCGCGCTTACCAGAAGCTCGGCGTCACGCCGAACTCGTTCGTCACGATCGGCCTGCCGAACTCCATCGACTTCTTCGAATCCGTGCTCGCGGTGTGGAAGCTCGGTGCGACGCCGCAGCCGATCTCGTCGCGGCTGCCTGCCGCCGAACGCCGCGCGATCATCGACCTCGCGAAGCCCTCGCTCATCGTCGGCGTCGATCCGTCCGAAACGCCGGGCCGCACGACGATACCCGGCGGCTTCCAGCCGGAGGCTTCGCTGTCGTCGGATCCGTTGCCGCCGCTGATCGGCGCGTCGTTCAAGGCGCCGACGTCGGGCGGCAGCACCGGTCGGCCGAAGCTCATCGTGGCCACTCAGCCCGCGACGTGGGAATCGGTCGAGGGCTTCGCGAATCTGCTGCGGATCCCGCCGGACGGCGTGAACCTGGTGACGGGACCGCTCTACCACAACGGACCGTTCCTAACGTCCCTGCTCGCGCTGCTTCGCGGCAATCGCGTCGTGATCATGGAGCGGTTCGACGCCACCGCGGCGCTGGCGCTGATCGAGCAACACCGGGTCGACTGGATCTACGCGGTGCCGACGATGATGCACCGTATCTGGCGACTGCCCGAGCGCGAGCGGCGGCGCTTCGACGTCTCCTCGCTCCGTGTGCTGTTCCACATGGCCGCGCCGTGTCCGGCGTGGCTCAAGCAAGCGTGGATCGACTGGCTCGGCGGCGAGCGCATCCTCGAGCTCTACGGCGGCACCGAGGCGCAGGCGATCACGTTCGTCACCGGCGACGAGTGGGTCGCGCACCGCGGCTCGGTCGGCCGCGTGATCCTGGGCGAGATGGTCGTGCTGGACGCGAGCGGCAACGCGCTGCCGCCGGGCGAGGTCGGCGAGATCTGGATGCGCCGCGGCCTCGACGAGCCGCCGTCGTACCGGTACATCGGCGCGAAGCCGAAATCGCGCCCGGGCAATTGGGAGTCGCTCGGCGACATGGGCTGGAAGGACGCGGACGGCTACGTGTATCTGAGCGACCGCGATACGGACATGATCCTCGTCGGCGGCGCGAACGTCTATCCCGCCGAGATCGAATCGGCTCTCGACGAGCACCCGACCGTCACGTCGTCCTGCGTGATCGGCCTACCCGACGACGAGTATGGCAACGTCGTCCACGCGATCGTGCAGGCGGCTGCGCCGTTGACTCCCGCCGAGCTCGAGGAGTTCCTGCGCGCGAAGCTCACGAAGTACAAGCGCCCGCGCACGTACGAGTTCGTGAGCGAGCCACTGCGCGGCGACGACGGCAAGGTCCGCCGCTCGGCGCTACGCGCGCAGCGGCTCGCGGCCGCGCGCAGCTGATAGCGACCCAGGCGCTCATCGCTTGCCGTACCGTGCCAGGATCTCCCGATCGTTCTTGATCGACATCTCGTCGAACTCGCATGCGTCCACGAGCTCCTTCAAGTTCAGGCCATCCAGCGAATACTGACGCAGCGGATCGTGGCCGGTCTGGGCCGTCGCGCGCTCTCGCGCGAGCCGAATCTCCTCGGATGATCGGAGGTTCTTGACACCTGCGACGAGCAGGCCGTGCAGCGCCCCCGTCTGATTGGTGCGAACACGGGTCGTGTACCGCTGGACGACTCGGTCGATCCGATGATCGGCGTCGTGCTCGGCGGCCACGGCCCGATCGTGGTCTCGAACCTTCTTGCCGTGTCGTACACCCAGGAGGTACGCCAGGATTGCGAGTACGAGTCCGCCGAGTGCCAGGCCAATTTCCAGCATCCGCGTATTCTACGGCGAACCTGGCGTGCCTCGCCGAGGCCTGTATCTTATGGGGCACCCTCAACCCTGGTGTGCCGCGTGCCGAAAAGGAGAGCGGTCTATGCGATATCAATTCCGTCTCGCTGCGCTTCTGATCGCCGGCGGTGCTGCGCTGCTCTTGCCGTCACGCAGCGACGCACAAGCGCTCTCGTTCTACACCGGCGGCGGGACCAACATGTTCCGGGTCTTCGGCTGCCCGCCCCTTACCATCCTGAGCCTCAACGGGATGGGCCCGGCTCAACAGGGCGAGTGCACCGGGTCCCGGGCTTCCGTGACGCCGGCCGTCCCGATCGAAGCATGGGTGGCGGCGCAGATCAATGCGGCCGGCGGGCTGAAAGCGCAGAACGAAACGCTGCAGAAGCAAATCGACGAGCTGCGGGCGCGCGTGCAAGCGCTGGAGGCGGCGCTGCAAAAGCCCCGCAGCGAGGCTCCCGCGTCGCCACCGAGCGCCGCGACCCGCTAGGCGGGGTCTAGGCCTTCAACCGAGGCAAGAGCCGCAGTGCGTTGTCGCGATCGATCGCCTGCAGATCGCCGGCACTGAAGCCGTAGTCCGCGAGCCCCTTCACGTGGTCGATCGCGGTCCGATACGGAAAGTCGGTCCCGAAGACGATCTGCGAGATGGGAATCAGCCTCGTCAGCGACGCCAGCGCATACGGGTGCGCGGCCTGCGCGGTGTCGTAGTAGAAGCGCTTCAGCTCGGCCTCGACGCCGTTCGGCACGCGCGCGGCCAGGTTCTTGTTGATCTGAGGCAGGCGCACGAAGCGCTCCGTCAAGAACGGCAAGGTCCCGCCGCCGTGCGAGAAGATCAGCCGCACGTCGTGGAACCGCGCGGCGGCGCCGCTGAAGACCAGGCTCGCGATCGTGCGCGTGGTGTCGGTGCCCCACTCGATGATCGACTCGGGCACGTCGGGGATCAGATTGCCGCAGCAGTTGGCGGTCGTGGGGTGCGTGTACACGACCGCGCGCCGACGATTCAGCTCCTCCAGCACCGGCGTGAAGGCTGGATCGCCCAGCCACTTATCGCCATAGCTCGTGAGCAGCGCGATGCCGTCGGCTTTGAGCGTGTCCAGCGCGTAGGCGATCTCGTGCAGCGTGCCGTCGACGTACGGCATCGGCATCACGGCGAACATGCCGAAGCGGCCCCGGCCGTCGGCGACCAACCTGGCGGAGTAGTCGTTGCACTCGCGCGCCAGCTTGCCCGCGCCCGCCTCCTCCAGAAAGCGCAGGGCCGGGGTCGTGATGGACGTGATCGACGTCGCGACGCCGGCCTCGTCCATGTCGGCGAGCGACTTCTCGGGCGTCCAGTCGCGCACCGGCCCGGGCACGTTCCGGGCCGTGATCGCGGCGACGTATGCCGGTGGCGTGTGGTGATGGTGGACGTCGATGCGATGGAGTTTCACAGCTAGCGCGTCCGGCGGTACTCGTAATCCTCTCGCTCACCGTTGCCGACGCGAAGCTCGGGGCGCAGCGGCGGCCGCGTGCTGTTGAGCTTCGCGTGTGCGTCCAGCGCCGCCTGATCGGCCCAGCGCTCGAGAAGCGTCAGGCGGTCGGGATTGACCGCGCTCTGGAAGACTTCGAACTGCTCGCAGCCCGGCTCTTTCATGACCTCGGCGCAGCGGCCCTTGTACGCTTCGGCCAGCTGAGCCCCTTTGCCGGGCGCCGCGGTGATCGTGACGACGAGTCGGATGGCCATCGCTCTGTCTCCTTGCGGCGGCCGAACGACACCGGCCGCGCCTCAGTCGATTCGACGGGGACTGTGCGCGGTCGAACGGGCGGCTGTCAAGCGTGCCGCAACAGCTGCGGCCTGTGACGGCAGACGCTCTAACAAAAAGGGCCGAGCACCTGTGCTGGCGCTCGGCCCGTGGTCGCTGAAGTCGTGTGGCTCAGGAGTCGATCGGCAACACCTTCGCGCTGCGCTTCCGAATCGACACGCCCGCCAGACCGACCAGCACCGCACCCACCAGCAGAAGAGAGGAGGGCTCCGGCACCCGGGACGTGTTTGGCGACCCGAAGGTCAGAACCACCCAGCCGTTATCGATTCTGCTGAGCAAGTCTCCCGGGACGGCCCCGGCAAGGGCCAGGGTAAGTGTCAGCGAGTTCCTCACCGCCGAGAGGCCACCGGTGTCCGAGATATTCGACATGCCGAAGCTCGGCCCGTCGACGTTCGCAGGCGGCTGAGATACGCCGGCGAGATCGAAGTCGATGAAGGCTTGAAGGGTCGCGGCGGCGGCATTGACATCACCACCGACCGTGATGTTGTTGATCGCCGTCGGATTGTTGCCGGCGCCCCACGTCGAGTCAGCGACGGGCGGCGTGAAGTTGATGGCCGACGACCCCGACGTGATCGCCACCTGGTTGACGGCGCCGTTATTCGCGATCGTGACACCGGTCGGAAGGTTGAAGCCGATTCCGGTCAGGAGGTTGGTCGCCGCCGTCCCACCCGTCGGCCCGGAGGATGTGTTGGCGAGGATGACAGTCAGCGTGTTACCCGAGACGGTAAAATTCGCCGTCCCGCTAAGCACCGACGAATCCCCGCCGCCCTGGACGATGATTTCATCGATCCCCACAGAGATCGCGCTTGCCTGCAACGGAAGCGCAACAGACGCAACGACCGCGATGAGCCACGTGGCGATACGGCGCATGGTACAGATCCTCCCGCCGTGATCTCAGCGCAACTCTCGTGCCGTTCTGCTCAACATCCGTATGTCATTGGTTTCATGGAATGTTCCCTCGGGAAGAGACCCCTATGCGCCGCAAAACTTTGCATATCTCCATGCAGCGCCCTGCGCGTACACGCAGCCGGGGGCACAGTGGCGCCGGGCGGTTGACCCTGTGGTTACTCCTCGGGGCGTCGCCAGACAGTGACCGTGCTGCCGAGGCACGCCGCGCGCTCCGCCGCCTCCACCACCGCGAGCGCCCGGACGCCCTCGCCTGCTGGCACCTGGTTCGGGCTGCGGCCGGCGCAGGCATCGAGAAAGGCCTCGAGCTCCAGCCGGAGTGGCTCGGCGCGCGGGGCTGGAAGCACTTCCTTCCCCAAGTCGACCGCTTCCCAGCCGCGACCGCGCTCGAGATGTCCTCCTCGGTGGAGCGTGACGGCCGAGCTTGCGAAGTCGGCAGCGAGGGCACCCTCTTCACCCACGATGAGGCAGTCGCGCCAGACGCCGGGCACGAAATAACTGGCCTCGATCACGGCCGGAATGTCGCCGTAGTGCACCACGACCACCGAAAGATCGTCGAGCCCGCGGCCGAGGAAGTCGCGTTGCAGCGCTGCAACTCCGGTCGGCTCCCGACCGAAAAGATGCGCGAACAGATCGAAGTAGTGGATCGCGTCCGTGTGCGTGACGCCGACGTCCGTACGCGGTCGCTTGAAGCCCGAAAAACGACCCGTCGCGTAGCGCACGCGACCAATCCGGCCCGAACCGAGAGCCTCGCGCAATACCGCCGTCACGGGATGGAACCGAAAGATGTGGCCGACCTGCACCACGCGTCCCGCGGCGTCGGCCGCCGCCTGGAGCAGACGCGCCTCGGCAACGGTGCGTGCGAGCGGCTTCTCCACGAAGCAGTCCCGGCCGGCTTCCAGCGACGTGCGCGCGACCGCGAAGTGACTGTCGGCCGCCGTGACGATGTCCACGGCGTCGACCTTCTCGAGCGCCGCGCGGTAGTCGGTCATGGCGTGGCTGGGATCGATGCCGTGGCGAACCGCCCATCCAAGGCGTTCAGGCGCGATGTCGGCGACCCACAACGTGACACCGAGCTCGCGGAGCACGCGCAGGTGCTTTTCGCCCCAGCGGCCGAGGCCGACCAGCAGGATGTTCACGCGCGAGGCTCAGCCGCGGACGAGGTCACCGCCCACGTCCTCGACGACCTCGTAGCGGAGGAAGCGGGCGCTCATCCACCGGATCACCAACAGGTCCGCGAAGGCCACCGCGGCGCGATTGAGCACGCCGTATTTCGATCGGCCGAAACGACGCGGGCGGTGGCAAACCGGGACTTCGATGACCCGATAGCCGCGCATCTTGAGCAAGGTGGGGATGAACCGGTGGAAGCCGCGATAGAGCACGAGCTCACGCAGACATTCCCGCCGAAACGCGCGGAAGGTGCAGCCGCTGTCCTGGATGGTCTCGTCGGAGACCCAGTTGCGGATGCGATTCGCGACGCGCGACGACATGCGGCGCACCAGATTGTCGCCCGCGGCGCGATCGACTCGCCAGCCGGTCACCGCGTCCCACTGGTCGAGGTGCGAGAGCAGCATCGGGATATCGGCTGGATCATTCTGCAGGTCGGCATCCATGACCACGACGCGGGCGCCGCGCGCCGCCTTGAACCCGGCGTCGGTTGCCGCGGTCTCGCCGCAGTTCGCCTTCAGGCGGACCAGCCGCACGCGCTGGTCGGTCTCGCGGAACGCGCGGATGATCTCGGCGCTGCGATCGCGGCTTCCGTCGTCGACGAACACGACCTCGAAGGCGAGTCCGAGGCTTTCGAGCACACCGCGGAGCTCGGCCCAGAGTGGGGAGAGACTCGCTTCCTCGTTGTAGACGGGGATGACGACCGAGAGGTCAGTCACCCGGCTCCCCCGACGAGACGCGCCGGGCCGTACCCTGCCATTCAGCGACGAGCGTCTGCGGGAGGTTGAGCCGGTCCAGCACCCGGGCGATCGTGTGGTTCACGATGTCGTCGAGATCCTTGGGGCGGTTGTAGAACGCGGGCATGGGCGGCAACAGCACCGCGCCCATCTCGGCCAAGGCGACCATGCACTTGAGGTGGCCGACGTGCAGCGGCGTCTCGCGCAGCATGAGGATCAGCGGCCGGCCTTCCTTCAGGGTCACGTCGGCCGCGCGCGCGATCAGCGAATCGGTGTGGCAGGATGCGATCGCGCCCGCGGTCTTGATGGAGCACGGCGCGATGACCATCCCGGCTGTCCGGAACGAGCCAGACGCGATCGAGGCGCCGATGTCGCGGATGTCGTAGTGGTGGGCCGCGAGCGCCTCGACGTCGCGCACCGTGTAGGCCGTCTCCTCGACGATCGTGCGCTTGCCGGGCGCCGAGATGCAGAGGTGCGTCTGCACGTCCGGATTGCCGCGAAGGATCTCGAGCAGCCGGATGCCGTAGATCGAACCGGTCGCACCGGTGATCCCGACGACCAGGCGCTTCAGAGGCGGAACCTCTTGCGGAACACTTCCTCGCGGGTCTTCTCGTAGAGCACTTCCCACTCGTGACTGCCCTCGGGCATCGGGCGCGAGTAGGACGAAAGGATCTTCCGCACCTCGCCGTCGATCGATTCGGCGAGCTTGGCTTCTTCGGTGAGCGCTCGGAGGATCTCGGTGCGCACCTCGTCGGGCGCCCTGAAGCTGACGCCCTCCGTCGTGCCGAGCTGCTTGAGGATGGCGTCGGTGAGGTGGAACAGGCGCTCCCGACTCATCCGCATCATTAGAGGACGAACCCTCGCTCGCGCGCGAGCTTCTCCTTCACCTTCGTGAGCAACTGGCGGTAGTCGGCCGCCGAATCCTTGATCTGCTTGGCGTGATCCATGAGCAGCTTGCGCGCCTCGGCGTCGAGCTGCTCCTCGGCGTTCAAGTTCTCGAGTATCACGTGCCGGATGGCGGCGCGCGCGGTGTTCTCGTCCTTGATGTCGGCGATCTTCTTTACCGCCAGACGCTTGACCACCGCGCTCGCCATGCGTTCGGCAACCGCTGCGTGGCGAGGCATAACCCGGTCAGCCTACACGCGCGCGGCTCGGGGTGTCAAGGAAGCGGCCGGCGGCAGCACCACGGTGACGCGCGTGCCGAGCGCCGGCGCGCTCTCGACGTGCACCGTGCCGCCGTGAGCCTCGACGAGCGCCTTCACGACGGCTAACCCGATGCCAGTCCCGCGCGCCGCGGCGGCGGCGTCGGGCACGCGATAGTAAGGCTCGAAGACGCGGCTCAGCGACTCGGCGGGAATGCCGCGCCCGGCGTCCGCGACCTCGATGGCGACGCCCTCGGCAGCGGCGCGCGCGCCCACACAGACCGTGCTGCCCGTCGGTGAATACTTGATCGCGTTCGAGATCAGGTTCGTCAGGACCCGCTCGAGCGCGTCCGGATCGGCGTCCACGATCGGCAGCGCGGGCTCGCACTCCGTCGTGATCAGGTGTGTGGCGCTGCCCTGGCGGAAGATCTCGGCGGTCGCCTGGATCACGGCATCGATCTTTACGGGGATGCGACACAGCGCCGGCTCGAGCCCGCGCTCGATCCGCGAGAGGTCGAGCAGATCGCTGACGATCCGCCCGAGGCGTCTGGCCTCGCGCCGCATGACGGAGGCCAGGCGCGCGACTTCCTCGGGCGGCAGTCGCCTCACGGCCAGGATCTCGCTGAACCCTTGCAGCGCGGTCAGCGGGGTGCGGAGCTCGTGCGAGGCGATCGCCACGAATGCCGACTTCGCTCGATCGAGCTCTTCGAGCTCTCGCCTGGCCTCCGCGACGCGCTGAGCCAGCTCGTCGGCGAACCGTCGTTGGCGCGAGACCAGCCTTGCGTTCTCGAGCGCGATGCCGGCGTGCGCGCCGACGGCCTCCAGCGTGGCGCGCTCGGCGAGCGAGATCTCTCCCTTGCGCTCGACCGCCAGCACGCCGACGGCATGACCACCGGACATCAATGGGGTCGCGAACGCGCGGCGAGCTCGTCCGTCACCGCCCGTATCTCCGACGAAGATCGCCTCACCCATCTCCAGCACGCGCGCTGCGAGCGAGCCTTCGGCGACCCGATCGCCGCCGGCCACCACGAGCCGCTCGCCACCGCGGCCGACGATCGCCAGCGTGTCGACGCGCAGACGGCTCGCCAGGGCGGCGCGGAGTCGACCCAGCGCGACGTCCAGGGCCGCCTCCTCCGCCAGGGCTCGCTGAATCGTCACCAGCAGCTCGTACCGCCGGCGGTGGCGTCCGGCGCGCGCACGCAGCACGCCGCTCAGGACGCCGACCAGCACGACGACGCCGAATGTCACGAGGCCCTCGAGCGCCTCGGTGGTGAGGCCTGCGCGCTCGATCTCGGGCAGCACGAACGGCGCGCTCAGCAGCACCGCGGCGGCCGCGGCGAGCGCGCCGCCGGGGGCGCCGAAGCGGAGCGCCGCGACGATCACCGGCGCCAGATAGAGATGGCGGCACAGCGCGGCCGGGCCGGCTCCTTCGAGCGCGACGAGCACGGTCACCGCCACGAGCGCGGCTGCGACGAGGCTCATCCCGCACCGAGCGTGCGGTACGCGGCGAAGAACACGAGCGCACTCACGAGCCCCGGCACCAGGCTCTCGTACCGCCACATCAGCCAGCAGTTGATCACGCCGAGCAGCGTCAGGTAGAAGACCGCGCCGACCACCAGCTCGACGGTCTTCGGCAGCAACGGATCGACGACGTAGCGCGCGACGTACGCAACCGTCGCGACCGCCGCCGCGGCGGCGAACGACCAGCGCCGCTGACTTCGCTGAAAGAGCGCGCCGCGAAAGAAGCACTCGGCCGCGAGTACGTTGGCGCCGAGGTCGTACGCAATCGCGGCCAGCACCTCGGACACGTGGTCGACGCGTGTTTGCACGCCGAGGGTGCGCGACGCCGAGAGCAGGAGATGCGTCGAAAGACCGGCGCCGACCAGTGTGCCGGCGACCATCCCCTGTGGCGATATCGGCGTGCCGAGCCCGAGCGCGGCGAGCTGGCCTCGCACCGCGAGCCGGAGAACCCAGAGGGCCGGCAGGAGATAGGCACCGGCTCCAAACGGCACGACCGCGTCGGCGGTAGCGGCCAGAGCGAGAAGCACGACCGCGACCACGCTCGATGACGAGCGCACGCCACTCCACGCCAGCGCGGTGACGAGCAGCGCGCCGTGGCCCGCCGTCACCCCGGCGATCTGCAGCATGAGCGGCGGCGCCACCTGGAGCCCGACCAGAACGGCGGATGCTCCGGCGCCGACCGCCAGCACCACGAGAAGCGCCAGCGGCGTGCCGGCGAGCAGCGGCTCAGCGCGAAGGATGCAGGGCTGATCGAGGGACCACATCGGGCTTCGCGGTCGCAAGAGTCTGCATCAAGTCCACGAACACCGTGACGACGTCTTCGTCGAGCGTGCGCCCGGCCTCGGACGCGAGTCGCTCCACGGCCACTGCATGTGACTGCGCGACCCGGTAGGGACGGTTCGACGTCAGCGCGTCGTAGACGTCGGCGACGGCGATGATGCGGGCGCCGAGCGGGATCTCGTCGCCGGTCAAGCCGTCGGGGTAGCCCGACCCGTCGCAGCGCTCGTGGTGGTGGCGGATCATGAGGGCGCCGCCCGAGAAGAAGTCGAACGGCGCGACGATCTGCGCCCCGATCAGCGGATGGTTGCGCATCACCGCCCACTCGTCGGCGTCGAGCGCGCCGGGCTTGCGGAGCACCGCTTCGGGGATGCCGATCTTCCCGATGTCGTGGAGCAGGCCCGCCTGGCCGATCATGTCGACGTCGCCGGGCGCCAGGCCCAGCGCTGCCGCCGCGCCGCGGCTCCACGCGCCGACGCGCTCGGAGTGGCCGCGCGTGTACGCGTCCTTCGCTTCCAGCGCGTTGGCGAGACCGAGCAGCGACTGATAGATCGCACGCTGGACCTGCTGGTAGAGCCGACGCACGTCCTCCGCGTAGCGCAACGTCTGTTGATACGCCGCGTTGAGTCGGCGATAGGCGACGGTGAGATCGTCGCCGGGAGCCGCGCCTACCCGCGTTGCCATACCGGAGCCTGTGGCACGACGCTCTCGACCAGAGAGAGCAGGCGCACCGGTGAGAACGGTTTGGTCAGATAGTGGTTGGCCCCCGCGGCCAGGCCGCGCGCCACGTCCGATTCCTGCGCGGCCGCGGTCAGTATGATGATCTTGGTCGTCGCGAACCGCGGATCGGTGCGAAGCCTCGCGCACACCTCGAGCCCGCTGATGTCCGGCAGATGGACGTCGAGGAAGATCAGATCGGGCCGGAGTCTTTCCGCGCGCGCCAGCGCACTCTCGCCGTCGAATGCGTCGACGACGGTGATGCGCTCGTCTTCGAGCGTGAGGCGGATGAGGTCGACCACGTGCGGCTCGTCGTCGGCGATCAAGACGGTCAGCATGACGATCTTCAAAGGCAAGCGCGGTGCCAGCGCGGCGGCTCGGCGCGCGAGCGGAATCGGGCGGCGTTTCAGCGAGAAGCGCGGGC
>Ga0111538_10001991_pt1 | contig 28690 bp, 30 predicted proteins | sample SoiMethybrSBSTD1_FD_79669 | JGI IMG/M metagenome (GOLD analysis project Ga0111538, IMG submission 79669) | Bulk soil microbial communities from a Populus tree surrounding site in Tennessee, USA - Soil MetaG P. TD hybrid SBSTD1 (version 2)... | ecosystem: Environmental > Terrestrial > Soil >... | reverse complement strand
GCACCGTCGACATCGACGCCGGGCGCCACCACATCGCTGCCGGCGCAACCGTCGCCGACCAGCACGGGTGGCCAGGGCGGCGGCGGCCAGGGCGGTGGCGGCCAGGGCGGCCAGGGCGGCCAGGCCGGCCAGGCCGGCCAGGTCGTGTCGTCCCGGCTTGCCTACCAGTGGAACTGGCCCAACGACACCGGGCGCCCGGGCGTCGTGCAGCACACCCAGCACGTCCCACCGGTGCCCGCGCTCGTGACGATCGGGGTGGGCGACCACCCGAGCGATCCGGGGGAGCGCCCGTTCAACCGGATGTCGTTCACGTTCGACACCGGCTTTCCCGGCTACAGGTTCTTCTTCGCCGACCGGCTCTACGGCGACGGCACGGGTGAGCCGATAGCGCTCGCCGGACGGGGAGTCCTCGTCGTGCGGTTCAGCGTGGCCCGGGCACACTCGGCCGACGGCACCCGCTCGACGATCACGTCCCAGCCACCCGCAAACCTGGGCCTGCGGCGGATGGTCGGCTATGCACGGGCCGGGGACTTCGAGGGCGTGCTCACCTACGGAATCGGCATCACGTGGCCGAACCCGCGGAGCAACCCGCAGATCCAGGTCCGCGCGTACGAAGTGGAGCGGGTCACCGCCCAGGGGCAGCACCGCTTCGTGGTCGCGATCGACGTCGACAGCCGTTGACGGTCCGGTTGGCGGGTCGGCCGAGCAGCTCGCGCGAACGTGCTTTCCGCGGGAGGACCAACGTCCCGGCCGGGCCGGCACGATGCCTCTGCCGTGCCCTCCTCGTCCCGCTGGACACTGAAGGAGGGACGAGGAGGTGGCCGCGATGTCGGTGCGATTCGAGGGTCCGGTTCTCGTGGGCCTGGAGCCGTCGCGGTCCGGCCTGGCCGCGCTCGATCTCGCTGTCGACGTCGCGGCGTCGCGGCGCGTCGGCCTGGAAGTCATTCATTCGGCCCCGGATCCGCACCGCGGCGGCGAGGTGCTGACGGCGGCGGTCCGCCGGGTCCGGCTGCGCGCGCCCGCGGTGGCGGTCGAAGCCGAGGTGACCGGCGACGAGCCCGCGTCCGCGTTGCTGCGCCGCGGGCGGGACGCCGGCCTGGTGGTGGTCGGCCACCGCGGACGTGGCTCAGGCCGGTCGGCCCGGTCTGGCCGCACCGCCGCCGGGTCGGTGGCGCTGCGGGTGGCGACGCTGGCGACGGTGCCGGTCGTCGTGCACCGGCCGATCGACGGACCCGATCCGCACGGGCGGCCGGTCGCCGTCGGGGTCGGCGTCGTCGCGGAGGACGAGCCGTTGGCGTTCGCCTTCGCCGAGGCCGACCGGCTCGGCGTGCCGCTGGTGGTGGAGCACGTCTGGTCCGCCCCGGCGGACAGCGGCCCCGCCCGCGCGGGCGCGAACCGCCGCGCCGAGTTCGCCGCGCTCGCCGAGGCCGCGCGGTTGGTCGACGACACGATCGCGCTCTGGTCGGACAAGTTCCCCGACGTCGAGGTGCGGCGGGCCCTGCGGCACGGCCTGGATCCCGCGTTCGCGCTGACCGCCGCGTCCCGCGCGGCCGGCCTGCTGGTGGTGGGCTCCACCGCGGCGAGCGCGCCGCTCGTCCAGGCGCTCGTGCACCGCGCCGGCTGCCCCGTCGCCGTCGTTGCGTGCGTGCCCGGCCCGGCCGGTGGCCCGCCTGCGTCGCGGTACCCGTAGGTAGGTCGTCTCGCGCGTCGCGTTGTCGTGCTCATGACCTCCGCGGTTCACTGTGGACAGATCACTGTGGACAGACACGACGGGCGCCGGCGCGCCGGGTGGCGCGTCGACGCCCGTCCTCACCGGTGAGGTCTCACCCGGCCGTCTTCGCGATGGGGATCTGCTTGCCGGCCGGCGCGGGCGCCGTCAGCGGCACGGTCACCGTCAGGATTCCCTTGTCGTACGTCGCGGTGATCTTGTTGACGTCGGCGTTGCTCGGCAGCCGCAGCGAGCGCCGCAGCGCGCCGTAACGGAACTCCGAGTGATGCGCCGTCTTGTGTTCCTCCTTGCGCTCCGCGCGGATCGTCAGCACGCCGTCGACGACGTGCACAGTGACGTCCTTGTCCGGGTCCATTCCCGGCATCTCCGCCCGCAACGTGTAGTCCTGGTCGGTCAGGTTCTCCTCGATGCGGATCGGGTGCGCGCGCGGCGCGAACTCGGTGTCGAACCATTCGTTCATGTCACCGAACAGGCGGGGCAGTAACGCTGTCATCGTTCACACCTCCCTTCGTCTCTCCTCCATCGCACGTCGGGAGATCGGTGTGCGATAAGGGTCGTTGGACCCGCCCGGATCGGGCCCTCCGGCGCCGCGCCGGCACGCCGGTGCCGGGCGGCCGGCTCCGTGATCTGGGTGCCGGCCGTGCCGGCGACCAGGTCCGCGGCGGCCGACAGGTCGCCGATCGCGGCCCGGCCGCCGGCCGCGGCGAAGCCGCAGGCGGCCGCGACCTTCGGACCCATCGACCCGGCCGGCAGCCCCATCGACAGCAGCTGCGCCGGATCGGCCCCCCGCACCAGCTCGGCATCCGGCGTACCGAAGCCGGTGAACACACCCGCGACGTCGGTGAGCAGCAGCAGCACGTCGGCGTCCAGGTGCCTGGCCAGCACGGCCGCGGCGGCGTCCTTGTCCACCACCGCCTCGACGCCGTGCAGCGAGCCGTCGGCGGCGCGCACGACCGGCACGCCGCCGCCCCCGGCGGCCACCACGATCACCCCGTCGTCCACCAGCCGCCGGATGACCGGCAGCTCCACGATCGCCCGGGGCGCCGGTGAGGCGACCACGCGGCGACGGAACTGGCCGTCCCACGCGACGGTCCAGCCGCGCCGGACGGCGGAGGCGACGGCGTCGCAGTCCAGCAGCGGGCCGATGAGCTTCGTCGGTTGCCGGAACGCCGGATCGTCCGGATCCACGAGGGTCTGGGTCAGGACCGCGACCAGTTCGCGGCCGGGCAGCGCCCCGGCCAGCTCGCGGACCAGCCAGTACCCGATCATTCCCTGGGTCTCGGCGCCGAGCGTGTCGAGCGGGTAGGGCGTGGTGAGCCCGCCGTCCAGGGCGCTCTCGGTCGCGAGCAGGCCGACCTGCGGGCCGTTTCCGTGCGTCAGCACCAACTCGTGCTCGCCGGCCAGCCGGGCCAGCGTCGGCACGGCGGCCGCCAGGTTGCGCAGTTGAACGGCCACGTCGGCCCGTTCGCCGCGCCGCATCAGCGCATTGCCGCCGAGGGCGGCGAGGATGCGCATGGCGACCTACCCGGTCAGGTGCGCACGCTCGTGGGTGATGGCCTCGATGTCACCGGCCGTCGTCAGCAGCAACCGGTGGCCCAGGTCGTTCAGCGCGCGGGCGGTCGCGAGTTCGTCGCCGATCTCGGGGATGTCCCGGTCGGACGGGTTCAACCGGGCCCGACCCACGCCGACCAGCATCGTGTCGGCCCCGGTGTGCAACCGTGCCTCGGCGTACGTGTGACCGTCGCCGTCCTCGTCGACGTAGATGTCGACGCTCCACCGCTTCGTGGACACCATGACGAACCTCCTAATGCGGGGTACCGACGGGTGCGGCGCGTTCCCGGGCCGCGGGCGCGACGAGCAGCCGGTGCAGGGTCGTCGCCAGCCACATCAGCACCAGCAGAGCGACCAGCGCCGCCACGACGCCCCAGCTACCGGTGATCAGCGCGACCACGAAGATGAAGAACGCGGCCGCACCGTGCAGCCCGAGCGCGCGCAGCCAGGGCTCGCGCGGCTGCGGAACCTGGGCGGGGGAGATGCCCCCACCGACGGCGCACGCGGTCACCCCGAGAACGAACACCGCTGCGGCCACCACCCGCGGACCGGAGAGCACCGGCAGATCGGTGCCCGCCCGGTGCGCCAGATAGAGCCCGACCGACGCCGCGACCGCAACGGCCGCCGCGGCGTCCCGCCAACCGAGTCTCATGACCCCACCGCCCTTCGACGCGGGTTGCCTGTGACTCAACCGTCGTTGCGGGCGGCCGCGCGGTAGAGGGCCGAAGGTCATGCCGGCGCGGGGACAAGTGCCGCTTTCAGCCGACGAGCAGCGTTGCGATCTCGTCGGCCAGGTGTCGGGCGGCTGCCGCGACGGCGGCGGACAGGCCGGGTCCGAAGCCGATGTCGTCAACCTGCACGCCGAAGATCAGCAGTGACCGCGGCATGCGGTCGAGTGCGCGGGCGAGCGCGACGGCGTCCCCGAGGTCCGCGGCGTGCGGTGTGCCGACCCCGGCGCGGGTCGCGGCGGGATGCTCGGCGCTGAACCGGTGGATGCGCCCGGGATCGCCGGCGGCGACCCGCACCGCGTCGACGACGACGGCCCGGTCGGCGCCTGTCCACGCGTCGATGAGCGCCGTCGTTTCGCCGTCGGAGGTGACGAACCGGACGCCGGTCAGCCCGCCGGCTGACCGGAGGCCGGTCAGCCGTTCGCGCAGCAACTCGACGACCGCCGGGCCGACGCCGTCGTCGCGGCGGAACGGGTTGCCGACACCGATCACCACCGTCGTCACGGCCGGCGGTCCACGGTGAGGTCGAGGAAATGGGTCGCGCACGAGATGCACGGGTCGTAGTTGCGGATCGCCTGCTCGCACTCGTGGGTGAGGCGGTGGTCGTCGAGGTCGAGCCGCTGCTGCACGAAGCGGAGCAGGTCGTCCTCGATGGCCGCCTGGTTCTGCGACGTCGGCGGCACGATCCGCGCGGTGCGCACCGTCCCGTCGTCGGCGATCTCGTACCGGTGGAAGAGGACGCCCCGCGGCGCCTCGGTCGCCCCGTGGCCGACGCCTGCCCGCGGCGGCACCGGTACCGCGGGCCGATCGGGCGGTTCGTACGCCTCGATGAGGCGCAGCGCCTCATCGATCGCGTAGACCAGTTCGACGGCGCGCACGGCGATGCTGCGGAACGGGTTGCGGCAGTCGGCTCCGAGGCCGGCGTCGGTGGCGGCCTGCCGGGCCACCGGTGACAGCCACCGGTGGTTGAGCGTGTACCGGGCGGTGGGTCCGGTGAGGTACCGGCCGGGCCGGTCGGCGAGGCGCGCGTGCAGGGCGGTGGAGTGCGGCACCTGGTGCTCGATGACGTGCCGCTCGAAGTCGTGTACCGGGAAGGACAGCCCGCGGTCGGTCCGCGGCTCGCCGGCCTCGATCGCGTACCGGCCGGGATCGACGAGGGCCATCAGTTCGTGGTCGTGGGTGAAGTCCGGCACCTCGAAGCCGCCCACCCAGGCGGCGGTGGCGCAGGCGTCGTCGAGGGCCCGGCGCAACGGCTCCACCAGCTCGGCCAGCTCGGCACGCGCCGGTGCGCGGTAGAACCCGCCCAGCCGGACGTTGACGGGGTGGATCGCGCGGGCCCCGACCGTCGTCATGATCTGGTTGCCGGCACGCTTGAGGGACAGGCCCCGCTCGACCAGCGCGCGATGGTCGCGCGCCATGTCGACGGCACCGTCGTAGCCGAGGAAGTCGGGGGCGTGCAGCAGGTAGATGTGCAGGGCATGGCTGGAGATCCACTCACCGCAGTAGAGCAGGCGCCGCAGGTCGGCGAGCGCGCCGTCGACAGTCACGCCGCAGGCGGCCTCGATGGCCCGGCACGCCGACATCTGGTAGGCCACCGGGCAGATCCCACAGATGCGCGCGGTCAGGTCGGGCGGCTCGGTGTGGCCCCGCCCGCGCAGGAACGCCTCGAAGAACCGGGGCGGTTCGTAGATGTTCAACTCGACGGCGCTGACCCGGTCACCGTCGACGGTGACCCGCATGGCGCCCTCACCCTCGACGCGGGCCAGCGCCGCGACGGACAGCGAGCGGGACCGGTGCGTCATGGCGTCTCCTCGATCTCCGCGGCGGCCCGCGCGAACGCGGGCGCCCCGACCGTGACGGTGCGCAGCACCCGCACCAGATCCGGGGTGGCCATCCCGAGCTCCCGTAGTCGGGCGGTCATCGCCGGCAGGTTCGCCCCGTCGGCCGGGCCGAAGCAGCCGAAGCAGGCCCGGGCGTACGACGGGCACAGCCCGCCGCAGCCGGCCCGGGTGACCGGCCCGAGGCACGGCGCGGCGCCGGTGACCAGCAGGCAGCTGGTGCCGCGCAGCTTGCACTGGACGCAGACGCTGTAGCCGGGGATGTCGGGACGCCGGCCCGACAGCAGGGCGGTGATCAGGCCGAGCAGCTGACCCCTGTCGATCGGGCAGCCGTGCAGTTCGTAGTCCACCGGTACGTGCGCGGCGACCGGCGTCGACGTGTCCAATGTGGACACGTACTGCGGCAGGGCGTACACCACCGACCGGAACTCTTCGACGTCGGCGAGGTTCCGCAGCGCCTGGACGCCGCCGGCCGTGGCGCACGCGCCGATCGTCACGAGGGTCCGGGACTCGGCGCGGATGCGCAGCAGCCGTTGCCGGTCGGCCTCGGTGGTGACCGATCCCTCCACAAGGGACACGTCGTACGGGCCCGGCTCGACGGCGCTGGACGCCTCGAGGAAATGCGCGATGTGCACCCGCGACGCGAGCGCCAGCAACTCGTCCTCGCAGCCCAGCAGGGTGAGCTGGCAACCGTCGCAGGAGGCGAGCTTCCAGACGGCGAGTCTCGGCGTGACCATCACAGCTCCTTGACGGCGAGCAGGGGTGCGGCGCGGCCGTAGTCGACCACCGGTCCGTCGCGGCACAGCAGCAGCGGGCCGAGTTGGCAGTGCCCGCACCAGGCGACGCCGCACCGCATGTTGCGCTCCAGTGAGACCTGCACGTCCTGCGCCCGCACGCCGCGGCGCAGCAGGGCGGTCGCGGTGAAGCGCATCATGATTTCGGGTCCGCACACCATCGCCGTGGTGTTCGCCGGATCGAGGTCCACCTCGTCGAGAACCGCCGGGGCGACGCCGATCCGGCCGGTCCAGCCGTCCGCCGGCCGGTCGACGGTCACCTCGACCCGGGCTCCGGCGGCGGCCCAGCCGGCGACGGCCGCGGTGAACAGCAGGTCGCCGGGCGTGCGCGCGCCGACGATCAGCGTGACCGACCGGAAGTGGTCCCGGCGGCCCAGCGCCTCGGTCAGCGCGGGCCGCAGCGGTGCCAGGCCGATGCCCCCGGCAACGAGCACGAGGTCGCGGCCGGGTGCGGCGGGGAGGTGCCACCCGATGCCGAACGGTCCGCGCACCCCGATCACCGCACCCGCCGGCGTGTCGTGCAGGGCCCGGGTCACCGCGCCGACCGCGCGCAGCGTCTGGTAGAGGCGCCCGTCGGCCGCGCCGCTGACCGAGATGGGCACCTCGCCGACGCCGAATGCGTACAGCATCGTGAACTGGCCGGGCGCGATCGGCTCGATGCCGGCGTCCAGCGGGCGCAGGCTCAGGGTGACCGTGTCGGCCGTCTCCGGTTCGCGCGCGACGACCCGGTACGGCACCGGCGCCATGGCGCCGGTCACGAGAAGCTCCCCGGTCCGGTGCCGTACAGATCGAGCAGGCGCAATCTCGTGTGCTGCAGGCGGTCCACGACGACAGTCATGAACCGGATCGCGAGCTCCTTGCCGATCGCGTCGTCCGCCATCGCCGCGCGCACGCCGGCGCCGTCGAAGCGGATCGTCTCGACGGGCGTGCGCGCGATCGCCCCGAAGTGCCAGCGGTAGGGCGGGAACAGCCAGGACCAGCCGACCACCCCGCCCGTACCGATCGTCTCCAGCGGAACCGTTCCCCGGCCGGGAAGGTGGATGTCCAGGGCGACCTGACCGGTCCGCACCAGCCAGAACTCCGCGGCGGGAGCGTCTTCCCGGAACAACCGGACGCCCTCGTTGTACGACTCCGGCCGGGCCAGCGGAGCCAGGACGTCCAACTGCGACGCGGGCAGCCCGGCCAGGAACGGATGACCGGCAAGGGCGGTGGCGTCGATGATCATTTGTTCGCCAATCTGTTCGTCTCGACGGTGATGTCGATGCCGACGGGGCACCAGACGATGCAGCGGCCGCAGCCGACGCACCCGGACTCCCCGAACTGGTCGTGCCAGGAGCCCAGCTTGTGGGTCAACCACTGCCGGTACCGGGACCGGGTCGAGGTCCGCACCGGTCCGCCGTGCAGGTAGGAGAAGTGCAGGTCGAAGCAGGAGTCCCAGCGCAGCCAGCGGCCGGCGTTGTCGCCGTCGAGGTCGGTGGTGTCCTCGACCGTCGTGCAGAAGCACGTCGGGCACACCATCGTGCAGTTTCCGCACGACAGGCACCGCTGCGCGACGTCGTCCCAGACCGGCGATTCCGCGCCGTCGGCGAGCAGTCGGCGCAGGTCGCCCGGCGGCAGCGACCGACCCATCCGCTCCCGGGCTCCGTCGACGGCGGCGCGGGCGTCGGCGACGGTGACGTCGGGTGCCGCCTCCCGCGGCAGGGCGGCCAGCAGCCGCTCGCCGGCCGGCGATCCCGCCTCGGCCACGTAGCGCGGCCCGGGCAGTTCGGTGAGGACGACGTCGAAGCCGCCGTCCGCCTGCGGGCCGCCGCCGGCGCTGACGCAGAAGCAGGTCCCGCCGGGTTCGGTGCAGTTGACCGCGATGAACAGCGGATCGGCGGCGTGTTCCCGGCGCGGGAACCGGCCCTGGCCGAGCACCCGCCGTTGCACGGCGATGGCCCGCAGGTCGCACGGGCGCACGCCGAGGAACGCGTAGCGGTCGACGGCCGGCGGCGGTTCGGTGAACGTGAGCGATCCGTCCTCGGCACGGTGCGCCTTCCACAGCGGCACGCGTGGCGGGTGGAGCCAGGTCTTCCACGACGTGGGCCCGGCGGCGTGGCCGAAGGCCGCCGTGTCGACGCGGCGGCGCAGCCGGTAGCCGCCGGGCGTCAACTCCACGCCCCAGCCGTGCGGCAGGTCGTCCGCCGATTCCAGCTCCGCCAGCGTGATCGCCCCGGCGCGGACCGTCGGTCCGATCACGTGCCGCCCGTCGGCCCGCAACGCGGCCACCATCGGCTGCAGCGAGGCCAGCAGCACCGGTTCCGTCGACATGCTTACATCGCAACGCATCCGGCGCGATCGGCCCAGGGGCGAAGGTCCCGACCCGGCGCGGCACGGGTCGGGCCGGGATCCGCGCCTCAGCCGAGCCGCACGACCACGACCGGGCAGCGAGCCGTCCGGATGAGCCGGCGCGTCACCCCGCCCAGGGCCGTGACGCCGCGGGCGTCGCGGCTGCGGGCGCCCACGACGACCAGGGCCGCGTCGGCGGAGAAGTGCTCGAGCGCGGTCGCGACGTCGGTGGCATGCAAGGCCCGGCGGTGCACGACGACGTCCGGGTACTTCTCCGACCAGCCGGCCAGCTCCTCGGCCAGCAACCGGTCGGCCTCGACGTCGGCGGCGGCCCGGTCGAATGCGAACGGGTTCAATGTCCCGAAGGCCGAGTCGGGCAGGGCGTTCCACACCAGCATCGGCCGCAGCGCGACACCGCGCAGCGCGGCGGCCTCGAAGCCGTAGCCGAGCAGCGGCTCGGCCGGGGCGATGCCGTCGAGCGCGACGACGACGTCGCCGCCCGGCTCTCCGCCGGCGTGGCTGACGAGCACGGGGCACCGCGCGTAGGCCGCGACCCGCTCACCGACGGTCGGGACACCGCGGACCGGCGTCGTGACGGGCACGACGACCTCCGCGGCCGTGCCGGACCGGGTCACGAGCAGCACTGCCGGGTCACCGGGCAGCACGCGGCAGTCGACCTCCAGATCGGGATGGGACGCCCGCAGCCACAACAGCGCATCGGTCATGGCGAGGCGGGCGCCGGCGAGCGCCGTCGTCACGGCGACGCGGTCGTTCCGCTCCGACGGCGGTTCGTAGACGGCGAGCAGGTGCAGCGGCCGCCGCCGCAGGATGGCCTCGGCGGCGGCGAGGTGGACGGCCGGCGTGTCCGCCGGTGTGCCGGAGACGGCGACGAAGACGGGATCGTTGGGCCAGTGCGCTGTGCTCATGAGGCACCTCCCGGGTGCTCGAACCTGTCCACCACGCCCGTCGGCACGAGCGCCACCGGGCTCGGCGCGTGGTGCAGTACCTGCTGGCTCACCGATCCCAGGCGCAGGCCGGCGGCGCGGCCCCGGTGCGCGCCCACCACGACGAGTTGGGCGTGTGCGGCCGCGTCGACGAGGGCGGCCGCCGCACCGACCGGCATCACCCGCTGCCGCACCGTCACGTCCGGGTACTTCTCCCGGTAGGGCAGCACCGCATCGGTGAGGTCGACGCGCTCGGACGTCTCGAGTTCGGCCACGTCCGAGACGAGCGGGCGGACGTCGCTGCGCCACGGCGGCAGCGGCGGGTTCCAGGCCCGCAGTGCCATCAGGTCCACCCCGCGCAGGTGCGCCTCCGCGAACGCGAAGTCCAGCAACGACTTCAGCGCCGGAGCCGGGCGCCCGTAGGGGCCGATGCCCGCCACCACCGGCAGCGTCGAGCGCACCATCTCCTCCGGGCCGGCCCAGCGTTCGCCGCCGTGCACCACGAGCACCGGGCACTCGGCGTGCGTGGCCACGGAGGCGCTGACGGAGCCGAGCAGCAGCCCGGTGAACCCGCCGAGACCCCGGCTCGCCACGACCACGAGGGTCGCGTCAGGCGACAGCAGGCACAGGGCCCGGTCGGCGGGTCGATCGTCGATCACCACGTCGACGGACAGGTCGGGAGCGAGCGCGCGGGCGAGCGCGAACGACTCGTCGGCAACGGCCCGCGCGCGTTCGGCGGCGGCGTCCGCAACCGTCATCGCGTGCGCGATCAGCAGCCGGCACCGGCGCATGCGCGCCTCCTGGACGGCCCACCACAGCGCACCACGGCTCGCCGGCGACTCGTCGACACCGACGACGACCGGCTTGGCTCCCTCAGTCATCGCTGTCTCCTCGCATCCGGCCGGTCGGGCCGGGCCGTGACCCGGTCGCCGGTCTGCGAGTCGAGCGTCGCCCCGGCCCCGTGGCGCCCACAGGGCCGGTGGTCCGGCCGCGCCGGGACCAACGACCCCGGAGCGCTAGGCGCTCTCGAGAAGGGCCAGGCTCGCCGGATCCGTGATGTTCTCCTGGCGGAGGTTGCGCACGGACAGCACGCGGCCGGCCCGCCGCGCGTCGGCGGCGGCCCGGTCCAGGATGACCAGCGCGGCCAGGGCGAGGCGGTCGACGCCGGTGAGGTCGACGACGATCGGGCCGGAGGGGCGCAGGGAGCGGGCGAGGTCCAGCCCGTCCCGCAGGGTCGCGCAGTCCGGGGCGTCGATCGTGCCCTCGACCGTCATCGTCGTCACCGCGGCCTTGAGGCGGTACTCGAGTGTGAGGCCATGGGTCATGACGCCGACGCTCCCCAGCCGCGGCCGGCCGCGCGAGGGCCGAGTGTCGTCACGGCCGCGGGACTTTGGTCCCTGCCCGAACGCGCGCAAGCAGCCGAAGACTCGACGGTGACGGATCGGAGCCGGAAAGGGGTTCGGCGATGGAAACCACCGGGCATCTTCGCGAACTGGGACTCGGGACGGGCAAGAAGGCGCGCCTGCACCGCATCCTGTACAGGCACGGGCTGGCCAACGGGACCGCGCTGTTCCTGCCGTACGACCAGGGCCTCGAGCACGGCCCGCGGGACTTCTTCGCCAACCCGGCGGCCGGCGACCCGCGCTACATCACGCGGCTCGCGGTGGAGGGCGGCTTCAACGGCATCGCGATCCAGATCGGCCTGGCCGAGAAGTTCTACTGGGACTTCGCCGGCGAGGTGCCACTGGTGCTCAAGCTCAACGGCAAGACCGAGATCCCGCCCGACGACGAGGCGCTCTCGCCGCTGCACGCGTCGGTCGAGGACGCCGTGCGGCTGGGCGCCGACGCGGTCGGCTACACGATGTACGTCGGCACCCCGGCGCAGGAGCGCGACTTCGCGCAGTACCGATCCGTGCGGCGCGACGCCCACCGGCTCGGCATGCCGCTGATCGTGTGGGCCTACCCGCGCGGTTCGGCGATCGAGGCCAAGGGCGGCAAGAGCTCGTTCTACGCGGTCGACTACGCCGCCCGCACCGCCAGCGAGCTCGGTGCCGACGTGGTCAAGGTGAACTTCCCGAAGCCGGATCTGCGCAAGGGCGTCAAGCCGCCGTACGATGCGGAGTTCTCGGCGCAGCAGGCGGTGAACGCGGTGGTCGCCTCGGCGAACCGCACGCTGGTGCTGATCTCCGGCGGCGAACGGGCCGGCGACGAGGCCATGCTGGACAAGGCCCGGCTGTCGATGGAGGCGGGTGCGACCGGACTGATCTTCGGCCGCAACGTCTGGCAGCGCGACCACGACGAGTCGCTGCGCTTCGTCTCCCACCTGCGGGACATCCTCGCCAAGTACCCGCGGTAGCCGGCGCCCTCGCCCCCTGTCCACAGTGGAGTGCCAGGTCCGGCCGGCCGACCCGGGTCCTTCGGCCCTGGGCGGCGGCCGTCCGTCGGGGGAGCGTGGACATCCGGGAGGCGAGGTGGTCGCCATGCGTCAGTCCATTCGCCTGGGCCGGATCGCAGGCGTCGAGATCGGCGCGAACTGGTCGGTGCTCGTGATCGTCGGCCTGCTGGCCTACGGGTTGTCCGCCGCGCTGCTGCCGGCGGCGGCCGCGGGATATCCGCGGTCCGCATACGTCGGGTCCGGTGTGGCGGTAGCCGTGCTGTTCATCGCCTGCCTGCTGGCACACGAGGTCGCACACGCGGTCGTGGCCCGGTACCACGGTGTCGGGGTCCGCCGCATCACGTTGTGGATGCTCGGCGGGGTCTCCGAATTGGAGGAGGAGGCGCGGACGCCGGGCGCCGAGGCCGCCATCGCCGCGGCCGGCCCGGCGACGAGCCTCGTCCTCGGTATGGCCGCCGGCCTGGCGTCGCTGTGGGCCGACGTGATCGGCGCCGGTGCGCTGGCCGTGGTGGGCCTGCGCTGGCTCGCCGGCGTCAACGTGGTCCTTGCCGTGTTCAACCTGCTGCCCGGTGCGCCGCTGGACGGCGGCCGGCTCCTGCGGGCGGCCGTGTGGCGGCTGCGCGGTGACCGCGCGGCCGCACAGGACACCGCTGGCCGGGCCGGAGTGGCCGTGGGCGTGCTGGTGGTCGTCGGCGGCCTCACCCAGATCCTGGTCGCGGGCGACCTGTCCGGGTTGTGGCTGGTGCTGCTGGGCTGGTACCTGGTCTCGATGGCGGTCGCGGAACGCGCGTCGGCCGGCGTCGACACCGCGCTCGGCCGGCTGACCGTGGCCGACATCATGACGTGGGATCCCGCCTGCGCCTACGCGGGTCAGCAGGTCGACCGGTTCATCGCGTCGGCCCGGCACCGCGCCTATCCGGTGATCGACCTCGACGGGCGGCCGGTCGGCACCGTGGAGTTGGCCCGCCTGGTACGGATCCCGGCGGCGCTGCGGTCGGCGTCCAGGGTCGGCGACGTGACCACGCCACTGGCCCGCACGCCGGTGGTCGGGCCGGACGATCCCGCCTCGGCGGCGGCGCGGGTGCTCGCACCGGTGTCACCGCTCGCCGTCGTGGTCGCCGCCGGGCGGATCGTCGGCGTGGTGACCTGGGTCGACATCGCCCGCGCGGTCGAGCTGGCCAGATTGTCATGAACGCTCCGGCGACCGCCTCCGCGGGCAGCGGCGCCTGGCGGCGGGTCCCGCTGGGGTTGCGGGTGGGCGGACTGTGCTGCGGCTGCTTCCTGCTCGTCGCGGCGGCCGTCTACCTGGTCGGTGCCGTCGCGATGCGCCTGGCATCCCTGACGGTGGCGCTGGTCGCCGCCGTGCTGATCGCGGCCCTCCTGGAACCGGTCGTGACCGCGCTGGTGCGGCTGCGGGTTTCGCGGGGCCTCGCGGCGCTGTCCGCCGTGCTGCTGTTCCTGGTGGCGATGATCAGCCCCGCGGTCGTCCTGTGGCGGGTGGCGAGGGACCAGTTCGGTGACATCGCGAACCGGCTCGCCGACGGGCTGGACCGGCTCAGCGTCTGGTTGACCGAGGCGCTGCCGATCAGCCGGGCGCAGGTCGACGCCGCGGTGGCGGATCTGCAGGCCCGCACCGGTCACCTGCTCGACGACCCGCTGGCCGGTGTGTTGACGGTCGCGGAGTTGTTCGCGGCCGTCGTGCTGGCGCTGTTCGTGGCGTTCTTCCTGTTGAAGGACGGCCGTTCGATGGCGACCTGGGCGGTGGGCCAACTGCCGGGACGCGCCCGTGCCGGTGCGAACCGGGCGACCGCCGTGGCGTGGTACACGGTGACGCGCTACGTACGGGGCACCGTCATCGTGGCCGCGATCGACGCGGTGGGCATCGGCGTGGCGCTGGCCGTGATCGACGTTCCGTTCGCGCTGCCGCTGGGGTTGCTCGTGTTCGTGGCCAGCGCCGTGCCCTATGTCGGTGCCACCGTCAGCGGGACTGTCGCCGTTCTCGTCGCGCTGGCGGCCAACGGGCCGGTGGACGCGCTGCTCGTGTTGGCCGCCGTGATCGCGGTGCAGCAGTTGGAGGGCAACCTGCTCGAGCCGCTCATCGTCGGGCGGCAGGTGCGGCTGCATCCGGTGGCCGTCGTGACCGCCGTGTTCGCCGGTTCGTTGACGGCCGGCCTGGCGGGCGCGGTGATCGCGGTGCCGCTCGTCGCCGTCGTCTACCGGGTCTACCGGGTGCTGCGGGACGACTCCACCGGGGACTCGACCGACGGCACCGCGAGCCCGGTCGCGGGGTCGAAGAAGTAGGCCTGCTCGAGGTCCACGCCGAGCGTGATCCGCTCGTTGACGGTGAGGCGGCAGTCCGCGCCGACCTTGGCCGTCCACAGCGCCTCCGGTGCGTCCACAGTGGACAGCGCACCCGGCACCGGACCCAGCGCCTGGAACAGGATGTGGCGTTCGTCGCCGAGGGACTCGACGCCGAGTGCGGTGACCGTGACGGCCGGCAGATCGGCCGGGGCCGGCCACCGGAAGGCGTCCGGGCGCAGCCCGAGCACCACCGAGCCGCGGTCACCGAGCCGGGCGGCCTGGGCCGGCGGCAGCGGCCAGGTGTCCTGGCCGACGCGCACCGCGGCCGGGTCCGGCCGCACGGCGACCTCGACCAGGTTGATCGCCGGCGAGCCCATGAAGCTGGCGACGAACACGTTGCGCGGCCGGAAGTAGAGGTCCTCCGGCGTGCCGACCTGCTGCAGCCGGCCCTTGTCCAGCACCGCGATCCGGTCGCCGAGCGTCATCGCCTCGACCTGGTCGTGGGTGACGTAGATGGTGGTGGTGCCGAACCGGCGGTGCAACCGGCTGAGCTCCGCCCGCATCGACACGCGCAGCTTGGCGTCCAGATTGGACAGTGGTTCGTCCATGAGGAACACGCGCGGCCGGCGCACGATGGCCCGGCCCATCGCCACCCGCTGGCGCTGCCCGCCGGACAGCGCCTTGGGCTTGCGGTCCAGCAGGTCGTCCAGGCCGAGCATCTCGGCGGTGCCATCCACCTGCCGCGTGATCTCGTCGCGCGCGACGCCGCGCAGTCGCAGGGCGAAGCCCAGGTTCTCGGCGACCGTCATGTGCGGGTACAGCGCGTAGTTCTGGAACACCATCGCCACGTCCCGCTCCTTCGGCCGGAGGTCGCTGACCACCTTGCCGTCGATGGAGACCACGCCCTCGGTGGCGTCCTCCAGCCCCGCGATGATGCGCAGGACCGTCGACTTGCCGCAGCCGGACGGACCGACCAGAACCAGGAACTCGCCGTCGTGCACGGTCAGGCTCAGCGCGTCCACCGCTCGGGCGCCGCCGGGGAAGACCTTCGTGACCGAATCCAACTTCACCTCGGCCATCGTGCTCACCTCCGACCTCTCGGCACCAACGTCGCGCGAGAGATCACCGGGCCACAGTGCCGACGGTCCCGTCGGGGGATGGCTTTGTGCCCGCCGCGTCGTCGTCGGGAACGACGACGACCGGGCAGCGGGCCCGCCGGGCGCACTCGGCGCTGATCGAGCCGAGCGCCGTGCGGTGCAGCCGGCCGTGGCCGCTGCCACCGACGACGAGCAGCCGGGCCTGCCGGGAGGCGTCGAGAAGCTCGTGCACCGGGTGCCCCTCGACGACAGTCCGGGTCACCCGCACGGGCGCGCCGTGCTCGGCCACCGCGGTTCCCACCTCATGCGCGGACACCCGCTCGGCGTGCTCGCGCTGGGTGGTCGGATCGGTGGCCGCGAGCATCGGGCCCTCCAGGCCGTCCCAGGTCCAGACCGTCACCGCAGCCAGTTCGGCGTCCGAGCGGTCGGCCTCGCCCAGCGCCCAACGCAGGGCGCGCCGGGAACCGGGCGAACCGTCGACGCCCACCACGATCAGATTCCGGTAGTTCATGGCGTACCTCCGATTGCCGCCGTCGCCGTTCAGGCCGGCGGCACCACGAGCAGCGGGCAGGGTGAGTGGTCGACCAGCGCCCGGCAGGTGCCGCCCATGAGCAGGCCCCGGAAGCCGCCGATGCCGCGCGAACCCACCACGATCAGGCCGGCCGAGAGGTCGGCGGCCAGCGTCGCGAGCGCGTGCGCCGCGGACTGGCTGTGGCGCACGTCGCGGCGGAACTTGACGTCGGGATACTCGTCGACGACGGCGTCCAGGCTCCGCCCGACCGGATCGGTCCGGTCCGCGTCGGGTGGCTGCTCGCCGGCGCGCGTCGGCCAGGACCGGGTCGACGGCCGCGACTCCGCGACGACGACCTCGCAGCGGCGGGCGCGCGCCTCGGCGAACGCCAGCCGGGCCGCCGCGGCGGCCGGGGCCGAACCGTCCACGCCGACGATGATGGGCGCGTCCGCTGCCCCGGGATCGCCGCGGACGACGAGGACCGGGCAGTGCGCGTGCGTCGTGACGTGTACGCCGACCGAACCGGCGAGCAGTTCGGCGAACCCGCCCCGGCCGCGATGACCCACCACCAGGAATGCGGCCCGCCGCGACGCGTCGACGAGTGCCGCCGGCGCATAGCCGTCCACCATGGACGCCTCGACGGTGAGATCCGGATGCGCAGAGCCGACGAGCCCGGCGGCCGTGTCGACGAGTTCGCGCGAGACGCCGCGCGGATCCAGCTGCACGCCGACCGACGGCGGCAGGAACGGCGGGTACAGCACCGGCCAGCTGAACACGTGCAGCACCCGGAGCGGCAGCCCATGACGAACAGCGAGATCGCCCGCGGTCTGGGCGGCCCGGATCGACTGTGCCGAGCCGTCGACTCCGACAACGACAGATGTTCTCATGGCACACCTCCCATGAGATTCGACCTACTTCGATCGTCTGCGCGCCGGGCCGGCCGGGCCAGGGTCCAACGGCCCACCCCGAGGGGGTCGCCCGGCGGCCGCCCCCGTCTACCGGGTGACCTCGGTGTCGAAGACGTGCGGGCGCCGGGCCTCCGCCAGATCGTCGACGCGCCAGGTCATGTCGTCGGTGACCGCGACCACCCCGTCGACGCGGCCGGCCAGCCGCACCGCCATGATCGTGGTGCTGCGCCGGTCGGTGCAGCCCTGCAGCGTCACGTGGCCGTCGGTGACCGTCACCTGGATCTCGGTCGGTTCGGTCCACATCCGGCGGCGCAGGACGTCGTCGCGGATCTCTTCCTTGATCTCGATGTCCGAGCGCAGGTACCGGCGCAACAGATCGCGGCGCGCGACGATCCCGACGAGCGTGCCATCGGCGACCACCGGCAGCCGTTTGACCTGGTGCTGCTCCATCAGGCGGGCCGCGGTCGCGAGGGACGCGTCCGGTTCGACGGTGATGACGGGCTCGCTCATCAGGGACCGGGCGGTCTCGCCGGCGGCCTTGGCCCGGCCGACCCGGCGGGAGTGCCGCTCGAAATGCCGTGGCGGCTGGGATCCGTCGCTGAACTCGACCTTGTGCAGCAGATCGGCCTCCGACACGATGCCCACCAGCATGCCGTCCTCGACGACCGGCACGGCACTGACCTTGAAGTCGGCCAGCACGTCGACGATGTGCTTGTAGCCGCACTCCGGCGCGACCACGACCACCTCCGGCGTCATGACGTCGCGCACCTTCTGACCGGTCATCGCGGCCACCTCCTCGCGTCTCACCGACCACCGTGGCGCACCACTGCCGGCGTTCGCAGCGGTCGAAGGGCCCGACGAGTGAGGTCGATAGGCACTGGGGTCGGCCGCCGTCCCGGCCGTACGGTCCAAAGAGGACCGAATCGAAGGAGTACGACGATGAGCGGCTACACCGTTGCGGACGTGATGACGCATGGCGCCGTTTCGGCGGCCGCTGACACGCCCTACCGGGACCTGGTCGACATGCTCGAAATGCGCGCGATCAACGCGGTCCCGGTGGTGGACTCGTTCGACCGCGTACTCGGCATCGTCTCGGCGTCCGACCTGCTACACAAGATCGAGTTTGCCGGCGGCGTCGACCCGCCGCGCGTGTTCGAAAGCCGGCAGCATCGCAAGGACCGCCGCAAGGCGGGCGGCATGCTGGCCGAGCACCTGATGAGTTCGCCGGCGGTCACGGTGTCGAACCGGACGTCGGTCGCCGAGGCGGCCCGGCTGATGGAGTCGGCCGGTGTGCGCCGGCTGCCGGTCATCGACGACCTGGGCCGGCTCATCGGAATGGTGACCAACCGCGATCTGCTCAAGGTCTTCCTTCGCCCGGACGACCACATGAAGCGGCAGATCCTGGGCGTGCTGTCCACCGTGAGCGGCGGCGTGGCAAGCGTCGTGAGCGTCGAGGTCGTCGACGGGGCCGTGCTGCTGACCGGCGAGATCGAGCGCCGGTCCGTCGCCGAGGCGTTCGCCGAGCGGGTGACCGCGATCGACGGCGTCCTGTCGGTGGAGAACCGGATCGAGTGGAGCGTCGACGACGTCCACGCGCCGGTGTAGCCGCGCACAGCGCCGCCGCCGCGTCGGCTGACCGGGTGCGAGACCCGCGCTGTGGCGAGATCTTGGAGTTATGTGGTGGCCAGAGCCACTACCGGACTCCAAGGTCTCGCGGGAACCCTGGGCGGGCCGTCAGCGGGCGATCATGACCGGGCAGTGGGCGTGGTGCAGGAGCTTCTGACCGACCGATCCGAGGAGCATCCCGGTGAAGCCGCCGTGGCCGCGGGTGCCGACGACCACCAACGACGCCGCCGCGGACATCGCGGTGAGCAGGTCGGCCGGCTCGCCGAGCCGCACCGACATCTCGACCGGAACCTCGGGGTACTTGTCGCGCCAGGGAGCGATCGCGCGCCGCAGCTCCAGGTGTTCCACTTCCTGCAGCCGCTCCAGGTTGTAGTCCAGGGGATCGACGCGGTCGTCCCATTTCGGTGCGGGGATCTGGTACACGCGCACGGCCACCACGCCGCAGCCCCGTTCGGCCGCGGCCTGGAACGCCGACCCGATGGCCGGTTCCGCGCCGGTCGAGCCGTCGGCGCCGAGAAGAACCGGTGCGGCGGCGTCCGGGGTGCCGCGCACGACCACCACCGGCCCGCCGGCGTGGGTCGCGAGCTGCAGGCCGGTCGAGCCGAGGCGCAAACCGGCGAAGCCCTCGTGGCCGCGGTGCCCGACGACCGTCAGCGCGCCGTCGGCGGCGGCCGCCATGAGCACCGGTACGGGTGCGCCGTGGACGCTCAGGCCGATAACGACGAGACCGGGGGCGGCCGCGCGAGCGTCGTCGACCATGCCGGAGACCGTCTCCTCCGTGCGCATCAGGGCCCACGTCTTCCGGCCGACGCCCGCGGGCGGGTGGGCGGGTGGCCACGGCGCGCGGTAGGCCCCGACGACGCGCAGCCGGCCGCCGCGCCGGGCCGCCTCCGCGGTCGCCCAGCGCAGCGCCGGCGCCGCGCCGGCCGAACCGTCGACGCCCACCACGACGTCACGCGTGCCCACCGCGACCACTACCCGACGGGCTGGCGCAGCGTCACACCGCCGACACCCGGAACGGTACGCACCATGACGGTGACGATGCGCTGCTCGGTGTCGTCGTCGAACTCGCCCTCGACGGTCACCGTTCCATCGGTCACGGTTGCCGTCCACCGCCGGCCGCCGGCGTACCCGTCCAGCCGTTGCTGAATCTCGTCGCGCAGCACCTCGTCCGAGCGGACGACGGTGCGCAGCAGGTCGCGCCGGCTGATGATGCCGACGAGTCGGCCGCCGTCGAGCACCGGCATGCTGCGCACGTCGTGCGTCAGCATGGTGCGGGCGACGTCGGACACATCCTCGTCGAGCCACGCGCTCAGCACCTCGCGGGTCATCACCTCGGCGACGACGCGGGGGCGGTGATGGTCGGCCGGAGCCGGTCGCAGATGCGCGGTCGGGTCCTCCGGAATGCGGTCACGCAGCAGGTCGCCCTCGCTGACCATGCCGATGAGCCGGCCGTCGCCGTCGACGACGGGGGCGGCGGTGATCCGCCGATCGGCCAGGAGCGCGGCCGCGCCCTCGATCGGATCGGTCGACCGCACCGTGAACACGGGCTGGGTCATGATGTCTCGGACGCGCATCGCCTTCCCCTTCCTCGCTCCTCCGCCCTCCAGGGTCCACCGCGGACCGGCGGGCGGGCAGTGTCGACAGTCCCGTCCCGGTGAAGCCTTTGGGCCCCAGTTCCTACCGGCAGATGAGCACGGGGCAGTCGGCGTGGTGCAGCAGGTGCAGCCCGACGGAACCGAGCAGCAGGCCGGCGAAGCCGCCGTGTCCCCGGGTGCCGACGACGACGAGCCGCGCCTGGCGCGAGGCGTCCGCGAGCGCCTGCGCCGCGTCCCCGTCCATCACGACGTGCTGCACGGGAACGTCGGGGTACTTGTCCGCCATCGGCTCGACCACGTGGTCGAGCTCCTTCTCGATCGCCAACCGGGTGGTCCGCGGGTTGTAGACCGCCGGCGGGGGAGCCTCGGCCGGCCATGCGGGACTGCCCGGCCGGAACGCGCGCAGCACGATCAGCCCGCAGCCGCGCGCCGCGGCCGCCGCGAACGCGCAGTCCAGGACTGCCGGTGCCGCCGTGGATCCGTCGTAGCCGACGACGACCGGGCCGTCGGGTTCGAGTCGACCGCGCACGATCGTCACCGATGCCGTCGCGTGCATCGCGACCTGCTGGCACGTCGATCCGGCCAGCAGCGCGGTCAGTTCCGATCGCGCGCGGTGCCCGACCACGAGAAGGTCGTCCGGGCCGGCGGCGGCCAGCAGCGTCGCCGCCGCGCCGGCCCGCACCGCGACGGCGGTGACCGGCACGTCCGGGGTACGGTGGCGGACCTCGTCGACGGCGGCCGCCACGGCCCTTTCGCCGTGGGCCCGCACCTGGAGGCTCGTCGTTTCGTCGGGGCCGCCCGGGCCGTAGGCGTGCACGATGCGCAGCGCGGCGCCGCGATGGGCCGCCTCGTCGGCCGCCCAGCGCAGGGCCAGCCGGCTGTGCGGGGATCCGTCCACGCCGACGATGACGCGGGTGGATCTCATACCGTCCGCCCGGACTCGAGCGGCGCGTCCGAAGCGGTCAGATCGGAGTCCACGGCGACATTGACGGCGACGCCGTCGACGTCGAGCACGAACCACGGCCCAACCTGGTCGGCCCAGCGCACGGCGATGCGGGCCGGATACCAACCGGACGGGAACGCAACCCAGCCCTCGTAGGTGATGTGCCAGCCGACCTTCGGCCCGCCCGGCGTGCGGTAGCGCAACGCATGGCACTCGGCGAGGCGGCCGGTGACCGGATCGAACCGCACCGTCAACCGCTCCGACCCGGCGCCGAACGGCACGTGGAGCGCGGCGTGCTCGGCGTCGACCGCCTCCCAGCGCACACCCGGCCTGGTGGCGAGCACCGATGGGACGAGCAGCAACTCGGCCCAGAGGAAGAGGTTCTCGCCCTGGTCGATCTCCGGGCCTTCCACGAGACGTCCGCCGATCCGCATCCGGCCGTGGCCGCCGACGTAGTCGTCGACGCCGCGCAGCACGGGCAGCCCGAACCAGGTCACCGCCAGCCGCTGCCGGCCGCTCCAACCGACCCGGTGCTCGGACCAGAACGAGACGGGTAGCCGGGGCAGCGCGGTCGGTCGCATCCAGCCACGACCCCACAGCAGGAACGTGTCGACCGCGGGCGCGGCGCCGGCGTCGACGCCGAGGCTGCGGTGATAGCGCAGGACCGGTTCCGGCAGGTCCGGCGGGAGTTCCACGGTGCCGGGCGAGGCCAGCTGCGCCGGCATCGGCACCGCGGGGGGCCGGATCCGGAACCCGAGCGCGGCCACCGCGGCCAGACCGGCGGCGGACACCAACAACGTGCGGGGCTTCATGACGCCACCGTCCAATCCGGACTGTCCGATGTGGATCGGGGGCACCCGCCGGCCGGAAGCCGCGGTGGATCATCTTGACGATGACGGATCTTACGGGGTATGCCGCCGTTCCTGTCACTGTCACCGTGGTCCCGTCCAGCGGGTGTCACGTACACCCTTGCGCCGGGGGCCTGGTGCGGGTACGGACGTTGGACTCCCGCGGCCGGGACGAAGGTCCCGGGCCCCCGGTTGGTCCGCCGCACGACGCGTGACGACGAACCGGTGATGAGACTCACCAGCCCGGCGATCTGCTCGGCGGTGGCGATGGACGAGGGCCACCGGCCGGCTCCGGCAACCGGCTCGGTGATGAGCCTGTCGACCGCGGCGGCCAGCGCCGCCGGGTCGCCGGGCGCGACCACCAGGCCGCCGCGCGCCGAAACCACCTCGTTCGCGAAGGGGTTCGCCGCCGCCGCGACCGGCCGGCCGGCCGCCAGCGCGTAGCCGAGCGAGCCACCGGAGGTGCGGCCCCGGTCCAGGTCCGGTGCCAGGTACACGTCGGTGGCCCGCAGCAGGGCGGACAGCTCCGCGGCGTTCGGATCCACATCGACGAGGGACAGCCGGTCGGCGACGCCGAGCGACTGCGCCACCTTCGCCAGCGTCTCGCGGTACCACTCGCCGGACAGGCGCACCTGGTCGTCGTGGGTCCGCCCGGCGACGACGTAGCGCACGCCGGGGTGGCGCTCGGCGAGTAGCGGCAACGCCGTCACCGCCACCTCGAGGCCCTTCGCCGGCCGCAGGTGGCCGAGCGTGGCCAGTAACGGTCCTCCGGCTGCCGGTGCCAGGACGCCGGCAATGGCGGCGCCGACGGGCTCGGCGCCCCGCTGCAGGAGTTCGGGTGGCGCACCGTGCGGCACGACCGCGATCCGCCCCGATGCCGCGATCCGGTTGTGCACCAGCGCGGTCCGGGCGCTCTGGGACAGGACGATGACGCCGGCCGCGTCACGGCACAGGGCCGCCACGACGTCGGCGTCGTCCGGCCGCATCGCCGGCCGCACATCGTGCAGGGTCACCAGATACGGCAGGTGCTGGCGCTTCAGCTCGTCGGTAAGGCCGAGCAGGTACCGGCCGTGCGGGCCGCCCGCCGTGCCCGGGCCCACCTGCAGCAGGGCGGCGCTCGCGCCGATGCGGCCCACGCGCAGCCCGGCGCGGCGGTACGCGCTCGGGTCGTCGAACCCGATGACGCCGGCGGCCGTCAACCCACCGGCGACCGGCTCGCCGCTGCCGTCGCGGGCGATCGCCCACAACGAGGGGACGATCTCGGGGGTGACCGCGCGCAGCATCCGGATCAGCTCGTCGGTGTACGTGGCCACCGGACAGGCCCGCGGTGGACACGGGGAGACGATCGCCAGCCGGATGCGCCGCCGTTTCACCGTGGTGTGCATGACGGCCTCCTTCCCACCGTCACCGGCTGTCGGAGCCGGCGTGCGCTCCCGTGCCGCTCGCCATGACGGTCGCCCGGCCGGCCTCCAGCCGCGCCACCGGCACCCGGTACGGCGAGCAGGACACGTAGTCAAGGCCGACCTCGTCGAAGAAGTGCACGGAGTCCGGGTCGCCGCCGTGCTCGCCGCACACCCCGACCGTCAGGTCCGGCCGGGTCGCGCGGCCCTCGGCGACGGCGATGCGGATGAGCCGGCCGACTCCGGTGGTGTCGATGGACTCGAACGGCGAGACGCCGAAGATGCCCAGTTCGAGGTACCGCGAGAAGAAGGCGCTCTCGACGTCGTCGCGCGAGAAGCCCCACCCCATCTGCGTCAGGTCGTTGGTGCCGAAGGAGAAGAAGTCGGCGTACGGCGCGATCTCGCCGGCGGTCAGGGCCGCCCGCGGCACCTCGATCATCGTCCCGATCGGCACCGTGCCGACACCATCCACTGTGGACAGAACGGCTTCGAGTTCGGCCCGGACGACCTCGAGCTCCTGCACGGCACCGACGAGCGGAACCATGACCTCGGGACGGGGGTTGCCGCCCGCGGCCCGCACGGCGACCGCCGCCTCGGCGATCGCGCGCACCTGCATCGCGAACAGGCCCGGCACGACGAGCCCGAGCCGCACCCCGCGCAGGCCGAGCATCGGGTTGGACTCGTGCATCCGGCGCACGGCGGTGAGCAGTTGACCGTCCGCGCCCGGGTCCTCGCCGCGGTCCTGCGCGCGGGTCACCAGCACGATGAGGTCCTCCAGCGACGGCAGGAACTCGTGCAGCGGGGGATCGATGAGCCGGATGGTGACCGGCAGGCCGTCCATCGCGGTGAGGATCTCCTCGAAGTCGGCCCGTTGCAGCAGCAGCAAGGCGTCCAGCGCCGACTGGCGTTCCTCGTCGGTCTCCGCGAGGATCAGCCGTTCGACGAGTGGCCGCCGCTCGCCGAGGAACATGTGCTCGGTGCGGCACAGGCCCACGCCCTGCGCGCCCATGCGGCGGGCCCGTTCGGCGTCCGGACCGGTGTCGGCGTTCGCGTGCACGTGCAGCCGCCGACGCGCGTCGGCGTGCCGCAGCAGCCGGTCGACGGCGGTCAGGAGCGGGTCGCGGTCGGCAGCGAGCGTCCCGTCGAGGTAGCGCGCCACCGGCGACGGCCGCACCGGCACCGCACCGACGTAGACGGCGCCGGTGGCCCCGTCGATGGAGATCAGGTCGCCCTCCTCGACCACGACGTCGCCGACGCGGAACCGCGCGCCGTCGGTGCCGGTTTCGATGTCCAGCGCCTCGGCGCCGCACACACAGGTGCGGCCCATCCCGCGGGCGACGACGGCGGCGTGCGAGGTCTTGCCGCCGCGGCTGGTGAGGATCCCCTGCGCCGCGATCATGCCGGGCAGGTCGTCCGGGTTGGTCTCCCGGCGCACCAGGATGACGGGTTCGGTCGCCTCGGCGGCCCGCGCGGAGTCGAAGACGGCCCGCCCGACGGCGGCGCCCGGCGACGCCGGAACCCCGTTGGCCAGTGCGACCGGCGTGGCGGCCGGATCGAAGGTCGGGAACATCAGCGCGGTCAACTGCCTGCCGGTGACGCGGAGCAGCGCCTCGTCGAGGTCGATCACGCCCTCGTCGGCGAGCTGGGCGGCGATCACGAAGGCGGCCGCGGGGGTGCGCTTTCCGACCCGGGTCTGCAGCATCCACAGCTTGCCCCGCTCGATGGTGAACTCGATGTCGCACAGGTCGCGGTAATGCGCCTCGAGCGCGGCCATGATGTCCATCAGCTCGGTGAAGGAGCGCTTGTCGAGCGCGGCGAGGTCCTGCAGCGGCATCGTGTTGCGGATGCCGGCCACGACGTCCTCGCCCTGGGCGTTCTCCAGGTAGTCGCCGTAGGTGCCGCGCTGGCCGGTCGCCGGGTTGCGGGTGAACGCCACGCCGGTGCCGGATCCCGCGCCGAGGTTGCCGTAGACCATCGCCATGACGTTGACGGCGGTGCCGAGATCGGACGGGATGCGTTCCTGGCGCCGGTACACCACCGCGCGTTCGGCGTTCCAGGACCGGAACACCGCGTGGATGGCGAGGTGCAGCTGCTCGTCCGGCGCCTGCGGGAAGTCGCGCCCGGTGTGGGTGTGGAACACCTTCTTGTACGCCTCGACCAGCTCGCGCAGGTCGTGCTCGTCGAGATCGGTGTCGCTGGCCACCCCCTTGACCCGCTTGGCCGAGTCCAGGGCGGCCTCGAACTCGGCACCCGGAACGTCGAACACGGTGCGGCCGAACATCTGGATCAGGCGCCGGTACGAGTCCCAGGCGAAGCGCGGGTCGCCGGTGTGCGCGGTGAGGCCGGCGACGCTGGCATCGCTCAGGCCGATGTCGAGGACGGTCTCCATCATGCCGGGCATCGAGAACTTCGCCCCGGAGCGCACCGAGACCAACAGCGGGTCGTCGCGGTCGCCGAGCACGCGTCCCATGCGCGTCTCCAGCTCGCGCAGGTGCTCGGTCACCTCGGCGAACAGTCCGGCCGGCACGTCGCCGCTGGACAGGTAGGCCCGGCATGCCTCGGTCGTGATCGTGAAACCGGGCGGCACCGGCAGGCCCATCCGGGTCATCTCGGCCAGGTTGGCGCCCTTGCCTCCGAGCAGATCCTTCAGGTCCTTGTTTCCCTCGACGAAGTCGTAGACGTACTTGACCATCGGGCTCTCCTCGGTCGGCGCGGGTGTCGTCCACTCCACTTCAGATCGACGTCCGATGAACGGGTAGGGCCGGCCGGCACCGCCGGGCCGGCCCTTGGTCCCGTCAACGGCTGATCGCCACCTTCAACGCCCCGGTCTCACCGGCCCTGGCGAACACGTCGTAGGCGTCGAGGAACTCGGCCATGCCGAAGCGGTGCGTGACGAACTTCTCGGACTCGATCTGGCGGGCGGCAACCAGGCGCAGCAGCGTCGGTGTCGAGTACGTGTCGACCAACCCGGTCGTGATCGTCACGTTCTTGATCCAGAGATCCTCGAGGTGCAGGGTGGCGGGCTTGCCGTGCACGCCGACGTTGGCGACGTGCCCACCCGGGCGCACGAGGCGGGTGCACAGCTCGAACGTCTCCGGCACGCCGACCGCTTCGATCGTGACGTCGGCGCCGAGGCCGCCGGTGAGGTCCATGATCTTTGTGTACGGGTCCTCCTCGCGGCTGTTCACCACGATGTCCGCACCGAACTGCTTCGCCCCGTCGAGACGGCTGTTCGCCAGGTCGATCGCGACGATGTGGCTCGGCGAGTGCAGCTTGGCGCCGATGATGGCGGCCAGGCCGATCGGGCCCGCACCCACGATCGCGACGGTGTCGCCCGGTCGGACCGTCCCGTTGAGGACGCCGACCTCGTAGCCGGTGGGCAGGATGTCCGCCAGCATCAGCACTTCCTCGTCGGTGACGCCCGCCGGCACCGGGTAGGTTGAGTTGTCGGCGAAGGGCACCCGCACGTACTCCGCCTGCGTGCCGTTGATCTTGTGGCCGAGGATCCAGCCGCCACCGCCGAGGCACTGCCCGTAGCTGCCGTCGCGGCAGAACCGGCACCGGCCGCACGCGGTGATGCAGGAGACCAGCACCCGGTCGCCCGGCTTGACGTTGCCGACCGACGACCCGACGGCCGTCACGGTGCCCACAGCTTCATGGCCGAGGATCCGGCCGTCGGTGACCGCGGGCACGTCACCCTTGAGAATGTGCAGATCGGTACCGCAGATCGTGGCCGTGTCGACGCGCACGATCGCGTCGGTGTCGGCCTGCACGACCGGATCGGGTACTTCTTCCCAGCTCTTCCGGCCGGGTCCGTGGTACACCAGAGCACGCATGGCTGTGTCCTTTCGTCGACGTCTCCTCGACGATTCGCCCCCGGTGCGTCCGCGCGTAGGGCCGAACGTCCGCCGACCTGACCGGGCCGAAGGACCCGGACCGGCGGGACCTCCGGATGTCCCGGGTGCGGCCGCGGTGCTCTGGCATTGAGTGCGTACCCGTGGAGAGGGGGATGACATGACAGTCATCGAAAGAACACCGACGCGCGTGGCCCCGCCCGTTCCGGTGGCGCCGGCACCCCCGGCCGCCAATCCCGCCATCGTCGGCCTGCCGACGTTCATCGCCGGTGCGGCGGCACTCGGCCTGACGCTGACGGGATACGTGTCCTCGCAGGGCGCCGCACTGCCGACGGTTCTCATGGCGGCCGGGCTGGGCAGCCTGATCGCGTTGATGTGGGCCATCAGGCTGGGCGAGTCGCTGGTCGCCGGGATCTACGGCACCTTCACCGGATTCTGGCTGAGCTACGCCGCGCTGAACCTCGGCCTGGCCCACAACTGGTTCGGGGTGGCGCCGGCCGACATCCAGGACACGATCGCGGTGTTCCTCATCAGCTGGCTGGTGGTCATCGGCCTGCTGACGCTGGCCACGCTCGCCCTGCCGTGGACCTACACGCTGCTGTTCTCGCTCGTTGAACTGTCGCTGGCGTTCGGGTTGGCCGGGCTGCTCGCCGAGTCCGACACGCTGTCGAAGCTCGGCGGCTACGCGGTGCTGGCGTTCACCGCCATCGGCGGCTATCTGTTCGTCAACGCGTGCCTGGAGGCGTCGGGTAAGCACCCGCTGCCGGTCGGCCGGCCGACGCTGGCGAGCTGACCGCGGTCGCGACCAGCCCCCGTGTCATGGCGTCAGCGGCACCGTCGCCGCTCGGACCCGTCGCACCGGGGGCTGGCCGCACTGTGTCTGACCGTCCTGACGTAGCCGGGCGTGCGTGATCGTCCGGCGCAGGGTCGAAGGTCCCGCGGCGTGGGTGCGGAAGGTCCACTAAAAGGGATCGGTATTGCCCTAACCCCGGACGGTGCCCGTCGCACATTGTCAATGGCGACGAAAACACGAGGTCATTGTCAGGGCAGGGAGACGGTCATGAAGCGCAGGACTCTGGACATCCTGTTCAGTATCGGTGGGCTGGGTCTTGCCGGTCTGCTGGTGTTGGTGGGGATGGTGTTCACCAGTAACGCGAATTTCGCCAACGACTACGTGAAGACGCAGTTGAGCCAGCAGAACATCACGTTCAAGCCGTTGAACACGTTGACGGCGGAGGAGAAGGCGAAGCCGGGTCTGGTCAAGTACGCCGGGCAGAAGTTGACCACCGGTAAGCAG
>Ga0111538_10001990_pt1 | contig 28693 bp, 16 predicted proteins | sample SoiMethybrSBSTD1_FD_79669 | JGI IMG/M metagenome (GOLD analysis project Ga0111538, IMG submission 79669) | Bulk soil microbial communities from a Populus tree surrounding site in Tennessee, USA - Soil MetaG P. TD hybrid SBSTD1 (version 2)... | ecosystem: Environmental > Terrestrial > Soil >... | reverse complement strand
TGGCGTTGCCCAACAGCAACTTGTTGGGTCCGATCGGCAGTTCGACGGTGCCATTCATCCGGAGGGCATGGGGACTGCTCTGCTGAGCGTAATAGTTCAGCCGCCGGTTGACCGGATCGATGTAGGTACCCTGATTGCCCATCGTCTTGGACCAGACCCACGTGCTCTGAACGCTGACGCCATTCGTCGGGCGCATGGTGACCTGGCCTTGAAGCGAGTGATAGTAGCTATTGTTCCAGTTGGTGCGGTACGTGACCGAATTGAACTGAGCGTTGGTGATCAAATAGTCTTCCGGGAAGCAACGCAGCGGGATAGCCGTGCCGGTATTTGGGTTTTGGGCGGCACCCGGTGTGGTCTGCTGTACGATCGTGAATCCGTCCGCAATACGGTCACACCCATTCCGCAACGCCCGCATGGATGGCGTCGGGTGATTTGTGGTCGGGAAATAAGCAACCCCTGTGCTGGGGTCTGTGGGAATCGGTCGCAAACCATTCGGATTCAACCCGAGCAGGCTGCCGGCGACGGCGTTGAGGTCACCATTCGCCAGATTGGTCTGGAATGTGTTGTTGCGCCGCAGATGCTGGGCACCACTCTGAAAGACGTTATTCGCTACTAACGGGTTTGGATCAAGGTCGACTAAGGTTCCCACGGCGCCAAAATTCGTCACTGTGTTGTTGGGATTCAAACCGGCCAGCATTTGATCTAACAGAACGGGATCGCCATTCATGTCGCAGGGATTGATGCCTTTATCCGTGTAGTTTGCTTTGTAGCCCTCGGCGTTTGCCGTACAGGTTCCCGCCCGCGCGTCGAGCAACGCCTGCAGCAGTTCCGGATTGTGATAAACGTTGGGGGTGTTCAGGTTGGTGCCGGTGTCCAGTCTCCGGCCGAGCGTTCCGGTGTACCGAAAATCCAACGTGAAAATCCGGTTGATCTGACGCGTAACGGAGAGCGTCAGATTCTGTGTGTAGGGCCCTTTGTATTTCGAATCGTAGATTCCATTGATGGACTGGCCCCTCACCCCGAGTGGAATGACGCCGCCGGGACTGACTGTCGGCCGAACCGGAACAAGGCTCGGAAGATCCGTCAGGTTGAGCGCACGGGGGGTGCCGGACGAAGGGTTGATAATGGACTGGAAAGCCGCATCGTTGATGTTCGTATTTGCGGTTTGTTGGGATCCGGGAATCTGCCCGATGAACGTGTCGGTGCCGTTGGCCTCACCGCTGTTATTGACGAGCACGCGCTGGAACGTTTGCTGATAACCCCCGCGTATCGTCGTCTTGCCTTCACCGAACCATGGCAACTCCCACGCGAAGCCGATCGCCGGTCCGAAATTACCGTAGTACTCCGGTATCGCCTTCACCTTTGGATTCGGACTGTTGGGTCCCACAAACTGAATGCTGGAAAGAGCGTTGGAATCGCAGGTCGATGCCGGCAGCAAGGCGTTCTGCTGCACTCCGGGCCTGCAGTCCAGGGGCACAAGTCCCGCCGCAAACGGATTGCTGCCGTAGCCGGTGAAGTACAGATTGCCGGGATGCATCCAATACTTGAAGGGATCGTTGTTGAATTCGTCGAAGCTGCCAGCCTGCGCCGTCCGGGTCGCGCCGAAGGCGCCATAGCCACTACCGATAATCGTCGACGTCAGGCCACCTTCAATAAACGGCGAGGCATAAAACTCCCAGCGGATGCCCAGGTTCAGGGTGAGACGTCGAGTGATCTTATAGTCGTCTTTCACGAAGGCAGACCATTCTCCATGGATCTGATTCTTCATGCGTATTCCGGCCGTCGAATAATCGTCCCAACGGTTCTCGTCAATGTTGGTGAAATTCCTGATGAAGTAAAACTGGCTCGCCTGGTTGACGGACCCGTTCAAGAAGTACAGCAGGCTGTTGACGTCATTCCGCGGGTTGACGGCGACGCCTGCATTTGTGACCAGGGAGGAATTAATCAATCCCGTCAACTCCGGGAAGTTCGCCGTCGTGCTGAACGGGCCAACGGTCTGGGTTGCGTTCACATTGTTGCCCAGCGTTACTCCCGGAAACTGGTTGGCCCCCCCGTTTCCAGCATTGCGCGGCAGCCGCCGCTCCGCGCCGAACTTGAATGCGTGTTTGCCCCTGCTCCAGCTCAGCGTGTCGGCAAAGCTATAAAGGAGGCTATTGGTCCAGGATGTCAGGCCGACGTTCAGAGGCCCGTTGCCGGAGCCAACGCGCCCAGTCGAACTGCCCAGCGTGACCAGGTAGTTGTAGGCTGGGTTCAGGACGCTCTGCCCACCCGGAATCAAGTAGGGCTCGCCATCCTTTCCAAGACCGCCATCGCCGTTGAGATACGCAGGGAGAGTCGAATTCCAGTTGCGGTTCATTCCGAACCGGGCCTCGTTGACGATCGACGGTGAAAGCGTCGAAGTGAGGTTCGAAGTAAAGACGTGAGGCCGCCGTGACGTCGATCCCACCGGTCCGCCTGGCCAGGTGGAAATATTCGCCTCGCTATCGTCCCGCTGATAGGTGTAATTGAAAGCGGCCTTGTGGTTCGTATTGAAGTTATGGTCGATCTTGATATTGATCTGCTTGCTGTTGGCGTCGGGATCGGTGACCTGTTGCGCGTTGGCGCCGCTGCTGCCGCCCCTTCTCTGCATGTACGCGTGTTGCGCCAGGTTCAGCCCGTCAAGGGCGCCGAAGAAGTTGGCGCGCGGCATTTGGCTCAGTAGTTTTTTCATGTAACCGCTCGTGTCCCCTGCCGGGCGCGCGCGATCCCACACGCCATTAACCGAGGGAGCGGACTGCGGAAACACGGCCGTTCCGTTCGGGCAATCGGCGGCAGTGAACGGGACCATGTTGCCCTCTGTGTCCAGCCGCATATTGCCGAACACGCTGAAGCAGGTCAGTTGTGAAGTGTACGGGGAGCCATTCGGCATAGCTGGAGGCGCCACGGGATTGCCCGCAGTGTCCACAGCTATCCAGGTGGCCGTGCCTGCGGTCACCGGCAGTTGCTGGTTCCGCACCGTCGAGTTGACGTTGTACCCCGCCGGCGCGAAGAATGGGAAATACCGGAAGATCCCCAACCGCGCTGTGTCCGTTAACACGGGCGTATAGATCACCTGGCGGGTATTGCTGATGTTCTGCGACCACAACGTGTAGAAAAATGTCTTGTTCTGTCCATCGTAGAGGCCCGGAAGTTTGACCGGACCGCCGTAAGAAACCGAGTACTGGTGGTTGTTTCTCCAGGGCTTCTGTGTGCTGTTGGTTGTCGCGCCTGTAGCGGGATCGATGAACGGTGTGTGGTTATTCTCCCAGGTGTTGGCATCGAGCGCCGTGTTGCGGACATACCACGCCGCCGAACCGGTGTATCGGTTCGTTCCCGACCGGGTACTGATCTGGATTTGCGAATTACCGCGGCCGAGTTCGGCATCCACGGGGGACAGAATCAGACGAATTTCTCCGACCAGATCCGGTAGCAACGTTGTGTCCGACAACAGGTACCGACCTTTCCCGGTGATAGAAGCGCCGCCCTGCGTGCTCCCGGCAGCATAACGACCATCGTTAATGCTCAGACCATCGCGCGTAACGTTGATCGTATCGAGACCCAGTCCATTGACGGTGTCGAACGAATCGGGGGCCGTACCGGGCGCAGCGCCAGGTAGAGCGGTCAAATTCGTCCGCAAACCCGGCAAGGTATCCAGAAGATCCAGCACGTTATTGCCGACCAGCGGCAGGTTTTGAATCTTCGATAGCGGCAACACGTCGCTGACCGACGCCGAGGATTCCCTCAGCACAGACTCCGTTGTGACGAACACGTCCACCGTCGTCGCAGCATCGCCAATCTGGAGACTGAAGTTCACGCGTACCTGGCCGGCGTACGGAAGCTCGGTCTTCTGCACGGACTTCTTGAAGCCGGGCAACTCAGCAGTAATCTCATAAGCTCCGGGCTGGAGAGAGGGAAAGTTATATATTCCCGATTCATTCGAGATCTGCGTGGTTGTGATACCCGTCGCGACGTTTTTCGCGGTGATCGACACCCCCGGGATCAAAGCCTTACTCTGATCTTCGATCGCCCCGCCCAAACTCGCGTTGCCGCCCTGGGCAAACGCGCTCGCAGACAACGCGGCCATCAGGCACGCGATGCCGATCGCAACGAGAACCCTTGTGGTGGCAAAAGTAACCGGACGTGACGTCGCCGCTTGCAACGTAGTATTCATGTCGACTCCCTGGCTTTGATAGTGTTTCAAATTCATTACGAGACTTGGGGGAAAGTCCCGGTCCTGGTTTTCCGTCAATCGGAGGTTGCCGGGAACTTTACACCATGCTCCGCGCGCAAAGTATTGCTAAAACGCTCGGGCTCATCGCCGCCCTCGGCAACTCAAAATTACGGAACTACTTTTATAGATCCAAATGCGCCAATGCTACTGCCCAAATGCGCCAATGTGTGTCAATCGGCGAACCCTTCGCGTCGTGGCGGAGCATTCGAGTACTCTGTACGACACGAACATAGTGGAGTGGATGGCATGATCGACAACGCTGTTGCCGCTGCAGAGACGGCCTTAGAAACGTATTCTGAACTTCCGCCGGTGAAAATCGCCGGGTTCCTGGAGCGCATCGCGGACGAAATTGTCGCGCTCGACGACGCCTTGATCGCGACCGCGATGGCCGAAACCGCCCTCACGACCGATCGCCTCAGTGGCGAACGAATGCGTACGGTGAACCAGCTGCGGTTGTTCGCCGACGTCGCACGAAAAGGCGAATGGAAGGACGTTCGCGTCGACGCCGCGCTGCCCGACCGAAAACCAATGCGTCGTCCGGACCTGCGCCGCACATTAATGCCAATCGGCCCGGTCGCCGTATGGGCCGCCAGTAATTTTCCGCTGGCTTTTTCGGTTGCCGGAGGCGACACCGCATCGGCGCTTGCCGCAGGCTGCCCCGTGATCCTTAAGGCGCATCCCGGCCATCCCCGAACATCCGCACTCGTCGCGAGCGCCATCGCCAGAGCCGTTGAAGCTTGTGCTCTACCGCCAGGAGTGTTCTCGTTGATCGAAGGGGCGAATCCAAAAGTTAGCCTGGAGCTTGTTCGTCATTCGGGAGTCAAGGCGGGCGCCTTTACCGGATCTCTCCGCGCAGGGCGTGCTCTCTTCGATGCGGCCGCCGCGCGTCCGGAGCCCATTCCCTTCTTCGCCGAGATGGGCAGTGCGAATCCTGTGTTTCTCCTCGCCGAAGCCCTCGCACAACGCGGCGATGCGATTGCCGAAGGGCTCGCGCAATCGGTCAACCTCGGCGTCGGACAGTTCTGCACCTGTCCTGGTCTTGTAGTCGGCATCGCGAGCCGCGCGCTGGATCGACTCTCAGAAAAACTGCGAGTCCTGTTTGCACATACAAGAGAGGGAACGATGCTCACACCCGGCATTGCCGCGGCCTACTGCGACGCACTGGCTCACATCGCAAAGATCGACGGCATTCAAGTAACCTCGGGAGAAGGCAAAGGAGCTGTAGCTACGCTGTTTGAAACCAGCGCGCCAACTTTCCTTCGCAATCCGGAACTCCGCCATGAAGTTTTCGGCCCCTCGACGATCTTGATTCGTTGTGACTCCCACGCTGAAGTCGAAAAGGTTGCGCGCTCCCTTGAAGGTAGTCTCACGGCAACGTTGCACGGCACCGAAGCCGATCTGCGAGCACACCCTGCACTCTTGAAGATACTTACGAGAAAAGCCGGGCGCATGATCTTCAACGGATTCCCGACAGGCGTGGAAGTCTGTGCGGCGATGCATCATGGTGGTCCGTATCCTTCCACCACCGACCCACGCTTCACATCCGTCGGCACTGCGGCGATTGTCCGTTTTGCCCGGCCGATCTGCTATCAGGATTTTCCGGCGGAGTTTCTTCCTTCGGAACTGCGTTGAACGGCTACTTTGTCGGTATCGCCCAAGGCGCAACGTAGGCGTAAAACATCACGATCAGACCGACCAGGGACGCCAACACAATGCTGTGCCAGAAGACCGCTTTGAAGATGGCGGCTTCATTGCCGGTCTGATTCGTGGCAGAACTCGACACCACGATGGACTGGGCATCGATCATCTTGCCCATGACGCCGCCGGTTGAATTCGCCGCGCCCATCAGGATGGGACTCAAGCTCAGTTGCTCCGCCGTCACTTTTTGCAGGTTGCCGAACAGCGCGTTCGATCCGGCGTCTGTGCCGGTCAACGCCACACCCAGCCAACCCAGCAACGTCCCAAAGAAGGGATAGAACCACCCCGTGCCCGTCAAGCTCAAGCCCATGATCGTGTCCATTCCGGAGTAGCGCGTGACATACGCCAGGCCGACCATGAAGCTGATCGCCAGCAGCGACGGCATCATTTGCACTACCGTCGCCCTGAACATCCGCGCAATCTTTCGTATCGGCAGTCCCGCGAGCAAGGCTGCAACGATACCGGCGACGAAAACAACTGTGCCGGGTATTCCGAGAAAGTTCAGATTGACTGTCGCATCCTCCGGCGTCGGCTGGGGCGCGACGGGAGGCATTCTCAACACCGCATTGTGCAGATACGGCATCGGCATTCTGAGAGAATCAAAGTTCAAATACCTGGCCATAGACGGCAAGCCCGTCGCGAAGATCAGAATCGATGCAACGATGAATGGCGACCACCCCTTCAACACCGCGACTGTCGAATGACGCCTTGCTGAGGTTGCCAGCTGACCGTTTACCGGAATCACTGTTGTCGGCTTCCAGAACTTCAGAAACACCACCGTCGCCAGCAGTGAAAAGATCGCCGAAACGACATCCACCAAACCGATATCCTGATAGTTGGACCAGTAGAACTGCATTCCGGCGAACGACAGTCCGCTGACGAACAACGCCGGCCAGACCTGAAATGTTTCCCTCCATCCCACCATGCTCCGAACTAACCAAAACGGCAAGATGAGCGAAAGCGGAGGCAGAATGCGCCCCGCCATCGCGCTGAATTGCAACTCCGGCAACCCTGTCACGCCCCCTAAAGTACGAATCGGATTGCCGACACCGCCCCACGCGACCGGCGCCGTATTCGCGATCAAGCAAAGTGTCGCAGACTGGAACGGGCTGAAGCCCAATCCCATCAGGAACGCTCCGGCAATCGCTACCGGCGCCCCGCCACCGCCTGTGCCCTCCAGAAACGCACCAAAGCAAAAAGCAATCAGGACAAGCTGCAGTCGCTTATCTGAAGAAAGACCCGCGATGGAATCTTTCATCACCTGAAACTGTCCCGTCTCGGACGCAACGTTGTAGAGGAAGATCGAGCCGACGACGATCCACGCGATGCGCAGCAATCCGAAAATCACCCCGTGTCCCGCCGCGGTCACCACCAGCACGGCCGGCATTTTGAAAACAAGCAACGCAAGGCCAATGGCGACGAGCAATCCGCTCAAAGCTGAAATCCAGACACGTTTTTTCAGAGCCACCAGCACGAAGAACAACGTCAGCACCGGTAAAGCCGAGATCGCCGTTGAAAGCAGCTGGTTGTTGAACGGATCGTAGAGTTGTTGCCAGTTCATCTGTTATTACCAATGCGTCGGAGATCCGTCCGGACGCAGATAGGTCGGCCCGGATGCCCCTTCCGTCAACGTCTCGATCGGGGTCAGTTGTTTTTCATCGATTGTCACGCCGAGACCTGGCCGATCGTTAGGCCACACCTTCCCATTGCGAAAATCGAGGAACTCGGGCAGATATGGAACAGGACGATCATGCTGGTTGAACTCCATGAGTACCTGACCGGGGAAGGCCATCATCGTATGCATGTGGCCGATCGTCGCTATCGGGCCAGTAAAGTGCGGCACTATTCCAACTTTGTGCAGGTCGCATAGCGCCATAATCTTAAGCATCTCGGTAATGCCACCGACGTTCGGCAGAGATGCACGCGCAAAGTCGATGTCCCGTTGTTCCACCAGCGGACTGAATTCGGACCGCGTTCCCCATTCTTCACCAGGTGCGAGGGGGACACTGGTCATCAGGCGAAGCTTCGGAATTTGTGTGCGGAACTGTTCTTCACGAAGCGGATCTTCCACGCAGAATGGACGAGTCGGCGCGATCAAGTTGCAAACTTCAACCGCCTCATGAAAATCAAAACTCTGGTGCAAATCAATCATCCAGTCGCCATCAGGGCCGATTCCCTCGCGAATCTGCGCCGCGGCCTCCCCGATCAGGCGAATGCGCGAACGCGAATTGAATGTGCCACGGCTCCCACTCACGCCAACCGGTCCTGCGGTTGCGCCTCCACGTCCACCTGCACCTCCACCGCCACGTGGGCCACCACCCGCGACCGTCGGAGTAATCGCACTGTCCACCCGGTAAACTCGATAACCCGCGGCCATCGTCGCTGCCGCGCGTTCCTTAAGACTCATGCGCTGCAGGTCATTCTGCGGAATCAGCCCCGGCGGCACGCCATTCGTCGCATACAGTTCGATGTGCTGACGGGCTTTGCCACCGAAAAGTTCATAGAGCGGCGCCTTCAAGGCCTTCCCCTTGATATCCCAAAGTGCAAGATCGATGGCTCCGAGCGCATGCAGCCGTTCCTTGCCGGGCGAGTAGAACCCGTCCATGAATCCGTGTTGCCAGATGAATTCGGAGTCGAACGCGTTTTTGCCGATAACGCTGCGCGCCATATTGCGAACCGTGTCCGGTGATCCACCTTGCCCGATACCGGTAAGGCCGGCTTCGGTATCGACAAGCACAACCATATTGCTCTGCGGAAATGCCTGTGGGCCGTTTGCGTTGTAGTTCGGCGGATAGAATGTGCGAATCCTCGTGACACGATTGACCGGCAGCCGGGCAGCAGTTGCCTTGGTTGCCCATGAAGGCAACGCCAGCATTGCGGCAGCGACCCCGAGTGATTTTGTGAAGGTCCTCCGAGCTATTTTCATATTCAACCTCCTTCGCTAAGGCTGTACTGTAGGCGCGGTCTACAGCATCGCAACCCGTTGCTTTAGACCGCGCACGATCGTAAATCCGAGAAACTCTACCGGGCACCGATCGCGCCTAGAGTTTGGCGGCGCATTATATACGCGCCAGACTTCCGTGCCATGTCTTCAATGAAACTGTGCCGCTCTAAAGTTGCTTCTGCTTCCGAAATCCACATCGGGGCTGCACTTCTGACCGAGGCCGGTATCGTCCCCCCAACTCCTTTACACTTGAAGCCAACGACTTTGTGCACATCACGATTTCCGGAATCGGCAAACTCGAAAACCCGGTCGCGATTGTCTGAGACAGCCGGTTGAGGTAACCTGCCGCCACATTAGCGGGGTACATAATCCTTCGCCGACTGGAGGAACAAATGAGCTTGGTATTATCTCGCCGACGAATTCTTCAAATGGCGCTTACGCCAGCGGTACTGGCACCGCCACAGTTGCAGGATCTTGCACCCGCTGCATCGAGAGTCTATCCCGGTGCCGGTGACAAACTCGTGTACGTGCCTGACGAACAAGGAAACACGATCATAGACTCGTCTCACGCGGGTTACGCAGGCGGCGGAGTCGCGATCCCCACATTACCGGTGCGCGAAACGATTTGGCCGGCCGCTGGCGACAACACTGAAAATATCCAGGCCGCCATCAACAAAGTTTCTTCACGTCCGGTGGACGCGGGCGGATTCCGGGGTGCGGTGCTTCTCAAAGCAGGCTACTACCGAATGGCAACACCGATAAGGATTCAGGCCAGCGGGGTCGTCTTGCGTGGGGAAGGAATGGGAGACACGGGCACCATCCTCGTGGGTACGGGCACGGGTCGCACCGGGGGCGGTGGACCTGGCGGTGGCGCACAAGGCACGCTGGTACTTGTCGGCGGGGCTACCGGAACAACGATAAAGGACGAAACCAGGCAACTCGTCACAGACGAGTACGTCCCTGTCGGCGCACGAAAATTCAAAGTCGCGTCGGCTCGAGGCTTCCGACCAGGCGACACGGTCATCGTGCGTCGAATCGGGAATCAGGACTGGATCGACGCCGTCGGAATGTCCGGTCCGGACAATGCAAGCCGGTGGCGCCCATTCAACGTGGAGTGGGATCGACGCATTGTTGAAGTGCAGGGCGACACCATCACCATTGACGCGCCAATTACATGCGCCATCGAAAAACGTTGGGGCGGAGGGGAAGTACTCCAATACGAAGATCAGGGACGCATCGAAAGAGTGGGCGTTGAGAACCTGCGGGCCATTTCGGAGTTTGATCCCTCGAAACGAACGACGCAATACGGCAACATGGACCGCCCAAACTATGTTGCCGAGGAGTACTACTCCGACGAAGATCACTATCGGAACTTCGTTATTTTCGACAATGCGAAAAACGGATGGGTACGCAATACCACGGCGCTGCATTTCGTTTACAGCATGGTCGGCACGCAACGCGGAGCCAAGTGGATCACGGTTCAGGATTGCGTATCGCGTGCGCCGGTCTCCATGCGTGCCGGCGCTCGAAGATTCACGTTCGCGCTGCGCGGCCAACTCACGCTGGTACAAAGATGTCTTTCCGAGGAAGGCCGACACTCCTTCATGTCAGGCCAGCCCACATCCAGCGCAAACGTGTTTCTCGACTGCAAAGCCGTGACTCCCTTTTCGTCCAGCGAGCCACACGAACAGTGGGCGACGGGAAACCTTTACGACAATGTTCAAGCGCCGCTCACGGCGCGATTCTGGAAGAACATCAACATCGGATGGGCCGGAGCAAATACCGTGTTCTGGAACTGCGAAGGAAGTTTTCTCGTGCAGAAACCGCCGACGGCGCAAAACTTCTCGTTCGGACACCTGGGAGTGAATGCTGTGGTCTTCAACATCCCGCTGCAGGATTCGACGAAGGAGAACGGCCACATCGAGTCGCTGGACAAACACGTCACGCCACGAAGCCTGTATCTGACACAGTTGCGCGAACGTCTCGGCGACGGAGCCATACGACAGGTTGCGACCGGCGCGCAGCTCGGATGAACCCGGGTGCCGCCGGAGGCCGCATACCTAAGCGATCTCGAGGTTGGGCACCGCGCTAAGGAACGTTACTTCGCCGGTAAGGCGTAAGCAACCCAACCCATCGGCGAACCTGTCTCCGGTGGAGCAGGTACAGCGCCGCGGCCGCCACCGGCGGAACCGGCTGCAGGCACCAGCAAGAACTGCCTTCCATCCATCTCGTACATCACGGGTGAGCCGACAAAGTTGCCGCCGAAGCGAGAGGACCAGAGTTGCCGTCCTGTATCGCTATCCCAGGCACGGATCTGATTGTCACGTCCGGCACCGAATACCAGCCCGGCTTGCGTCACGATGATGCCGTTGAGCATCCCTGCGACTCCCGTCCCTGAAATCCCGCGCGCAACCAGTGCAGGATCATCGCCGAAGCCGATGCTCCATTTAATGCTCGGCACGTTCAAGTCGTATTTGACGATGGAGGTGTACGGCGGTTTGATGCGATTGCCGACGGTGTTGTACTCGTTGATCACCGGCTGTTCGTATTGAGGAACTCCTTCGGGGTAGCGCACAGCGCCGCGCCCACGCGCGCCGCCGGTTTGAACAGTGACCACAGAACCGGATCCGGCGATCAACTCTGGCGGTGCTCCCGAACCGGCGGGCGCGCCGCCGCGACCACCGCGTGCGCCTTGCCCCTGTGCTCCCTGACCTTGCCCGCGACCACCAGCGGGAGTCGTGAGGTAAGTCACGAGATTGTCGACGTCCATACTCGTGAGATGTGGCATTGCCGGCATACGGCCTTTGCCCGCTCCGACAACCGCTCGAATCGCTGCTGCGTCAAAACGCGGCGTTCCCGCCTCGATGAGAGCCGGCCCTCCATTTTCGATCCCCAACCGATCCGCGCCATGACACGTCTGGCAGTTCTGTTGATAGACAACCTGCCCTGCTGGCGGAGGTGGCGCGCCACCGCCTCCACGTCCTGCGTTCTCACCGGGGCGCAGCAAACGAAGAATGCCTGGATTGTCGTGTGCCACAACGTACACAGCGCCGGTGGGATCACTTGCGGCGCCTCCGAAAAGCACTCCGCCGTTGCTGGCCGGGATGTGGACCGTATCGTTGTAGCTGATCGGCGTGAAGAGGCCTTTGTTGGTCGCTGCGAGCAGGCGGTTCTTGATTGTGTCGGCCTCTGCTGCAGACAAGTAGGGACTGATTTCGTCAACAGTGAACGATTGTCTCGAGAACGGCGGCGGAGCCGTCGGAAAAGGTTGCGTGGGCCAACTCTCTTCGCCCGGCATTTCGGACTTCGCCACCGGGCGTTCTTCGATGGGCCAAATCGGATCGCCCGTCTCACGATCCAGAACATAAAGCCACGTATTCTTGCTGGTGACTACGACAACTTCCCTGTTGCGGCCGTTGTGTCGAATAGTCGTCAACTGTGGAGCCGCACTCGGATCCATATCCCACAGATCATGGTGTACGAGCTGGAAATGCCATTTGCGCTTCCCTGTTCGCGCGTCAAGCGCGACGACAGATGTTCCGAAGAGATTTGCGCCAAGTCGGTCGACTCCATAGAAATCGTACGTTGGCGATCCCAGCGGAATGTAAGCGATGCCGCGCCGTGTATCGATCGTCATTTCGCCCCAGTTGTTGGTACCGCCAATGTATTTCCAGGCATCCTTCGGCCAGGTTTCGTAGCCATACTCGCCCGGGCGCGGTACGGTGTGAAACGTCCACACCAGCCTACCCGTACGCACATCGTAGGCGCGGATGTCGCCCGGTGGCGACATATACCCTTCGCCCGTCGCGCTGCCGAGGATGATGAGATTCTCAAACACCTCGCCCGGAGTGTTCGACTGGATATTGCCGATCGTCGAGGGATCGCGGCCGTCAATGCCGACGCGCAAATCCACCGCGCCGTTCGTACCGAACGTCATGATGGACTTTCCTGTCTTCGCATCCAGTTCCTGCAACCAACTGTTTACCGCGAAGATCAACCGCTGATCACGGCCATCGCTGCTTTCCCAGTAGTTCATGCCACGACTTGTCATGCCGTTCATGTTCTCGCGGATCCACAGCTCTTTGCCGGTCTTCGCGTCGACCGCCACAAGCGACCCGCTTCTTCCACGACCGTAGATCACGCCGCGAACGACAATCGGCCCGAAGCTGGTATCGCCGAACGGATACGTCCAGGCAACTTGCAACTGGCTCACATTCGATTTGTTGATCTGTCGTGATGTGAAGTAACGCGAGTTGTCCGCCGCTCCGCCGTATCCGGGCCACCACTTTCCATTGGGCGACTGGGCCAGGCTGCCCGCCACCACCATAACGCCCGCTAACAAGGCGAACGTTGCTGTACGTCGCCACAACAGCAGTCTTCTCTCGTCGGACATCTCGAACTCCTTCCGCAAACCTTCTGAGTGCGGCGGTATCATAGCGCGACTCCTCGGTCCTTGCGATCCTTGGTCGCGATGTTATATTGGCCGGACGTTTTTTAGCACGAGGTGCCCAGAAATGAGTTTTGTGCGAAGCAGATGTTTCCACGCAACTGTTGCTGCAGTTGCGTTAGCCGCTTCCGGGTGTTCGAACAGCGAACCGACCTGGGGTCCTATCAACAAACAGGTCATTGATCAGTCAAAGGTCACAGGGCGCACGCGTGAACTCCCGCAGGTGAGTGTGCCCATGCTGTTGGGTGATGGCGAACCCGTCGAAGCCAGCAAATTGCCGACGGTGACGATCGCTCCCGGGGTAACTGCGCGACTCTCATGGGCACGCGGCGCGCTCGTCGAGCGAATCGAAATGCAACCCGACGTTACTTACCCTGAGCAGACGCTGACCGAGGAACTCATCATCATTGCGCAGGACGGATCCGCCACGTTCGATTTCGATGGCAAGAATGTCGAACTCACAAACGATCAAGTGCTCTACCTTCAACCGGGCACAAAGCGATCTGCGAAGGCTGGCGCAAAGGGATTCAAAGCATTCGAGGTTTATTCGCCAGTGCGGCTCGATCATCTCATGCTTGCCGGACAGGACACGTCGCGGGCGAACATCACGTTTCCCGATCAAGGCGTGTCGCCGTCTATTCAGCCCGGTGTTGTTGTCAGCCTGAACGATATTCCATGGACGCCTTTGACCGACCCTGCGGCGGGAAATTCATACAAGCGATCCAGTTCGATGTCGCGACTTATTTGGGGCAAGAACGCACAGATAAGTCTGGTTCGCATGGATCCGAATTCGGAGTTTCCACTGCATATTCATCCTGAGGATCAACTCACGCACACACTACGGGGCACGCTGGACCAGGGCGTGCTTGATAAGTCTTTCCCATTCTCGGAAGCGACCGGCAACACGGTGTACTTGCCAGGCGGCATGGTGCACTCGGCAAAGCTTGGTGACACCGGTGCAGATCAACTCGATGTGTTCTGGCCTGTGCGGCCCGATTACATCGAGCGCGCACAAAAGCAGCGATCTCTTTTCGAGCAGGTTATTGCGCCAGACACGAAGCCCGGGAAACTCGCCGAGGGCTTCACATTCACCGAAGGTCCGACCTGGCTTAAGGGGAAGCTGTATTACTCCGACATGTACTTCAAGAATCACAAGGCCGGCGATTGGACCGGAAGTCCGGCGCGCAGTCGCCTCATCGTGATGGAGCCGGATGGAAAGTGGCGCGCTCTTTCGAGTGGAATGCAGTCGAACGGAACCATCGCCGCCAAGAACGGCCACCTCATCGTCTGCGATATGTTTGGTCATCGCGTCGTGGAAGTCGACCCGGCGACCGGACGGTTCGTGCGCTTGATACTCGACAAGATCAACGGCAAGCCGCTCGACGGTCCGAATGATCTCGTGATGGATGCCAAGGGCGGCATCTACATCACCGACCCTCAATTCACCCCTGACGAGAAAAAGAGCCAACCCGGGAAGCAGGTGTATTACGTTGCGCCCGACGGAACCGCAAAAATCGTAATTGGTCCGGGCGAATACGCGATGCCTAACGGCGTGGAACTCTCACCGGATGGCAAGACTCTCTATGTGGACAACACGTGGCTGAAACCCGGTGAGAATTTCGTGTGGGCATATGACGTCGCTGACGATGGATCACTCTCCAACAAACGGCAGTTCGCGAAGCTGGATTTGACAGCAGCGGTAATGGGCGCGGCCAAGCCCGAAGATCGTGTGGACTCCGGAGCCGATGGTGCAGCGGTGGATACCGATGGCCGTTACTATGTTGCAACGCGAACGGGCGTACAAATTTTTATGCCCGATGGCACGTCTGTCGGAACGATCGTTGTGCCCCAGTATCCGGTGAGCATCACGTTCGGCGGCCCGAATAATGATGTGTTGTATATGGTGGGCGAATCTTCTGTCTGGTCGATCCAGACCAAAGTCCGTGGGTTCCGACATCCCGACGGATTGAACTGATAATCGTTTGGAGCATCATCGATTATTGATTGTCGGGCAAACGCGCTTCAACGTAAGCTGCGTGCATCCTTTATATATAGGTGTCGGTCGATGACAAGTGTTCACACAGGAGGGACGGCAATGACAGCTTACAAGAAGATTCTTTTGCCGATAGTTTTCGTCGGCGTCGCGACGATGATGCTCGGGCAAGTGGCGCCCCAAGCGGCGCAAGCCGAACTGGCGCGCCGAATCGCTCACACCGACCCGGCGGCGTTTCGTCCGTCACCTGCAGTACACGGCGGCGCCGGCACGATGGCATTCACCGCGTTGCTGAATCGAGGGGCCGTAACCCCGGAGTTCAACTTCCTGCACCGCGGCGAGATTCCGCCGGGAGCCGGCATCGGTCATCACTTCCACAACACGGTGGAAGAGATGTTTGTCATTCTCGACGGCGAAGCTCAATTCACCATCGATGGCCGCACGGCCACCGTCAAGGGACCCGCAGGCGTGATCTGCCGCACCGGTCATTCGCATGCGATCTATAACGCAAGTTCAAAACCGGTACAGTGGGTAAACCTCAACGTGTCACTCAATGCGGGGGTGTACGACAACTTCGATCTCGGCGACACTCGCGCCGGAGCGACGCTCGATCCGATTCCAAATTTCATCGTGATGCGGCTGGATCGAGACCTTATTCGACCGGCGGGCGGCCGTGGACGCGGCGCGGCACCGGCGACCAACCCACCCGCGACAACGGTTCTCACACGTCGTTCACTTGGTCCGACAGTCTTCTCGACGACGTGGGCTTATGTCGATCAGATTCTCGTGCCTCCAGGTGCTTCCACGGCAGAGTTGAAGCACGAGACCATCGGGGATGCGTATTTGGTGCTCGCCGGGACCGGCACGGTCACAGTCAAAGGAGCAAACGCCGAGACGGCACCGGTGAAGACAGGAGACGCTCTCGCGGTGCGCATTGGCGAAACAAGCATGTTCACCAATACAGGTTCGGAGCCGCTCGAAGTTTTCGTCATGGGCGTAGCCAAAGACATGGCTACGAAGCAGCAACTGATGACGAACCCGAACCTCCGTTAGCAATACTATGAAATTCATCTGGAGGGAAAATTGAACAGACGAGGAATGTTCAGGTCCGCCATCGGAGCGGCCGCTGCAGCAATCGGACTCGGGCGATTCACTATGCCTGCACAGGCGCAAACCAAACACATTCGGCTCTATGTGGAAATGGATATTGCGCCAGGCAAAGAGAAGGAAATGCTCGACACCTTTCACGCGAACTTCGTACCGGAAGCCACGAAACACGAAGGTTACATCCGCGTAAAAATGCTCAAGCGACGCACGATGATCCAGGGGACCGCCCCCGCCAATCACAACTACCGTTTCGAACTGGAGTTTGAAAGTGAGGCACTACGCCAGAAGTGGATTGCGTCGGAGGGGCATCAACGCGTGTGGCCGCCAGTAGAGAAAACCATGACGACCCAGAAGAACTACCCCGTGGTTCTCTACGACGAGGTGTAACGGAAAACAATGAAGGACGTTGAGAACTGAGAATTCATTAATCATTAATGAATTCTCAGTTCTCAACGTCCTTGATGCGTAATCCGCGGTTAAAAAAATACTCAAGCCTTCGCTTTCGCAACCGCATCGAGGATTGCCTGAAGGGCGGGCTTGGGTTGGCTCCCTGCATCGAACACGAGAGGATTTTGTCCACGACGCCACGACCGCGCGTCGTGGAGTCCCCAGAATGTCACTCGATCGATCGCATCGCGATGCTTCACGAACAGGGCGAAAAGTTTGGCATAGGCTTGCCCCTGCGCGGCCAGCGCCTCGGGTGTAACAGGAACAGCCGCCCCGCGCTGACCTAACTGTCCGCCACCCTGGCCCGTCATCGTCACGTCGAGTTCCGTGATTGCCACCTTCAGGCCCAGTGCCTTGTAGTTTGCGATCGCCTTGTCGATGTCCTCGAACTTCTGGTCCGTGAGATTTCCGACGCTCCAGTGCCCCTGGATCCCCACTGTCGTGATGGGAGCGCCATCGGAAATCAAACGCTTCAGCAGTAAAAGAGAGCTCTGATGTTTCCCACCGCTCTCGATGCTGTAATCGTTGTAGTGCAACGGTACGAGCGGATCTGCCTCTCGGGCAAACTTGAATGCCTGTGCAAGGTAATCCGGACCGATAATCTGATGCCACCGCGAATCGCGCAGGTTTTCGCTATTCGGTCCGCCAGATCCATCATTGATCGCTTCATTGACGACGTCCCAACCGGAAATCTTCCCCTTGAAGCGCGCAACAAGCGTATGGATGTGATCTCGCAGACGGCTGAGCGCCGTTTCACGATCTGCACTCTCAAAAAACCATGGGTTGGTCTGCGAATGCCAGACCAGGCAATGACCAAACACCTTGATGTTGTTCTCGCTGCAGAAATTCACCAAGGTGTCGGGCGGAGTCCAATTCCACGAGTTCTCCTGAGGGTGTACGGGGCCCGGTTTCATCGAGTTCTCAGGTGTGATGGCATTGAACTGCGATTTGATGAGTTCCAATTCCGAGGGGGTGAATTCGTCGGCCCTCCGAAAATCCAACGCAGTTCCAATCAGGAACAAGTCTTTGCACGCCTCTTTCAACGAAAGAATGCGCGTTTGCGCTCGAATCCCGACAGCAGGTGCGGCAAGTGCCGCAGTGGCAACCAGGAACTCTCGACGCGACCATGTGGCATAACTGCTGTCTTTCATTGATTTAACCTCGCTTTTGCGTTTTCGAGCTGTTCAGCACGCGACCAGTATAGTGGCGTCTCAAAGACCTCTGAAATTTGAAACCGCGAGCAGGTTGAATGTTGGCGCGATTACTCTCCGCGTGGGATAATCCGCGCACCATGCCCCATGTCTCCGTTGCGAACCTGACGTCACGAGGCGTCCTCGATTTTTGCCGAAGTCGTGGAATTGATATAGGTGTTCTATTGGCTGCCGCAGAAATTCCCTGGGAGCTCGTTTCGGTACCCGGATCTCGACTTTCTGCCGAGCAGGCGTTCGCCTTGTGGGAGAAAGCGGAACGGGCCACACGTGATCCGCTCATCGCGGAACATGTCATCAGCGTCCTCCCATTTGGAACTTACAGGATCGCCGATTACCTGATGATCACGGGAGCAACACCGCGCGATGCGCTGGAGAAGTTCATTCGGAACTTTCCTCTCGTGAACGGCGCGTTCGAACTGCAATTGTCGTCCTCTAGACTCGGTGCGCACCTGGAACTGACGAGCCGATATCCCCCCGAAGGTCCGTCGCGCTTCTACGTGGAGTTCATCTTTTCGATGATCTTGTCCCGGCTGCGGCTCGCGGCTGGCCTGGACTGGAGCCCGAAAGAAGTTTGCTTTGCGCATCCGGCACCTGCCGGGTTGGATACATACCATCCCACGTTTCGATGCCCCACACGCTTCAATCAATCCGCGAATCGAATGACACTGGAGAAACATATTGCGGACATGGCACTTCCTTCTGCAAACGCATTACTCAGTGAGATTTTGGATCACTATGCGCAATCTCTGCTGAAACAATCTCACAAAGACGACTTCCTGGGCGATGTACGGAGGGTTCTGGGCGACGGTTTCTCCCGTGGTGATATTCGTCTTCAAACAACCGCGAGAAAGCTGGCCCTCAGCGGCCGTTCTCTGCAACGTGAGCTCCAGGGCCGCGGCACATCCTACCGAGAGGAGCTCGATAATTTACGGCGAGGACTTGCACTCGATCTGTTGACGCGAGCACAGATTCCGGAAATAGCAAACCTTCTTCAGTTTTCGGAGTTGAGCTCGTTCCACCGGGCCTTTAGAAGGTGGACGGGCAAGACTCCACGGGAGTACGTGCGTACGAAGCCTTCCTGACAACAAAAACGACGCGGCGCATTAGGCGACTTACGCTGGCGCATTCGATCATTGATCTCCTGCGAATTACCTCTTATTACCTTCACACGCCTCTCTATTGATTGAGGCCCAGGAGAGAACAATGAACCGTCGGAACCGAATCCTCATGGGAGCCCTCGTCGTCACGTCGGCCGCACTCCTATGCACAAGCACGCCCGCCGCGCTCCCGTTGCAGACAGCCCAGACACCGGCTCCTCGTGTCATCTCGGCCGAGGCCTGTACACCCGAAAAAACCGGCGGAGCCATTCCTGTTTCGTCGATTGGCGAACCTGTTGCGGGAGTGACCCTGGCTGCCCCCCGATGGGTGGAGGCAACTGCGAACTCCCCCGCGTATTGTTCGATCGATGGCGCGATGGCCCCGACGGACACCAGCGCGAACGGTCGCCCCATCAACTTTCGTGTCGTGCTGCCCGCCTCCTGGACAAGTCACGCCGTGCAGCTTGGTGGCGGCGGGATGAACGGATCGATTCCGAATCTTACCGGCGGCGAAGCCGCAGCTTTGTTACAGCGTGGGTTCGCGACTTATGGGAGCGATTCTGGACATCAGCAGGCCGGCTTCGGAGCCCGCGGCGGCGGTGCGGCACCAGCAGGAAACAACTGGGCGCTCAGCGATGAAGCCATTAAGAATCTCGGCTACATGCAGATGAAGAAGACGCATGATGCGGCGATGGTCCTGATGGAACGTCTTTACGGCGAGCGGCCACGGTATAACTATTACGTCGGCTCTTCCCAGGGTGGCCGCGAGGCACTGACAGTGGCACAGCGTTATCCGGCCGACTACAACGGCATTGCAGCGAATGTGCCCATCGTCAACTTCTCTTCCCTCATGCTCGCTCCCGAATGGATCCGTATTCAGGAAAAACCTCTGGCAAGCTGGGTGACGCCCGCAAAGATCGAAGCGATTCGCGCGGAGTTTGTGCGTCAGTGCGACAAACTGGATGGCCTGCCGGATGGCATCATCAACAATTACGCAGCGTGCCGCGCTACCTTCGATATGAGCCAGGGCGATCCGTCGCGCAATCCATGGGCTTCCAAAAGATGCCCCGGGAACATCGACCCGAATCCGCAGGACACAAGCACCGCAGCCTGCTTCACTGATGGCCAGATCTCCACGCTGAAGGTGGTCTACAGCCGTTACAAGTTTGCGACACCGCTGGCCAACGGAGTGAGGACCTTCGGAATGTGGGTTCCAAACACCGATCCCTCCGGAAGTGGTCTCATTCTGAACGCGCGTTTCAAAGGACAGGAAGGCGCAGCGGAGAACGCTCAGAATCACTCGCACCTTGGAGCGATCGGCGTAACGGGATTTCTCATGAAGGATCCCGCAGCCAATCCGCTGGATTACGTCGAAGGGGGCGCACTCAATGCACGGCGTGAAGAAATCTCGGCGTGGCTGGACTCCACCAATCCGGATCTTTCCGCGTTTGCGAAACGAGGTGGAAGGATGATCGTGGCGATCGGCACAAACGACACCCTCGCATCGCCCGGAGCACAACTCGATTACTACCAGTCGGTGCTCGACAAGATGGGACGCTCCACCGTTGACGAGTTTGCGCGGTTCTACGTCATTCCACAGACCGGGCACGGACTCACTGGATCGAGCTACACGACAAATGGGGATGGCGCCGCAATTCCCGCAGCTCAGATCCCCAGCCGTTTTGACCGCGTTTCGATGCTGCTCGACTGGGTCGAGAGAGGCGCTGCACCGCCGAAATCAGCGACAGTCACAGGAAACGCGGGGAGCTTGCCGCTCTGCTCTTATCCCAGCTATCCACGATACAACTCAGGTCCGCCGAACCAGGCGTCGTCCTACACGTGTGCTGAACGTTAAAGAGTACTTACGACCAATGCGACGACATATGAAGTACAAAAGCTCCATGTTTCTCTTGTTCGCAGCCACGCTACTCGGCGGGCTTTCGACGTCGTGGACCATCGCACAAAATGCTCCGGCCGGCGCCGGCTCAGGGATTGCAAATCAGAACAAGATCGTGGTTCCTGATCCGTCATGGAATTGCGGCATGGCGGAAGGCATCCCTAATCCTGAGAACGGAACACTCGTGTTCGAAGCTCAAATAGGGCTCGACAGAGTTTTGAATGTTGGGAAGACCCCGTATGGCGACCGCCGAGTTGCAGTCTCGCGAGAGGGATCCGTATCCGGCACGAGACTGTCAGGTACTGTCACCTCGGGAGCGTTGGATTTCGAACTCAAGCTGCCAAACGGAGTGATCGAAATCGAGCAAATCCTCGTGTTCAAAACCAGTGAGGGGAAATATATCTACGCGCGTTCGGCCGGAGTGGGGGCGGATTCCACAGATGTGAGAGTCGTGATGGATTTCGAAGCGCCAAATGCCAGTGACTCTGCATGGCTAAATTCCGGGAAATATGTGGCCCGCCGAATTCTTAATGCTGAAACAAAAACCCTGCTACTGCGTGTTTACGACGTGTCCACGGTGGCTATTCCATCCGGCAACAACGTTATTCGAATCAGCAGGCCACCGGACGTTCCCGCTCAACTCTGGGATTACCGAAAGAAAACGGCCGGGGAGAAACAAGGCAGCGAGTTGATCACTGAAACCGTCACACTCAGTCCGAGCCTTTCGGTCGGCCCGAGCAAACGGGGAAACCGCAACATCATTCCTATTACCGGTGGAGAACTGTCTGGGCGAATCTCCGGCAAAGTACTGGCTGGCGGTGCGGACTATCAGAATCTGTCTCCTCCCGCCACGATTGATGCGCGGTATCTTTGGCAGACGAACGACGGCGAAATCATACTCGTTCGAAACGCCGGCCCCTTCGGAGCGTTGGTGCCCACGTTCGAGGTGCGCACCGATAGTCCTTACGCATGGCTCAACAGGGGGACTTATCTCAGTTCAAATCCTGGGATGAAGCCGGGTGGGGTTGGAATCACGATGTATGACAGCGTCCGCTGAGCAAACGAACTCAGGCAGGAGGCTTCTTCGACTGATGCAGCCGTCAACTCGTACAACTTTGGTTACGCCACGAGTTTGATCCGGCCTGGGCTCCAACAACGTCCAGGCCGGAATCGCGATTTGGTTCCGCCTACTGTTGCCCGCCTCTTCCTCTCGGCGCTGTAGGCGTCGCGCCAGGCTGCTGCCCTCCGGGCAACCCAATGACAGGTTCCTCATCGGGCTCCGGTGTGTTGCCCCGGCCTCGGCCGCCGGCCGCTGGCGCCGCACCAGGAGCTCCTCGACCTCCGCGCGGTGGGGTCCAACCATCACGTGCCGGTCCATTCTGCACGATCCGTGTTCCCGCCGTGACGGTGTAGCCGTTTAGATATTGAGACCCTGCGTTTCCATAGTATTTGCCATATTTCAGGGCGGCATTGTGCACCTTGATGATTGCATCCTGGTAGCGTGGATCGTTCTGCGACCATCCCGAGAAGCTCGACAAGTCATTGTTGCCCAGAATGACCGCGTCCACGCCATGCGTGGCGGCAATCTCTTCGGCATTAGCTACACCCTCAAGGGTTTCGATCATGACGACAACAAGCATATTGTCGTTGACCGTCGCACGATAGTTGATGCCGGGCCAGGCCTGCCCGAACGATCCGCCGCCCGAACTCCGACGCCCGAACGGCGGATAACGCGAGAACCGCGCGCTATCGCGCGCTTCCAGCGCATCGTCGACAGTCGGCACGATGATGCCGATCGCGCCCAGATCTGTAGCCTTCTGAATACTCGACTCCAATGCATCCGGCATTCGGATCATGGGCGCCCCACCGTCCGCACCAGGACACGTGAGAATCATCCGGCGCACCTCATCCCATGACATGGTGCTGTGCTGCATTTCGAACCAGATGAAATCGAAATGCTTGCGAACCTCACAGTAGAGCTCCGGGTTAAAAGAGGAAATGGTGTAGCTCGTGATGACTTTGTCCTGGAGTAGAAGCTCTTTGGCTTTGTTATAGAGTGGGCGCGGCGTATCCGAGCTCATCAAAGCCTTAACCTGCCAGCCCCAGCCACGCGCGTCGGGTTTGTCTGGAAGAATCGACCCACCGACTAGCCCCCCGTTTAATGGATTCGGTGTTGCAGCCGTAATTGCGGCAGCATTCGCAGCACCTCCTCGTCCGCCTCCCTGACCTCGCCCTCCACCCGCAGGAGCTGGTCCCTGGGCACCATGTAGGACCGCTCCCAAAGTGATCGCTATGATTGCAACTGTCCACAAATACCGCGCCTTCATCTGTCCTCCTTCTTCAGACCTACCGACACCGCCACAGAGACCCTCGATAGAGAGTGTGTGCGGCAGAATTCAAGAGTTTCAAGTACTGGCGTTTGAAATGAGATTGAGTCCTGTTTCAGGCCAGATTCATTGATTCGGGTTTATTCCCTTTACCCTGCCAAGCCACTCCACCATGCGTTCGAGTTCTTCATCCGTGAGCACGGCCCCGCGCTCGCGCATAGTGACCAGGATGACTCTCCATCGGTCGGCAGCGAATCTCGCTCTGTTCACCACCTGTAAGTCATGACATGACTCACAGGATCGGCTCATCATACGAGTAGCCTCCAGATCGGTGAGGAACGTGGTGATCTCGGGCGGCACATACGTACGTGGAAACGGGCGCGAAGTAGGACCGAACTTGGAAACGAGCCAGTCCAGCAGGAGTTCCTGATCCTTCTCAGCGACCACAACTTTGCGGTCTTTATGCTTCGCATCGAGAAGCGATTGCCAACCGGCACGATCCAGTGCGTAGAACGCATTGTCATCGATGCCGTGGCAACCCGAGCAGTTCTTTCGAAGAACTTGCCATACCGGCCCGTCCGGCGGCGTAACCTGAGGCCGGGCCGCTCCGCGCTGAGCCATCAGTGGGATAGCCATTCCAACAACAAGCAGCAGGGTGGCTGCTGGAAATCTCCACTTCATCAGGCAAGCCCCGGAAGCGGTCCGTGGCTCACGCCAATGCTCTCGCGCTCGATGCCATAGAGGTGCAGGATGGAAAGCAGCATGTTCGCTGTCTTTCGAACGGTTTGATCAACCCGATCGGGATACACAAGATGTCGGTTGCCCTTGAATTTACCGTCGATGCCACCAACAAGGATCACCGGGGTCTTTTCGTGCGCATGACGATGCGAGTTCCCCATGTTGCTGCCCTTGTAGATAAGCACGTGATCCAGGACATTCCCGTCGCCGTCCGGAATGTTGCGCAACTTCTCACAGAAGTAGGCGAGATTCTGGACGTGATAACGATTCATCTTGGCATAGTTGGCGACATTTTCAGGCTTGTCTCCATGGTGAGAAGACCCGTGCCAGCCGCCATTGAAACCGCTTTCAGGGAAGCTGAGACCCGTCAAATCGCGCCCAAGCATCAGGGTCGCGGAACGTGTAATGTCGCCTTCGAATGCCAGCGCCATAAGGTCGTACATCAGCCGGTAGTGGATATGCTTGTTGGGCGGCATCCCGAAGGGCACTTCTTCCGAAGGTTCCTTTACCGAACCGTTCATTGCGATCTGAATTCGGCGTTCGATCTCACGGATGTTCTCCAGATACGTGTCCAGTCTGCCGCGATCTCCCGACCCCAGGCGCGTCTTAAAGGACGCAATCTCACGGGTGATCGAATCGAGGATACTGGCATTCTGCTTCCTTCCAGTCACGCGCTCCTCTGCCGTGGCCCCATCGCCGAAGAGACGTTCGAATGCGACGCGGGGATTAACTTCCGTAGGAAGAGGTGTCGTCGCGTCAGGCCAGGAAATGGAGTTCGAATAGGCGCAACTGTACCCCCAGTTGCAGCTCCCGAAGTTGCCCGTGTCCTCAACGCCAAGCTGAATGGAAGACAGCAGCGTGTTCTGTCCGTACTTCTGCGCGATCAATTGGTCGACAGTAACCCCCAGATAGGGACTGACTGTGTTCCGGCGAGGCCGCGCACCTGACAAGAGCACCGCGCCTCTGGCATGATCACCACCCGGTTCATCTGCCGTGGGGTTAGCTTCGGGACAGTCGAGGCCACTGATGAGAACGACTCGATCGCGAAGAGATTCCAGCGGTTTTGTGACGAAGGAAAACTCAAAGTTCGACCCCTCCTGCACAGGACTGAAATAGCCCGGGGCTACGCCATGAGGATGCCAAATTCCCACGAAACGCCTTGCAGGCGCCGCCGCTGTCTGGCGGATTGGCGTTTGTGCGGGCAACATCGATTCCAACATTGGCAATGCCAGTGTGACTCCCATGCCTCGCAGAAACGTTCTTCGGGGAATGTGCTTTTTGGTGATTATCATCGCGGGATTCCTCTCATTGTTCTTTCGTTCTCATTTGAAACGTTTGGCTATTGACGATCCCCATAACGATCGCCATGAACTTGTTATCCTGTTTTTCCGCGTCACGAACGATGGAACGAACGACGGGCATGTCGTAATACTCGACTCCTCGGCCCAGAGCGTAGGTCATGGTCCTTTCCGTAAAGGTGCGGACAAACTGCGGGGAATATCGCATGATGGCCTTGCGGAGCTCCGAAGGCCCGCTCACTTTCTGTCCATCGTACAAATCAACGGCAACAACCAACGGAACTTCTGCGACCGCAGCTCCGCTGCCGCTTGCACCGGCGCCCTCCAGCAACCGTTCACGCGTCCTCCACTTTCCGTCTGCATCAAAGTTTTCGAGTGCGAAACCGATGTTGTCCATGATCGCGTGACAGCCCGCGCAGGGTTGATTGGCGCGGTGCAGCGTCATCTTCTCTCTGAGCGTCGGAATCTTTCCTGGGGCACCTTTAGTGTCTTCCAGTGGGGGGACATTCGGCGGGGGTTCAGGAGGCGGCGTGCCCAACAAGTTTTCGAGAACCCAAACACCGCGCTTTACGGGCGACGTTCTGAAATTTTGAACCCACGTGATGGAAAGGAAGCTTCCCTTCCCCAGAATCCCGCGACGATGATCCATCTCCGGCCCGAGGTCTACACGCCGGAACTGAGATCCATAGATATTGGGAATGCCATAGTGTTTGGCGAGCCGTTCGTTGAGGAACGTGTAATTTGCGTCAAGCAGATCGAGAACGCTCCGGTTTTCTCGAATAATGCTGTCAAAGAGCAACTCGGTCTCGCGCTTGAACGCCATGCGCAGTTCATGATCCCAATCGGGATAGAACACACTCGAAGGCGACGTGGACGGCAAGTTTCTTAAGTAAAGGTATTGCGCAGCGAAGTTTTGCACCAGCGCGCTCGACTTCGGATCCGCGAGCATGCGGCGCACCTGCTGCTCCAGGACAGCCGGATTACGAAGACGGTTCTGGCTTGCGACATTGATCAGTTCATCATCGGGAATGCTGCTCCAGAGAAAGAACGAGAGGCGCGACGCCAGTTCGAGGTCCGTGATGCGATACCGCTGGCCGACAGCGACATTTCCTGGTTCCTCTTCGGCGCGAACAAGAAATTGAGGGCTCGCCAGCAGCCGACGGAGCCCCAACTCGATGCCGTCTTCAAATGCACCCGCGCGCCGGCCTTCCTTATAGAAAGCCATCAATGGATCCACATCCGCTGCGGCAACCGGACGCCGGTAGGCTCGACGGGCCAGCGTTGTGAAAATTTGCTTCGCACAAGGTTCTTCTTCCATCGGCTCCTTCGGCTTGCAAGTGAGAACCTTACGCATGCTGCGAGAATCGGAGGGACGAGCAGGCTGAAATGGACCCAGAATCCGCAGAAAGCCGATAACGGGAGGGTATTGAAGTTGTGCGATTGTGTTGTTCTCAAGCGACGTTCGCTCGTAGTGCCGCACGCTGTCCAAACTCGGACGAAGACTTGCTGGAGCGAGAAATGTGACCCCGACAAGGCGCGAACCGGCTTTCACGGGCACTGTAATTTCGATCGAGCCATCGCCTTCACCGGACATTCCCTGACTCAGACCCACACCGCGATAGTCCACCAGCTGCACTCGTTCACCATCGACGCTCAATTCCAGTCTCTCGCCTGGAATGTAACTGCCGATGCCGTAGTTCTGAATCTCGAACGTGTACTCACCATCTGCCGGGAAGTGGTGGCGAACCGACATTCCGCCGCGCGTGCCGAAAGGCATACCCTCCAGTTGCTCGTTCTGTGAATTGTCACCCGGCGCAATGTACTTTGATTCGGTCGGCGTCTTCCAGTAACCAACAGCCATCCGCGACACACGCGAGGCTGCCGACACATAGGCTTCGAGAAGAGTGGGCGATATCGTCAGGGACCCCGCGATATTGTCGAAGCCTCGCGCAGAATCGTCGGGCGGTAACAACGCGGAGGCATCGATTTCAAGGTCCAGCAAATCGCGAACCACGTTTGCATACTCGGTTCGGTTTAGGCGATGCAGGACGATAGCGCCGGGTGTGCGCGGCGCTTTGCGATCAATTTCGCCCTCCAGCCAATCCCGGAGCCCTTCGTATTCTGCCAGCGGCGGACGTCGCACACCCGGGGGAGGCATCACTCCCGCACGTAACTTCCTCACGACTTTTTCCCACATCTCAGGATGATCGGCGGCGGTGGCGATACTCTGGTTTTCCAGGGACAATCCGCCCTGCCTGGCGCGGTCGTTGTGACAGGTGATGCAGTACTGCTGGATCAAAGCCTGTTGTGTCGTCGGCGTTGCCGGGCTCGCTGCAGGAGCTGCAGAGCGCTGAATCCCAACTGCGGGCGAGCGAGCACCGACGAGGACCGTCAGCGCAACCCCGCATATAAGAAAGGTCCGATTCATCATGACTCCCGGGTTACAACGATTCCGGCTAACTATCCAACCGCAGGCATCGATGGCGCAAGGTATTTTTCCGACAATCTTTTCTGCCAGTTAGGATAATCTATCAAACCTCAGGGAGGCGATAAGCATGAAACGGTTTCTCGGGGCGTGCGCGTTAATGCTGCTGCTGGCGTCAAGCTCTCTTTGGGCGGTGGGCAGCGATGTCGCGGATAGCGTCATGAAGCGGAACATCTCCGCCTTGCGTTCTCTACTTCAGCAGAAGGCCGACGTCAATGCGCCGCAAGCCGACGGAACGACCGCATTACACTGGGCAGTCCGGCTGGGCGATCTCGAAATGGCGGACATCCTGATTCGTGGAGGCGCAAAAGTTTCTGCAGCAAACCGAACAGGAGTAACCCCGTTACAGCTGGCGGCAATCGACGGCAATTCGGCAATGATCGAGAAGCTCATCAAGGCAGGAGCCAATCCCAACGCACCTATCACACCTGAAGGAGACACCATCCTGATGATGGCGGCGCGCAACGGCAAGCCTGCCGCGATCCGTACGCTCCTGGATAACGGCGCTGCTGTGAATACCCGCGAAACATGGGGCGGAACGACGGCTCTGATGTGGGCCGTGTCGGAAGGTCACCTGGAAGCGGCGAAGATACTGGTAGAGCGCGGCGCCGACGTGAACGCGAAGTCCTACTACGTGCCCGCGGCAAATGGTCGGGGGTTCGAAGGCAGACAGCCAATCAACGCGGGGCCCGAGCAAGCCGTTCAGGAATACGCCGGAGGATGGATGACACCGCTGATGTTTGCCGCGCGCCAGG
>Ga0111538_10001989_pt1 | contig 28695 bp, 20 predicted proteins | sample SoiMethybrSBSTD1_FD_79669 | JGI IMG/M metagenome (GOLD analysis project Ga0111538, IMG submission 79669) | Bulk soil microbial communities from a Populus tree surrounding site in Tennessee, USA - Soil MetaG P. TD hybrid SBSTD1 (version 2)... | ecosystem: Environmental > Terrestrial > Soil >... | reverse complement strand
CGGCGCGGTCGTCGCGATCTCGCTTGTCGTGTGGTTCTGGCGGCGGCTGCGGTACCCCGCGGCCGGTTGGTTGTGGTTTCTAGTTCTTCTCGTGCCGGTCATCGGCCTGGTGCAGGTCGGCAACCAGGCGTACGCCGATCGCTTCACGTACGTGCCGATCGTGGGACTCGCGATTGCGTTGGTGTGGGGCCTGGCCGATGTCGCACATCGAACACCGATGCTTCGCGCCATCACATCAGCGGCGTTCGTGGTCATCGTCGTCGTCCTCGGCGTGGTCGCGCGCGCGCAGGTGATGACGTGGGCGACGAGCGAGACGATGTGGACGCAGGTGGTGGCCGTCACGCCCGAGAGCTACTACGGCCACACGTCGCTCGGCGCGGAGCTGCTCGATCGCGGCGACGTGGCCGGCGCGCGCCGCCATCAGGAGGGGGCGCTCGCCCTCCGCCCGAACGACCCCGAGGTGAACAACGAGATGGGCATGGTCCTCGTGCGTGAGGGCGACGTCGCGAGCGCGATCGCGCGTTTTGATGCGGCCATCCGCGCGAATCCGGGCTTCGACGAGGCGCGCCGTAATCTGGCGCGCGCCCACTTCACGCGCGGCGACACGCTGGCGCGGCAAGGCAACATGGCTGCCGCGCTGCCCGATTTCGAAGCCGCCGTCGCCGGCGACGCGCGGCGCGTGGAATTCCAGGTGGCGCTGGGCATCGCCCTCGTCAACGCCGGTCGCCGCAGCGAAGCGCTCGCGCACCTGCGCGCGGCGCTGGCCGTCGATCCGGCCAACGATCGGCTGCGGCAGCTCATCGCGCAGATCGAGCGGTAGGTCGTCGACAGTGCGCGGCGGTTCGGCACATTTGCTGGTAGGGTAATTACGTGCCGAACGCGGAGTTCTTCCAGAAGCTCGGGTTGTTCGCCGTGCCGCGCTTCCTCGACGAAGCCACGTGCGCGCGGGTGCACGCGGCGATGACGGAGGGCCGTCGCACCGACGCCACCGTTGGGTCGGACACCTCGGAATTCGTGGTCGATCGCTCCTATCGGCGAACGAAGTTCGTGGACGTGCCCGACGATGTTCGCGAGGTTGTCCGGGCGCGACTCATGGACGCCAGGCCGGAGATCGCCGCGCACTACGGCGCGGAGATTCAGGACTGCCAGAAGCCGCAGTTTCTCGCGTACGCACCGGGCGATTTCTACAAGCCGCATCGCGACGACGACTCGTCGCCAACCGGCGCGTTGTTGTCGAAAGAGCGGAAAGTCTCGGCGGTGATCTTCGTGAATCCACACGCCGACGTGCCGCGAGACGGCTGCTACGGCGGCGGCGCGCTGACGCTGTACGAGTTGTTCGACGGCACCGGCGGGCAGAAGATCGGTCTCCCGGTTGATCCCGAGCCGGGCCTGCTCATCACGTTCGTCTCGAGCCTGCTGCACTCGGTCACGCCCGTGACGCACGGCGAGCGGTGCACCGTCGTGAGCTGGTACCGCTAGATCGATTCAGTCGAGCGGCGACCCCCTGCGCGGCACGCCGAGCACGTCCCCGAGATCGTCCACGAACTCGATGAGCGGCCGCGCCCGATCCGCCGGCGGCCGCGCGTACATCCACTCGCGCTCGCGCCAGACGACGACCCGGAATCCCGCGTTCCGCCAGCCTTGAATTTCATCCGGGTCGAGCGAGATCTGCGCGATCGCCATCTGGCTGCTGGCGCGGCGGAAGAGGTTCAGGCGCTCGTCGTACGACCACGCGGGATCGGCGATCACGGGGTGCACGAATCGCTCGAGGATCACCGTCGGCTGTGTGCCCGGCCACGCGGCCATCGCGTCTCGAAACCACAGCTTGAACCGCCGGTCCTGGACGTCCTGCACCGTGAGGCCCGGCGTGATCACCGGGCGAATCGGCCGCAGGCCGCCACGGCTGCCCTGCACGTCCACGGCGACGACGTGATACGACATCGCGACGACGAAAAACGCCGCGGCGGCGCGCGTCGACGCGTGCCGATCCACGAACAGCACCACGGAGAACACCGCCGGCAGTAGATACTCGCTGCCACCCGCATGTACGGCGTACGCGAGGCCAAACACGGCGATGTTCGTCAGGTGGAAGACGTCAATCGCGCGCGGGCCGGCGGCGCGCCGAGCACGCCAGCCCGCATGAAACGCGAGCGCGGCCAGCAGCGGCGTCTGCGCAATGCCAAAGACTTCCAGCGTGGTCTTGATCCCTTCCCACACGGAGACGGGACGGACCATCGGAAACGCGCCGAGCCGCAGTGACGGCCAGAATGCGGCCACGCCGACCATCGCGGCGGCGAGGCACATCGTCACCGGCACACGCAGGCGACGCGACTCGACGAACGTCGCGATCGCCGGCGCGACAATGAACAGTCCGCTCGTCGGTCGGAACCCGCACGCGACGCCGACCAGCACGGCACACAGCCACGGTCTGTGTTCCAACCACGCGACGTACGCCCAGGCGAGCAGCGCCAGCGCCGGCACGTAGTCCATTGTCGACGTCGCGTTCTTGAAGATGATGGGCAGGAACATCAGCGTCGCGATGGCGAGCCACGGATGCGCGAGCCAGCCGCGGCGGCCGAGCCGGACCAGCGCGCCGAACAGCACCAGGCCGGCGGCGAGGGAAAGAAGGTTGGAGGCGATCCAGCCGCCGAGCGCAATCAGCGGCGTCACGGTTAACTCGTAGAGTGGAAACCCGAAGCTTCGCGACCGTGAGTAAACACCCGTGCTCCAGATGCGCCGCGCGGCGGACGACACCGTCCACGCATCCACGTCGCTGCCGTAGCCGAGGGGCAGAAACGGGGCCGCCGAGACCGTCCAAAGGAGGGCCATGGCCAGGGCCCCGCCCGTGCTCAATCGGCGTGCTCCTGACGTTACAGAACTGTGCGTTTGCATCGATTCTGCCGAGGGAAACCTTGCGTATCAGAAGCGCTACATGTTGTGACGACTTGCGCTTCCGTTTCCTTGACTCCCATTGCAGCCATCCCTAGACTCAAGGGTCTCGGACTCGAACCCGCATGAGTGGCCCTACCTCAGCATCTGGTGCTTCGGCGCCGTACGCGATCCCGTCGGACGTGGTCGCTCGCAAGGTTGGCGAGACCACCGTGCTCGTGCGCCTCTCGACCAATCGCATCTACGAACTCAACGCGAGTGGCGCGCGCATCTGGGAGCTCGTTGGACGGCAGATGACGCGCGATCAGATTCTCTCGACGCTCAGCGAAGAATTCGACGTCGAGCGCGACGTGCTGGAAAGAGAGCTCGACGCATTGATCGCTTCGCTCCGCACTGAAGGACTAGTGTAGCCCGTGAGCGCGCTCAGCCAACCGCTCGTGCGTGACGACGCCTGGGTCGTCGCTGTCGGCCAATCGCCGCGCGCGGCGGATCTGTGCGCGCCCGGCAATGCCGTGTCGGCCACGACGCCTGGCATCAAGGTCGTCTTCAGTGGGACGCTCTTCGACACCGACGATCTCGCCCGTCGTCTCGGATGGCCGGCCGGCAAGCCGTACGATGCGGCAGCGCTGGTGCTCGCCGCGTATCAGCGCGATCCCGATCAGTGGGCCGAGACGCTGAGCGGACAGTACGCGATTGTCGTGGACGATCGGTCGCGCGATCGGGTGGTGGCCGTTCGCGATCGGATGGGCACGCACCCGCTGTTCTACACCGTCACCGGTGCTCGCGTGCTCGTGTCGTGGTCGATCGACGCGCTGCTCGCACAGCCGGGCGTGTCGCAGGATCTCAATCGCGTCGCGCTCGCCGATCACCTGGCGTTCCGGTTCGCTGACATCAACGAGACGTATTACGCCGCGATTCGGCGTGTGCCGCCCGGCCACCTGCTCGAAGTTCGTGATGGATCTCTCCAGACGCGCCGGTACTGGGACGTGTCGTCGAAGGGATTCCTGAAGGTCACGGAGGCCGAAGCGCTCGACATGTTCGATCGCGCGCTGGATCGCGCGGTGTCGCGCTGCCTGGCTCGCGGAAAATCAGGCATTTTCCTCAGTGGCGGCCTCGATTCGGTGAGCGTGGCCGCGGTTGCGGTTGACCGTGCCCGGCGCGACGGTCTGCCGCTGCCCCTCGCGCTCTCGCTCGGGTTTTCGGATCCGCAGTGCGACGAGGAGTTCGTGCAGCGAAGCGCGGCGGAGACGCTGGGCATCGAGCAGGAATTCCTGCCGCTCGAAACCGCGCTCAACGGCAGCGGGCTGCTCGCCTCGGCGGTCACGTTGTCCGCGACGCTGCCGATGCCGCTCTTCAACGTCTGGACGGCCGGGTATCGGCGGCTCGCGAAGGTGGGACGTGACCGCGGCTGCCGCGTGATCATGACCGGCACGGGCGGCGACGAGTGGCTTGGCATTACGCCGCTCCTCGCCGCGGATCTGCTGCGCGCCGGCAAGTTCCGCGCCCTGGCCAAGCTCTTCGGCGTCGCGCAGCGTTCGTACCGCATGACGAAAGCCGAGGCGCTCTACGGAGTGCTCTGGCGCTACGGACTGCGTCCGAACATTGCCATGTGGCTCGATCGGCTGTCACGCGATCGCTTCCGGGCGCACCGGCACGGCAAGCTCGTCGCCTCCACGCCCGCGTGGATCGCGCCGGACCCGGCGTTGCGCGCGCAAATGGACGCGCGCGCCGACGGGATTCTCCGTCCGGCGCAGCCGCTGAACGGCAGCTTCTACGAGCAGGAAATGCGCTCCGCGCTGGACCACACGCTGGTCGCGATGGAGTACGAAGAGTTGTTCGAGTTCGGCCGCCAGTCGGGCGTCACGATGACGCAGCCGTACTGCGACGCGGACCTGGTGGAACTCCTGTACCGGATGCCACCGGACGTCCTGACGCGCGGCGGTCGAGCCAAGGGGCTGGTGCGGGAAACGGTCGCGCGCCGGTTTCCCGCGCTCGGGTTCGATCGCCAGCGGAAGGTCAACGCGACGAGTTTCTTCGAGAACGTGCTCCGGACCGAAGGCCCGGCCGCCTGGGAACGGGTCGACCGCGGCGCCGTTCTGGCGGAGCTGGGCGTCGTAAACGGGCCACAACTTACAGATTTGATGGGCAGGCTGTTCGTCGGAGAACGGGACCCCGAAAGTTATAGAATCTGGACTGTTCTTAATCTCGCGGCGTGGGTGCAATCACGACAGGGTAGATCACGGGGAGAAACGCACTATGAAGGGTGACCATAAGGAAGCCTCGATCGTCCCGAAGAAGCAGCGCTGGGCGCAGCCGACGTTGAAGTACGTCGGACACGTCGGCGACGTGCTGCAGGGCGGCGGCGGCAAGTTGTCTCCGTCAACCGCAGACGTTGGCGACTTCAGGAAACCGCCAGGCCAGGCGTAGGCTCGGCGCCGGCGGCGGGCCGGCCGCTTCGAAATGAAGCGGACCGGCTCGCAGCGAGCGTTTGTTTGGCGACGACACAGCGCAGCACGCGGAGCTCGAATTTGACCCCTCCCAGCCAGCGCCTGTGTTCGCTTGTACCGAAACTTCACGTGGCGGAACCCGCCCCCGGGTTCCCGCCGGAGTTTCCACTCGACCATCCCCCCGCCCAGATCTGGCTCAGTCGCTGGGGCCGTGCCGTCGCACGCGGATTTCGCCATGGCGACGCTCGCTGGATGCTCTGGCCGCACCTGGCGGCCTTCCGGTTCAGCTGCCCGGACGAGTCCTTCATCACCGCATATCCCGAACCCGACACTCCGCTCGAGATCGTCTGGGACACTTATCGACGCAGCGTTCTGCCGATGGCCATGCAGGTCGCCGGCTGGGAAGCGCTCCACGCCAGCGCCATCGTCAGCGCCGGCGGCGTCGTGGTGTTCTGCGCCGTGTCGGAGACGGGCAAGTCCACCGTCGCGTACGGCCTGCGCCGCCGCGGCTTTCCGCAGTGGGCCGATGACGGCGTCGTGATTCGCCGCGCCACGTCGTTCGAGACGATACCGCTGCCTTTTCAGGCGCGGCTCCGGCCCGGATCGCATGAGCTGCTCGGCCACGAGCGGCCCGAGTACTTCCGCTACACGCACAACGAACCGGGCGAACAGACGTTCACCGAGCCCGCGCCCATCCGCGCGATCTGCATGTTGCACCGCGACGAACACCTCGAGGCCGGCACGCCGGCGCGCATCGCGCCGATGCCGCTGTCCTCGGCGTTCACCGCCGCGCTGACGCACGCGCACGAGTTCGATCCGTCCGATGCGGAACGCCGCGCGGAGATGGTGCAGACCTACCTGCGTCTGGTCGCGGAGATTCCCACGTTCGACGTGACGTTCCGCCCCGACCGCCGATCGATCGACGCGCTGTTCGACGCGATCATCGAGCGGCTCGGGCTCGAGCTGCCGGTGGCAAGCACGGTGGTGTAGGCCGGGCCGCACTCGCTGTGCGCCCGATCCTCAGGCCGGCGGGATGCCGGTGGAAAACGTGAAAACGAACGAGCCCTTCTTCGGATCGCTCCCGTTGCGCACGGGAATCGTCGCCGTTTCGCCCGAGCCGATCGTCGCGCTGCCCGAGGCGGTATCGCTGCTCGACGTGCGGCGGCCCTTCACGTCGATGCGCACTTTCTGACCCGGTGCCACGTTCACGCCAGCCAGCCACCGATGTGACGCATCCGGCACGACGTCACTAGCGGCCCGCGAGTTGTCGTAATTCGTCCTCGGCAGGCTCATCACGGTCCGCCCATCCACCTGGATGTCGAACGTCCAGCCGGTGGTGCCCGCCGAACCATCCTCGACGACGCGGATCTTGTCGAGCCGCGGCCGCGCAGCCGCGGCGCTGCCCCCGCCCGGACTGCCTTTCCCGCCGCTGGGCCAGCTCTTGCTCAGATTGAGCGGATAGGTCGTCTTCGCGATCGCGCCGTTCGTGTAGTGCACCGTGATCACGATGGTGAACTCGCCCCAGCCCGACGCGACCATCTCGAAGTTGTTGCTGCGATCGCGCGTGGTGCGGAACGGATCGGGAAACGACGAGTGCAGGAGGTAGTCCACCTGTTGAATCGTGGCGAGCTTGTCGGGAGGTTCGTTCACGAACACGCGCCACTCGTAGTACGCCCGGTCGTACATCTTGCCTGACGTACGCGCGTAGTTGTCGAACTTCGGCGGCGGCGCCTGCTGCTTGGCCTCCTGCGCCGCGCGATTCGTCGCCGCGTGCACGACGACGAACGGCGACGGCCAGTCCCGCGGGGGCACCGGCTCGAGCGCCGAGATCCGGCCGATGCGCATCGATTGCTGCGTCTTGTTCGGATAGAAGAGACCGGTCTCCCACACCACGCCGTCAGCCTTCGTGTCCTTGAAGTTGAGCTTGATCGGTTTGTTCGCGAGCTCGCCGGGCAATTGCACTTGATAGCCGCCCGACTCCAGCACCGCCAGCACGTCGGTGGAGAGCGCCTTCGCGCCTTTCTCCGGCGGCGGCTGCGCTTCGCCGTACTCGAACGTGCCCTTCTCGATGCTGAACGACGTTCCGTCGGCCGGCGAGACCAGCGTCACGAGAATCGGTGGGGGCGCTGCGGGTGGCGGCGGTGGTTGGGTGAACGAGACCTTGAACAGGGAAAACATCACGCCCGCCAACGCAGCGAGGAAACCCGGCCCCGACCATTTCTTCATCCACGGAGTCGCGCGCGAGACGAGCCCGACCGCCACAGTCAGGCAGATGATGCCGATCGCGATGAAAAACAACAGGAACACCCAGAACAATGCAGCGCTTTGCAGGTCCGACAACGCGATCGCCATGGTCGCCTCCGTACAAACCCGGACGGCCGGGAGGGAAAACCGGTAGCTGGGGGGGTGGGAAATGTTACCCCTAGCTGGCTCGGAGCGCTACGCTGGGTTCGACCTTCGTGGCACGGCGGGCGGGCACCCATGCCGCGGCGAGCGCAACGAGCGCAAGGCTGGCGCCGGTGGCCGCGAACGTCAGCATGTCGAGCGGCGTGACCTCGAAGAGCAGGCCCTCGAGAAAGCGCGAGAGGAACAGCGCGCCGACGAGGCCAATCACGAGACCGGCGGCCGCGAGAATCAGGCCTTCGCCGAGGACCCCGCGCAGAATGCGCACGCGGTCGGCGCCGAGCGCCATGCGGATGCCGAACTCGCGCGTGCGCTCGCTGATCGAAAACGCCAGCACGCCGCCGACGCCGATGGCCGCAATCGTCAGCGCGAGCACGGCAAAGCCGGCGAAGAGCACGGCGTTCAGGCGCGAGGGCGCGACGCGCTCCGCCGCCGACTGTGACAGCCACGCCACGTCGGTGACCGGCCGCTTCGGATCCTGCTCGTGCAGCAGGCGTGCCGCTTCACGGCCGACCGATGGCGACGGATCCGACGTGCGAATGAGCAGCGACGCGCCCGGCGAGTTCTGCGTGGACGAATCGAACACGGTCGGCGCGACAGGCTGGCCGCCGCCGAGCTCGCGCGCGTCCTTCGCCACGCCGACGATCGTCCTCGGCTGATTCCAGGTGGTGCCGTCGAACGACCACTCGAGGCGCTGGTTCAGCGGATCGCGATCGCCGAACGCGAGCTTCGCCATCGACTCGTTGATGATCAAGCCGCGCTGACCCGTCGGCGACTCCTCGAGTCCGAAGGTTCGGCCGCGAAGGATCGGAATGCGCAGCGTCGCAAAGTACGTCGGGCTCACGACTGTGGTCAGCACCTGCACCGGCGGCTCCGGCTGGCTGAACCGGCCCTGGGCGGTGCGCAGGTAGATCGCGTTGATGCTGACGACTTCGAACGGCGCGCGGCTGCTCGTCGCCACGCTCTGCACGCCCGGGTACTGCATCAGGCGCGTGCTGATGTCGTCGAGCAGCGCGCGATTGCGATCGGCCGGGAGCCGCGTCATGTTCGGCGCGCGCACGAGAAGGACGCCGGCTTCGGAAAAGCCGGGATCGACGCGCTGCAGGTTCATGAACGTCCTGACGAGCAGGCCTGCGCCGGTCAACACGATGAAGGAAATCGCGACCTGCACGGCGACGAGCGTGCGCTGCGCGCGGCGCTCCACGCGGCCGGTCGTGAGACGCTGACCGCCGGTGGCGGCGGCGCTCGACGACACCGAGCCGGGGTCCGGCAGCCGCGGCATCCACGCGAAGAGAATGGCGGCCGCGACGGCGATGAGGAGCGAAAACCCGAGCACGACGACGTTCAACGCGAGCGCGTCGGCGCGCAGCGTCAGCCGGCGCGTGTAATCGACAAGCCCGCCGTGCGCGAACGCCGCGATCGCGATGCCGACCACCGATCCGGCCAGCGCGAGCAGCAGATGCTCGGCGAGCAGCTGCTTGCGCAGGTGCGCCGGCGTGGCGCCGAGCGCCGCGCGTACGGCCAGCTCGCGCTCGCGGCGCACCAGGCGCGCGAGCGTCAGGTTGCCGACGTTCGCGCACGCGACGAGCAGCACGAGTCCCACCGCGCCCATCAGCACCAGCAGCGTCGGCCGGGCCTTCCGGACCAGCACCTCGCGCCACGGCGTGATCGTGACGCCGAAGCCGCGCTCGGCCGGATACTCGGCCGGATACGCGATGTGCAGCCGGTTCGACACCGCGGTGACGTCGGCCTGCGCCTGATCGACCGTGACGCCGTCTTTGACGAGCGCGTAGAGATCCGTCATGCGATGCGCGCGTTCGTTCTGCATGGACGCGCTCATGTAGTGCGCGTTGGTCGGATAGTTCGCGTAGATGTCCGCGCGTTCCGTCCCGGCATAGTGCGACCCGGGTTCCAAGACGCCGACAATCGTCGTCGCCACGCCGGTGAGCTCGATCGTCTTGTTGATGACCGATCGATCGGATCCGGTGATGCGCTGCCAGAACTCATAGGTCAGCACCGCCACCGGCTGTGTCGCGCGCCCGTCGTCGTCGGGCTGCAGCACGCGTCCGATGAACGGCCGGATCGCCAGCACCTTGAAGTAGTTCGACGTCACGAGGCCGCCGTACACGACGCGCGGCTCGCCGAGGCCGACGACATTGAACTGCCAGTCGCCGTACTCGACGACTTCTTCCAGCGTTCGGGTCTGCGTGCGGTAGTCGCCCGCTTCGACGAACGAAAAGTGCGTGTTCTCGTCGCCCGTGCGCTGCAGCGGCTGCTGGACGTAGACGATGCGATCCGCGTGCGGGTAGGGCAGCGGACGAATCAGCACGCCCTCGACGGCGGAAAAGATCGCGGTGCTGGCCCCGATGCCCAGGCCGAGGGTGACGACGAACGCCACGGCGTATCCGATGTCCTGTCGTAATTGACGCCACGCAGCGCGAAACGTCGAACGGATCACAGCGGCCTCCCCGACGAATGAAGTGCTGTGAGCGTACGCTCTCTCGCCAGGGTTTTCTACCAGCGAGTGACCGGCTGAGTGACGAATTGCAGTTGTCCAGTTTCGAACGGCGGGATCGGTCCTATACTCGGCGGCGGGGGTCCAACATGACGCGCGAAAAGGTGCTCGCACTGCTGTCGCGCCGCCGCGAAGCACTGCGGACGCACGACGTCGTGGCTCTTCGGGCGATCTACACCACGAACGCCCGGCTCGACAGTCCCTTTGCAGGATCGGTGACCGGCGTCGAGGCGATTCTGAAATCGACGCAGGCATTCTTTGCGTCGTTTCCTGACGCCGTCGTCCACGAGGATCCGCCGATCATCGACGGCAATCGCGTTGCCATCTTTGCCATCGTCGCCGGCTCAGAGGTGGGAGAGATGATGGGTCTCGCCGCACACAAGCAGGCGTATCAGTTTCCTGTCTCCTTCCTGCTCGAGTTCGATGAAACCTGTGTGCAGTACGAACGGCGTGTGTACGACTTCACGGGCCTGCTGGTGCAGATCCGCGTGCTCAAAGCCAAACCGGTGTGACGCGCATCGGACCGATTCCACGCGCGGCCGCACTGGTCCTGCCCACGGCCGCGCCGTCCGTGTGCGGGTCGGCGCATCAGGCGCGCTAGACTGGCGGCCTCCATGCATCTGATCTCGAAACGTCTTCGTCTCCTGCTGGCCGCCGCGCTCGTCCTGAGCGGCTGCGCACTCAGGGCGCCGCATCTCCCACCGGCGCGCCTGGCGTTCACCGATCTCCCGGCTTCCGACACCGGCTTCGTCGAGCCCGAAGCCGAGATGGACATCACGATCCCGGCGTTCGATCCGCTGACGGCGGCGGGTCCGTCCGATCAGATCAAGGCAAGGTTCCGCGGCGTCGATCGCAAGACACCGAAGACCTCCATCGTGACGGCGACCCGTGAGGACTTCGGCGACGTCGTCGCGCTGGCGCAGTCGCTGGCGCCGGACAACGCGATGATGAACCACACGCCACCGATTGAACGCGACACCATGACCCGCGCGGTGGAAGAGCGACGCAACGTGCGCGTCACCGCCTGGATCTACGCGATCAAATACGAGGCCGATCAGGATTGGCACGTGATTATCGGCACCGATCCGACGCATTCACCGGCGACGTTCTTCAACGCGGAGATCAGCGGCCTGCCCGCGAACAGCGCGGCGTCGTTCTCCAAGCTGCAGACCGTGCGCCAGAAACTGGCGGACATTCTCGTCAACCAGCTGCCGGCCGGCAGCGGCTATCGAAAGTACACGTTTCCGATCCCCGTCGTCGTGGACGGATCGCTGTTCTTCGATGTCGATCACGCGGCGGGTGTGGTTGGTCCAGCCGGCATGCGGCCGCAGACCGCGTGGGAGATTCACCCGGTGACGCGGCTCGCTCTGCAGTAGGGACTCGACATGCTGCCCATCAACCTGGCGCTCGTTTCCACCGTGCCGTCGATCGGTCTTTCGGCGCTGACGAAGGTCAGCGCCGCCCTGCAGAAGCAGGTGACGCGCGACTTCACGCCGATCTGGGCCGTGACCGCGACCGTCGATTCCTTCACGGCGCTGAAGGATGTGCCGCTCGGGTACTGGCCGATCATCGTTGTCGATACGTTTGCCAATGGCGGTCAGCATCGTGACCGCAACAACCAGCCGTTCGCGCTCGTGGCCGCGGGGTCGAGCTGGTCGCTCGTCGCCAGTCACGAGGCGCTCGAAATGCTGGCCGATCCGTTCGGCAATCGCGTCGTCGCCGGCGATTCCCCGGTGACCGAGCAGGGGCGCGTGGAGTTTCTGGTGGAAGTCTGCGATCCGTGCCAGCTCGACGACTTCGCGTACACGGTGAACGGCGTGCTCGTGTCGGATTTCTGCACACCCAGCTACTTCGATCCGGTGGGCGCGCCGGGCGTGCGCTACAGCTTTACCGGCGCCGTGGCGGCACCGCGCGACGTGCTCGAGGGCGGCTACCTCTCGTGGCGCGAGCCGACGTCGGGCCACTGGTTCCAGCAGAAGCGCAAGGACGGGGACTTGCAGACCAAGGACCTCGGTCTGCTGCCGCCAGGGAACAACAGCCTGCGCGCGATGATCGACGAGCTGAGCCCGGACACGAAGAAGCTCGCGCGGCTCGCGAAGAAGCGGCCGTCGATGCGCCGGTCTGCGGCGAAGCTCAAGTCCGGGGCGGCCGGTTCAGCGGAACGCGCGCGGGACATTAGAAGACAGATAGCCCGGGGTGAGTAATTGGATCTCCGTTAATGGGGCAATGGGGCAATGAGGCAATGGGGCAATGGGGCAATGAGGTAACGGCAGTCTGGCGATGCGTTGTTGGAAATGCTCCTCCTCCTTATCAGCGTGCTGCTCTCCGGTGGCGCAATTCTGATCGCAGGCTCGGTGACTTCGAGCCTGCAGGTGAGCGACTTCGGGACCGCCTTCCTGGCAGCGGCAGCGATGGTTGTGGTGGGCTGGCTGCTGACAATGCCGATCATGGCGGCTGAAAGTGCGCTGATCGGATGGCTTACGGGATCGGCCGAACCACCCGATCCGCTAACCGGTTGGTGGCTCTACACTCGCTGGTTGAGCGCCGGATTCACCTTCATCGAGAACTTCGTTTTCTTCTTCGTTGTCGGGTCTCTGATGTCAGGCATCACGATTCGCGGTTTCCTCGGGCCACTCCTGGCCATTGTTCTCATGACGCTGATCGACGTCTTCCTGCCACCGGCACTGATCAGTGCAGGCATCGCATTCTAGGGCGCTGGGCGTCGCCCCATTCCCACATTGCCTCATTGCCTCATTGCCCCATTGCCCCATCGCCCCATTAACAATGGTCCCGCAATAGCCTCTGCTACGATGCTCCGCATCTTTCCCATGCGCATCGCCGCTCTCGTTCTGGGTGCGTGTCTGGCGATTGGGGCGGTCCAGCAGCCGCTGCCCATCAACGCGCTGACCTTCAGCCAGCGCGATTTCTTCCAGCAGAACCGCGTGTGGACGGCACAGCTCACCCTGAGCGAAAGCGCCTGGAACGAATTGCAGCCGCGCTACGGCGCCGGCGGGTCGGGCGGGTTCGGACCGGGTGGCATGCTGGGCTCGGATGGCGCGCGCAACGGCGTGGCCGCGCGGCAGGGCATCGAGTTCACCTACGTCCACGCCGATCTCGAGATGGACGGGCAGAGGTTCCGCGACGTGGCCGTGCGGTACAAGGGCAACGGCTCGTTCATGCGCGCGCGGGGCAGCGACAAGATCTCGTTGAAGGTGGACCTGAACAAGTTCGTAAAAGGGCAGAAGATCGCCGGTCTGACCACGATCAATTTTCAGAACAACATCACCGACATTGGCTGGATGAACGAGGTGCTCGCGTACCAGCTGTACCGGGACGCGGGCGCGCACGCCCCGCGGACCTCGTACGCCAAGGTCTACATCACGGTGCCCGGCCGCTACACGCGGCACTACATCGGCCTGTATTCGATCTCGGAGAACGTGGACGAGAACTTCATCGAGGATCGCTTCGGCACGCGAAAGGGCGCAATCCTGAAGCCGTCCACGCGGACGCCGTTCACATGGATGGGCGACACGTGGCCGTCGTACAACCAGACCTACGATCCGAAGACGGATCTGACCGACGCCGAAAAAGCGCGCATCATCGAGTTCTGCCGGTTCGTCTCGTACGCGAACGACGCCCAGTTCGCTGCCAGAGTCAGCGAGTACGTGGACATCGACGCGTTCGCACGCTACTTCGCCGTGCTCGTCTGGATCGCCAACGCCGACAGCCTGCTGCAGATCGGCCAGAACTACTACGTGTTCCTGCACCCGAAGACGAACAAGCTCACGTTCATCGCGTGGGATCAGGACGGATCGTTCGGCAACTTTCGCAACCAGGCCGCCGACTGGACGATCTACTACCCCTGGAACGGCAACAACACGTTCCTCGGCCGCATCTACAACGTCGAGGCGTTTCGCACCACCTACCTCGCGCGCATGGCCGAGCTGGCGAAGACGACATTCAAACCGGAACGCTTCGCGGATCAGGTCGCGTCCATCGCGCCGGCGATTCGGCCGGCGATTGCCGAAGAAGGCACGCAGTGGCTGCCTGGCTTCGACCAGGTCGCCAGCGGCCAGGCGGGTCTCCTGCCGTACGTCAAAGCGCGGGCGTCGTTCGTGACGGGTGAACTGGCAAAAAGACAATAAAGCCTTACGCCACGAAAGCTTTACACCACGTCGAGCACGTAGGGCACGTAGGGCTTCTTTTGAAGATCAAGACCTGCTGTTTGATCTTTCCCCAAATGCCTACGTGTTCAACGTGCCCTACGTGGTGGAAGTCTCTTTCGACAGATTAGAACGTGACCCGCGCGCCGACCCAGGCGCGGATCGGCGCGCCCGGCGCGAGGAACGTCGCGTGGCGCACCGGGAACTCGCCGCCGATCGGCGGAAACGGACGCGCGATGAAGTTGTGCGTGTCGGTGAACCCCATCGGTCCAAGCTGCGCAGCGCTGGAGTACTTCGTGTTGAAGAGATTGCTGACCTGCCCGATGATCTGCAGCCACCGCCGTACCTGATACGTCGCACCGAGATTGACGACGGCGTAGCCCGGTGACGTGCCGTCGCCGAGGTAGTACATGTCGTCGGCCGTGTGGTCGTTGTTCTCGTTGCCGCGGGCGAACGATTGCGACGCGGCTACGAGATTCAGCTCGATCGACAGTGCGTCCGTCAATCCAATGTCAGCGTAGGCCTTGAAGAGGTGCGCGGGGATGAGCGGCAGCCGATCGCCAGGCGCGATCTCGATCGTGCCTTCGACGCCGGGCGTGCCGGATTCGGCGGCGTCGTTCGAGCTGTTGCCCTCGCCGTTCAGTACTTCCGCGCTCCGGAACGTTGCGTCGAGGTAGGTGTAGCCGGCGCCCCACGTCGTGGTGCCGACGCGGCCGTTGACGCCGATCTCCGCGCCCTGGCGCCGCGTCTTGCCGAAGTTACGGAAGTAGCCAAAGCCCGTCTGCTCCGAGGTGACGAAGAGAATGTCGTTGTGGTTGTCGGCGTGGAAGACGCCGACGTTCCAGTTCAGACCGCGAAGCACGCCGCGGGCGCCGGCTTCGAGCGTGCGGGTCACCACCTGGTCGAGCGCCGGGTCGCCGGCCATCGCGTTGGGCAGCTTGCACGGCTGTTCGGGATCCGCGCAGCCCAATTCGATCGACGTGGCCGCGCGGCTGCCCTCGCTGTAGCCGCCGTAGACATTCACCGCCGCGGAGGGGCTGAACGTGAGGCCGCCGGCCGGATTGAAGCGGCGGAACGTGTGCGCGCCGTCGAGTGATCCAGGGCCGCCGCCGGGATCGATCTGATCGTGGTTGGTGACGCGCGTTTCGTTGTAGCGGCCAGAGAACGTCAAGTGCCACTGGTCGTTCACTGACAGCGTGTCGGTGGCATACGCGCTCCAGGTCTGAACCACGCCGTCGAGATCCACGCGCGCGTCGAACGGCTCGCCGTCAACCTGTCCGGCCGACACGCCGTCGGCGAACACACCAGTGCCGGTGATAGATCGATCCGGATTGAGATAGCCGAGTTCCGTCGACTGCACGAACTCGAGGCCGCTGCGATCGTACGCGCCGCCGAGCGTCAACTGGTTGCCGCCGTGATCCCGCGTGTCACGGCGTGTGAACTGGGCGGCGCCGCCGCCGTTGCGTTGCGTTGACTGCGTGCGGTTGATGAGGCCGTTGCATTTCTCGGCGGGCTCATCCTGGAGCAGGACGTTGCCCAGACAGCGCCAGTACGGAAACGGCGTGTTCTCGGCATTCGCGCCGCTGGCCGGTACGCCGGTGTATCCCGCGGCCGCGAGCGCGGCCCGCTCGGCGGGCGTCGGCTGATAGACCGCTTGATCGAGCGATGCCTCGTTGAGGTCGCCGTTCAGCGTGTGCGTCCCGATGTCGCGGAAGTAGACGTTGCCGTTGAGCAGCCAGCGGCTCGAGAGACTGTGCCGCGTGGTGACGTTGAGAAAAGTCGCTCGATTGCTGGTGTTGTCGGGCTTCGTGTAGGCGCTGCTGTACGCCTCCGACAGCCAGCGCGTTTCCTGCAGTCCATTTCCGTTGAGCGAGTTGTCGGCATAGGCGAGCGTCACCGCGACGTCGCGCGTCGCGCCTTGCCAGCCGACTTTGCCGAACGCCTGCCGCACGTCTGACGGCGAGGCCTCCCGCCAGCCATCCTCGGAGAACAGTGTGCCGGCCAGATACCAGTGCAGCGCCGTGCCCTTCCGGCCGCCGTGCTCGAACTCGACGTTCTTCCGCGCGCTACTGCCGAACAACCCCTGCACGGTGGTGCCATGCACCGTGTTGCCGTCCTTGGTCTGGATCGACAGCGCGCCGCCGAGCGTGTTCAACCCGAACACCGGATTCGATCCCGGCATCACCGTCGTCGAGGCGATCGCCAGCCGCGGAATGAGATCCCAGCTGACGACGTCGCCGAATGGCTGGTTCAGCCGCACGCCGTCCATGTAGACCGAGATGCCCTGCGGCGTGCCCAGCAGCGGCGATGCGGTGTAGCCGCGATAGTTGACGTCCGGCTGGAACGGGTTGTTCTGGATGTCGTTCACGTGCACGCCGTTCAGGCGCCGGTTCAGGAAATCGGACAAATCGACGGCGGCGCTGCGCAGGATGTCGGCGCCCGAGGCCGTCTGCACCGGCGCGGGGATCTTGTCGAGCGTCACACCGATGCCCGGGAGGGGCGCCGTTTCGACCACATTGACGATGAAGGTGGGCGAGGGCGGTTGAGTCGCTGGGGCGCTCTGGCCCTGCGGCGGCGTGCCGGATGTTCCGGTTGTGGACGGTTTTTGCGCCCGGACTCCATCAACGGAGGCCGCGAGTATGGCCGCAGCCACCAGAGGAGTGAACAGCACGCGCCGCAACATCATAGTGAGTATTCCGCATCGGGTCGAAACGTTGCACCTCGTCGCCGCCGACGGCAGGCGCCGGGCCCGCGCCACGGCGTATAGAATCGATGGGCCACGTTCGTGGTGTGTTCGCCGCGCCGATAGCCCGCGGTACTGAATGGCCGAGCCGACGCCGCTCTCGGGAACGCGCAGAGACGCCGACGCGCTGGAGCGCGAGGCGATGGCCGCCCATCTCGCCGGCCGCGATCCCGACGCGATCGACCTCTTCACACGCGCGCACAACCTGCATCTGTCGCACGGCGAGGTGTCGCGCGCGGCGCGCTCCGCATTCTGGGTGGCGTTCGTGCTGGTGGGAGCCGGCGAGCTGACGCGCGCGTCCGGCTGGATTGGCCGCGCCCGCCGGTTGCTCGATGAGGATCAGCACGACTGCGTCGAGCGCGGCTACGTCCTGCTGCCGCACGCCCTCGAGCAGATCGCCGGCGGTGATCTCGCCGGCGCGGTGGCGACCTTCACCGATGTCGAGCACATCGGCGAACGGTTCGGCGACGTCGATATCGTGAACCTCGCGCGCCAGGGCCGCGGCCGTGCGCTGATTGGCCTCGGACAGACAGCCGACGGCCTGGCGCTCTTCGACGAGGTGATGGTCGCCGTCACTGCCGGCGAGCTGATGCCGATCGTCGCCGGCGTCGTCTACTGCAGCATCATCCACGCGTGCGTCGAGCTGTACGACGTGCGCCGCGCGCAGGAGTGGACCGACGCGCTCAACGACTGGTGCGCCACGCAGCCAGGCGCCGTGGCGTATCGCGGCGAGTGCCGCACGCATCGGGCGAGGATCCTCCGGTTGCACGGCAAGTGGTCCGCGGCGCTCACCGAAGCCGAGCGCGCGGCGCAGGCGGGCGCAGAGGTGCGGCTCATCGTGCGCGGCGCCGCCGCCTACGAGATCGGCGAACTGCATCGCGTGCGCGGCGAGGTCGCCGCCGCCGAGGCGGCGTACACGCGGGCCAGCGATTGCGGCCGGTCGCCGTACCCCGGATTGGCGTTGCTGCGGCTGGCGCAGGGCCAAGTCGAAGCGGCGCGCGCCGCGATCGAGCGCGTCATGGCCGAGTCCGGCCGAGGCCGGCACCGCGCCGACGTGTGTGCCGGCGCCGTCGAGATCCTGCTGGCGGCCGGCGACGTGGCCGCCGCGCGTCGCGCCGCGGATGAACTGGCGGCGTTGGCCGTCAACGGATCGCCGTGCCTCCGCGCGCTGTCTCTGCACGCCGCCGGCGCCGTTCGCGTGGCCGCCGGCGATTTTCACGACGCGCTCGCGCCCTTGAACGACGCGCTCGTCATCTGGCGCGATCTCGACGCGCCGTACGAAGCCGCGCGCGCGACCGCGTTACTGGGGACGGCCTGTCAGGGCCTGGGTGACGCCGACGGCGCGCGCCTGGCGTGGAGCAGCGCGTCACGGGCGTTCCGCGATCTCGGCGCGGCGCCCGACACCGCTCGACTCGCGGCGATAATGACGCCGATCGCGCCCGGCTCCGGCGGCCTGACCGCTCGTGAGGTCGAAGTGCTGCGCATGGTCGCGAGCGGCAAGACCAACCGGGCCATCGCCCAGGGTCTTGCGATCAGCGAAAAGACCGTGGCGCGGCACCTGAGCAATATCTTCACCAAGCTCGATCTGTCGTCGCGCGCTGCAGCGACCGCTTACGCGTTCACGCATCACCTGGTCGAGTAACCGGCGCCAGCCCGGCGTCTGCATAGAAATACCCATACGGTTCTTTTCGCGCTGTGGATAGTTCGGCCGATGCGGGGGCCTTCCCGCATCGTTACCATCGGCCCATGACGATCAATCGCCACTCCACTCGCGTGCAGGTCTTGGTCATCGGCGCCGGGCAATCCGGCTTGTCGGTCGGCTACTTCCTCAGTCAGCTCGGTGTCTCGTTCGTCATCCTCGACGCCAACGCGCGCGTCGGCGACACGTGGCGGCACCGTTGGGATTCGCTTCGCCTGTTTACGCCGGCCAAGTACGACGGGCTCGCCGGCATGCCGTTTCCAGCCGCGCCCTTCACGTTTCCGACCAAGAACGAGATGGCGGACTACCTGGAGGCCTATGCCACGCGTTTCAAGCTCCCGGTGCGCAACAACGTCACCGTCGATCGTCTGTGGCGCGACGGCGAGCGCTACGTTGTCGAAACCGGCGGCGATCGCTACGAAGCCGATCACGTGGTCGTTGCAATGGCGACCTATCAAAAGCCGCGCGTACCGGCGATCGCGAAGGATCTCGATCCGGACATCGTGCAGGTGCACTCGCGCGACTACCGGAATCCAGGCCAGCTGAAGCCGGGCGGTGTGCTGGTCGTCGGCGCCGGCAACTCAGGCGCCGACATCGCGGTCGAGGTGGCGAAGACGCACGAGACCTGGCTGGCCGGTCGCGATGTCGGCCACGTGCCGTTCCGCATTGAAAGCGCGGTGGCGAAAGTACTCATTCCGGTCCTGTTTCGACTGGTGTTTCATCGCGTGCTGACCGTCGCGACCCCGCTGGGACGCCGCGCGCGGCGAGCGCCCGAGCACGGCGGCGCGCTGATCCGCGTGAAGCCGGCCGACCTCGAGGCCGCTCACGTTCACCGCATCGGACGGTTCACCGCCGTGCGCAACGGCCGGCCGGTGCTGGAGGACGGGCAGGCGCTCGACGTGGCCAACGTGATCTGGTCTACGGGGTTCGAGCCCGGCCTCTCGTGGATCGACATCCCGCTGCCGCAGTTTCACGGTGCGCCCGCGCACGATCGCGGCATCATGCCGGATGAGCCCGGACTCTACTTCGTCGGTCAGTTCTTTCTGTACGCGTTCTCGTCCACCATGATTCACGGCGTCGAACGCGACGCCCGCCGCGTGGCGAAAACCATCCACACCCGGCTGCAGTCCACCGCGGCTGTCAGTCTGCCCTCAAGATCAAAAGCTTTCACCACGTAGAAGAGGTAGAGCACGTAGAGACTTCTTTGAAGATCAAGAACGCTCACACTGATCTTGATCTTCAAAAGAAGTCTACGTGTCCTACCCTTTCTACGTGGTGTAAGGCTTTTGATCTTGAGATGCCTACCTGTATCCCAGGATCAGCCGCGGCAGGACGAGCGTCAGGAACGGCCACGCGGCGATGACCGCCAACCCGATCAGCAACGCGATCAAGTACGGCACGTACGTGCGACTGACGTCGTCGATGTTGACGCGCGCGATGCCGGAGGCAATGGCCAGACCCACGCCCACCGGCGGGAGAAAGAACGCGATGCCCATCGCGGCGACGATGACGATGCCGTAGTGCACGGGATCGATGCCGACACTGCGGCTGATCGGAAACAGGATCGGCCCGAAGATCAGCAGGGCGGGCAGGCCTTCGAGCAGCGATCCGATCACGACGAAGATGACGATGGTGATCAGAAAGAACACCGTGCGCCCTCCGCCGAGCTGCACGATCAGCTCACCCAGCGTCTGCGGTACCCATTCGCGCACCAGGATCCACGCGAAAGCCGAAGCGGCTGCCAGCACCCAGAGGGTCGTGGCGGTCACCACACCGCTGCGTGCGACCCGTGCGATGAACTGCTCGCCTGACAGGTCCCCGAGGAACAGGCCCGCGACGAACGCATAGACGACGGCGATCAGTGCCGCTTCGGTCACCGTTGTCGCGCCGGAGAAGATGCCCCCGAACAGCACGATGGGCAGGCCGCTCGGGACCGTGGCCCGCCGCAGAGCGCGGCCGAAGTCGCCCGGCGCACGCGGTGCGGCGATCGGCCACGCGTGGCGTCGCGCCCTGATGGCAATCAGACCCAGCAGCGACGCGGCCAGGATGAACGCGGGTACGAACCCTGCGAGAAACAGCGTCACGATCGACAGGTTGACCAGCGATCCCAGCACCACCATCGTCAGACACGGCGGCACGAGGATGCCCATCGCCGACGCCGCGGAGACAACGCTGACGGACTCGGCGCCGGAGTAGCCCGCGCGCCGCATCGACGGTACGAGCAGCGAGCTGATCGCGGAGACATCGGCCGCGGTCGATCCCGAGATGCCCGAGAACAGAATCTCCGCGACGACCACCACCATGGCGAGTCCGCCGCGCACGCGGCCGACGATGGCGATCGCGAGATCGACGATGCGCTCGGAGATGCCGCCCGACTCCATCAGATCGCCGGCGAGGATGAACAGGGGAATCGCGAGCAGGACGAACGAGTCGATGCCGCCGAGGATCTTGATCGGCAGGATGATCAGGCTCACGCCGCCGATGCCCGCAAGATAGGTCAGCGACGTCAGCGCCAGCGTGAATGCGAGCGGTACCCCGAGTGCGGCCGTTGTGAGGAAACCCGAGATGAGCACGACGAGCGGCGCCGCGTCGGCGGTGAGTGGCACGAAGACTGACGCGAGCACGACGCCCGCTGCGCCGAGCGACCACGCCAGGTCGGTGCGGTCGCGCCAGACGCCCGCGCCGTCCGCGATGAGCTGCCCGATCAGCACCACCGACATGAGCAACAGCGCGGCAGGGAGCACGCCGGAAATGACGGCGCCAGAGAGTCCGCTCGCCGGCAGCGTCTCGCCGGCGCTGGCGATGGTGAGCCGAGCCGCCGGCACGATCAGCGCCGCAAAGAACCCGAGCAGGACCACGCGCAAACCGCGATCGACGGCTCTCCGGCGGCGCTCGGACAGATATCGAATGACGGCCGTGACGCGCGGATGCTGCGCGTGCCGCAGGGCGGAGACGCCGCCGGCGCACATCAGCCAGACGAGCAGGACGCGCGCGCTTTCCTCCGTCCACGGCAGCGGCTGACGGAGCAGATGGCGCGCGACGACCTGCAGTCCGACGACAATGGCGAGCGCGATGACGAGGACGCCGATGCTCCAGTCGAGAACGCGATCGACGGGTGCGCGCGTGGTGACCGCGGCCTCCGGCGACGTCACGCGAGGATCGCCTGGAGCCAGCGTTCGACACCCAGCGTTCGCGCCTCGGTTTGCCAGAGCCGCTCGGCGGCCGGTCGAAATGGCGAGTTGTCGAACTCCCGGATGGTCATCCCGCGCTGTCGGAGCGTCTCGGCCGCGTCGTGGTCTTCCGCTGGGCCCATCACCCGCTGAGTCAGGGCCGCGTCTCTGGCCGCTTGCGCGATGGGCGCGCGAAGATCCGCCGGCAGTCGATCGAGACCGATCGTCGAGGCCCACAAGCCGAGCACGCCGGCAATATGGCGTGTGCGCGCCATGTGACTGGCGACTTCGTAGAACCGCTGATGCAGGGTGGTGCTGGCGTCGTGTTCGTAGCCGTCGATGACGCCGGTCTGGAGCGACGTGTAGACCTCGCCGAACGCCATCGGCGTCGGACTCGCGCCCATCAATTGCACGGCCTTCACGTAGATGGCCGACTGGATCGTGCGGATCTTGAGGCCGCTGAGCTGACTCGCGTCGGTGACGTCACGCGAGCGCGTCACGACATGCCGGAACCCAAAGGAATCGGCCCACGCCAGCGGCCGCATCCGTACTGACGAGGCCAGGTAGTCAGCGGCCTCGAGGCCGATCGCACCGTCGACGACGCTGTGGACGTGATCCCAGTCGCGCCACAGGAACGGAAAGTCGAACACCTGCAGGCGCGGCGCCACGCTGCCCCAGATCGCGGTGCCCGAGACCATGAAATCGACGAGGCCGACCTGCAGTTGTTGAACGACCTCGCGTTCCTGACCGAGCGTGCCGCTCGGAAAGAGCCGCACCGTCACCGCGCCGTTCGTGATCTCGTCCACGCGCTTGCGAAACGCGTCGGCGACGACGTGCAGCGACGTGGTGCCGGCGTTCATCGAGTGCGACAGCCGGAGCACGACCGATCGCGAGCGGGCGCCGCGACAGCCAAGGCCGGCCGCCGCCGCAGCTGCGCCGAGAAACACGCGCCGGGTCACGCGTCGCGAAGGGGACGGTTCCGGCGCGATCATGGCTGTCCAACAGGTCAGCGAATGATACTGCCAGATCAAAAGCTTTCCACCACGTAGGGCACGTGGGGCACGTGGACTTCTTTTTGAAGATCAAAATCCGGCGTGCCCCGATCTTCCCCAAGTTCACAAGCTTCCACCACGTAGGGCACGTAGGAAGCTTCTTTGGAAGATCAAAAACCTGCGTGCCGTGATCTTTCCCAAGGTTCTACGTGTCCGACGTGCCCGACGTGGTGGAAGTCTTGTGAGACGAAAGTTTCAAGCCACTGAGTTCTTGATCTTCAACGAAGCCCCTGCGTGCTCGACGTGTTCTACGTGGTGGAAGGCTTTGGTGCCGGAGTACAGTGACGATGACGGTATCTGATGTCATTCATCGTTGGACTCTTGCTGTTCGTCGTCGTGGCCGGGCTCGTGGACGCACGGCTGCCGTGGCCATCGCCGCGCGGGAAGCGGTGATCCTGTGGTTGCCGGACACTTCGGCCTGGCCGCCATCGTCAAGTCTCGCGCGCGCGCGACACCGTTGTGGGCGCTGATGCTCGCCACGCAGTGGCTCGACGTGGTGTTCGTGCCGTTGTTCGTCGCCGGTATCGAGCGCATCGAGCCGGTGGCTGGCACCCGCGGCGGGTACGGCGAGGGCATCATCTACGCTGACTACACGCACTCGCTCGCCGGCGCGATCGCACTGTCGCTGGTCTTCGGCGCGGTGGCCGCGTGGCGATGGGGCTCGCGATCGGGCACGGTGCTCGGCGGCGTGGCGTTTTCGCACTGGCTGATCGATCTCGTCACGCACCGGGCGGACATGCCGATCCTGCCTGCGAACGCGGGCGGATGGCCGCGTCTTGGATTTGGCTTGTGGCGATTCCCCACGGCAAGCATCGTCGCGGAACTGGTGCTCGTGATCGCCGGCTTTGCGATGTACCGCGGCGCGGCCGTTCGCGTGGCGGGAGACGAGTCGTCCACGATCCGAACCGCGCAGCTCGCCAGCCTGATCGTCCTGACCGCGGGCCTGCTCACGCTGGCGATGAACGTCGCCGGGTACTGATAGCTCGCTCGCATCGATTCGAAGTGTCACAAGATTTCCACCACGTAGGGCACGTGGGGCACGTGGGACTTCTCTTGAAGATCAAGATCCTGCGTGCCCCGCTCTTCCCAAAGTCACAAGCCATCCACCACGTAGGGCACGTGGGGCACGTAGAACTACTTTTGAAGACCAAAGCCCTGCGTGCCTGATCGTTCCCAAAGTTCTACGTGTTCGACGTGCCCTACGTGGTGGATGGCTTGTGGAACGTGCTCGACGTGGTAGAAGTCTTGTGAAACGAGAGTTCAGGCCACGAAGTTCTTGATCTTCAAAAAAGCCCTACGTGTTCGACGTGCCCTACGTGGTGGAAGGCTTTTGTGACTACTCGCCGCGCATCGACTCCATCGGGTTGATTGACGCCGCCCGGCGCGCCGGGAGATACGAGGCCGCCAGCGCCACGAGCATCAGCATCGCGGCCGTGGCCCCGAACGTGACGGGATCGAGCGGCGTCGTCTCGAAGAGCAGGCTGCGGAGCAGCCGCGTGAGCGCGGCCGCGCCCGCCGCGCCGACTCCCAGTCCAATCGCGCTCGTGATGAACCCGCGGACGACGATGGTGCGCATCACGCGTGACGGCGGCGCGCCGAGGGCGAGGCGCACGCCGATCTCGCGCGTCTGCAGCGTCACCGCGTACGACAGCACGCTGTACAGGCCGACGGCACCGAGAATCAGCGCGACGGCCGCCGCGATCGCGAGCGTGAGCATCGTGAACGAGAACTGGACGACGGAACGCGAGACGACCTCTTCGAGCGTCTGCACAGCGGCGATCGACACATCCGCATCGATCGCGCGCACGGTCCGGCGAATCGCATCGGTCTCGTTCGCGGCGTTGCCGCCGCGCACGACGTAGCTCATCACGCGCGGCCCTTCGTCCACGCCGGGCACCGGAGGAAAGTAGAACAGCGCCGGCGGCGCTTCGCGCAGGCCGTTCTGGCGGACGCTGCGAACGACGCCGACCACCGTGAACCATGGCGGCGCCTTCACCACGGTGCCTTCGAGACGACGAATGCGTTTGCCGACCGGATCATCGCCCGGCCAGAACTTGTCGGCCGCGGCCTGATTGACGATGACGTTCGACACGCCCTCGCGCGTGTCGTCCCACGTGATGTCGCGACCGCGAACCAGTCGCGTCCGTACCGTGGAAAAGTAGCCGGGGGTGACGGTAATGAACGTCACGATCGGAGGCAGCTTGCCCGGCTCCGCCGGCCGTCCTTCGAACTCGAACGCCGTGCCGGCCGCACTCTCGCCCATCGGCAGCGCGCTCGTGGCGCCAGCGGTTTCGATCGACGGCAGATCGTCGAGCCGCTGCACGAGGTCGTGCGTGAAGCGCAGCATCGCCGGCCGGTCGGGATAGGACGTCGTCGGCAACGCGATGCGCACGCTGAGGGTGCCCGCCGGCGTGAAGCCCGGCTCGGTCGCCATGAGCCTCGAGAAACTTCGCGCAAGCAGACCGGAGCCGACGAGCAGGATCATCGCGAGCGCGGTCTGCGCGGCAACGAGAATGAGACGCCCGCGATGACGCGACGGGTGATCCGTCGAGCCGCGCCCGCCCTGGCGCAGCGCGCCGAGCACGCTCGAGCGCGTGTAGCGCAGCGCGGGCACGATGCCAAAGATCAGCGCGGACAGAATCGCGGCGCCGGCGGCGACGACAATCACCGACCCGTTCAGCCCGACTTCGTTCAATCTCGGGATGCTCGCCGGCGCGAGGCTGATGAGCCCTGGCAGGGCCAGCGCGGCGGCGCCCACACCGATCGCGGCCCCGATGCTCGAGAGCACGAGCGCCTCGATCAGCAGCGACCGCGCCAGCACGGCGCGGCTGCCGCCGAGCGCGAGGCGCAACGCGATTTCGCGCTGACGGCCTTCCGCGCGCACCAGCGACAGGTTCGCGACGTTCGCGCACGCGATCAGCAGCACCATCGCGACCGTGCCGAGCAGGATCCACAGCGGCTCGCGCACGTCGCCGACGATGTCCTCCTTCATGGGATGGACGAGCGGCCGGTAACGGCCGTCGGTGAGGAACGCGCGGTAGTTGGCGCTGTCGATCGTTTCCATCGCGCGCTTCACCAGCGGCTCGAGCTGTGTGGCGGCCTCATCCGGCGTGATGCCCGGCTTCAGGCGGCCAATCACGTTCCAGCCGAACGCGCCGGCCGGCGGCGCGTCGGGTTTGAAGCGCGCCGGCCGCCACAGATCCGGCCCGTTCGGCCGGTTCAACCACTCCGGCGCGACGCCGACGATCTCCGTCGGCTGTCCGTCCACACGGACGACGCGGCCGACGACCTGCGGGTCGTGATGGAACGCGCGATCCCACAGGCGCGTGCTGATCACGGCCACGCGCGGCGCCTCCGGCGTATCCTCGTCCGCGCGATACGGCCGGCCCAATGTGAACGAGCCGCCGAGCGTCGAGAAAAATGAAGCCGTGGTGACGGCCGACTGGACGACCTCGGGATCCCCCTCGTGCGCGAGGTTGTCGCGATCCTGCTGGAAGAGGCCCATGTCCTCGAACGCCGTGCTGTTGCGGCGATAGAACATGAACAGATCCGGCGAGAGCGGGAACTGGTCGTAGCCGAGACCGGGCGCCGTGCTCCAGATGTTGACCAGGCGATCCGGGTGCGGATAGCGCAGCGGCTGCAGCAGCACGCCGTTCACGACGCTGAAGATCAGCGTCACGGCGCCGATGCCCAGCGCGAGCGTGAGCGCAGCGACCACCGTGAAACGCGGCTGTTTGAGGAGCGTCCGGAACGACGTGCGGATGTCGGCGAGCGTGCGTCCGAGCATGGCCGTTGGTCGATGCTACACCGGCCGGGCGTACAAGACTTCCACCACGTAGGGCACGTTGGGCACGTAGCCACTAGGGGGAGATCAGGACACGCAGGCCTTTGATCTTCAAAGAAGTCCTACGTGGCCAACGTGCCCTACGTGGTGGAAGTCTTGTGACGCGCCCGAAGCCGGAAGCCCGGAGTCGGCCCATAATTCGCCCATGCTCCGTGGCCCTCGAGTAATCCACCTGCTGGTTGCCGGCGCGATCTGCACGATGGTGGCGACCGACACAGCGTCTACCGCACCGCCGCAGGTCGCGGCACCCAGCGCCGTGCCACCACTCCCGCCCATCGATGATGCGCCGTGGAAGGACCAGCAGGACATGACGTGGGCCGACTACCACCCGATTTCGGGCGCGCGGTGGGCGGACCCGTCGCTGGCGCCGGCGCGCGCGCTGCGGGTGGCGCTCGTTGCGATCGACTTCGAGGATCAGCCGTTCGTCATCACGCTGCCGAAGCACTCCGATCCGTTCGGCAACCCGCAGATCGATCCCGTGCCGCGCGCGGACGTCGCGCGCTTCTACGCGGGCTTCCTCGGTACGCCCGGCGCGCTCAATCACGGGCACACGATCAACGAGTACTGGATGGAGCAGTCGCGCGGCAAAGTCGGCATTCCGAAGATCGACGCCTACGGTCCGTATCGCATGCCGAAGCGGCTGTTTCAGTACGGACTCAACGAGTACAACCAAGCCGGCGCGTGTCCGTCGGGATTCACGTGCGACGGGCGCATGGAGCCCGACGCCGACGCGCTGTGGACGGCCGACGCCGGCGCCGACGTGCGCTCGAAGTACGACATCGTGCTGCGCATCTACGCGGGGTACGACGAGACGAGCGTGTGGCAGGAATTCGGCGAGATGAAGTTTGCGACGCGAGAGGACATTCCCGCCGCGTGGGGCAATCCCGACCCGACGAAACCGCGCTGGGTGGTCACGCGGTACGTACCGTGGACATCGTGGCTCGCCGGCGCGCAGCAGTGGGGCCTTTCGTCGGTGCGGCAGGGTGAAAGCTCGGGCACGATCACGCACGAGATCGCGCACTTCGCGTTCCGCACCGGTGACAACAACAACAATCCGTACGCGACGCCGTACCGCCGCGTCGGATCAGGGCCGTGGGACATCATGGACCGTGGATCGTTCAACGGTCCCGGCGGTTATCACCGGCGCTGGGTGGTGCCGGCCACCGAAGGTGCGTCGATGCCGGCCGGGCTCACGCTGCGCAACCGGATGCGCTTCGAATTCGTCCGTCCCGACCAGGTGGTGCGCCTGAGCCGCGACGGGCTCGCGCGATCGGGGCTCGTCGTCGCCAAGGTCATGGCGCGCGCCATCGAACCAACCGCCGGCACGTACGCGGGAATCGTCGTCGCGCTCGACGGTGCGGCGCCGCAGGATCGCACCCCGCCATGCGATCGCAACGCCGATCCGCTGTGCGCCGGCGATCCGGTTTTCAACAACTACACGATGGAAGTCGTGGAGCGCATCGGTTACGACTCGTTCACTCCGGACCATGGTGTGTTGATCGCGAAGAACAAGAACGGCGAAGGCAACTCGTGCGGCTACAACTGCTTCACGTGGGTGATCGACGCACACCCTGAGGACATCAAGGTGCTCGACTTCTCTCGGCCAGGCGGCGCCCAGGTCATGCGAACGATTGCGGACGCGCGGCAGTTGAACGATGCGCTGTTTCACGCAGGTGTCGGACAGACGGCTGTATCGCGCGACGGAGCGACGGCCGTCGACAATGAGTTCGAGTGGGAAGACACGCCGAACCGCCTGCACTTCTACGTCAT